>Ga0187784_10003261_pt1 | contig 13094 bp, 12 predicted proteins | sample 1015_SJ02_MP15_2_FD_132964 | JGI IMG/M metagenome (GOLD analysis project Ga0187784, IMG submission 132964) | Tropical peat soil microbial communities from peatlands in Department of Meta, Colombia - 1015_SJ02_MP15_20_MG | ecosystem: Environmental > Terrestrial > Soil > Wetlands > Peat | place... | reverse complement strand
GAACACTTTTCTAAATCTATCCCAAATGGGGAATTTTGATTCAAGAAATCGCCCTTTCAGATTCTGTTATTGCCCATTTTTGGAGGTCGACCGCCCACTGGCCGACTTTTGCAACACAATCGGGGGCATAGCGGACTCACCCAAGTCGTCCGCAGGGCCGCATTTATAAGTTCATGCCTTAGATCGCTTGCGCCAAGCGCAAGCGTTGCCTCCGGAAATATAAAATCTCACGATTCTTGACGCCGGAAAATACCGTGCCGTCATCACCTGCCGCGCTTGATCACATGCAGCACTTGATCCCAGATGCAGCACTTGATCACAGATGCAGCACACTTGATCACAGATGCAGCACTTGGACCGTCACGTGCGACAAAGCGCGAAATCGGCTGAGCTGCGACCGATAATAATCAGGTTCACGCTGCCGCCGCGTCGCGACCGACACGATCGCGCCCAAATGTCCGGGGCCGAGACGCCAGAGGTGCAGATCCGTCAGGCGATCGCCGTCGGCTTCGATCGTATCGCGCAGGCGCTGTTCCAGCGCGCGGTCGGGGGTCATGTCGAGAAGGATCGCGCCGGTATCGCGAATGAGTCCGTATGACCAGGCCGCGATGACGGCGGCGCCGCAGATGCCGGCAAGCGGGTCCATCCAGACCCAGCCGAGAAACCGCGCCAGCAAGAGCCCGATGATCACCAGCACCGAAACCGCCGCATCCGCCAGGACGTGGATAATGGCGGCCCGCATATTGTTGTCCCGATGTGCCGCCCCATGGGCATGTTCAGATTCCCGGAACGCGACCGCATCGGCTGGTGCCGCGCCGGCGAGCCTGAGATGTGCGTCGAATTCATGCGGTTCGGGGATTTCGTCGATCGACTCGAGGTAGTCGCCGCGATCCGCCAGGGCGAAAACCTGTCTGGCGCCTCCCGGCCGTTCGGTCTCGACCGTGACCTCGCCGGCGCGCGGCGGGTTGCCGCCCGCGGATGTGAGCCGAAAGCGCGGCGGCACGCCGTCCTCGAAAATTTCAAGCTGCAAAGCGCCGACGCCGGTCTCGATCCGCTGCGCAGCGTCGTGGCGATGCGCAGCGCCGTCATAGCCGTGACCGTGGCCGTGATGGTGCTCGCCGCCGCTCAACAGCAGCACGCTCGCGACATTGACGGCAAGCCCGAGCGTCGCAATCGGGATGGCTTCGTTGAAGCTGATCGGAACCGGCGCGATGAAACGCGACATTGCCTCATAGCAGATCAAGAGCGCGATCATTGCCAGCACGATGGCGCTGGTGAAGCCAGCGAGGTCGCCGAACTTGCCGGTCCCGAACGTGAAGCGGCGATCGTCCGCGTGCCGGCGCGCATAGCGATAGGCGAGCGCGGCGAGTAACAGCGCGCCCGCATGGGTCGACATGTGCAGCCCGTCGGCAATGAGCGCGATCGAACCGAACAGCATCCCGCCGACGATCTCGGCCACCATCATGAAGCCGCACAGCCAGATCACCAGCCAGGTACGCCGCTCATTCTTGTCGTGGCCCGAGCCGAGGAAAACGTGGTTGTGAGGGGCCGAATCGGTATCGGTCATGCTCATGTTTATATTCACGGCGTTCACTGGGCGTTTACTTGAGATAAGCTTGCACCGCCTCGATCAGCTCCTCGGCGCCGCGCACCCGCTCGGCGTCCCTGCTCGGCTCGACGACGTGCAACCGGATATGGTCTTCAATCACTTCGGTCATGAGGCCGTTCATGGCGCCGCGCGCGGCGACGATCAGATGCAGCACGATGGCGCAGCCCTGCTCGCCCTCGAGCGCGCGCTCGACCGCCTCGATCTGGCCGCGCACGCGGCGGACCCGGTTGAGCAGCTTGTGCTTCTCGGTTTTGGTGTGCGACACGGCTGACGCCTCGCCTATATAGGATAGGGGGTATGGTATGGCGGCGTGACGGGGATGTCGAGTCCCACGTCCCCGAGGGCGCGCCCGCGATCACGGGCGATGCAGACCTCGCTGCGGCGCAACAGTGAATGCTTGGCAGGCGGTGCGGCAGTCAGCGCACGTTGGATGTTATTGCGCCGGTGGCATTGCGCGGATCATCGAGCATGACCCAGACATTGGGGTCTGCTTGCGACTGCCGTTTGTAATAGTGATAGGGCGTCTGTGACCAAAGCAGTATTTTTTCGTTGAGATTATCGAGGATGAACTCGCCCTTGTCGGTCCTGACGGTGAGCACGGCATGGCCGTCGCCGTTCGCTTCGTGCACAATGGTCATCAACAACGCCGAGCGTGGCCAGCCGGCCTGCAGCAACATGCGCCGTTTGAGAAGCGCGTAGCTGTGACAGGCCCCGGCGCCGTCATCCGGGTAACGCCACCACTGAATCATGCCGTAGTGGTCCATGTCGGTTATCGGCTTGATGTTGGCGTTGGCCCAATTGTTGACTTGGACCAAAGAATTCCAAGCCTTGTCGTCGAGCACGACGTCGCGCGGTTGGGCGGGCTCGGTGGCGCATTCCGAAATGTAAGTGGCACAAAACTGCACCCAGCCAATCGGCGTATTGACGTCGTTGCCGACCCGGATGAAGCGCGGATAGCCGTTGGTTTGTCCCGCTGCCGCGCAGAGGCAGGTGAAAAGCGCTGTCGCCCAAATCAAGGCCAGCGCGTGCGGCGCCCAATCGCGTAAATACCGCTTCATGGATTGACCCCCCGTTTGAGGTCATTTGTTCCACAAAGCTTTTGCGGCGGCGCTAAATTGCCGTGCCGCCTTTGAAGCAAGATCGCATAAAGACTGCCGCGAATGCGCGCCGCATTCGTCGAAAAATTAGATCAAATGCGATCGATTATCTTAACCCGGCGTGCGGAAGGAGGCGGCCCGCCGGCGAGTGAAAATCGGCTGTTCGTAGTTGATATTGTAAAGTGTAGCGAATGCTATATACTGAAACTATTACTTCGTGCGAGGCATGTGCTGGGGCGGACTTCCGCCGCGGTGACAAATGGAATTGTCACGTGGAGGGAGATCGCCATCGTTGGCGTCGATCAGTTTCCACCTTCATTGCACGACCGATCGGTTCTCGCGCGGCTTTGCCGCCACGATCCGTTTTCGATCGGATTTGGTTTGAATCTGTTACTTATATTTTATAATGTAACCTTAGATATAAATTGAAGCAATGGCATTATTTTGCCCGAGCGCCGGCTCACGCCACGTGCCGCGGCGGATCGCGTGGCACGGCGGTTGAGAAGACCCGCAGCTTCAATGGCTCGGATCTCATTGTTTTGAGCGTCTCTAAATCTGTGCATTAGAAAATATACAAATGAAGCGCCGAAATCTTGTTTGGAAGAAATACGATGCTATGAGGAAGTCCGAACAAACTGAAAGCCTGTTTAGAACGACACGAAACTAACTGCTCGAGCGTTTGCGTCCGAGGAAAGGTCGGCAATACATATGAGTGATCTACTTCTGCTGGCATGTGTAGTCGCCGCGCTCGCCATTCCATTTTTCGACGGAAAGTGACGATGGCGGTAATGACAAGGCGGCACGATAAGCCAAACCGTTGGCGGGCGGCGGCAATCGCCATGTTCATCGCGGCATCAACCACAGTTGCTGCGGCCGACGGTATTATGCTGACGAAGGCGCCGCCGGCGGCAGACGCTCCCGCCGATTCGTTTGATTGGAATGGTTTCTATGTCGGCGGGCATGCCGGCTATAGCGTCGGGCAGGCCAAGGGCGTGTTATCCGATCCCTTTCCGGCCAGTTTCGATAACGCGTTCAGCAGCCTCTATGGCGGCGTGCAGGGCGGCTACAATTACGTCTTGCCGTCGCGGCTCATGCTCGGCGCCGAAGCCGATATAACGTTTCCAAATTTTCAAAGGTTCGCGGACGGCCTGATCTTCACCGGTGCAATGGCGAATGGCACCGCGGTCACCGACCAGATCGACTATATCGCCACGCTGCGCGGTCGCTTCGGCTACGCCTTCGATCATTGGCTCATTTACGGCACCGGTGGCTTTGCCTGGTCGCAGGCGCGCTTCGGCGAGACCCCGGGCGTCGTCAATCCCGAGGATAAGATCCTGCTCACCCGTACCGGCTGGGCACTCGGCCTGGGTACTGAAATTGCGATTGGACCGACCTGGACGGTGCGCATCGAATATCTCTACCATCGCTTCGGCAGCGTCGCCGGGACTTTTCCTTCGGGCGACGCTTACCGGTCGGTCTTCGACATCCAGACGCTGCGCCTGGGGCTCGACTACAAACTCGGCGCATCGAATTCCGACACGCCGGCGAACCTGAGCAGCGATCCGTGGCCGCTCGCGCCCGACGCCTGGAATGTCCACGGACAGTTCACGTTCGTCGAGCAAGGCTATCCGGCCTTCCACTCGCCGTATGAAGGCGCCAACAGCCTGTCCGGTGCCAACCAGGCCAAGAATACCGTGAGCTCCACCGCATTCATCGGCGTTCGTCCGTCGGAGGGCACCGAAATCTATATCAATCCGGAGATCACCCAGGGCTTCGGGCTGAGCGAGACCGTGGGTGTCGCGGGCTTCCCCAATATGGAAGCGCAAAAGGCAGCTTTCCCGTTCCCGCGTTTCGACTTGGCGCGCGTCTATGTGCAGCAAACATTCGGCCTCGGCGGCGAGCAGGAGACCATCGCGGATGGTCCCAACCAAATCGCGGGGAAGGAGGATATTTCGCGGCTCACAATTATCGCCGGCAGGTTCGCGGTCACCGACTTCTTCGACAACAACGCCTATGCGCAAAGCGGGCGAACGCAATTCTTCAACTGGAATGTCGATTGCTGCGGCGCCTACGATTGGACCATGGACCAGGTGAGCTATACCTGGGGTGCCATGGCCGAATTGAACCAGAAGTTCTGGGCTTTTCGGGCTGGCTACTTCCTGGTTCCCGTCGTGTCGAACGTCGACGATTACGACACGAATTTTCCGGATGGCGAATATATCGGCGAACTCGAATTGCGTTATTCGTTGTTCGCAGAGCCCGGCAAATTGCGCCTGATGGCGTGGGCCAACCACGCCAATATGGGCACCTATGCCGCTGCCCTCGCGGAGCCGGTCACAACGCCAAATTATCCCGACATCACACTTACCCGCGCGGTGCGCACGAATTACGGCCTCAATGCTAATCTCGAGCAGGCGATCACCGCCGATCTCGGCCTGTTCGCGCGAGCCAGTTGGAGCCCGGGCCAAGACGAAATCATCGGCTGGACCGACGTGGATGAGAGCGTTTCTGCCGGCTTCGCGCTCAAGGGAACTTCATGGGGACGGCCGAACGACGCGGTCGGCGTCGCCGGCGTGTTCGACGGCCTTTCGGCGGGGCAGCGCGCCTACTTCGCTGCCGGCGGGATTGGCATCTTGATCGGCGACGGCGCGCTCAATTATCGGCCGGAGAAGATTCTCGAGACTTACTACTCCTACAGCCTCAACAAGTGGTCGAGTCTCAGCTTCGATTATCAGTTCGTCGACGATCCCGCCTACAATGCCGACCGCGGACCGGTCCATATTTTTGCCGGCCGGCTGCACGCCGAGTTCTGAACCGCACGACTTGCTTTTTGGCAACTCGTGCCGGCCAAGGGCGGGGGTCGAACAACCCGGTCGCCGCATACTTCGGCCGATATTGAAATTGTAGCTAAGGTTGTACACTGTAGCTATCGCTTCATATAGACTGCCGCAAATGATTTGCGGGGATGACGTTCGTGGTCGTGTCGAGGGGCTTCGGAGTAAACCGCTGTCACGCTATTGTCGTGATGGAAGTGGCAGCAAGGTTGGCCCGATCGTAGGGCGCGTACGGGGGCTCGGGGACTGATGAAGGGACTAGTTGTCGTTGCTGGCGTATCGTTGATCGCGCTTGCGGGCCGCGCCGCGGCCGACGACATCATGGTGACGAAGGCTCCGCCGATTCCGTCCAGCGTTTCCGCTGCCTATGACTGGAGCGGGTTCTACGCGGGCAGTCATCAAGGTTATGCGTGGGGAAGTTCGAATTGGACCGCACCGCCCAATCTCTCCGGTTCGCTCAACTTGTTTCAAAAATTTTACCTGCCCAGCCAGACGGGAAGCTTCTTCACCGGACTGCAAGCCGGCTATGACTACATGCTGCCGAACCGTCTCGTCGTCGGCGCCGAGGTCGATGCATCGTTTCCAAGCTGGCCAAATTCCGCCGGTATCTCCATTGGCGGCATCTCGACGTTCTCCTCGCCGATTGGCGAGGAGAGCTATAGCGAGACGATGCTCGCTTTCGGCACGGTGCGGGGCCGCATCGGTTATGCTCCCGGAAACTGGCTGTTCTATGCCACCGGCGGGTTCGCTTGGGCCTACGATCGACTGACGCTGACGCAACTGGCCAGCGGCACGACCGACATGCCATTTTTGTGGCGATTGGGCTGGGCGGCTGGCGCCGGCATGGAGGTTCCAGTGGCGCCGCACTGGACCGCGCGGCTCGAATATCTGTTCACGGACTACGGCAACAGCAACGTGTTATTCGCCAATGCGGGGCAGCGGTTCGATTCCGATTTCGCTCTTCAGGAGTTGCGCGCGGGCTTGAACTATCAATTCGGCAACGGTGCGACTCCGGCCAACGCGACGGCGCCGGCCACGCCGGAGGTGGACCGCCTCAACTTCCACGGCCAGGTTACGTTCCTCGAGCAAGCCTATCCTGCATTCCGATCGCCCTATGCGGGCACCCAAAGTCTGCCTGGCGATGGACAGGGCCGCGAGACCTCGGACTTCACGTTCTATGCCGGCGTGCGGTTGTGGCAAGGCGCCGAGCTGTGGATCAACCCGGAGATCGATCAGGGGTTTGGGCTCGACGACACGTTGGGCGTTGCCGGATTTCCGAGCGCCGAGGCCTACAAGGTCGGCGCGTCTTACCCCTACGCGCGGCTGCACCGCGCGTTCATCCGGCAGACCATCGATCTCGGCGGCGAAACCAAGAAGGTCGAGTCCGATCTCAACCAATTCGCCGGATCGCAAACCTCAAACCGGCTGGTGTTCACGATCGGCAAATTCAACGCGGTCGACGTCTTCGACACCAACAAATACGCGCACGATCCGCGCAACGATTTCATGAATTGGGCGATTGCCGATACCGGGACATACGACTACGCCGCTGACTCCTGGGCTTATACCTATGGCGCGGCGGCCGAGTGGTACCAGGGTCCTTGGACTTTGCGCGGCGGCTTGTTCGATCTTTCGATTGCGCCCAACACGATCGAACTCGACCCGCGGTTCGACCAATTCCAGTGGGACGGCGAGATCGAGCGACGCTACGACTTGTGGGGGCATTCCGGCAAGATTGCGGTCACCGGCTTCCTTAACCGCGGCCGCATGGGCAGCTTCGAAGACGCGATCGCATTGGCTGAGATGATCGGCGGTCCGGCCGACATCGCTGCGGTTCGTAAATATCAGAGCCGCGGCGGCGTGAGCGCGAATCTCGAGCAGGAGATCACATCCGATTTGGGCGCTTTCGTCCGCGCCGGCTGGGCGAACGGAAACGTCGAACCCTACGAGTTCACCGACATCGACCGCACCGTCGCAGCCGGACTTTCCCTTTCCGGCAGACAATGGGGCCGGCCGGACGATACCGTCGGCCTTGCCGGCATCGTCAACGGCATTTCCAAAATCCACGAGGAATTTCTCAATGACGGCGGGCTCGGCATTCTGGTCGGCGACGGCATACTGCCGCATCCCGGCCCCGAACAGATCATCGAGACCTATTACGAACTGCCGGTTTCTTACCTCAAGTTGACGCTCGACTATCAGTTCATCGTCAACCCGGGCTACAACGAGGATCGCGGCCCGGTCTCGGTCTTCGCCGCGCGTCTGCACGCGCAGTTTTAGCATCCGCTCCGACGAACCGAACTCGCGCTACGATCGGGAATAGGTTCGCCGGATCGGGGTTTATGAGTCCGCTGCCGATGGTGCAGCGAGCCCAATCCGGGGGAAGTCAAATGCAGAAATTGCTGATCACCGTCATCGCCGCTGCAACGGCGGTGGCCACCGTGGCCTTGGCGCAGATGGCGCCGACCAAGGCCGGCGACAGCGCCAAGGGCAAGGTACTGACCAACGACAGCGGCATGACGCTCTATGTTTTCGACAAGGATTCCGGCGGCAAGTCGGCCTGCAACGGACCGTGTGCCGGGAACTGGCCGCCCCTGATGGCCGCGGCGACAGCGATGCCGATGGGCGACTACACGATTATCACCCGCGACGATGGCGGCAAGCAGTGGGCCTATAAGGGCAGGCCGCTGTACAACTGGAAAAACGATAAGCAGCCCGGCGATATCACCGGCGACGGCTTTCTCAACGGGGCCTGGCATATAGCGCAGCCGTAATGTGGCGATGCACAGCGGCCACACCCATGCACAGAGCGCAAAGAGAAGTTGCTTCGAACAAAGCGGCTGTTTAGTCTTGCTCCAATCGGGGATGGGGCGTCACGTGATGCCGAAACTTCTACGGCTCCTCTGGCGGCGCGTTCTCGCTGGGGTCCTCGCTTATGCGCTCGCCCTGCAAGGGCTCATCTTTGCGCTCGATATTGGCCGGCCGGCCATCGCCGCCGCCGGGGACGATGCCAACGTTACGACGTGGGCACTGTGCACGCATAGCGGCGGTGTAGCAGCGCCGGGCGCGCCGACCCAAGCTCCGCTCGGCGATCTGCATTGCCCGTTCTGCTTTGCCGGCGCGGTTTTTGTGAACTGCGCGCCACCATGCGTGCATCAGTTCAGCAAAATCTTACTCACCGACGCGGTGTGGCCGCTCGCGGCGCCGCGATTGGTTGCGCTGTTCAGCAATGAAAGCGCTTGGCCGCGCGGTCCTCCCGTCGCGGCATGACGATCTGGCGGCGCGCCGCCGCCGCACCGTGCGGGCCTGAAACTTTGGCCCTGTCTTACCGCCGAATAGCCGGACCCCGAGCGCCATCGCGCGCAAGGGCGCGGCGACGTGCGAAAGCGCAATCATCCACGCTGGTTCTCGGGGGAGAATGATGTCCAATCCGTTCACCGCAGCGCGGCCACGGGCCTCCTCGTTGGTCCTCGCCGCTTATCTGCTCGCGCCGACAGTGGCGTTCGCTGTCGGTTCGCACGTGGCCGCTGCCGCCGATATGGCGATGAAGTCCGCAACGCCACCCGCCTATCAATGGTCGGGCTGCTATGTCGGGCTCAATGGCGGCGGCGGCGCCGGTTCGTCGAACTTCAACACAACGGTCGGTCAGGGCACCTATCTCGGCGCGGCCGATGCCGCAACGGTGAGCCAGGATGCCAGTGGCTCACACAATAATTCGAACGTGTTGGGCGGCGGCCAAGTCGGTTGCAACTGGCAGAGCGGCACGGTCGTGATCGGCCTTGAAGGCGACTACGATTATTTCCGCAGCACGTCGGCCTTTTACAACAATACCGATCCACCGCTGAACAGCGGCGCAAGCTTCGTCGCCGGACAGTCGCTGACTTCCGACTATCTGGCAACGGTCCGCCCGCGTATCGGCATCGCTGCGGATCGTAACTTTGCTTACATCAGCGGCGGCGTCGCCTTCGCTGACGCAAAATATACTGAGAGCTACGTTGACACCACGCCGGCGGCCGGCAGCGCCACGGTGACGAAAGAGCTGACCGGTTGGGTCGCGGGCGCCGGCTGGGAATATGCCTGGACCGATCACTGGATCATCCGCTTCGAATATCTTTATGCGGCGTTCCCGAACACGACGCTTAACGGCGTGATCACGACTGTGGGCGGCAGCAATCCATTCCATGGCTCGGCCGACCTCACCCTCCAGGTCGCCCGCGCTGGGCTGAACTTCAAGTTCTGACCCCGGGAGCCCGTCATGCGCGCATTCGCATCGCCCTTAACCGTCATCGCCCGCCTGCAGGCACGCCGTCCATCGGCTGCGCCGCAGCGCCAAAGCGTCATCGGAGACACCATGTCGATCACGATCGCAACAAGACCGACGCCGGCGCCTCGCCGTCGCGGCGGCCGCATCGTCGCGGCGCTCACAGCTCTTGTCCTGCCAACCCTGTTCGCCGCAGTGTCACTCGTCGGCGGCGGCACCACGGCGGCGCTCGCCTGCGCCTGCGGCTGCAGCGTCTTCGACGTCGGCGGCTTGTCGGCGCCGCAGGAACAGGATCACGGCGGCCGCATCTTCTTCGAGTTTTGGGACAGCTATCAGTATCAGAATTACGTCGGCAGCTCGCGCGCGCTGTCTTCGCTGAACACAGACAAGGTTATCAATACCCAGTGGTACAATGTCGGCTTCGAATATATGTTCAATCGCGACTTTGGCGTGATGGTGCGCATCCCGACGACCAACCGCACCTTGACTACCGAAACCGATCAGTTCTTTCCGGGTCAGATTCAATCGTTCAACTCGAAGGACATCGGCGATATCGAGATCATGGGCATGTACACCGGGTTTTTCTCCGACATGTCGACCGGCGTGATCTTAGGCGTCAAACTGCCGAGCGGCACCTACAACGCGCCGGGAATCGACCGCGACACCCAGATCGGTTCCGGCTCGACCGATCTGTTGGTTGGCGGTTTTCATCGCGGCCTGCTCACCGGCGACAACGCCTGGCAATATTTCGCGCAAGTGATGTGGCGGCAGCCGTTCCTGTATCAGGACGCCGCCGACCCGCAGGGCTTCTTCGACGGCAATGCCGGCGTGGTGCAGAGCTATCACCCCGGTCTGCAGGTCGATGGCGCGGCCGGCATCGTCTACAACAACTGGTACCACTTGCTCGGCTTCGACAAGATCACCCCGCTCGGCCAGGTCATCATCTCGCACCGCAACGCCGATACCGGCACCGCCGCCGATCCCTATAATTCGGGCTTCGACCGCGTGATGCTGTCGCCCGGCATCGAGTTTACCAAGGTGCTGGACGAGGCCAACAACCGGGTGCTGAAGACCTATTTCGACATCGAGGTCCCGGTCTATTACCGCGCCAATGCCGCCAATAATGCCGGCACCGAAGGTCAGCTGGTCGCGCCTTATCTGCTCAGGATCGTGACGAGTTACAATTTCTGAATAGTCATGGCTGGTTCGACGATGTCGATCGTTGCAACAAAATCCACGGTGGCGACGCGGCTCGCGCGCCTCGCCGTGGCCGCCGCATCGCTGTGGCTCGCGCCGGCATCGGGTCCGGCGCGTGCCGCGCCGGAGCTCGGCAAGGCCGCGCCGGAGCTTGTCGTCACCGCGCTCGACGGGCAGACCTTCGATCTCGCCAAGCTCAAGGGCAAGGTCGTGCTGGTGAACTACTGGGCGACCTGGTGCGCGCCGTGCCGCAAAGACATGCCGAAGCTCGACGCATTCTACCGCAGCCATCAGCGGACCATGGCGCTGATCGGCATCAGCGTCGATCGCGACCGCGATCTGCCGAAGGTCCGCAAGGTCATGACGTCACTCGCCTATCCGGTCGCCTTGCTCAAGGACGTGACGGTCGACGGCTTCGGCGAGCCGGAAGGCGTGCCGATCACCTGGATCATCGATGCCGACGGCAAGGTGCGCGACCGCATGATCGACGTGCGCGATGAATTGCTCAACGGTCTCGTGGTTCCGCTGCTGCCGCATTGAGTGAAGGCCGGGAGTGATGCGGATCAAACGAAGAATCTTGCGCGGCGCCGCTGCCGGCGCGCTGTCGATGTGTCTGCTGCTCGCCGCTGCCGGCGCGCATGCCGGCGAGTGGCTCGCCGACGCCAAATCCGGCTGCCAGGTCTGGGACCCCAATCCGCAATTGGACGAGACCGTCACCTGGTCGGGAGCCTGTACGAACGGACACGCCGACGGTTTTGGCACCGCGCAGTGGTTCAAAGGCAGCGTTCGCATCGAGACCAATCAAGGGCAGTGGCGCGACGGCCGCCAGTCCGGCAAAGGCGCGCAGATTTGGCCGACCGGGCGCTTCGACGGCGAAATTGCCGACGGCCTGCCGAACGGGGAGGGCATCTTGACCTTGCAAAAACTGCGCTATGAAGGTCAATTCCGCGACGGGCGGCCGAACGGCATCGGCACGCTCACGGTCGGCAATGACACCGTGCAGGGCACCTGGAAGGACGGTTGTTTGCAAGGCGGCCAGCGCAAAGCCGCCATCGGCATTCCGCTGTCGGACTGCCGTTGAAACCGGCCCGCCGCTAGAGCGCGTCCCGCTTCAAGTGAATCGGGACGCGCTCTATCTGTTTATTTTAGCATGTCCGTTTCGCAAAACCGGTGTCCACTTTTGCGGGACATGCTCTAGGCGAAGGAGCAGACCAATGCGTGGACTATTTTTGATTCTTTCCTGCGGGCTTTTTGCCTCGATCGCGATCTCCGCTCCCCAGGCTGCCAGCGCTCAGGAGACCAAGGGCAAGGACTGCCGCATGGAGCAGCAATGCCACTGGAAGGATTTCAAGAAGATTTGCGTCTGGGTGAAAGTGTGCAGGTAATCGGGAATCGGTAATCAGGAATCAGGAAGAATCGGGCCGCAGTGTACAGTCGTCGGCATCGTCCTCCTCACTGACTCCTGTTAACTGACTCCTGATTACTGACCCCTGATTACTGACTTCTGATTACTGATTCCTGATTCCGTGCCGCGCCAGCACTTCGCGCACGGCTTTCACCAGATCGCCTTCCGGCACGGCGCGTTGCGCTTGCGCCTGTTTCTGCAAATATTCGTCGCGGCCCTTTTCCAGCTTCGCCAGCTCGGCGCCGAGGATCAAATCCTTGATGGTGACTTCGCCCTTTTGCTTCTCGTCGGAGCCTTGGATGACGACGCAAGGGCTGTTGCGGCGGTCGGCGTATTTCATCTGCGGGCCGAATTTGCCGGAACCGAGATAAAGCTCGGCGCGGATGCCGGCGTTGCGCAACGCCGCGACCATTTGCTGATAGTCGGCGACGCGGTCCTTGTCGAACACGGTGATCACCACCGGACCGCTTTCGGTTTTCAGATCGACCTTGCCGAGATGCTCCAGCGCGGCGAGAAGCCGCGACACGCCGATGGAAAATCCCGTCGCCGGCACCGGCTCGCCGCGAAAGCGCGACACCAGCCCGTCGTAGCGCCCGCCGCCGCCGACCGAGCCGAAGCGCGCCGCGCCGTCGGCGGTGGGGAACGTCAATTCTACTTCGAAGACTGGGCCTGTGTAATATTCGAGGCCGCG
>Ga0187784_10003260_pt1 | contig 13098 bp, 13 predicted proteins | sample 1015_SJ02_MP15_2_FD_132964 | JGI IMG/M metagenome (GOLD analysis project Ga0187784, IMG submission 132964) | Tropical peat soil microbial communities from peatlands in Department of Meta, Colombia - 1015_SJ02_MP15_20_MG | ecosystem: Environmental > Terrestrial > Soil > Wetlands > Peat | place... | reverse complement strand
TCGAGTGCAAGTTTGGCTGCCGGCAGAGCAACGTCGCTGGTGGCCCAATTCTCCGGGGCATTCCATCGAGTCTTAATGCCGCTGCTCGCTTCCATTTTGTCGACGAAGTCCGGTATATGCTTAAACCGTTCCCGGAGCATGTCATTGGTGACTTCGATTTCGGGGACAAATCGGCCCGTGGAAACGATGGTTGCATAACGCGTCATGAATGCAGCCTTTCCAGAATTGCGGTATCTCAGGTACCCAGCACCAATCCACCATCCACCGATAGCACGGCGCCAGTAATAAATGAGGCAGCGTCCGAGGCCAGCCAGACGTAGGCTTCGGCGACGTCTTCCGGTTTTCCCATGCGACCCAAGGGTGTGTGCGAAACCATGGATTGAATCACTTTCTCGGGCATCTTCTGGACCATTTCCGTGGCGATGAAACCAGGCGCTACGGCATTTACGCGAATGTTGAACTTGGCCAGTTCGCGCGACCAGGTTTGCGCAAACGCAATGACGCCAGCCTTAGTCGCAGCGTAATTCGTCTGGCCAAAGTTCCCATATAGCCCTACCACCGACGAAGCGTTAAGGATCACGCCTCCTCCGTTGCGGATCATGTGTGGAACCACGGTGCGGGTGCAGAGGAAAACGCCTTTCAGGTTGACCGAGATCACCTGGTCAAAGGCCTGATCGCTCATCGCGCCAGCCAGGGTGCCGTCTTTCCATTTGATCAACTGGGCATCACGCGTGATGCCCGCATTGTTGACCAAAACGTCGATGCGGCCCCACTGTCCAATCACTTGATTGATCCCCTCTTCTACGTCCTGGACGGCAGTAACGTCTGTTTTGCGAAAAAGAGGCTGGCCCCCAGCTGCCTTCAGTTCGCCGACCACATCCGCTTGGGCCGCATCGTTCACGTCCCAAGCGGCGATACGGCAATGTTCGGCCGCGAATCGCTTCGCCGTGGCGCGCCCAATTCCAGCACCAGCGCCAGTAACGAGCACCACCTTGTCCTGTAATCCCGTATGATTCATTTCCTGGACACGTAATAGAACCCGAGCCTCCTGACATTTCCGCTAGAAGTTGTACTTCAGACCAAATTGGATCACCCTGGGTCCCGTGGTTGTGGCAATGATCGCTCCAACGTTTGCCGAACTCAGTGTATTAACCGGGTTTGCGAAATTCACGTTGTTGAACAGATTGAAGAATTCCGCGCGGAATTCTAGCCGTTGGCCTTCCGTGACGGGAAAGTACTTGAAAATCGACCAATCGGTATTGATCTGTTTCGGCCCACGTATGATGTTTCTGCCCAACTGCCCAAAGTCGCCGAAGGCCGTGGGCTCCATGAAGGCTGTCGGATCGAAGTAGGCGTTGAGTCGATCCGCCACGTTGCCGCTCTTGATCGCGGACTGGACGGTACGGCCTGGCGCCAAGTCGGACTGCGTCGCCTCAAAGGCCGAATTCGAACCATAGACCGAGAAGGGAATGCCGGACTGCAGGGTCACAATTCCCGATGTGCTCCAGGAGTTCAGCACTCCTTTCGCAACTCCCGAGTTGCCGTGATAAGCGCTCGGCAGGTTATACAAGAAGCTCCCCACAAAGCGATGACGGCGGTCGAAGTCGGACGAACCATAGTTGTGTTTCTGATTGACCATGTCACCTGGAAGCAAAGTGACATCGCTAACGTCGCTACCGGAATAGAAATCAAGCGAATGTGACCAGGTGTAGCTGAGCAGCATTTGCAAGCCATGCGAGAAGCGCTTGTTGAGCGTTGCCTGGAGCGAGTTGTAATTGGAGTTGGAGTTACTCTCCATCATGAAGCTGCCCAGTCCCGGGGCCGTTAGATTGCCAAAACCGGGGTAGAAAGGTCCGCCTAGACTTCCTGCTGTCCATGGGAACCCTACGCCGGGTCCCCCTGCGAAGATTGGAACTCCCAAGGTCACCTCTGGCGTAGCTGCCTGGCTGAAGGAGAACATACGCGGGAACTTGCGGCCTTCCGAACCGACGTAACCCAAGTCGAGCATCCAGTTATTGGCGAAGCTGGTTTGCACTCCCAGATTGAAGACCTGCACGTAAGGGATAGCCCAGTCATGAATATCGGGATAGATACCCGTAGCCGGAATCGGAGCGGTCAGTGGACCCAGGAAGGCCGACGTGTACGGCCGGAACGCCGGATATCCTCCGAGCGGAAAGATGCTCGTGTTGCTGAGACTCAGCGGAAAGGCGCTGGGCAGTGGAACCTGCACGAATGGGTCTTCGTTCGGCGTAAATAGCGCCGTGGCCAGCATTTCGTATGGCATATTGAACAACTGGCTGTTATAGAGGCGGAAATTGGGCCGGTCGTAAAAGACACCGTATCCGCCGCGAAGAACAGTCGTCCCTGATTCCTTGAGCTGATAAGCAAAGCCGACTCGCGGCGCGAAGTTCTTGCGGTTCGGATTCACTAGACCGTTCTGGATCTTGGCGAAGCCAGGCAGGTTTCCATTCCCTGCCTGGACGAAGCCGCCCGTCACCACCGAGCCGCAGGTACTCACACCAATCCCGCAGCCCAGGGGTACGTCCGTTGCGGGTAGAGGTACTGTGGTGGCCCGGGACGGGTCGAAGCCGACAAAATGGCCGTGAATCTCGTAGGCTGGGCCGAAGTAGTCGTAACGCAATCCCAGGTTAACCGTCAGGCGCGGTGTCGCTTTCCAATCATCTTGAAAGAACGCCGAAAAATCGTTAGCACGATTGTGGAGGCTGTTGGTGCCTGAGCCGATCGCGGACAGCCCATTAAGTCCTCCCAGAAAATCCGCGAAAGGATTGCCCGTGAGGACACCAAGGTAGAAAAGTTCACCGTTGGGGAAAACGTCGAAGTAGGGAGCATCCAGTTCCTGGCGCTTGTATTCACCACCGAACTTCATGGTGTGCAGGCCCTTGGTCCAGGTCATCATGTCACCGGCGGGGTAAGTGTTGGTGGCCGCGTAGGTAATGCCCAGAGGCGAGGGCCCCAGGGTGAACATGTTGGTAAACGACATCGTCGGCATGCCGGGGAACAAACTGCTCAATGGCGACGAGATTCCCAACTGGGACGAGGTGACAGGCGTAGAAGGCGTCCCGGGGCCATAAATCGTGCTCCAACCGAACTTCACTTCATTCAGCAGGCGGGGCGAAATCACCGAAGACACGCCGACCGAGAGGATGCGCTGGTTGATGTCCTCCTCTGTGGGCCAGCCTGGCGCCTGCAACGGATTGCCGTCGCCAAACTGATCGTACAGCGCCTGATTTTCCCGGTTAAATGCATAGAAATATTTGGCGAAGAAGCGATTTGCGTTGGTCAGCTTGATATCCAGATTGGTATTGAACTGATCTTCTTTATAAGTCGAGTTCGAAGGAATCGTGTCGAGGACTGGGCTCGAGGATGACCCGACCGGGCAGTATCCCGTTGTCGTGACTCCGGGAGCGGAAGGGATCATGTACTGTCCGTTCGGCAGCGTGGCTTGTAATGAAGCGATGGCTACCGGATCGACGAAGCCACCCAGGCCATAACAGAGGGAAAGGTTCGCCAGAGATGTCAGATCCCTCTGCGGTCCCAAGTAAGCTGGGAGGAACATCGTGGAGAGCGAGTTGGTAAGCGACGTGCCATTGGTTTCACGCGTGCCTTGATACGAAATGAAGAACCACGCCCGATCCTTCAATAAAGGACCGCCCAGGGTGCCCCCGAACTGGTTGCGCCGATAGGCGGGTCTTGGCGTACCCTCGCCGTTCAGGAAGAAATTGTTGGCGTTGAGAGCCGTATTCCGCAGGAATTCATAAGCATTGCCATGGAGATGATCGGTTCCCGACTTGGTGACTGCCGCTACATTGCCCCCGGTGTTGCGTCCCGCCGACGCGTCGTACATGCTGGTCTGGACAATGAATTCCTGCAGCGAGTCGATTGCCGGCACCGCAAGATTGGGATTCTCGCCCGTGCCGATCGAATTCGCGTCGATGCCATTCACCATCACGTTGTTCGAAAGCGCTCGCTGGCCGTTGACATAGACGGCAACGTCGCCGCGTCCCAAGTCCGAGGAATTCGTCAGCGGACCCGACGTCCCGGTAGTAAGCGTCAACAGTTGCTGAAAGTTGCGGGTCGGCAGGGGAAGCGCACGTATTTGTTGTTCGTCAATCACGCTGCCTTTGGTTGAGCTTTCCGTTTCCACCAACGGCGATTCGCCCGTGACCGAAACGGTGGTGGCTTCAGCCCCCACTTTGAGAGTCACATCGACGACCGAAGTCTCGGTGATCTTGACGGAAATCGCCTGGACGTTAGCGGATGCAAATCCGCTGGCGCTCACTCCGATGCGATAGGTGCCCGGCTCCAGCAGAGGAAATACATAACGCCCATCGCTGCCGGTCGTAGCTTCGCGTTGGACGCCCGCGTTGCTGGTGAGAGTCACCTTCGCGCCCAGAACATAGGCTCCGCTCGGATCCGTTACGGCACCAGCAATCTGCCCGGTAGTCGCAGTCTGAGCCAGCACGCGCCCGGCAAAGATGCCGCAAGCAAAAACCGCAACCATGATCGCAATCAATCTACGCAACCGCATAGCTTCCTCCTGTCCTGCTTACGATTCCGCTTTTTGTCAGCTTGCAGAAACGAGGCGCTTCTGGGAATGCATCGCCTGGCTCCGCAATCGTCCTGCTCGAACCTGAATCCAACACTCCTGACCGCGATAACTGTCTCTAGGTCTTCTCCAATCGCGTATCTCGCCAAAGCCCTCTGGTCATCATTTGAATGATCTGAGAAATCGCTTGCTGGTCTGGCAATCCCAGAGGCTGCTTGACGCTGAACACCTTCTGCAACAAGAAGTAATTGAAAAATTGCAGGTAAATCGTGGTGATTGCCAAAGCCGGATCGACCCCGCTCCAGGATCCGCGGCGCGTTGAAGTTTCGAGACGCTCGCCCAAAGCAGCTTCCACCTTCTTGGCGAACTGGTGGAAGGAGTGTGCAAAGTGCCGATTGCGGAATTCGACCACGTCGATATACATCAATCGCCAGTAGTCAGGCATGCTAAAAACAATGTCGTGCACCGCCCAGGCTAGCCGTTCCAGTTCGCGAGTATCAAAAACGTCGCCGAGATTTTCCATGAATTCGTTGCGCTTCTCTGCCATCCGCGTCTCGAAGCGCCGGATCAGGCCGACGTAGATTTTCTCTTTTGTTTTGTAATGGTTGTAGATATTGCCGATGGAGTAGCCGGAGGCCTTGGCGATATCACGCATCGAGGTACCGTGGTAGCCCTGGTGGACGAATATCTTCAGGGCGGCGGCCTCAATCCGCTTCTTGGCGCGCTCGGCGTCGCGTTTGCTCATGACAGATCGCTTTGACCTGACAAGATAGAGTTAACAGAACGATCACTCGTTCTGTTTGAAAGAACCGAACGTTCGTTCTTTAGCGTATTCTGGGAAATTTGTCAAGCATTTGTTGCCAGGCCAGTCGCTTTAATCCCATGTCGAAAAATCGGGGAAACCAGCAGAACCAAATGCCGGTCGGTGCCATTGCGATCCAGTAAGCGTTCCCAAGACTTCTATGAATAAACCCAGCGTACACTTGATGCGTGCTCGCAATTGCGCCCACTGACCGGGTCTTCATCCTTACCGGTGCAGGGGTAAGCGCCGAAAGCGGGATTCCGACCTTCCGTGGCGTCCATGGTCTCTGGCGGAACTACAGGATCGAAGAAGTTGCCTCGCCCCACGCATGGCGTCGTGATCCTCGGTTGGTTTGGGAGTTCTACTCCATGCGACGGCGGGTTGCAGCTGCGGCGAAACCCAACCCGGCGCACGTCGCCCTAGCCAAGCTTGAGCAACGGTTGGGAAAACGCCTCTTCCTCTGCACCCAGAACGTCGATAACCTTCACGAGCAAGTTGGCTCGAAATGGGTGACCCACATGCATGGTGAGCTTTTCAAAAGCCGCTGCGACTCGTGTGGCCGTTCGCCATTCGATGACGCGAACGTCTATGACCCGCCCGCCGAACTTCCCCGATGCGAGTGCGGAGGACGGATTCGCCCGCACATCTGCTGGTTCGGCGAAGTGCCGTTTGAACTGGATCGCATCTTCCACGCACTGGACGAATGCACGATCTTCATGGCCGTGGGGACATCGGGCGTGGTCGAGCCAGCCGCCAGCTTCGTCTCTCAAGTTGGCGGACGTGCGGAGACGATCTACGTGGGGGCAGAGGAGCCGGCAAACTTATCGGCGTTTAGCGAATGCCTCCTGGGCAAAGCTGGAGAGATTTTGCCCGACTTTCTAGGTCTAAGCTGCGCGTTATAGCCGCTACGACAGCTTCACGAACCCGGCTTTAGCTTGCTTCACAACGGGGACGTCGGGATCGGCGTCTTTCCATAGCGTGAGGAAAGCTTTAGCCTAAGCCGCAATCAGACCGGCTTGCGGCGGTGCCGCGATGGCGAAGGGCGAGCCTGCGCGGTCACAAACCTGTGAGCCATACGTAGCAAGTCCCTCAGGACATCAGGCGTGACGCGGGACAGGCGAACCAGCACGGCGTTGTAGTCGAGATAGTGGTCGGTCACGTAGTAAACATCGGGAGCGGCTGCGAGCAGTTCGGCGCGGTCGTCGGAGTCAACCCGAACCGCAAGCGAACCCGGCTCAGCCGAACGATTCACAGGCACACATGCCAAGAGCTTTCCGCGAACCTTGAGCGCGTGTGACCCGTAGATAGTGCTCTCCTCCACCCCCGGCAGCGCCAAGCCGATTTTGCGCACGGTGTCGAAGCTAATTTTGCTTCTCGGCATAGATGACTGCGATTATCGGCAAGAACAGCAACCTTTTCAAGGCGAGTAGTTGAGGGAAATCTTCAGTCGAAAAATGTAGAGACACAAGGGGTCAATGACGGTTAATTTCAGGCTGCTCTGCGGAGGTTTAGTTTTGCCTGTTCGCATTCCCCAGTGCGCTATCCCGCTAGCAGCGGTTCGCTGCTGTCAAGCGAGTCTTGAGCTTGCGGTTCTTGGGCGTTGTTATAGTGACTTTGTCGCCGCTCATTGCCACCACCACATCCTTGCCGTTCGCGGAAAAGACATCGTCAATCTCATCAAGGACGGGAGTCTCGTACTCGGAGCAGTACGCATTGCCGGAAATGCTTAACGAGATGTAAAGCAGGTAGTAGTGGATCTGGGGATAGCGGCTGAACCGGTACGGGTTGCGCAAGACCTTTCGAACGCTGATGATTTTCCCAAATTGCAGATTTTCACTTGACGGCTTGGGGGGAGATCCAGAACTTTGCGCGGGCCGTGCAAAAAACATAACCCCCAGCAGTATCGCCGGGGAAAGGACGTGCCAGACGACTTTCCTCAGAAGAGTCAAGTCCCACGCCTCCGGTCTTCCGCCCCTGCCACCGCAAATGGCACCAGGAACCCAAATGGCTTCTCAGAAGCTTATGGAAATCTCATTCCGGTCGGCAGGAATTCGCAGATCGATCCCGCGTTCACGATTCGCGGCGATGGTCGCATTGAGGTCGACCATCTCCAGCGGGACGGTGCGCTCCCGACGGTCAATGCTAACGGACAAATTGCTTGCGGTGAGCAGGAACCGCCGGGTCTCCAATCGCTCTCCGTTTGTCATGACGAATATCGTCGGCGGAAGCGCCTTGGCAGTTTCTAAACGTTGAGCGCCCGGCACCTCGATCAAATGCGGCTTTGGAGCAGGCGTAGCCGGTGGCCGCAGCACAACCTCCGAAGGCACGGACTCAGCCGTTTCTGTTTCGGGATACGGTCCTTCGTCCTCAATTGGCCACAAATACGGAAAAAATGCAGAACCAGAATCGCGAGAAGACCGTCTCGCAGACAATCCGCTTCTCTGGGCAAATCCGTTTGGGAAGCCGCGTTGCGCGATTAGACCCGAGCGAATACCCGACCGGGCGGCACTGCCGCGAGAGACAGCGCCCGCCCGTTGCGCCTGCAAAATCCCGGGCAGAATGCAGCCGCCCAGCAGAAGAACCAAAGCTGCCCGAAGCATGTGAAGATTATATTCCCGTTCCGAGCCTACGGCGTCACTTCGAACACCGTGCCCGAGCCGTAGGCGCCGCCGCCATACGTTGTGCCATAGAGGTTATCCTCCTTATCCAGGATCAGGGTCCCGTAGGGCGAGTTCCCGTCGCCGCCGCCGGAATAGAAGGCATGAAGACTGGTGAAAGTCCAGTCACCCGCCTTGCCCGGTGAAAGCTCAAACACCGCTCCCCAGCTTTTTGCGTTGCTGGTCGTGGGCGCCCCGTAGAGGTTGCCTCGCTGCCTTCGACACACCTACCGCATGTGGCTGGATTCAGTTGGTACACCGGTGGGCGTAAGCAGCGCCTTATGCGCCATGCAGACATCCGTACAACGATGAATGTTTACGGAGATGCGGCTACCGCTGACATGATGTTAGCCCACGACAAGATCGTGGGACTTGCGCTCAATGGCACGGAAACGGCACGGAAGCCCGTGTAAGTGATTGAAAGATGGTGAGCGCGGAAGGAATCGAACCTTCAACCTACTGATTAAGAGTTATGGTTCTCGATTCGGCTGCAGCGTTATCAACTGTAGTCGCTAGAATAACTTAACGATCACAAGACCCGCATGGACGGTTTTCCAAAAGCGTTGGAAAAGTTGGATAAATCGAATGGCATCTAACTGCCAAGGACACAAAAAGGACACAAGCGCAGCATCGTATGTTTTGTCGCTCTTTCGAAGAGTGGGAATTTGCTTTAGATGTTCCAAGTCATTCGAAACGGGTATGTGTGGGTTTGCAGGGTCCAAGTGGTTCTGTCGGACAGTGATCGTCCCGTGCTTGCTCCCATTCTTCTTGAACCTCCGACCCCTGGTCCCGAAGTAAGGAGTTTAGTCTGTAACTGATTGGTCTGGTTGCGCTTACGAATCAGTGATGGAGACTCAAATGCGCCCTTGTGCCCTAACCGGTGCGATTCAATGAACAGCAGAATCGGCAGGACAAAGTCCGGGCACCGTCCCCGCTGTTGACTCCTAACATAATTAGCTAGACTCAGATGAACAACGACAACTCCATCTGCTTTGACGGCAGGCGCCGGGTCGCATATCTGCGGAGGAAGGATCGGGCGAATTCGTTTGCCAATCGCGAATCATCTTCGGTTCTCATGATCACACAAGTTTGAAAGCACAATGAGCTATCAGAAAGCGGCTTTACCACTACGCTTTCAGCACAAACTCCAAGGGCCGTTGGTTGCGTGAGGATGGCTACGCCAACATGCTCAGAAACCAGATGAACCGCCTGTTGAGCTGTAATAATGTCGTGCGCGTGTTTGGGGCCGATTCCCTCACGTCGTGCCGCCTCCATAATTGAGTCATGAACGACGGGGTGAACTCGTCGCGCCAACAGAATCCATTCATCTCTTGCCAGATCTTGGAGCCCGATGTGCTCCTTTTCGGCAGCCGCGTGCGTCTGAGGGAGAACCGCATAGAGCGGCGTTAGTGCGAATGGCACCGTCGTAATCCGACAGTCTTCCGGTGGTGCCGTCACCAGCGCCATATTCAGATCGCCGGCCATGACACTCCGGACCAACTCGACTGAGAACTGACTGATCAGCCGAAGTCCGAGTCCGGGGTACAAGGATAGACGAATCGCAAGAATGGCCGAAACCCAGGCTGGATCGGCGTAGGGCGAGTGTCCAATAAGCAAAACGCTATCTCTCCCATCCTGGGCGGCACGAGCAAGATGAACGGTCCGCTCTAAATGCAAGAGCGAAGAGCGAACCCCTTCGACGAAGATGCGTCCCGCTTCCGTTAGCTCCACACTCTTCTTATTGTCGCGAGTGAACAACTGAAATCTGTTCTGTTTTTCTATCTCCGTGATCTGTTTGCTGAGCGCAGATTGGGTGATGTGCAACCTGTGGGCGGCCCGCGTAAAGTTCAATTCCTCGGCCAAAACAATGACTGCGCGAAGGTAACGCACTTCGATGTGTGGGAACACTGCTCCATACCCCTTTTCACCAAAAGGCAAGAATCGGGAATTGTCCTACATCTAGTGAAGGAACCGGCAGGGGGAAAAAGTATCAAAAAGATTTTTTATTGCGCGGCGCTGGCGAGACCAGTTGGTCGCAATTCCACCGCCGCGACGGTGTTGGTCTCCGGTCGGCGCGAGAGATGCACTGGGAGAGATGTGGGTAGTGTATCAGTTTGAATTTTGGCCCCGTAGAATCACGGCCGCGTTCTGCCCATCGGTCGCGACCTGCACGCGCCCCTTTGATTCTCGCTGCGCAGTGCAGCGTAAAATGAGATCATGCTAGCGAGAGTAGACATTAACACCCTCAAGAGCGGCAAGGTGCAACTGGCCCTATTGCGTCCGCACCAATCAACCGGGCCTGTTGTGGGCTTTCCCTCAGTCACCGAGCTAAGACGGCCCTCGCCGCATTCGGCATTGACCAAGCTAGGATTGAAAGCACGCTGAAAATGCTTGCGGAGATAGGGCCAAAAGAGCCGTTGCACTTTCCCGAACAGGAACTCAACGACGATGCTCTACGCGCTAGCGGATTCCGAATCTAAAAAACCGCGGAAAACGAGGGCAGGATGATTTCGGCAGCGATAGCTCTGCTTTTCTTGAGCGCACTACTTTACTCTTGGTGCGGCGGTAACCTTCACAGCCAGACGCCGAGAGATAGGACAGTGTTCGTCCTCGTTGTCTTCGTTATTGCCATTGCGCTTTGGTTAACAGGGTTCGCATTGTTGTGGATTGCGAGCAGTCTTCTGTGGGCCATAGGGGGGGCGATTGCGGCCTTCTTGCTGTCAGTGGCGTTGCCTACGCTTCGTCTCATCTTCCTGTCGGCCTTGTTCTCCCTGTTTCGGGGTCACGAGGACAAGAGAAATTCAAATTGATACATTACCGAGACGCGCCGGGCCTTGACACCGCCTCATAGCGGATGTCACGCTCTTGATAATCTCTGGCCTTAGTAGTAATCATCAATTAAGAGGTGAGCCTGTCCGATGTCCAGCCGCGAATTGGGCCCTGAATGGGTTCTTTCCGCTTTCCTTCCTAATGCTGGGGCGCAGGGCCCGGATGACGTCAGCGAATTGGCAATCGTTGCACGGCGTCTGTGGCCGCGGATTCAGGCGCACGCGCGCAAAGAATTAACAAACAACAAGAAGTCCGACGACGCGGTCAGTTTGGCCACCGATGTGTGGGAGTCGGTACTGCGATCTGTCGCGAAAACCATGCGTCGGTCGAATGGAAGAGGCCGACCGATACTGAATCTGGAGGCTTATCTCTTCGGAGCCTTTCATCATCGCTTCAATCGCGCCCTGAGGCGGGAACGCAGAAGACGAGAGATTGTCGAATATTTCCCGCTGAGCCGCGATCTTGAGCGGCTGCGACAGGCTTATGATTCTAAGTCGGTGGCGGACCTGGATCGTTCGATTCAGGTCAAGCAAACTATCGAGAACATGAACGACTGGACACGTACGGTCTGGATGGCACGGCAGGCTGGCTATTCCTGGAAGGAAATTGCAGAATATCTGCGTCTCACCGAGCCGCAAGCTAAACTTCGATTTCGTTATGCACTCGGACGGCTTCGCGCCCGATTTGGCGGTGCGGCGTGACGATGGAGCGGCTATGCCAGCGCACGGCACGCAGTAGACTCGGCCGTGCTTTGGAAGCAAGGTTGGCGAGAGGCAAATTCTGATCGAACAGGGCTATTCCGTCGAAGAAGAGAAGCGCATCTTAGATGTGCTGGCGCGGGGTTTGTCGCGCGAGTTTCCAAACCCAGAGCGCGTTGGGTGTCCCGACTCTTCTATCCTCAGGGCTATCGCTTCACACAAATTGCCGCTTGCGCAAGCGGAGCCTTGGTTTGCCCACCTCAGTTCCTGTAGTCCATGCTTTCAGGACTTCACCGAGTTCCGTAAGGAAGCGACTAACCAACGGCGTCGCGTCCAGGTGTGGCTGGCCGCTGCCGCCGTCTTGCTTATTGCGGTCGGCGGATGGTTGTGGGTACGGAGTCGGCCATCGGGGCAAACCGCGGCGGTCGTCGTTCTTGATCTGCGTGGCCGCGCAACAGCACGTGGAGAAAGCCCGCCCGACAGTAGTCAGTCGCCATTGGAGGTTTCACGCAGCGCAAGGAGTCTAAGTTTGGAGTTGCCGATCGGGAGCAACGAGGGGACGTACGATGTAGCGCTCATCAATCCGAACGGCGCTGAGCTTTTTCGTACAAGTGCCACAGCTAAACTCGAAGATCACATTGTGGTCCTGAGGATGGATGTCAATCTCGCTGGCATCTCTCCGGGTTCGTATTTCCTCGGCTTGCGCCAGCCAGGCTCAGAATGGATGCGATTTCCTGTTCGCGTGTTCTGAAGCCACAACGCAAACAGCGCTCAGAACCTCGGGCGGAGTACGGCTTCGTTGGTCACGACGAACAAGATGGTAACGAAAGGATGTCTGAGGGCTTTCGCAGTACAATAGCAGTATAGTGAGCCGCTTTTCGTCCCCGGAGGTTATGCCATGCGGATTCTCGTTCCCTGGAAACCAGTTGTTGTCATGTGGGGATTGCTGAGTGCGATGATACTGGTTAGTTTCGTTGCATCTTGTCTGCTTCAAGGAAAGAACCCTTTCGCTCCAGCTGCGACCATGACGCAGCTGCCAGCCGCGAAAACGGGTAGTGCACAATCGGCACAGCAAGCTCACTCGCACAAAGGGGCTCGGACTCCGAATCGGTGAAACCTCGACAATCTCTTGCTGCTGATCTGTTTTGCTTGTGGGAGGAGATATGGCCGGGACTGTGATGAAGCTAGCGGGCCTGCTTGCTGCTCGCTCTCCGCTTCGGCTTGCTCTTGCCCTTGAGATTGAGCGCCACTGCAGCGCGGATGAGATCCAGAAATAGGGGATTCGAGTTGCTAGTTTCTGGGAATGAGCAACGCTACGACCGAGTCCCATGTCTTTTTTGCCTTCACTGTCACAGGGCACCCGTCGAGCCGCGATCCGCTGCTTGTAGTCCACCAGCCTAGGTTTTCCTCGGCTTCGGCGTATCCACCCGTCTGGAAAACACGTGATATTACTGATTCCTCTGGCACGCGCCAGTTCCGGTGGAGGTTGAGGCCCGCCTCCCTTGCCGCAGTATTTACGGTGACGTGAACTGCACGGAGAGCGGG
>Ga0187784_10003258_pt1 | contig 13099 bp, 15 predicted proteins | sample 1015_SJ02_MP15_2_FD_132964 | JGI IMG/M metagenome (GOLD analysis project Ga0187784, IMG submission 132964) | Tropical peat soil microbial communities from peatlands in Department of Meta, Colombia - 1015_SJ02_MP15_20_MG | ecosystem: Environmental > Terrestrial > Soil > Wetlands > Peat | place... | reverse complement strand
TCTTCCGGACAGCTCTTACGTGGACGCAGCGTGCTTAACGTCGAGGCCTCCGTCCGGCTTGAGGACTGGGGGACTTCCGAATCTGCTCAAGTGCGTTTATCCGCCCAGGCACAACGCACGCCGTTGGAAGGCCTCAAAGCAGCGATGGGCGTCGACTTCCCCGTCTCCGGTGAGGTTAGCGGGCAGGTTAGCTTTGCAGGGACGCCCGCGAATCTTCTGGGGAACGGTGACGTTAAGTTGGCAGACGCAAACATTGCCGGAGAGAGCTTCGATTCCGTTGCGGCCAAAATTCGAATCCACGGATCTTCCTGGGACCTTAGCGCGATCGAGTTAGTCAAAGGCCGCGGGCGGGTGACGGGAAAAGCGCAGGTTGATACTTCAAATCGTGTCCTGTCGTGCCAACTTCACGGAACAGGTTTTTCTCTTGCTGATTTCAGCCGCCTCGAACCCCTGTCAGGGACGGCGCTGGCAGGCGCCCAGAGCGGCAACGAAGGCCACCCGTTCAACGCACTGGATGGCCAGGCAAGCTTTGACCTGGAAGGCAGCGGCACTCCTGACCAGATGCACTTTCACTCCACAGGCCTCTTAAAAGACATCAGCGTTGGCGGCGTTCAGGTCGGCGACCTCCGCCTCCAATTGCACGGCGATGGCCATGACGTGCAATTTCAAGGTATGGTTTCCGGACCCGCGGGGCTGGTCAGCCTGGAGGGTGATGCCCAGGCCGCGGGAGACTGGCCGCTCCAACTGCAAGGTCAATACGTGTCTCTTCGCCTTGATCCGTGGGCGCGCTTGTTTGCGAATAACAAGTTCGATGCTCAGGTCACCGCCAGCGGCTCCTTCAAGGGGACCGGCTCTCTTCGTGACGCTTCGAAACTCGGTCTGCACAGTGAGATCGAGACACTGGAGGTGAGCTTTCCCTCTCTGAAATGGAGGAACGAGCGTCCCGTAGAAGTGCGCTACGCGGACAACCGGATCTCCGCCCTGCCCTTTCGCATGCAGGGCCCCTCGACGAACCTGGACGTTGATGGCTCTCTTCTCCTGGCTGGCCCGCCCTCGCTCTCCTTGACCGTGCAAGGGGTTGCCGACGCCACAATCCTGAGCCTGATTGAACCCGGCTTACAAGCCTCGGGGCGATCGCGAATCAAGTTAAACATTGCGGGCTCGCCTGCCAGACCGCAAATGTACGGCACCGTTGAGATTCGCGACGTGGGCCTCGAATACCCGGGCCTGCCCATCCGCTTGAGCGACCTTAACGGCGAGGTCCAACTCGAAGGAGAGCGGGCCACCGTGAAGTCTTTGCGCGGGGTCAGCGGCGGCGGCCCCGTCTCCTTGGACGGTTTTGTGATCCTGGCCTTGCCGCCTCGCTTCGATTTGCGCGCGCAACTCGATCAAATCAGGGTGCGCTTTCCCCTTGACTTCACTTCCGTCCTCGGCGGGACCTTGCGTTTGGAGGGAACGTCGAATCGATCGCGGCTTCACGGCGACTTGGCTCTCAGCCAAGTGCTCGCCAGCGAGAGCAAGCCTTGGCTCAGCCAGATCCTGCAGACCGCGAGCCCCTTTGAGGTTCCAGCGCTGAGCGCGCCTTCTTTTCTAGCCAACTCCATTGGGCTGAATATTCGAGTGGCCACGCCCACGCCGGTGAGGTTGCAAATACAGGATCTGAGGCTGACCGCCGACGTTAATGTGCGTTTGCAAGGAAGCCTTGCGAACCCGGTAGATTTGGGCGACGTGCACTTCCTGAGTGGCGAGGCGATTGTTAGGGGCAATCGCTTCACCCTCACCCGTGGTGACCTTAGTATGACCAATCCCCTGCGAACTCAGGCTACGCTCGATTTGGAAGCTCAGACCCGGGTTCAGCAGTATGACCTTACGGTTGATGTCTCGGGCCCGTTGGGACGGCTGAAGATGACTTACCGTTCCGATCCGCCACTCCCTACGGAAGAAGTCTTCTCGCTGCTGGCGTTGGGGTATGCGCCCCAACAACAGCAAGGGTCCACCTCCGGAATCGTCAGCTCCTTCGCCGCTGGCAACCTCACGCAAACCGTGGGAGAAAGCGCCCTGCTCTCTCAAGCTCTCTCCACCCAGGTCGGCGGCCGCATCCAGCGGCTCTTTGGTGTGAGCCGAATCCAGATCGATCCCAATGTGGGACTGCCCGGGCTCAACAACGGTGAGCGCATCACCGTCGAGCAGCAGGTGACCAAGGACTTGACCCTCATCTACATGACCAATACTGCTTCTTCCCAGTATCAGATTATCCAGTTTGAATATGCCTTCGGTGATAACATTTCGTTGCTCGGCGTCCGTGACCCGAACGGAATTGTGGGAGTGGAGTTGAGATTCCGTCGGCGATTCAAGTGACAGGGGCTGGGGACTGGAATTTCTGATTTGGGATTCGTGATTTCTGATTTGCGCTTTCCAATCCGCGATTCGCGAATCGGTCTCGGGGTTTTGAATTCTGAAATCTGAAATTTTCAATCTGAGATGTCCGTCTGCTTTCTGCCCACTGCCTACTGCCTACTGCCTACTGCCTACTGCCTACTGCCTACTGCCTACTGCCTACTGCCTACTGCCTACTGCCTACTGCCTACTGCCTTCTTACCTCACCCCGCGTCTATGCTATACTGCCCGAAAGGCCACGGAGAGGTGTCCGAGTGGCTGAAGGAGCACGCTTGGAAAGCGTGTTCACGAGCAATCGTGACGTGGGTTCGAATCCCACCCTCTCCGCCATCCTGTTTTCAACAACTTACAGACAAAGTAGAATTTAAGCGTGCAATAGCGTGCAACATGTTAAAATGAGGGTCGGGCTTTATGGCTCTCAGACTCTATCGACGCCACCGCAAGGAATGCGAAGCCGGGCTCCCCGAGGACGCCCGCACGGGCCAATTCGAGGAAGGTCGACGCGGCTGGAAGAAATGCGATTGTGTGATTCACGCCGCAGGCACCCTTGACCGCAAGTTCAGCCGGCGGCAGACTGGCTCTTCAGATTGGGAGAAAGCCAGCGCCGTAGCCGCGAAATGGGAAGAGGCCGGCTCATGGGACCGCGAGACGGAGCCCTCACTGCCCGAGCCGGCCCCACCGCCTTCAACCTCTTCCCGGATGCGCATTGACGAAGGGATCAAGACATATCTGGAACGCCCGGAGGGTGACGGGATCGCGCCGGCGACGCTGCGCAAGCTCAAAACCTTCACCAAATAACTGAGCGCCTTTGCCGAAGAAAACGGCTATGTGATGCTCGACCAGTTCACTTCCGTCGACATCGACAGCTTCTATAGCGGACTTAAACTCGGTGTGCGCACCAAGGGAAAGCGCCTAGAAACACTTCGGGCTTTCTTCCGCTTCTGCGTCAACCGCAAGTGGCTGACGGAAAGCCCGGTGAGCGGTGACCTCAAACCGCCGCTCGGGGCGAGCAAGGTCACCAACAAGGTTCCGTTCACGGACAATGAGGTCGATCGGATCATCGCGGCTTGCGACAGGTTGGGCAAAAGACGGTGGGGGAACGAGCACGGGCGGGGAGCGTGGACGGGCGAGGACATGAAAGACTTCATCTGGTTGTCTCTCCACACGGCGCTGCGGATTTCCGACGTGACGCTGTTCAACATCGAGCGCCTGCAAGGAAACGAAGTCAAACTTTACGCGCATAAGAACGGCAGCGACGTATTCGCTTACATTCCGCACTGGCTTCGCGACCGCCTCGAGCAACGCGCAAAAGAGCACGGTCCGATGCTGTTCCTCTACAACACCTCCCGCCGCCTGGAGACGGTCACGAATAATTGGCCCAGAAGACTGCACCATGTCTTTGAGCTCGCCGGGCCTTTCACGGAACGTCCCACTCATCACCGGTTCCGGCATACGTTCGCGCGCAGGCTGTTGGAGCGTGGAGTGCCTGTTGCAGATGTCGCCGAACTGCTGGGTGATGACGAGGCCACGGTGAGGAAGCACTACGCCCGGTGGGTTCCTGAGCGCCAGGCGCGGCTCACGAAGATTTTGAAGGATGCGCTTGAAGACAAGCCCAAGGGGAAGCTGCTGATGATTCCGGGCGGGCGAAGTTAGCGGGCATTCATCAGACGGGTGTGGATTCGGCGGGCGACCGACTCAGGGACGCTGTAGATCGTGTGCGGCTTCTTTTTTCCCAGCCGAATCTTGATCACTCGGGGTTCATCTTTCACTATTTTTCGCAGGGTTTCACGCCCGAGCCGCCAGAGCCGCGCGAGCTCTCCGATGCGGTAATGGCGCTCGAACGGATTGGTGTCCGGTTGGGATTGCATTCGTCGATTGCGGAAACGAGCGCCCGCTCATCCTGGCTATTGCCGCGACGGGTCGGACATGGATTGCAGGCCTGGGTTTACGGGATGACCCAGGAGTTTCGGCACATCGGATATGCTCTTACGCTGGTGGTGCCTGCATTCGAGCATCCGACGACTCGCTCCAGGCACCCGCGGCGAGACGCAATTTCGCTGTGGCTAAGCTCAGCGCTTACCGCAGTCGCCCCTTCCGCTTCTTGTCGTACTATTCGCACTTCTTATCCTTCTCCAGGTGCCGCCAAGTCTTGATTTCCTCCCCCTCGAGTATGTGGGGTGCGGCAAGGAACGGGACGTCCACATAGTAGGTGTTGCCACGACGGCTGACTCCCCCCGCCGTCCTGTACCAACTGAGAGTGGCCCGCACCGTCACCTTCTGTCCCTTCCTTGCGGCGAGGGCGGCGGTGTAGGCGATTTCGACGCTGCCACTGCCCTCGTCGTGCCAGCCTGTGCTGGAGAATGCCACGGGCTTGCCGTCCAGACCCACGACCCCTTTAAGGATGAGCGGCGAATCGACGCAGCGGCAGAAGTTGTCGCTCTCGCCCACCGTGCCGACGTAGGTAACGCGGCTGGAGTCGGCCTCGTCGACATTCTCGACCTCGTCCTCGTTCTCCTCGGACAGGTCGGCGAAGTAAGCCTCCATGCTTGGGTAAGCGAACTCGTCCCCGTCCTCGACGAGGAGGGAGCCCTCATCGAACTCGCGAACCCATACGTCCTCGCGGGAGTGGAGCAGGAAGGCCGCCTCGACACATATCTCCTCGACAGCCTCCTCCCCAGCCTTCCCCTCCAGCGAGTTCAGCCTCTCCAGCCACTCCTCCGCCTTCGTATTCTTGGTCTCAGTTTTTGCCATAGATACTTCTCCTTCTTTGGTTTGACTTTCAACCACAACATCCAGTCGGGATTCGGGGATTGCTCCACGGCTTCCGAGCTACTGCACATGGGCTCGAAGCACTGCGCCCAAGCGCAACATGCTGTGCTGGTGACAATCTCCGTTCTGCCAAGCGTGTCTGGTCCGCTTGAGCGGCAGGGTGAATCTGCACGTATTTCTTAACCAGCTCGGCCCTCCTCTTCGCGTCGGGGCTGACGCGCGCTTGTGAATCCACGGTGCAACCGACCCAGGCATTCTCCGGGAAGCCATCCAGCGCGTCACAAACTGCCCGCAACCGCTGGGGAAATTTCGTCAGAAACAGAAAATTCCACTCGGGATGAGCCTTGACGCGCTCGAATACTCGCATGATCCACTCATCGGGAACCCATTTTCCGAAAAGATCCGCCATTGAGCATGTGAAGACGTTTTCGTCCTGCGGCCGTTCGAGTGGATTCGGCAGCTTGCGCTTGCGGTAGAGTTCATAACGATTGTGACCGTCAAGAAGAACGTTCCGCTCTTTCCAGACGGTGAGCGTGATATATCCGGGCCTCGATAAGAGATTCTTCTCCAGTTGACCCATCTCTTCTGCGCTCAACGGCATTAGTATTTTTCGGATTTCCGGGTCAATTCTAAAATCCATGCCAGTAGACCTCCGATCTCCTGTTTTCGCTCCCGCTGATCGCCACGTTTGACCTGCTCCTGACAAATCTAAGGGGCCGGGCGCGACGGCGCAAGCGAATCAAATCTGTCTAACCCTGGTGCTTTGTTGTCAGATGAGGTAAGGGGGTTTATTGCACTTTGCCAACGCCGCCGTGGTCTGTATTCTTTACCCATGGACTCTATTTACGATCTCAGATGGGTAGTGCCTGTGGCCCCTGATTTTTTAGAAGAATACCCCGACCTCTGCGTCAATGTGTTGGCTTCGTGCATTACGAAAGGCATCACAACCAGAATCTTGCTCGAAAATCCACCATGGGTCCGACGGCGATCCGAGTTGCAAGGTAATTGGATTGAATCCGTACGGCGGATGACGAGAAAAAAGGCCAAGCGGCTTCTAGAGGAAACTGACGATCCGGTGGAAAAAGAATTGATTGAGCATGCGGCAGGGAAAAAGGGTCACCCCATCGAGTTGAGGAAGCCGGCGATCAAGGCGGTAGTATTATGCCAATATCGTCACAAGAAACTCATCGATGTGATCGAGCAGGTATGTCCATGTGGCCTCGAACATACCCCCGACATGGTGCGAACCCAGTGCTACCCCCGGCTAAAGCCTGTAGTGGGACGACTAAAGCGCCTCCTGGCTGAGTGCGATATCAACTTGCCGGAGGTGCCGGAGGTGGAGATTTGCTTCGCACAACCCCTCCCAATTGAGGCTTTCCTCGGAAATTGGATTAACAAAGCAGACCAACAAGAGCGGCGCACCAAACTGCTCGATGCGATCACAAAGGTCAACGCAACAAGATCTGCGCAAGGCGCAGCATTCCGGCGGCTGAAGGCATCCGGCAAGAAACTCGAGGTCGCACGGAAGGTGTTGGAGGACGCCGAGACGGAGGCGGTGAAAACGACAGAGGAGCACACGCAGGCGCTTGAGGAATACTTCAAGATCTTGGATGAAGGCCGATGAAAGCAAGGTCGCATCGGTAGACGCGTGGTGGGGCCAGCCAGGATGCGTGTCAATTGTCCACCGGCAGGCGGGGATGGCAAGGCAGGGGCGGCCCGTCGGCGTCTGCGACGGAGTGGAGCAGCGAACGCGGGATACTCAACTTCAGGAATCATTGGTGCGATACGTGCCCCAATGGGGTGGCTCGCCCCTTGGAACTCTCTACCTGAGTCTGCTGAAAGACTGGGTGGGATGTGTGGAGCGCAATGTATTCTCTCCCGCTATTTTTCAGGGCCAGAATCACGCTGTGCGTGTGCTGACCTTTGAAACTGCGCGCGCAATCGAATTGCTTCGCCAGGGAGAGACCTTCGAGGAAGTTGGCATGAAGATGCACATGACGCGCAGGACAATCAGCAGCATCGCCAAGGCAGCGGGAATTAGGAGGACTGGGCACGAGAGGGGAAATTACGAGACAGCCTCTCATTGATTATGTGGCCATCTCGATTACGGGAAAGGCGGAACCTAATGGGAGAAGGACTGGAAATGTTGAGACGAGCGGAAGATTGGGAATCAGCGGTGGACGCGTTGCTCCACAGGATGGGGGACGAGGCCGCCCGTCTCCTGTCGCCGCCTTGGAGGCTTGTCGCCGTCACCGGTGATGGCAAGGTATATTTCGATGGCTCCTGGGGCCCAGAAACGGATGGGACTGTTGCAACTGCGACAAAGCGAGTGAAGGTCGCCGACTTTCTACCGCTGAGGGTGACTGTGAATGGAAGCGGCCGCGGCACCGTGGTCGGGGTCATCAACAACGACGGAGCCGGCCGTCTCTCCTGCGCGATTAGGAGTAGGGCAACCGTGAGAAAGTAAGGCCGAAAATAGGAGGAATCTGATGCACTCTCTAGAGGACGTGCGAGCCGTTCAACCCAGGTGGGGCGATACCCCGAATTGGACGCTTGACAAAGTAAGCAGATTTCCACTGTCCACCTTCGAGGCGGAGCGAGTTGGGCTATGTTAGCTGGCGCATCAGACCGGCGTCACAATAACCCTGCGGCGACGTCTCATCATCACGACAGTGGTGAGGCGTCGTCTGGGGATAACGGGCTGATGCATGGCACGCCGACACAACTCGCGACCGCGGCACACCGAGGAGCAGCAGGGAAGTTGACCCACGGCAGCCTCTTCACCGGAATTGGCGCCTTCGACTTGGCCCTCGAGTGCGCGAATTTCAAGACGGTCTGGCAAGTCGAAAAAGACGATTTCGCCAGAAGAGTCCTGGAGAAGCATTGGCCGAACGTGCCCAAGTTCAGCGACGTCAAGGAGTGCGGAGTTGGAAGAAAATACGAGCTTGCCTCAGTCGATCTCATCAGCGGCGGGTTCCCATGTCAAGACCTGTCTAGCGCAGGGAAGCGAAGGGGGCTCGGGACGCCGGCCAACCCCACCGCGCGCAGTGGACTGTGGTTCGAGTTCCGCCGCATCGTTGCCGAGATGCGACCCCGATGGGTCCTAGTTGAGAGCGTTTGTGGCCTCAAGGATCTCGGCGGTGATGAAGTCCTTTCGGGAATGGAAGCGCTCGGCTACTCCTGCTGGCCGCTCGTGGTGGGAGCTGGAAACCTCGGGGCACCGCACGGGCGGAAGCGAGTATGGATACTGTGCCGCCGAAACGACGAGTGCGCGAGCGTGCAGTGAATGGATTGGCACGCAAGAGTGCCAGAAGAACCTAAGCGAGGCTAAGTCGATATGGGACCACCTGAAGCGGGATTTGGCGGGGCCAGCGAACCAGTTCCCGCCTAACGCGTCCACGCCCACTACAACAATGGTCGTCGAGCCGGACTGGTCCGCCGGTGGAGGCTACGTCAGCCAGCGCAATGGGCGAATGAGAAAAAAGTGCAAGAGCGGTTCGCTGAGGAGCATGAACTGGCAGCAGGAGCTGCTCAACCGGTCGGTTTTACAGGAGAACAAGAACCTGCTGCCGACGCCCGAGCTGTGCGAAGACCTTATGGGATTCCCACGGGGCTGGACTGACCTTGGCGCATCGGGCCCCGAGGATGCCGCCTACGCCGATGCCCAGCGGGCGACCCGTGGCCCACGCCATTTCCGAAAGCGGCTCGAGGCCCTCGGCAACGCCGCAGTGCCGCAGATTCCGATGCTGTTCGGGGAGTTCGTCCAGCTATGCGAGTTCGGGACTGCGCAATCAATTGGCGGCAAACACGGGCAATACCAGGAGAATGCCATGAGCGAAAAATTACCATCAACGGGGTTGACTCGGCATGAAAACAGCGAGCAGCCCCTAATGATGGCCAGCCCGGTTTCCCAATCAGCGGAGCCGCAAGGAAACGGCGGCTCCGAAACCGGCGTGATCGCCGAGGCCGAGGCGTACCTCCGCTCGTACCTGAGCTTCCCCGACGACAGGTACTACCTGCCGCTCGCGCTGTTCGCCGCGCTGGAGCAGTGCTGGGGGGAGTGCTTCGACGAGGTTCCTTACTTGTCGGTCAGCGCTGCCGTCAAGTCGGCCGGCAAGACCCGCGTGCTTGAGCTGCTCAGCTTCCTGGCCGGCGAGGACCGGGCCGTCTTGGTCGACGGCAGCATCACCGAGGCGGCGCTCTACGCTGAGATTGAGGGACAAAAGACCATCCTCATCGACGAGTCCGAAAGGCTGCGCACACCGCGCTCGCCCTTCCGGCCTATCCTCAACGGCGGGTACCGCCGCGGCCAGTTCGCGTACAGAAAGATTGGCGGCCGGAACGTGAGGTTCCCCAACTACTGCCCGAAAGTCTTCAGCCACCTCGGTGACGTCTCCGACTCGCTGCGCGACCGCTGCATCGTAATCCATATGCAGCGCACGCTGAGGGGGAGCCGGAAAGATTACATACGCACCGTGGCGGAGTCGGAAGGAAGCACCATTGGCGAGCGGATGCATGAGGCCATCGCCGGGCGATTGGATGAAATCAAAAATGCGTACGTCAATTACCACGAGCTATGTGACGGTCTCACCTTCCTGCGGGACCGCGACCGTGAAATCTGGAAGCCACTCTTCAGCCTGTGTCAGGTTCTTGCGCCGTCGCGCATCGAGGAGTTGGAGCGCTCCGCAGCAGACATCGCCGCGCTGAAGACCATTCCCGCCCTTCCCTTCGAGTCCCTCGCCGAGGAAGAGAGGCAGAGCGAGGAGGCAGAGTATTCGGAGAGGCTGCTGGCCGATTGCATCCTGATCATGGACGGGAAAGAGAAGATGGCCACGAGCGAGCTCGTGCAGGGGCTGCGGACGATTCCCACTTCCCCCTGGCGCATTTATCGCGGCAACGGCATCACCGATGACACCTCCGGGGCCATGATGATGGCCGGCATGCTTGGGCGCTTTGGCGTCAAGCCAAGGACCATCCGGCTGAGGCCCAGGGGCGACCCGAACTCCACCGCGAAGGGATACGTGCTTGCAGACCTTGCCGGAGCGGCGAGGCGGTCAGGGCTGCATTTGGAGGGCGGAACAGCCCGTAACTCCGTAACCCCGGCTGCAATCCGCGGGGATACGCCAGGAGGATCAAATGTGTCACGCCGCGATGTCGCAAATCGCGCACGAGATGGGTCACCGATGGGCGGCATTCGTTTCGGCCAAGGTGGGCGACGAGAAGATCCCGCTTGGACCCGTTCACTGGGCGTTCGGGTTGCAGGCTCCCGCGGCGTTTCCCTACCGGCGGCCTACCGAAGCATCCATCATGGGAGGCGGCGTCTGGCAGGACAACTTTGACGGCACTTACACGCAACTCGACGACAACCACTATGTGCCCGCCACGGGATGGTCCTGCCTGGATCTCTATCTCATGGGTCTGATCGCCTCGGCCGAGGTGCCGGACTTTTTCATTCTGCGCCATATGGTGCCTGTGGGAAAAGACCAGGATGGCCACCCCATTTTCAAGGCGGACAGAACCAAGGTCACCATTCGGGACGTCATCGCATCCGAAGGCCCACGTTTGCCCGCGGTTGACAAGTCCCAACGGGAGTTCAATACCGGCATGGTCATCGTCGTCCAACACGGGGCCAGACCAAGTCGCGAGCTGATCGAGCGGACAGAGGCGATTCGCAAGCTTTGGATTGACTATTTTTCCACTACCACCGGGCGCCGCGCATCGATGACCGCTAACCCGCGCTGAGGCCGAACTGTGCTTGTGCCATGCCGTCCCGCTTGCGGCTCGCCTGGTCCCGGCCCATCGCGCCGCCTGCGCTGATCCCCTCGTGGCGCTGACATAGGAATGAGCCATCCCGCATGCAGCGCAGTAACGGGGCATGACGGTATCCAGGTCCCCGTCCGGACGTTTCTATAGAATGCTTCCCCTGTGGCAAGGCCCTGGCCAGACGCGGACTGCAGGATTACACCTCCGCATCTGTCCCGGACCAGGGAGGGAGTGAGAGTTCGCGACAGGCAAACTCGATTGTTGCTAAGGCTACTTCTTCTTGGGAGGCACTACGGCATCCTTAAATGCTTTCGCCAAGCGGAATTTCACCACCGTCTTGGCGGGGATCTTTATCGGTTCACCGGTTTGCGGATTACGTCCCACGCGCGCCTTGCGGTTCGCCTTGACGGCCTTGCCAATTCCCGGAATCACGAACTGCCCACCACTCTTAGTTTCCTTCGTAGCCAGTCCGGCCAGTTCCTCCAAGACTGCCGATGCAGCTTTCTTCTGGATTCCTGCCTTCGCCGCCAGATGCGCTACGACTTGGGATTTTGTCATCATGTCTCCTGCTCCTCGCCTGAGTTTGCACCGCCTGGGATGACGGCGACGTCTTCGACCGACACTGTATGCAAGGAGCGGGCATGAGTCAAGCTCTTCTCGCTTAAACGACGGTGGTCAGGCTATGAGCCGCTTGAGACCATTCCCACGGCACCCCCAGCTGGCTGCCAGCTCTGTACGGCGATATTGTCGCCGACAACGGGGCCGCGTGGTGTATAGTGGAGGGGAAAACACCAAAATAGGAACGCTGGCTTAATCAATTTCCCTGAGCCAATGCCCACTGATTGTCGAAAGGGCTTGAATCGGCCCAGTCGAGTTGCCTGGAGCCGGTCCGTGCCAGGGGATTGGCGAGCATGGCGACTTGACACCTTGGGTCCGTCCGACTAGCTCGTGTGCCAACAAGCAAAGTATGGGAGCGCCGGACGGAATGGCTTTGGAAGTTTGGTTGAGGGAGCCACATGCGGGACGGCGAGTGGAATGTGGATGTCCTTGTGCCGGGGAGCTGGCATGGAGCGACCTCAGTACTAATCTCCGACAGGCGCCACAACATCGTTGTCGACACCGGCTTGCCTCACGAGGCACACGCGATAATGAAGGCATTGGAACTCCGCGGCCTAAAGCCCACGGACATCCGGCTCGTCATCAACTCCCATTTCCATATTGACCACGTGTCAAACAATACTTTATTCCCGACTAGTGAAATCCTCTGCTCCCTTGAATCTTACGAATGGTGCCGAGCTGTTTATTCTGATCTCCTCGATGGGCGGCATTGGGAAACCCTGATTCCAAAATACTATCCTGATCTTTTCGATTACGACCACGCGCTGGAAATGATGGGCAAACTCCGGAAACTGGTGCTCCGTTGGTGGGACCCCAAACGACTGGGGGACTCTTCCCAGTTCCGGTGGATTGAGAAACATCCCCTGCCGCATAACTTGGAGAGCCTTGTCACCTTCGGACACGTTCCCGGTCACGTCTCAATCATTGTCCACACAGGGAAGCAACGCACGGTGATCGCCGGCGACGCTGTGCTCAGTCGGCGGGACGAGGAAAAGACTCTGACCATGATTCCCCACCAACGAAAACAGTACCAACAGGATCGAGCGCGGATACTTGCTATGCAGGCTCGAATTCTCCCCGGACACGATCGAGAATTCACCACCCTGTCGTCCGAGCAGTAACAGGTACTTTTCGGTGCTTGCAGCTTTTGTTCCTGGGAACAGAAGCCGCCAGGTATCGCAAGAGAGTTGGGAACGGTCACCATTGTTATTCGTATCTCAGTGCCACCATCGGGTCCACTCTCGTCGCCCGGCGGGCGGGGATATAGCAGGCAACAGCCGACACCAGACAAAGCAGAAATGTCACCACAGCGTAGGTCGACGGATCGCTAGTCGTGACACCATAGAGCTCGCTTTTAAAGTAGCGTGTCAGTGCGAGGGATAAAGCGATGCCTACGCCTAAGCCGGTGAGCGTCAGCCGCAGCCCCTGGCCCAGCACGAGCCGGAAAACCTGCGCGCGCTGTGCTCCCAATGCCATGCGAATAGCCATCTCTCTCGTTCGCTGGCGTGTTGTGTAAGCGACCACTCCGTAGATGCCCACGGCAGCGATGACG
>Ga0187784_10003257_pt1 | contig 13102 bp, 12 predicted proteins | sample 1015_SJ02_MP15_2_FD_132964 | JGI IMG/M metagenome (GOLD analysis project Ga0187784, IMG submission 132964) | Tropical peat soil microbial communities from peatlands in Department of Meta, Colombia - 1015_SJ02_MP15_20_MG | ecosystem: Environmental > Terrestrial > Soil > Wetlands > Peat | place... | reverse complement strand
GTCTAGACATTCCCTAAGTCCACTTGAGCCCCGAAAACGGTGGGCTCTAGATCGCACTGGGTATCGGTCGAGCGTGCATGAAGCCAGGACCTGGGGACCGGCCATGCGCCTCGCTTCCAGCGACGTCAGGCGGGCGGGGGGGATTTGCATCACGCCAGCTGGCAACGGGCCGGCCCCCGAAAATCCAGCCACTGGAGGGACCTGAACTAAGGGTTCAAGTCCACCCGCGGGGGCGAGCTCGAAGTCCTCAGAATGGGCGTACCATGCGTGGTTGACATCTTCACGAAGGTAGACCGTGTCCCTCGGCAGAGCGAAGGAGACGATAGACCAACGGGACTGGTAGGCCGCACACGTTGAAGTAGCACCCCTCGATGCGTCGGACGAATCGCGAGCCGAGCCCTTGAATCGCATATGCACCGGCTCGATCGAACGGTTCCCGAGTCGCGACGTAGTCACGAATCTCATCGTCGCTCAGAGACTGGAACACAACTGTGGTGGTCTCGATCTCGAGAGCAAGGACCCGATCGGGAGCGCGGGCCAGACAAACTCCTGTCTTGACGAGGTGAGAGGTTCCCGAGAGACTTCTCAGGATGGTGGTGGCGTCTTCCGAGGTCTCGGGCTTTCCTACAATCTTGCCGCCGAGTTCAATGGTTGTGTCCGCTCCGAGCACGAGGGAACCTGACTTCGACCTTCTCGCAACGGTGAGGGCCTTCTCACGAGCAAGCCGCCGCACGTAGGACTCCGCAGTCTCGCCGGGCTGGACGGTTTCATCGATATACGCCGGTTGTACTGTAAACGGGATACCCGCATTCTTCAGCAGTTCCTGCCGGCGAGGTGAGGCAGATGCTAGAAGCAACACCGGCCGTCGAAGCATCGCGCGAGACTTAACTTCTCGACCGACCCCTAACCCAGGACTTTGGGACCGCCCAAGGGCCTCGTTCGGAGCGACAACTGGCAGGTGAGGGGGGAGTTGCATCTCACCAGCGGGTGACGGACCGGACTCCTGAAAATCCAGCCACTGGAGGGACCTGAACCAAGGGTTCAAGTCCACACTTGAGGCGACGCTCAGTAATGGGATCTAATCCGGGAGGCGACAGGACCCACGAGGGACATCCAGGAGACGCCCGGTCAGCCGGTCTGCTCGACACTCCGCCGAGGACCAACTAGCTCCGTCGAGCGCGGGACCCTCGTCGATAGACATCCAAGTAGGCTTCCGGGGGCTGGCCGCTCTGGCCAGACGCGCCGGAAACAACCCGTTGGACGAGCCGCCATCCTCGTGACCGCATCACGCTCTCTACAATGAACGGAGACCAGATCGCGTGCGACCACCGGAGCCGCCACCTGCCCGAAGAGGACCGAGCACTCATCTCGAGGCGTCCGGAGCGAAGGTCTACGAGGCGAGTTCGATGTGTCACGCGACCCCGGACGAACGTCTGAACTTTCACGTGCGTCCAACTTCCGTTCCAGAACATCGCGACAAGGTCTCGGTAGTCAATCAGCAGCAGACACCCGGGACCGACGTGATGGGCCAGCCGCTCCAGTAGGCGATCGAACTGGTCGACCGTAAGGTGGGCCATCGTGTTTCCCAGAACGGTGATCGTGTCGTACTGTCCGGCGAGACGGAAGGTCCCGAGGTCGCCCTGCAGGAACCGTGCCTTCGAGCCACGACGCCGGGCCCAGGTGCGAGCCTCTCGAATCATGTCGGGGTTCCCGTCCACTCCAACGTAGGAGAGGCCGGCTTGGTCGACCACCAGGCCGAGGACGCCGCCCCCGCACCCTAAGTCGAGCACCCTGGGTCCAAAGTATTGGCGATATCTGCGGAAAAGAGCGGTGAGGGTGCGGCGCCGCTTCTCGTCTTGCCACGAGTAACGGCGAAAATCATCCCCGGTACGATATACCCGACGCAGATGACGTTTCGTCGTACTGTTCGGCAAAGTCTCCCCGCCGGATTTGCGGGAATCCCCGCACCTGGAAATGAAGTTCTCGGCGTCTGGTCAATGCGGACATGGTAATCGCGGTGTGCCCATTAGGGGACGTTGGGATCGAGCAGAGGGTTTCATGGCTAGTGACGGCCGACGGGTGAGTGCGGGCACGCATCACACTTTCCGGTGACGGTCCGGCCTCCTGAAAATCCAGCCACTGGAGGGACCTGCACTAAGGGTTCAAGTCCACACTAGAGGCGTGCCCGAAGTCCTTGATTGCCTCTCGTGAGGCTCGAAAGGTGGTTTACCAGACCACGCTTCCGAGCGTGTGATTTCAAGTGCATACTCTCTTCTCGGACGACGGCTTCGGGGCGCGCTATGGCTCTCATCGGTCTCGCAGACGACGTTCGGCTACGCAACGTCATGCCCTCTGACCTGGACATATTCTTTCTACACCAGACCGACGAACTCGCCAATCGAATGGCTGCGTTCACCGCCGATGACCCATCGGATAAGACTGCGTTCCAGAGTTATTGGGAAAGGAATCGCTCGGATATTCACAACCGGCACCAGACCATTGTGTGGCGCGGCGAAGTTGCCGGATACGTGTCCTCCTTCGAACTGCTCGGGAAGCCATCAATCGCATACTGGGTCGGGCGGGACTTCTGGGGGCGGGGTATCGCCACCGCCGCCGTGAAACAGTTTCTTCAGATCGTTCCCGAACGGCCACTCTTTGCCCGTGTGGCCGCGGATAATCTCGGCTCGATACGAGTCTTGGAGAAGTGCGGATTCGTGCGAGCTGGAACGGAAAGGAGTTACGCTGCCGGGCGACGATCCGAAATCGAGGAGCTCATCTTCCGACTCGGTGAGCCCTAATCCAGGACTTTGGTAGCGACGAAGGGGCTCGGGCTGAGCGACGGCAGTCGGGCGAGAGGGGACTTGCGTCGCATCGGCCGGCGACGGCCCGGGCTCCCGTAAATCCAGCCACTGGAGGGACCTGAACTAAGGGTTCAAGTCCTTACCCTGAAGGCGTGCTCGAAGCCCTTGTCCACGTCGCGCGCGTCAGTTCGTGGGCGTCGGCCAATCGATTAGCTCCCCACGGTCAGTACGACTCTTCGAGTGCTGTCTCGCTCGACCCATGCACTCCTGAACTCTGCGAGTGGGACTGACTTCGTCGCAATCCGAAGGCCAGCGGGTTTGACTATTCGGAACAGGTGATAGATGGCTACCCCGATGCGACGTCGGGGCACGCTACCAATCCCGCTTCCCATGAGCTGAATTGCGGAGGAGCGCAAAATGGCGCTTGGCAGCGTGATGGCCGGTCCGCTCATGGAACCGACGGAAACGAATCGGACGGGCATTGCCTCCGGCTGAGCCTTCGCGGCCGCGATGAGCAGTGTCTCGGCGCTGCTCCCCCAGACATAATCGATGACGACGTTGACGCCTTGAGCGAATTGCTCGTGGAAGCGAGCCTCAAGGTGGGACTTGTCCTCCTCCAGCGGAATGACCACGTCGGCCCCCAGTGCCGACAGATCGCGCAGCGACTCCGGGTTCCTTCCGGTCGCGATGACCTTCGAGGCCTTGGCATGTTTCGCGATCTGGACGGCGAGCCGACCCGCGGTGCCCGTGGCTCCGTTGACGAGGACAACCTCCCCGCGCCGAAGGTGGGCGCGTTCGGTGAAGGCAACCGCGGACGACATCCCGGGGTTGGCAATCGCGGCAGCCGTCACGTCATCCAGGGACTTCGGAATGGGGATGCACTGCCCCACACGGACAACCGTGTGCTCCGAGAAGGCCCCGTAAGGTGGCCTCGGGGGGGCAAAGTAGACTCGCCGACCGTTCTCGAGACGACCCACTCCATCAACTCCGATAACAGAAGGGTACTGATGGGGAGAATCGTAGTGAGTTCCTGAGGCCCGGCTGCGAACGAGTGGGCTAATCGCTGCAGCGGTCACGCGGATAACTTGCTCCCCTTCGGATGCCACCGGGTCGGGAAAGTCGCCGTACACCGGCTCCTGCCCTGCTCCCATCACAAATGCAGCTCTCATGCGACCGCTACCTCGTTTTCAAATATATGTGCAGAATACACATGAATATAGGTATGTCGATGGTCGGGCGCTTGGGAAGGGCGGACGTGAGGACGAGAGAACAACTCCACGACCTTCACCGGGCCTTCCTCGAGATCGTGAACGTGATCAATCGGCCCCGGGAAGACGACACCTTGCTTCGACACGCGGGGGTGAAGCTCGACCGAGGGCTGTTCCCGCTCCTTGTCCGTGTCCAGCAGTTCGGTCCGATCGGCGTGGTCGACTTGGCCGACCAAGTAGGTCGAGACTACACCACCGTGAGTCGTCAGGTCGCGCGACTCGAGCGTCTGGGGCTTGTTGCACGCCGTGGGAGCGATCACGACCACCGAATCCGGGAGGCCCGGCTCACCCCGAAGGGAATCGGGGCGACCGGTCGGATCGACGATGCTCGCGAGGAGCTCCTTCGAGACCTCCTCAAGAAGTGGCGGCCCCAGGAAGTAGAGCAGCTCGTTCGCTCGGTGCGAAAGCTCGCCGACACTGTGGTTGAGCAGCGCGCCGCCGATTCGAAGTCGCACTGAGCTCCGAGAGCGGGACTGGCACAGCGTCATCTGCACCTTCGTGGAAGAAACTCACCGATTGTTCCCGTGGTGAACTGCTCCTTAGCGCAGGACTTTGGGACCGCCTAAAGGACCTCGTTCGCGGCGACGGCTGGCAGGTGGGGAGGGAGTCGCACCGCACCAGCCGCTGACGGACCGGTCTCCTGAAAATCCAGCCACTGGAGGGACTTGAACCCCCGACCTGCTGATTACGAATCAGCCGCTCTGCCAACTGAGCTACAGTGGCGACCGACATCGCCGAAGCCCCCGTCCCCATAAGATTGGCGTTTTCGCCTCTCCGCTGCTTGTGCGCCGAGGCGCTGTACGTGGGATTCACAACGTTCGGTCCTTCAAAGGGCGGGCCGGGCTCGATCCGAGAATCGAGTACTCGTATCGCGCCCGTCGCGAGGCACGGGCCAACCCACAAGATGTCCCTAACGTAGGGGGGAGGCTGTCGGCGCGGACGCTGCGTCGAGCGCCTCTCGAATGTCGCGAACGAGGTCGTCAGGCTCTTCAATGCCGAGGGAAAGACGGACGAGTCCTGGGTCGATCCCCCGGGCATCGAGTTCCTCCGGTGCGAGGTGCCGGTGAGAGGTGAGATGCGGAATGCTCGCAAGGCTCTCGACCCCGCCGAGGCTGGCGGCGATGTGGACAAACCGCAACCTCGACAGGAACCGTTCGGCGGCGGACGTTCCGCCCTTCAGGGAGATGGAGAGCATCCCACCCCGGCCCCGCATCTGCCGGCTTGCCACCTCTTCCTCCGTCGAACTCGCCCATCCGGGATAGTGGACACCGGCCACGGCCGGATGGCCTCGGACGAACTCGGCCACCCGGCGGCCATTCTCGTTCTGACGGTGGACCCTCAAGGCGAGGGTCCGTAATCCCCGAGTGAGCAGGAACGCTGCAAACGGGTCCGGCGTCGCGCCGAGATAGCTCTGCGCGTCGATCTGGTCCAGCAGCCGCTCAGAGCCGATCACGACCCCACCGATCAGGTCGGAATGGCCACCGAGGTACTTGGTCGCACTATGGACGACGAGATCGGCTCCAAGGGCGATCGGGTTCTGGTTGATCGGCGTCGCGAAGGTGTTGTCGACGAGCAGGATCGCCCCGGCTCGGTGCGCCGCCCCCGCCCATCGCGCGAGATCGTACACCCGCAGTGTGGGGTTCGTCGGGCTTTCGAGGAGGACGAGCGACGTCCCCGCTCGAACCGCGTCCTCGGGCTCGAGGGAGTCGGCGCCTGCGACCTGGCGCACGTGGACCCCATAGCGAGGAAGAAGGCCGGTGAGGAAATCCGTCGTCCCCCCGTAGAGATCGCGCAGGGCGACCAGCTCGTCGCCGGATTTGAGGAGCGAGAGGACCACCGACGAGATCGCACCCATCCCGGAGGAGAACAGTCGGGCCGATTCGCCACCCTCGAGCTGTCGGACGAGCTCGGCCGGCTCGTCGGTCGTTGGATTCCGTCCCCGGGTGTAGAGATACGCCTCCGCTTTTTCGGAGGCTTCGGAATGTTCTGCAGGCCAGTGGAACGTCGCTGTCTGGTAGATCGGCGGCACGACCGACCCTGCGTTGTAGTCCGGTCGGCGGATCCCGTGGACCAATCGAGTGCTGGGCCCCGCCCACTCCGGAAGTGGTTCGAAGCGACGGCGGGTCCCCGGTGGACCGGACGCTTCGCTCACCGAAGCCGGCCCCCGCCCGAGCGACCCTCTCCGTGGGCGAGGAGGTGCAGTCGGGCCGGCGCGTCGATCGTGCCGAGGTACCGCGCGACCGGGGGAGGAACGAGCTCCGTCCATCCTCGACCGGACGCGAGCCGTTCGCGCACGTGCACCCCCTCGAATCGACGCCGGTCGACGAGGCGGGGACGGACCACCTCGTAGCCGGCCCGATCGAAGAGGAGCTCGGTGAGCGGATTGTGGGTGTAGATCCGTTCGAACGGCGGTAGGAACCCCTCCAAATACCGGACCCAGAGGGCATGCTGATGGATGTCGGGGATCGGCACGACCTCGACGCGGGCGATGTCCGCGTCGGCGATCGCCCGGGCGATCATCTCGAATCGCTCGCCGGCGGTGAAGGGATTCTTCCACGTGAACGACTCCTGCGCGCTTCCGATGCCCAGAAGGAGGGAATCATCGGGTCGATCGGCGCGGATCGTCCGCACGACGCTCAGGTGGCCCCGGTGGAACGGCTGGAACCGACCGATCAGAAGGCCGCGCACGGGCCCGGCGATATCACTCGGGGGTCAAATCTTCCACGTCGTCCAGGAACTCATCGATGTGCGGGCACCGGGCGGTGAGATAGTGTCGGCAGTGGGAGCAATGGCGGTCGTTCCACGCACCGAGAAGCCGGGAGTTGAATTCGTAACACGGCCGGTCGACGAACCGGTCCTCGTCCTCGTCGGGGACCGCCGGCGGAGGCGCTACCACCGGCACGTGCGCCGCGACGCGGAACGTGCCTCTCACGACCCTGCCGGACGTCCGGGCGGCGATGCGGGCGCCGTCGGGGCCGGGATCTCCTCCGAAGTTCGACTGGTCGCCCGCACCATCGCGCTGAGGCGCTCGAGCAGCGATTCCTTCTGCGCCCCCTGGCCCACGAGCGCGTACTTGAGAACGTCACGAAGGGTCCGAACCGGGATGACCTCGACCATCCCCCGGTACCGCGACTCGAGGACGAGGTCCTCGAGGTTGTCCTCGGGGACCAGGACCCGCTTGATCCCGGAGTCGGCGGCGGCCTCGACCTTCGCGGTCACGCCTCCGACGGGAAGAACCTGGCCCCGGACGCTCAACGAGCCGGTCATCGCGACCGACTGGTCGACCGGGACGCCCTCGAGGGCGCTGATGACCGCGGTGGCGATCGAGACCGACGCGCTGTCGCCCTCGACGCCGTCCGAGGTCCCGACGAACTGGATGTGAATGTCGTAGCGGGAGATGTCCTCCCCCGTGTACTTCTTGATGAGCGCGCTCACGTTCTGGACGGCTTCCCGGGCGATCTCGCCGAGCTTGCCCGTCGCGACGACCACGCCGCTGTCGCGGGTCTGCGCCGGCTTCACCTCCGCAACGATCGGAAGGACGATTCCGGAGAACTCGGCCATCCCGGTCTGAGCGTTGATCGCCGCGAGGCCGTTCACGACGCCGACCGCCGCGCCCTCCACGGAGAACATCCGGTACTCCTTGCGGCGCTCGATGTACCGGTCCGCGATCTGCTGTTCGAGCGAGCGGCTCGCCCGTTTCGCTTTCACCACGTGGTCCGCGTGGACGAGCGACTGGCCCTCGGTGAGCGCGATATCGCCCGCGACCCGGACGAGGCCCCCGAGCTCCCGCAGACGGAGCGTCAGCTGGCCCGAGCGGCCCGACCGGCGTTGCGCCTCCCGAATGACCTCGACGATTGCCGCGGTGTCGAAGTGCGGGATCTTCTTGTCCTTCAGGACCTCCTGCGCGACGAACCGGACGATCTTCATCCGGTTGTCCTGAGTGTCCGGCATCGTCGATTTCACGTAGACCTCGTAGCCGTAGCCCCGGACCCGCGAACGCAGTGCCGGGTGCATGTTCTGCACGCTATCGACGTTGCCCGCAGCGACCAGAACGAAGTCGGAAGGGACGGGTTCGGTCTTGACCATCGCACCGGCCGATCGTTCCGACTGGCCGACGATCGGGAACTTCCGCTCCTGAAGCGCCGTCAGAAGCGAGTGCTGGCTCTCGATCTTCAGGAGGTTGATCTCGTCGATAAAGAGGACTCCGCCGTTCGCCTTGTGAATCGCCCCGACCTCGACGCGCTCGTGCGGAGGGGTCTCGAGCCCCCCAGACTGGAACGGATCGTGCTTGACGTCCCCGAGAAGCGCCCCCGCGTGGGCACCGGTCGCGTCGATGAACGGGGGCTTATCCTCCGACGTATGCGTGACCAGCAGTTTCGCGACCGCGGTTCCTGTATCGCTGCGGCCGCCCGAGAACCGAAGGATTGCGTAGACGATGAGCACGATCAGGAGGCCGAAGAGGAGCGCGGTCAGGTCCTTGTCGATGATGACGATGTAGAGGGTGAAGGCAAGAATCGCGACCGTCAGAACGACGAACAGGATCGTCCTCTGCTCCTTCTTCTGGGCCGCTTCGAGCTTCTGGGCGGCCACGATTTCCTTGCCCTTCCCGGCGGGGACGACCCGGATCTTGGGCTCGTTCGGGTCGTCGCTGTTCGAGTACGCCAGGATGTCCTGGAGCTGCTCCTTCGGAAGGAAATCGACCATCGACCGGGCCAGCATACTCTTGCCGGTACCGGGCTCGCCGATCAGGAGCATGTGCCGCTTCTGATTCGCGGCTTTGCGTGCGACCTCGACGGCCTCGTCCTGGCCAATCACCTGGTCGAGCAGACGAGGGGGGACTTCCACTTGAGCCGAAGACGCATAGGGAAGCGCCTTCCCCCAACCATCCAGATCGCTGGGAGTTGAGTGCTCCTCTACCCCGGCTGACGGTTTTTCCGCTCCCTGTGCCATAGCGGCGTCACGACCCGTGCAGTCCGGGACATCCACGCCAAGTAAACGAAGTAGGGGTCGGTATAAATCCCTTCGTGCCGGACCACATCGCGAGTACGGTGCGGGAGGGTGCCGCACGCCGAAGCGACCGAGAGAGGTGGCAGTTTATCTATCGTCCGGAACTCGGCTCACGTGGGTTCTCGCGATGACACAGCGGTTGGAAGGAAAGCCGGTGGCCGAGGCCCTTGATGCGGGGAGCCGGGCGGCGATCGCGTCCGCCCCGGCGGGAGTTGGGCCACCCTCCCTGGTCAGCGTGCACCGGGGGATTGACAGCCCCTTCCGATTCTACCTCAAGCGCCAGGCCAAGGCGGCCGCGCAGGTCGGGGTCCGGTTCCGGGACGAGCCGCTTTCGCCCTCGGGGGGACCCCGGGACCTCCTCGATCGCATGAGAATCCTCGATGCCGATGCCTCCGTGCACGCCGTCCTACTCGAGCATCCGTTGCCGGCTCCATTCGATTTCTACCAAGCGGTCGGAGAACTCCGGCCCGAGAAGGACGTCGACGGCGTCGGGCCCGCAAACCTCGGCCGTTTGGTCGCCCAGCGACCCGCGCACGTGCCGGCGGTCGCCCTCGCGGCCCTTGCAATCGCCCAGCACTACCGGCTCCCCTTGGAGGGAGAGCGGGTCGCAGTGCTCGGCCGGTCCGAGACGGTGGGTCTACCGCTTGCGCTCCTGCTCGCAGGCAAGTCGATGGGCATCCATGCGACCGTCACGATCCTCCATTCCCGGACCCGCGACCTCCGGGCCGCCCTCAGCGAAAGCCGGACGATCTTTTCCTGTGTCGGTCAACCCGGGCTGCTCAACCGATCCACCGTCCCGGAGGGGGCGAATGTGGTCGACGTCGGGGTCTCGAGCGTGCCGGATCCGAGCCGGCCCGGCGTCCAGATTTCGGTGGGCGATGCCGATCCCAAGGCCCTCGATGGCTGGGCCGCATCCTTGACCCCAGTCCCAGGGGGCGTCGGACCGGTGACGGCGGCCCAGTTGATGACGAGCACCGTCCTCGCCTGGCAACGGCTGACCCGGCCGGAGGACTCAGGGTGACGGCGAATCTCCGCCATCGGACGATCAGGACCCGAGCTGTCCCAGTGGAGCTCCATTGTCAGGACTGCCCGATGTGGTACGGCGCCGAAAACGAAGGCTGGGGCCCCTGTTCAATCAAGCACCGCCGAGGCGACCAACGGTACCTCACCTACGGTGGTCACCTCTGCGACGAAGGATACATTCCACCGCCCAACGCCGCGTTGGCCCTGGACCGGGCCGCAACGTTCAGCGGCGTCCGCTCGACCTCGAGCGCGTCGGAGGTCGGGTATACCTCGATTTCGAACGCGGGATCCTCCAGACGCGGGGCGGCCCGACGGAGGCGATCCGGAGCGAGCTCGACCCGACGTCGACCGAGGTCGAGACGGTAGTCGTCCGGGCCGGCGCGCGTCGCGCGAGCCACACGTGCCGCCCACCGGGCGAGGTCGGCGTGTTCCGCGGCTCGGACGGGTTCGACGACGCCCAGAACGACCGTTCCATCCACCGTCCGCTCGGCGAAGGACGGGGCGGTCCGTTCGGCGCGACGCAGCAAGCGCTGGCGCAGCTGGACCCCATCCTTGAACCGCGAGGAGCAGTAATGGACGGGGATCGCAAGGCGCATCTCCCGGACGATTCGCTCGGCGATCGCGCGGCTTCCCCGGACCCCCCACCCGTTGCGTGGGTCGGTGCGATACCCCCGCTCGGCCAGCTTCGCCTCGTTCGTCTCCGAGAACTCGAGCTCATTGAGGTTCACGAAATCCACCCCGATCCGCTCGAGCGCCCGGAGCAGACGGCGCAGCTCGGCTTCCTTCTCCGGGAGGACCGGGACCTCGACCCCCCGACGGATCCCCCAGCTCGGTGCCTCTTCGAGGACCGAGCGGTAGGCCCCACCGTCCGACGCGAGCGGGCCCCAGAGGTAATGCGGGATGTGCAGGCGGAACTCGTCGAGGCCGCTCTCCGCGAGCCGTCGCAGTTTCTCCGGGTTGGGCTCGTGAGTGTAGAGATGGATGTTGTGGCTCGGCCCGAACTCGCTCTTGAGTAGACGGACGTAATGCTCGACCCGGTCGACGACCCCGAGCGGATCGCCGCCGGTGATTCCGGTCCCCCCGGCCCCGATCGCCCGGGCCTCGTCCAGCACATCCTGATCGGTCCAGACTCTCCGTTCGTTCGCGAACACGACGTCTTTCTGGTTGCGGGCGGGCGAGACCGGGCAGTAGAAGCAGCGGAACCGGCAGAGGCCGGTGACGAACAGGACCATCTTGCGGCCCTCCTGGCACTGCGTGCACGCCGGCGAGAGCTCGCCGCGGTGGCTCGATGCCATCGGCAACAGATGGAGGCCGGTTGGATCCATCGACACGGTGAGACGCCCCCCCCGAGGTAAAACCGTTTCGAGGTCCCGGTGGGCTCCGGCGACCCGGACCCCCACGTCGCGCCGACGTTCCGTGGTGGCCTCGCGCTACCAAGTGAGGTCCGGGAAGGAACGGAGGCTTAGGCTCAAATGCCCCACCCTACTTCGGCGCCTCGCTCTCGGAGGTCGGACGTCGATGGAGATGCAGCCGGGCCAGATGGCGTACGACCGCGCGAGCACGGTCTTCTCGCCCGACGGGCGGCTGTTCCAGGTCGAATACGCCCTCCAAGCGATCCAGATGGGAGGGACCGCGGTCGCCGTGACCTACGACACAGGGATCGTCTTCGTTGCGTACCGGAACCTGCCCGTGAGCTCACTCGCCGAGGCGGGGTCGATCGAGAAGAGCTTCGCAATCGATTCCGGACTCGGCTGCGTGACCGCCGGGCTCATCGCGGATTCGCGCGTCCTGGTCGAATTCCTCCGGGTCGAGGCCCAGCGTCATCGTCTCACCTACGGGGAATCGGCGCCGTTCGCTCTGCTCGGCCACTCTCTCGGCACGCTCCTCCAGCAGTACACCCAGTTCGGAGGGACCCGGCCGTTCGCCGTCTCGCTCCTCCTCGGAGGGTTCAACGGACAAGCCCCGGGGCTGATCGAGCTCGATCCGAGCGGTGCGACGATCGGTTGGAAGGCGTACGCCATCGGCCGCAACCGTCGGGCGGTCGCAGACTACCTCGAGGAGAAGATGCCGGACCATCTGGCGGAAGACGCCGCGTTCCGGCTCGCCGTCCAGGCGGTTGCCGAGGGCTCGCCGACACCGTTCCAACCCGAGGCGCTCGACGTCTCATTTCTCGAACCGGATTCGGACCTGCGGCGGTTGCCGACCCCCGAGGTTGCACGGCGCGTGCAGGGGATGTCGTTCATCGGCACCCCCGATCGCAAGTCCGCGTCCCGGTAGGGGACCGGCCGCTCCAGAGCAGAGGTAAGAGCCCTCCACCCGTGGGCCCACCATGCCCGTCTCCCGGCTTTCCCCTTGGGAGGAAGCGCGCGAACTCACCGAATTTAACCGCGAGGTCTTCGACCGGTACGCCCGGCGCGTTTCCCGCCTTTCCTGGTCCGAGGCGACGCGGGACCGGGAGACCGGCCACCACAGCTTGTTCCAGACGCTCGTGCACGTCTTGCACGTCCAGGAGGTCTGGCTCGTCTACATCGTCCGGGGACGGAACCGCGAGCTCCCGAGGCTCTTCCGGGACCCGCGCCGGTCCCCGAAGAGTTGGAAGGAGTTCCGGGAGTATTCCCGGCGCGTCTGGTCGGAGATCGATCAGACGGTCTCGAACCTCGGGGACCGGGACTTCGCCCGGCGGGTGAAAGCCCCCTGGATGCCCGGCCGCTACACGGTCCGGGACGCGTTCTTCCAAACGACGTTCGAGGAGGCGCATCACGTCGGGGAGATCATCGGCGCCCTCTGGCAGGACGACCGCGAGCCGCCGGTCATGATGTGGATCCCGATCCTGCGTTCGGGGCGATCCCGCCCGCGCCGGCGGCGGATTCGGCGTCGCGTCTAGACCGACCGAATTCCTCGCGCAGCCGCATTCGGCGGCGCGTTCGGTGGTACGTGACGGCAAACCGGTGCGCCTCGTCCCGGACCGCTCGCAGGAGAAGCATCGGCGCCGCGTTCGGGTTC
>Ga0187784_10003255_pt1 | contig 13105 bp, 11 predicted proteins | sample 1015_SJ02_MP15_2_FD_132964 | JGI IMG/M metagenome (GOLD analysis project Ga0187784, IMG submission 132964) | Tropical peat soil microbial communities from peatlands in Department of Meta, Colombia - 1015_SJ02_MP15_20_MG | ecosystem: Environmental > Terrestrial > Soil > Wetlands > Peat | place... | reverse complement strand
GGCCCGCCTCCAACGTTCAGAATCATCCAGATATTCGCAAGCTGAAGGTACCCAGGCGCGTTGCCGTCACCCAGGCTCAGAATGCGAGCGCCGAAGACCTTTTCGTAGTAGCGAGCCGATCGCACGATGTCGGCGACGGTGAGAAAATGTGCGATGCTGATCCCCTCTCGCGGGGGCATCTCATAACTCCTTTGTTCGATTTGTACGGCGGTGTTCATCGGTGCCTCCAATTTCGATAAATAGTGCTCATCCTGCTGATTCTGGTTCTTTCGTATTCACATGTCGGTTATGGCTGCGGGAATCCGAACATCAACCACGACTGATTGGCTACCCAATGCGGGTATAGCTCCGTCATCTGATCGAACAGCTCCTGGTCGGACGTCGCGGTTTTCTGCAGCCGATCGAAGTCCTGCAAGTAACGCTTGGTCTCCTGGATCGTCGAGGGAGAGTCGGGCCCGCCAGGCTTCTTGTGACCGGCGACAACCATCGTCGGATTCAGCGCTGCTAACCGGTCTAGCGCCGCGATCCAATTCATTCGGCTCTCGGGCGTGGTGTCGCCGACGTACATGCGGCATTGGTTGTACACAACGTCGCCAGCAACGATCAGGCCGATCGACGGAACGTGTAGAGACGTCGAATCAGGACAATCGGTGCGGCCCTGCTCGATGATGCGCAATTCGTGGCCCTCCAGAGTGAACGTTTGCTGCTCATAGGGCTCAGGTGAAGCCAGCTTGGTGGCTATCTGCCCAGGAAACAACCGGCGGGCTAGCCGCTCCACCTTGGGAGAGAGATACATCTGCATGGCGTTCACCGTTTTGGGCGTTGCTATCGCCCGTGCGCCGGGGAAACGGCCCAGCAGAATACCCAGACCGTAGAAGTGGTCGAAATGGGCATGCGTTATATAGATGGCCTCCAGGTTGCGGTTGTGCAGCGCAATCCACTCCGCGAGAGCCTCGGCCTCAGCCACCGTCGTCATTGCATCTACCAGTACCGCGTCGTGCTCGCCAAAGATTAAAGTCGACGTAATTGGGTCAAAGCCGAGTGGTTCGCCGAAGGGCTTTGGCCGCTCGCCGACCATAGCTTTTCCGGGGGCGGTAAAGACATTCACACCAAGCGTATTCGACGCGACAGGCGCGGTCATTTTTTCTTGCGTGGTCTCTTTCGGTCGACGTGTGCTGTCCATTGAGTACTCCTTTTCGATGTCAGAGCTGCTATCCAACGCGCCGGGACAGAAGGCCTCGACGCGAAGAACCGACAAAATCTCCCACTAATGCGGCGATCTCGTCGGCCGCCGTGTCCAGCGCGAAAGGGCCGCCGTCAACAATGTGGACTTCGGCATTCGGCACATCATTGCGATAGCGCTGTTCGCAAACAGTCAAGCCACCAGCAATATCTTTCCGACACCACCCTTTTCTGCCGTTGCTTGAGCCTCGGCCGCTTCACCGAGTGGAAGTTTCTGACTAATTGGGATTACTAGCTTGCCATCTCGCACCGCTTCGGCCATGAACTCGAGCGTTTTCCTGTCGAATTTCGAGAACACGTGCACCACCTTTACGGATGGGTAATACGTCGCGCTCTGGGGTGTCGCGACAACCGATGCATACACCCCTCCCGGCTTTACCTTGCCAATCAGCTTTTCGGCGGTTTTTCCCCCGACCGTATCCGCCACCGCATCGAGCGGCGCAAGATTCGCAATCGCGGTGTCGTCGTCGGTTGCCACAACCTGATCCGCGCCGATAGTCTTCGCCTCATCCATCTGCCTCTTCAAAACCCCTGCGATCACAGTCGCCCCGCGTGCCTTCGCAGTGAATACCGCCGAACGCCCGACATTTCCAGCAGCGCCCACAACGAGAACGGTCTGGCCCGCTTTGATCCCTGTAGCAGAAAGGAGTTGGTTGCCGGTCGTCGTCACCAGCGGTAGCGCTGCCGCTTGGATCAAATCGAGCCCCGTGGGAACTTTCGCCAGAGCCGCGGCTTTCACGACACAAAGCTCGGCGTAAGTATTGTCCGCCATAGCGAACACCCGGTCGCCGACGGAAAAGCCTTCAACTCCTGGCCCAACCTTGACCACAGTCCCCGCGATATCGACTCCTATGAGTCCGGGGAACTGGATGGGATAAAAATCCTTCGTTAATCCAGCACGCCGCTTGTAGTCGATCGGATTCACGCTCGTGGCGGCGACTCGTACCAGCACCTCGCCCGGACCGGGAATCGGGTCAGGGTAGTCTTCGAACTTCAATACTTCCGGAGCACCGTATTCGTGGACAACGATTGCTTTCATAATTTATCTCCTTATACGACGCGCAACCTATCTCCAACAAAACTTGGTTGAACGACCCTACAATTAGCGCGCTCCAGAGCACTGCTCTTTTTCTTGCTGATCGTTCATGTTGAGCCTCCGCGATGTTGAATCGCCTTATAGCTACCAACGACGAGCCGGAGCAGCCCCATCCACATGGAGAATCTCTCCGCTAACATGACCTGCGTTTACCAGGTAAAGAACGGCATCGACAATATCCTTTACCGTCGCTCTTTTCCTCGTCGGATGCAACGTCGAATCATTGGGATCATCGGGGTGCATTGGTGTACTCACTTGGCCGGGCGCTACGGCATTAAAGCGGATGCCGTCCTGGGCATATTCGACTGCGAGATTCTTAGTCGCTGAATTCAACCCGCCCTTCGTAATCATCGAAACCGAGGCATTCTCGCCGGCGATTGGACGATCGGCAAGGGCCGCGGTAATGCTCACAACGCATCCCGATTTTTGTTTCAGCATCTCTTTCACAGTGCACTGAGTCATGTAGAAGAATCCGAGCAGATTCGCGGAGACAAGTGCGTCGAAGTCCTCGATAGTAAAGTCAATGAAAGGTTTGTTTAAGAAGACGCCGGCGTTATTCACCAAAACGTCGACGGTTCCGAAGTTGTTGAGTGCTGCTTCGACAGCCTCGGCGGCAGTTTGCTGCTTGCCGATATCGCCATCGAGGAGAATTAGGTTGGGTGAGTCGGTCAGCTTTCGGGCGGCGTTACGAGAGGTTGCGACCACGTTATAACCTTCTCCCAGAAACCCTTCGACTAAACCCGCGCCAATACCCCCCGATGCCCCGGTTATGATTGCTGTTTTCTTGCCAGACATAAATAACCTTCATTTCAGGTTCGAATCCAATGCACAGTTGGCCCACCCGCCGCTGTCGGAGCGGGCTTCATCCCGCTCTTCGTGCCGCGAACTCGTCGCGCGAAGCGCTGACGGAATCCTTGCACCAACGCGGCGATCTGATCTGCCGCTGTGTCCAATGCGAAATGACCGCCATCGACGATGTGAACTTCAGCGTTCGGCACATCTTTTCTGTAGCGGTCCGGTTCGCCCGAATCGAATGAAAGCTCGTGCTTACCCCATATCACCAGCAGGCGCGGCTGCGTCTGGCGCATCCAGGCCTGCCATTTCGGATAGGCGTCCACGTTGGTTCGATAGTCGTAGAACAAATCGCTTTGAATCTCAGCCTGCCCGGGCTGGTTGAGGAAATAGAATTCATCGGTCCAGAGATCGGGATCGTATCTCTCCATATTCGGATCGTTTCCGACATGCCGGGTACGTGTCGCGGCCAGCGAGAGCAAATTTGCACGCAGAGCATTCTCGTTTCGAGCGCGATCGGCCCAAAACTCACGGCGCGTCTTCCAATTCGCACCCAAGCCCTCATTGTGCGCCACAGCATCCTGGACGATGAGAGCCTCGACACACGCGGGATGCGAAAGGGCCATGCGGAAACCCACCGGCCCGCCATAGTCCTGCATGTAAAGTGTGTAGCGCGAGAGCCCGAGCGTTTCGGTAAACCGATTCATCATCTCGGCGTAATGATCGAACGTGTAGGCAAATTGTTTCGGATCCGGCCAATCACTGTGTCCGAAGCCCGGATAGTCGGGGGCGACAAGGTGATAGAGATCAGAGAGGCGGGCGAAGAGCGGCTCGAACATGCGCGAGGATGAGGGGAGTCCGTGCAGCAGTAGAAGGGTCGGTGCATTTTTCGGTCCAGCCTCTCTGTAAAAAATCGAAAGACTGTCGACTTGTAAGGTGCGGTAAATAGTGGGCTGGCTCATCGAAGATTCCTTCCCTTGCGCCAAAGCGGGGAGCCAAAGCGGTGGACGAACCTATCGATGATACCAAAGTCTTGGTTGGATATTAGGCGCAGAGTCGGCATCCTTGTTCACCCGGAACGAAGCCGTTGGTCAATTGGCGTAACATCGCCATTACACTCATTGAGGGGTTTTGAGTGCGATCGCCGGGCCGGTCTTGTCACTCGCGTTCATTTGCACTCGAGGAATCTGATGCCTGGCCTGCGAAGCGAACTCCCCTCTTATTCCTGCTGAACAACCGCTTATAATGAGCGCTTAGGCAGCATGACGATTTTGAAAACAGACCCGGAATATGCAGCCTCCACGAGCCGGAAAAAAGTCATTATCCCGGTAGCCATCGGCCTGGTTCTGCTCTTCGGAGTGTTGTTTGCGCTGACCTCTTTCGACCTGCCCCAGGCGCTGAATCCCGACACCAATCAGCAACTGCTGCTCTTTGCATTCTTGGCAGTAGTGATTTTTGTTCTTTTCCTTGTCCTGACTTTCATCCTGGTCCGCAACGTTTTGAAGCTGTTTGCCGAAAAACGGCTGGGAGTACTGGGATCGAAGTTTCGCACGCGCCTGCTGGTGGGCAGCCTGCTGCTTTCGTTTTTGCCAGTTATCGGCATGTTTTTTTTCGCATACGTGCTGATGAACCGTTCCATCGACAAATGGTTTTCTACGCCGGTTGAAGAAGTGCGTCGCGACACGGCAACCATTACTTCACTGCTTACCGAGTATGCCGCTCGCAATGCGCAGGCCGAAGCCGCGTCCATCGCTTCCTCGCCCGCGACCCACCGTGCCTTCGACGATAACGACAATTCGGCTATTGTCGATCAACTCCGCCGCCATCAGGACACACTGCAGGGGGGCTTTGCCGTCGCCTTGCAGAACGGCGACGTCCGAGGGAGTTTCGCCGCTCCCGCCGAATGGTCCGCGCTGAGAGCCAAACTTCCGGTTCAAGAGCCGCAATCAATAACGCCGCAGCTTCTGGAGTGGGGTGAGACCGAATACGTTGTGGCTTCTTCGTCGGTAGGCGAGCACGGCGAGATTTTGGTGGCTATGCCCCTGCCCGGCAAATTTTCCCAGACCGTTAAGCAGATTCAAGGCAGCCAGCAGCGCTATTTCGAACTGGCCCGTGCGCGCCGGTTGGTCCGGCGCACCTACATGGAAGTGCTGCTTTTGCTCACAGTGGTCGTGCTCTTCGCCGCCACTTGGCTGGCCTTGTTTCTCTCCAAGCTGGTCACTCGCCCCGTGGCTGCGCTCGCCGAAGCTACCCAGGAGATTTCCCGGGGCCGGTTTGACTATCGCATCGAAGTCCATGGCGCCGACGAAATCGGTGATCTGGTGCGCTCATTTAATCAAATGGCCGAAGAGCTGGAATCCAGCCGTCGACAGATTGAAGCCGCCAGCCACGACTTAAGCCTGGCCAACATTGAACTGGAACAGCGCCGCCGCCACATTGAGACCATCCTGGAGAGCATTCCCAATGGCGTGCTGTCGTTGAACGCCGAGCGCCGCGTCACCCACGCCAACAATGCCCTGCTTCGGCTGTTCCACCCCAGCGGCACCGAGGCCGGCGTTCCGAGCGTGATGATCGGCGCCTCGCTCCACGAAATATTCAGCCCTGACATCGTAGAAAATCTCGAATCCCTGTTGCGGCGAGCCGACCGAATGGGGACCACGACCACCCAGATGGAGATGACTTTCGAGCGCACCCCGTTGAACGTGGCCATTACCGTCGCAACTCTCAAACACGATGACCAGTCCCTGGGATATGTCTTGGTCTTTGAGGATTTGTCGGAGTTGCTGAAGGCGCAAAAACAGGCAGCCTGGCGCGAGGTCGCCCGCCGTGTGGCTCATGAGATCAAGAATCCGCTGACTCCGATTGCGCTTTCCGCCCAACGCATTCGGCGGCATTTGCAGCGCGGTACGCGCCCCGACGCGGCTTCGTTACACGTAGTGCAGAGCTGTGCCGATACCATTGCCAGCGCCGTGGAAACCGTGCGCACCTTGGTCGATGAATTTGCCACCTTGGCCCGCTTCCCCACGGCTCGGCCGAAGCCGGCAAGAATCAACAGCATCGTGGAAAATGCGCTCGCCATGTTCGATGGACGGCTGGAAAAAATTCGCATTCGCAAGTCGTTAGCCCCGGACTTGCCCGAGGTGATGGCTGACCCAGAAGCCATTAAGCGCGCCCTGGCTAACCTGCTCGATAATGCCGCGGAAGCCATGCAGCAGGCCATGTTCCGCGAGATTCAGATCTCAACCGCCTCCGTCCCCGGCCGCGATTGCGTCGAAATCACCGTTGCCGACACCGGACACGGTGTGACCCAGGAACTCAAAGAGCGTCTCTTCCTGCCCTACTTTTCCACCAAGAAACGTGGTACCGGCCTCGGCCTGGCCATTGTGAGCCGCATCATTGAGGACCACCACGGATCGATTCGGGTGGAAGAGAACCGGCCGGTGGGCGCGAAATTCATCGTGGAGTTGCCGGTGGTGCCGGATTCCGTTGGCGCATCCGCTGTCAATCAGCATGCCTAACATTCTCATCGTAGACGACGAAGCCAGCATCCGCCGCTCCCTCAAGGGAGTGCTTGAGGACGAGGGTTACAGTGCCAGCGGCGCGGAAAGTGGCGAAGCATGCCTGGACAGCCTCAAGAAGCACAATTTTGACGTGGTGCTGCTGGATATCTGGTTGCCGGGCATCGATGGCCTCGATACCTTGCAGAAGATTCGCGAAATGGAAGCCGCACCCGAGGTCATCATGATCTCAGGCCACGGCACCATTGAAACTGCTGTCCGCGCAACCAAGCTCGGGGCCTACGATTTTCTTGAGAAACCCCTCTCCATCGATAAGACTCTCATTCTGGTCAAGAACGCCATCGACGCCAAACGTTTGCGTGAAGAAAACCGCGATCTCAAAAAACAACTGATTCCTCGCGGCGTAATTATCGGCAACAGCGTGCCGATGAAAGCCCTGCGCCAGGAAATTCAGATCATGGCGCCGACCAACGGCCGCGTTCTCATCTTTGGTGAGTCTGGTACCGGCAAAGAGCTGGTGGCCCACGCCATTCATCTGCAGAGTGCGCGCAAAGATGAGATGTTCGTAGAAGTAAACTGCGCCGCCATTCCCGAAGATTTGATTGAGAGTGAACTGTTTGGCCACCGCCAGGGCGCTTTCCCCGGCGCTGCCGCCGATAAGGAAGGTACTTTCCAAAAAGCACACGGGGGAACGCTCTTTCTGGATGAAGTCGGAGATATGAGCCTCAAGACCCAGGCAAAGGTTCTGCGAACCCTGGAAGAGCAGCGCTTTGTGCCCGTCGGAAGCGACGAAGCCATCACCGTCGACGCGCGGGTGATTGCCTCCACCAACAAGGATCTGGAGGAGGAAATTTCCAAGGGAAATTTTCGCGAAGATTTGTTTTATCGCCTCAACGTGATTCCCTTCTCTGTTCCTCCACTGCGAGAGCGGAAAGAAGACATCCCTTTGCTGGCGCGCCATTTCCTGAAGGAGTTTTCCGTAACTTACGGACGGCGGTCGCGGGAGATTGCCGACGACGCCATTGACGTCTTAATGCGTTATTCCTGGCCGGGTAATGTGCGGGAGTTGCGTAACGTGATCGAGCGCATAGTTATCATGAACCCGACTACGGTTCGCTTTGAGCGCAAGCATTTGCCGCCGCTGGTTCATCGTGACGGCGCTCGTCGCCTCGCAGGAGCCGATTATTCCACTCTTCATGAGGCCCGCGCTGCCTACGAACGCGACTACATTTTGAAGAAATTGGATGAAAATCACGGCAACGTAAGCCGCACCGCTGAGGTGTTGGGGCTCGAACGCAGTCACCTTTACCGCAAGATGAAGAGCCTGGGAATTGCCGCCAAGGAGTAGCCCTTAGCCGTTTGTCCTTCGTCGTTCGGAACAGCACGCTTCCGCAAACACCCACTTTGAGTGCGAACGACGGATGACGAACGACTAGCGGCTGCTGTTCTCTACCCGCCTTCGCCAATCCAGTTCTTCGATAAACGCGTGGGACTCGCGCCAGGCCGGACTTACTTTGACAAACAGCTCGAGATAGACTCGCGTGCCCACCAGCTTTTCAATCTGCAAGCGGGCTGAGGTACCGATTTTCTTCAACATTTGTCCGTGTTTTCCGACCAGAATGCGCTTTTGCCCCTCGCGCTCGCAATGGATGGTCGCGGCAATGCGCGTGAGTGTCCTGCCTTCTTCGAACTGATCGATCGCGACCGTCGTCGCATACGGTATCTCCTCGCTGGTGGTCAATAGAACCTGTTCGCGGATGATTTCAGCGACCATAAACCGAACCGGTTGATCGGTGATCTGATCTTCCGGAAAATAGGTCGGCCCTTCCGGCAGGCTCTCGATTAATTTTTCCAGCAATAGGTCTAATCCCTGACGCTTGCGTGCCGACAGTGGAATGATCGCCCTGAACTCGTGCCGCTGCCGGTAAGCATCAATGATAGGCAAGAGCTTGTCTTTCTGAGGAAGCAGGTCAATCTTGTTCAGCAGCAGCAACACGGGAATGCCGGCTTTCTTTGCCATTTCGAGCGAAAACTGATCGCCTTGCCCGAAGGTCTGGGTGACATCCACGATCAGCAGCAGCAAGTTGCAGCCTTCCAGGGCTTCGCGCACCTCCGCCATCATCTTGCGGCCGAGGGAACTGTCCGGCTTATGGACGCCGGGAGTGTCGATCAGGATTACCTGCCCGCCCGGCCTGTCTTTTTTGGGAGGAACTTGAACGATTCCCAGAATTCGATTCCGGGTGGTCTGCGGCTTGGGGCTGACGATGGCCAGCTTCTCGCCCACCAGAGCATTGAGGAGAGTCGATTTGCCGGCGTTCGGCCGGCCCAGAATACAAACGAAACCAGAGTGGAAGGACATTGAGTAATTGGGTAATTTGCAAATTTTGTAATTGCAAACCTCGCCGGCGCGCGCACTCGAAACTTCGATTTACAAAATTACTCAATTACCAGATTACTCAATTTAGATGAGTCGCATCTGTTTCGGCTCGACCGCGGTAATTCGCACCCGCTCGACTCTTCGCTCAGTCGATTCCAGTACTTCAAAACGCAAGCCATCTTCTTCGACGACTTCTCCTTTTTGCGGAATCCGGCCTGCCAATTCACTGACCAGCCCTCCCACCGTGGCTGACTCCTTGCCTTCTGGCCTGGTTCCGAATAATTCCGCCAGCCGGTCAATGTCCATGTTCCCGGCGACGATATAGGAGTGCTCACTTTCGCGTACCACATCGGCCTTGTCATGCTCGTCGCGAATCTCGCCAACAATTTCCTCTACCAGATCCTCGATCGTGACCAAACCTGCGACGCCTCCATACTCGTCCACTACAATCGCCATGCGGATATTATTCTTCTGCATCTCGCGCAATAGATCGCTGCCTAACTTGCTCTCCGGCACAAAATAAACATCCTTGCGCATCAAGGTATCGACCGTGCGCGTGCGGGCTTCGGTATCGGGCACCTGCAACACATCCTGGGCATAGACAATTCCCTTGATGTTGTGGATGGTCCCTTCGTACACCGGCACGCGCGAGAACGGCTTTTTGCGCAACAGTTCGACAAATTGCTCAACCGTGCTATTGGTGGGCACAGCCACGATATCGGGACGCGGCTTCATCGCCTCGCGCACCGTTTTTTCCCCGAACTCAACCACGGACTGGATCAGGTCGCGATTGCTTTCATCCAGAATGCCTTCTTCCTGGCCGGCTTCAATCAGCGCATCGACCGCCTCCGCCTGTGTGTCAGGTTGTTCGTCGGCATGTTCCTTAGTCAACGCCGCCACCGACAAAAGAAAACCCAGCACCAATGTCACGGGAAGCAAAATGTAAATGAGAATTCGCAAAGGCCATATCCACCGTGCCAGCCAAAGCCCTTTAGTTCGCGAGAACAGTACAAAAGGAAGAAAGCGGTTAAAGATGATCACCACAAGGATCAGGCTTAAGGTCGCCTGCAGGATTTCGTAAACGCTCCACGCCCGATCGCGGAAGACGGTGAAAGCAACCACCATCGCGATCGCCGCCATCGTAAGCTGCACCAGCACTGCCATCGATAAGGCAGCCCGTTCGCGACTCACACCCAGCTTGGGCTCGATCTTCTGCTCGAAGGCGTCGATGTTGTTCTGGAACTCACGCGAAAGAAATTTGCCGATCTCCGAGTAAACCTGATCCACATACGACACCAAAATCAGCAGCCCGAGCAGGATCAGCAACGCCAATGCGATGGCATAGTTCATCAGGATGCTCATGGTGCGGAGGCCGGCAAAGCGCCTCGTTTTGCCCGCACTTTTCGTGAATTCCTGCGACCCACTGACCGGCGATTCCTGTGCGGCTCAGTGTTTCTCTCGATCAATCCCAGCGGCAAACCTAACCACCTGCGCAAGTGCGCTTCCTTCGATGCCATTGCACCGTCATCCCGTTCATGGTCGTAGCCTGCAAGATGAAGGATACCGTGTAAAGCAAGGATCGTGACTTCTTCCCGGGCCGTGTGCCCGAGACGGTGCGCATTCTGAGTCGCAATTTCAGCCGAGATCGCAATCTCACCCGCGAACCCGTCACTTCGCCCGGGCGCGGCCGGAAACGATAGCACGTCAGTTGCCTGGTCCTTTCCTCGAAACCGCTGGTTCAGCCGCCTTAGCTCACGGTTGTTTGTAATCATTACATCAACTCCACCGGTCAGGCGAACTGCACGCTTGGCGCGGGACACAAACCTCGCCAACCCCCCTTTGCTCAACCCCGGGACTCGCCGCTCAAAAATAATCAAGTTTGTTCCGGACGCCGCAAGTGCGGACGATTTCACGACAAAAGCAAACAGGAGGGCCAATGTCCGCACCCTCCTGCTCTATGGTATTACTTTATTCTTCGCGCGGTACTTCTTGGGAGGACAGCTCCGTATTCTCCTGGCGCAGCTCCTCCGGCGCGCTCGCCTTACCGTTCGCTCCGTTCCTGCTCTCCAGCAGCGACATCTGCTGTTCTGCCACTCTCGCCTTGTGTTCGTCGTAGGCACGGATGATGCGTTGCACCAGTTGATGCCGCACCACGTCACCCTCGTCGAAATAGACGAAGCTCAGTCCTTCAACCGTTTTGAGCACGTCCACTGCTTCCAGCAGCCCGCTTCGGCGTGCGCTCGGCAAATCGATCTGCGTGATGTCGCCCGTGATCACCGCTTTGGAATTAAAGCCCAGCCGCGTGACAAACATCTTCATCTGCTCGGAGGTGGTGTTCTGCGCCTCGTCCAGAATGACAAAAGAATCGTTCAAAGTCCGCCCCCGCATGAAGGCGATGGGCGCAATTTCGATGACATTCTTTTCCAGATAGCGGTCCACCTTTTCCGGATCGAGCATGTCGTAAAGCGCGTCATAAAGCGGGCGCAGATAGGGGTCGATTTTGTCCTGCAGTGTTCCCGGCAGGAAACCTAGCCGTTCGCCCGCTTCGACCGCCGGACGCGCCAGAATGATGCGGTTCACGCGCTTGGCCAGCAATGCAGAAATGGCCATGGCCACCGCGAGGTAAGTCTTCCCCGTGCCCGCCGGACCAATGCCAAATACCATGTCGTGCTTTTCAATGGCTTCCAGATAGCGCCGCTGGTTCAAGCTTTTTGGCTGCACGGTGCGTCGCCCAAACGATCGCTGACGTCCGGCTTCCGCCAGTCCGCGCAGCGTGGCCTTGGGATCGGCCATCAGCACGCGCAACATGCTGTTCAAATCGCCATTATTGAAGGTGTGTCCGGAACGTTGCAGAAAGTCAAAATCAGCGAAGACTTGCTCAGCGCGGGCTACATCGCGGGGCGCGCCTTCCAGGTCTATTGCATCAGATCGCAGGTCGATGTTGATGTTCAGTCCATCTTCCAGCACGTGCAAATTTTCATCCCTGGTTCCGAACAGGGTCTCAATCCGAGGGCTGATCTCAATACTTTTCTTCATTCAGCTTTGATCTTCACCTCTGGGACGAGTCTTTGACCCCTCCCTATAATGCAGTGTCACCTCAAGCCGCCCACCTTAGATGCACCAATGGCAGGCCCATGCTTCGGCCGTCCGCGGCAAACAAAATTTTCTCTCTGGAGATGGAAACTCGCCGGAATGCTCGCGCCCAAGGTGCAAGCAACTACCATTGACCATAGGGTAACGCTGCTGAATGAAGCGAGTCAATCACTGTTTAGCCGCTGGGTTTCCTAAGTAATGGAATCGCATCTGTTTGACCAGCCTCAACTTGCTCCCGTAAAATAACTCTTCGGCACTCCCCGAAGATCATCAGACGCAAAGGGCAACGACTTTACATGGCAAATCATTTTTCGGCGCTCAAACGCGCTCGTCAGACTGAGAAACGCACCGCCCGCAACCGGGCCAACACCTCCCGCCTGCGCACTGTCCTGCGCAGCTTTCGTGAGACGCTTGCCAAGGGCGACAAGCCGGCTGCCGAGCAGGCCTTTCGCCACACTGTCTCGGCGCTCGATAAGGCCGTGCAGAAGGGTGTCATTCACCAGAACACCTCGTCGCGCTACAAGGCCCGCCTGAACGCGCGTTTGAACGCGCTGGCGAAGTAGCTCTTTCCCCCTCCGAAGCGGCCGGCTGAATCCTGCCGGAACTTAGAGCGGGGGTTTGCGGGTTTTGCGTCAGCAAGCCTTTAACTCGCTGGTCTTCCACCTTTCGTATTCATGCGCTTGCGATGATATCCTCAGTTTTCGCTCCGGTCGCGTGGGTCCGGATACTTGGCGCGTTAAGGCAATCGCCGGGTTGGGAGAGAAGAACAAAATGAATACCTCGGCAAAAAGAGTTGTCGTGATTGGCGCCGGCAAAATGGGCGGCATCCTTCTCAACGCGCTCTTGCAGAAGGGACTCTTGTCTCGCGATTTGACCACTGCAACTGTCCAGCACGAGGACCGCGCCCGCAGTCTGGCCCAGAAGCTGGGGATTCCGGTGGGGACCGATAATGCTACGGCGGTGCGCGATGCGGACATCATCCTGGTC
>Ga0187784_10003254_pt1 | contig 13105 bp, 14 predicted proteins | sample 1015_SJ02_MP15_2_FD_132964 | JGI IMG/M metagenome (GOLD analysis project Ga0187784, IMG submission 132964) | Tropical peat soil microbial communities from peatlands in Department of Meta, Colombia - 1015_SJ02_MP15_20_MG | ecosystem: Environmental > Terrestrial > Soil > Wetlands > Peat | place... | reverse complement strand
TGCACCTTCTGCATCATTCCCTACGGCCGCGGCAATTCGCGCTCGGTGCCGATGGGCGCCGTGGTCGCCGACGTGCAACGCCTGGTCGGCAACGGCTACGGCGAAGTCGTGCTCACCGGCGTCGACGTCACGAGCTACGGCGCCGACCTGCCGGGCGCGCCGAGGCTCGGCACGCTGGTCAAGCAGATCCTCAAGCACGTCCCCGCGCTCAAGCGGCTGCGGCTGTCCTCGATCGACTCCGTGGAGGCCGACCGCGACCTCATCGATGCTTTCGCCGACGACGCGCGGCTGATGCCGCATCTGCATCTGTCGTTGCAGGCCGGCGACGACCTCATCCTCAAGCGCATGAAGCGCCGGCATTCGCGCGACGACGCCATCGCGTTCTGCGCCGCCTTGCGCGCGCTGCGGCCGGACATGATTTTCGGCGCCGACATCATCGCCGGGTTTCCCACCGAGACGGAAGCGATGTTCGAGAACTCGCTGGCTCTGATCGAGGAATGCGGATTGACGCATCTGCACGTGTTTCCGTTCTCGCCGCGGCCGGGCACGCCGGCGGCGCGCATGCCGCAGCTTCCGCGCGGCATCGTCAAGGAGCGGGCGCGGCGTCTGCGCATGCGCGGCGAGAGGGCGCTGCGGCGGCACCTCGACGCCGAGGTCGGTGCGACGCGGCGCGTGCTGGTGGAGTCGCACGAACTCGCCCGCACCGAGCAGTTTACGCCGGTGCTGTTGGCGGCACCGGCTGAGCCCGGCACCATCGTCGAAGCAACAATCGCCGCGCACGACGGCAAGCATCTGCTCGCTGCTTAATTTTTTTCATTTTTTTGTTGGTGCATGATCTTATCGGAAAACCGGCTTCCACTTTTCCGGATCATGCTGTTTAGTGGTGCATGATCTTATCGGAAAACCGGCTTCCACTTTTCCGGATCATGCACTCCATCCGCACGCGGTCAGCGCCGCGCGCATGTGCTCCGGTGCCGGCGCGACGACATGGATCGGCGCGCGGTTCTTGTAGAGCGGCACCACCACCTCGCGGGCGTGCAGGTGCAGGATCAGGCCGCCCTTGCGCGGCGCGTTGCCGTAGATCGCGTCGCCCACGATCGGCCAGCCCATTTCCGCACAGTGTACGCGGAGCTGATGCGTGCGGCCGGTCAAGGGTTCGAGCGCAAGCCAGCTCAACGATCCGCCGCGGCCGAGCAATTTCCACTTCGTCACCGCGGGTTGGCCCTTCGGATCGTGCTTCATCCACCAGCCGCGCGTCTCGTCGAGACGGCCGAGCGGCAGTTCGATCGCGCCCGCGTCAGTTTCCGGGGCGCCCTCGACCACCGCCCAGTAGGTTTTCTCGATCGCGCCGTTCTTGAACAGCCGGCCCAGCGTCGCCAGCGCCTTGCGGTGGCGCCCGAGCAGGAGGCAGCCGGAGGTGTCGCGGTCGAGCCGGTGCGCCAGCGCCGGCGCGCGCGGCAGCCCGAAACGCAGCGTATCGAAATGGTCCTCCAGGCTTTCGCCGCCTTTGGGGCCGCGATGCACGGCAAAGCCGGCAGGCTTGTCGATCACCAGCATCAGCCCGTCGCGATAGAGCAGCCGCGACACCATCTCTTCGGGGGTCATGGTCGATGGCTTGTTCCGTGTTGCGTAGCTCAGTGAAACCGCTATCACGGACAACCCGGCAGCGGCAGCGTTACCGAAATGGATGACAGCGCGAAAGGCAATTGGTGGCGGCGCCTGACCGGGGGCCTGCGACGGACCTCGTCGGCGCTCGGCGGCGCCATCTCCAATCTCGTATCCAAGCGCAAGCTCGATACGGCGACGCTTGCGGAGATCAGGGACGTGCTCATCCGCGCCGATCTCGGCCTCGACACGGCGGACCGCATCGCTGCGGCACTCGCGGAGGGCCGCCACGACAAGGCGCTCTCGCCGGCGGAAGTGGCCGCCGTAGTGGCGGGCGAGATCGAGAAGGTGCTCGCCCCGGTCGCGCGGCCGTTCGCAATCGATGCCGCGCAAAAGCCGTTCGTCGTCCTCGTCGCCGGCGTCAACGGTTCCGGCAAGACCACGACCATCGGCAAGCTCGCCGCCAAGTTCCGCGCCGAGGGGCGCAGCGTCATGCTGGCGGCCGGCGACACCTTTCGCGCCGCCGCCATCGATCAGCTCAAAATCTGGGGCGAGCGCACCGGCGCGCCGGTGATCGCGCGCGCGCCGGGAGCCGATGCCGCCGGCCTCGTGTTCGATGCCGTGCGCGCCGCGAAAGAGCGCGGCGTCGACGTGCTCCTCGTCGACACCGCCGGCCGCCTGCAGAACCGCAGCGAATTGATGGACGAGCTGCACAAGGTCGTGCGTGTGATCAAGAAGATCGATGCGGCGGCGCCGCACGCGGTGCTGCTCGTGCTCGACGCCACCGTCGGGCAGAACGCGCTGTCGCAGGTGGAGATTTTCGGCAAGACCGTCGGCGTCACCGGCCTGGTGATGACCAAGCTCGACGGCACCGCGCGCGGCGGCATCCTCGTCGCCATCGCGGCGAAATTCAACGTGCCGGTGCATTTCATCGGCATCGGCGAAGGCGTCGAGGACCTCGTGCCGTTTTCCGCCCGCGACTTCGCGCGGGCGATCGCCGGCCTGGATTCGTGACCGCAGGCTCGACATGACAGAAATCAAGAAGCCGCCGCTCAATCCGCTGCTCAAGCTCGCCTTCGATCTCGGGCCGCTCTTGCTGTTTTTCTTCGCCAATTCCCGCTACGGCATTTTTGTCGCCACCGGCACGTTCATGGCCGCCGTGCTGGCGGCGCTGGCGGCGTCCTACGGGCTTACGCGAACGCTGCCGATCATGCCGGTGGTCACCGCCATCATCGTCGTCGTGTTCGGCGGGCTCACGCTTCTCCTGCACAACGACACCTTCATCAAGATCAAGCCGACCATCCTCTACGTGCTGTTCGGCGCCGTGCTGCTCGGCGGCCTGACGGCCGGCAAGTCGTTCCTCGGCATCCTCTTCGATTCGCTGTTTCACCTGACGGAAGAAGGCTGGCGCAAATTGACGGTGCGCTGGGCGCTGTTCTTCTTCGCGCTCGCGGTGCTCAACGAGATCGTCTGGCGCAACGCCTCGACCGACCTGTGGGTGGACTTCAAGGTGTTCGGCGTCTTGCCGCTGACGTTGCTGTTCGGCGCGCTGCAATATCCGCTGTTGAAGAAATACGCGGTCGAGCCGGCGGCTGATCCGTCATCCTGAGGCGGCCGCGAAGCGGCCCTCGAAGGAAGCGGCCGAGGTGTTTAGAGCATGATCCGGAAAAGCGGGCACCGGTTCGCTTGCGGCGCGTCAAAGACGCGCGTAAACGCGCTTGTGGCTCGCACCTCAGGATGACGGACTGGAAGCAGCCAGCGCCTTCTCGATCGCGGGCTTGATCACCTCTTCGAGGTTCTCCGGCGTGATCGGCCCCACCAGTTTGTAGGCGATGCGCGCGTCGCGGCCGATGACGAAGGTCTCCGGCACGCCGTAGACGCCCCACTCGATCGAGGCGCGGCCGTTCGGATCGGCGCCCGCCGCGGCGAAGGGATTGCCGTAGCGGCCGAGGAAGCGGCGCGCATTCTCCGGCTCGTCCTTGTAGTTGATGCCGACGACCCGCAGCCTGCCGTCTTGCGCAAGCCGCATCAAAAGCGGCGCCTCGTCGTGGCAAGGCACGCACCAGGACGCCCAGACGTTGACGAGCGTGACGGCGCCTTTGAAGGCCGCTGCGTCGATGCCGGGCGTCGGCTTGCCGTCGCGGTCGAGGCCGGCGACCGGCGGCATGTCCACCTGCGGCGCCGGATGGCCGATGAGCGCGGACGGAATCCGCGAAGGGTCGCCGCTGTTGAGGCGAACGAGGAACAAGAGCACCAGCCCGAGGAAAACGACGAGCGGCGCCAGCACGATGGCACGGCGGGCGCCGATCTTTGCCGGCTCCTGTTCTGTCGTGCTCACGCTTCCTCCTCGGCCTGTTGCATGGCGGCTTCCGTATGCGCCGCCGAGCGGCGCGTGACGCCGCGCCGCTCCAGGTCGGCGAGCGCCCGCCGCTGCGCACGGTAATCGACCGTCACCCACGCCAGCAATCCGCCGACGACGGCGCCGGCGGCGGCGTAGGCCGCCACGATGAAGGCGATGTGATGGGGTGCGTCCATCGTCAGCTCGCGGCGCTCGCCTGCAGGAGCCGCAGCGTGCGCACCCGGCGGCGCAGGATCTCGTTGCGCATGGCGGCAAGAAGCAGCGTGACGAACAAGGCCGTGAACGCCGCCGTCATGATGAAGAGCGGAATGAGGATCGACGGATCGATCGTCGGGCCGCCGAGGCGGAACACCGAGGCCGGCTGGTGCAGCGTGTTCCACCAATCGACGGAGAATTTGATGATCGGCAGGTCGATGGCGCCGACGATCGTGAGGATCGCCGCGGCGCGCGCGGCGCGCGAGGGGTCTTCGACCGTGCGCCACAGCGCGATGACGCCGAGATAGAGCAGTAACAGGACCAGCACCGAGGTCAGCCGCGCGTCCCACACCCAATAGGTGCCCCACATCGGCCGCCCCCAGAGCGAGCCGGTGACGAGGCACATCAGCGTGAATGCAGCCCCGATCGGAGCCGCCGCCTTGGCGGCGACGTCGGCGAGCGGATGGCGCCAGACCAGCGTGCCGAGCGCCGCCACCGTCATCAATCCCCAGCCGAGCATGCCGAGCCAGGCGCCGGGCACATGCAGAAACATGATCTTGACGGTGGCGCCCTGCTGATAGTCGTCCGGCGCGACGATGGCTTGACGGATCGCAAAGGCAAAGGCGATCGCCGTGGCGGCGGAGAGCCATGGGATCGCGCGGTCGGCGAAACTCAAAAAACGCGCCGGGTTGGCAAGCTCGACAATGGCCATCGCCGTTTTTCCTCATTCGCTTCGGCAAGCCGAACCATAGCAGGTTGCCGAAACGATCATGCGTCAACGTTACGCTTTACTTCCGCACGAGCCGAATCGCTATTCCATTTCCTGCCGCAGCGCGGCCGCCGCCGCGAACGGTCCTACCACCAGGCTTGCGAGCGTCAGCGCACAGAGAATCGTAAACGGCGTGCCGAACGGCACCGGGCCGACCACCGCCGCGTTCGCGGCGGCCACGCCGAAAATGAGCACCGGCACCGTGAGCGGCAATACCAGCACCGCGAGCAAGAGCCCCCCGCGACGCAGTGTCACTGCAATGGCGGCGCCAATGAGCCCGACGAACGTCAGTGCCGGCGTGCCGACGAGCAGCGTGAGCATCAGGGCGGCGCCGGCCCGCGCGTCGAGGTTGAGAAAAAGTCCGATGAACGGCGCCGCGATGATCAGCGGCAGGCCGGTGGTGAGCCAATGCGCGAGACCCTTGGCCGCGATCACCAGTTCGAGCGGCGCGCGGCCCATGAGAATGAGATCGAGGGAGCCGTCGTCGTGGTCGGCGGCAAACAGCCGGTCGAGCGCCAGGAGGCTTGCGAGCAGCGCCGCGAGCCAGAGGATGGCCGGGCCGATCCGCTGCAACAGCGCAAGGTCCGGCCCCAGCGCGAACGGCGTGAGCGTGACCACGATCAAAAAGAACAGCACGCCGATGAGCGCGCCGCCGCCGACGCGCACGGCGATGCGCATGTCGCGGACGAGCATGGCGGCGAGTGGGGTCATGGTCGCTCCGACACCCTCCCTTGGAGGGGGAGGGTCGGCGCGTCATTGCGCGCCGGGGTGGGGTGAAACTCCCTTTCACCGTTCACCCCCACCCGGTTCGCTTCGCGAACCGACCTCCCCCCTCCAGGGGGAGGTGAAATGAGCACATTGCGCATTATCCTCGTTCTCCGAGCACCAATTCCCTTGCGCCGTCGGGTCCGAGCGCGCCGTGCACGGCCGCGAGGATGATGCCGCCGCCGGCGAGGTGCGCGCGCATGAAGTCGCCGAGCCGCTCCTGCGCGGCGGCATCGAGCGCGTTGGTGGGTTCGTCAAGGAGCCAGAGCGGACGCTTGACGGTGAGCAGGCGCGCGATCGACAGGCGGCGACGCTGTCCGGCGGAGAGGTAGGCGGCCGGCAGCTCGGCAAGCGCCTCGAGTCCGACCGCGGCAAGCGGCGCTTCGATACCGGCTGGCGCCGCACCGAGAAATGCCGACCAGAAGCGCAGGTTCTCCGCCACCGACAGCGAAGGTTTGAGCGCGTCCTGATGGCCGAGATAATGGGCCTGTTCGCCGACCGTCAGTTCCGGGTCGCCGCCCTCCAGCGTCAGCCGGCCTCCGGCAAGGCGCACTAGGCCGACCACCATGCGCAGCAGCGACGACTTTCCCGCGCCGTTGCGGCCGCGCACGGCCAAAGCCTCGCCTGACGCAACGGAAAAGCTCACGCCCGCGAAAACGTCGCGGCCGCCGCGCCGGCAGGCGAGATCAGAGGCGGACAACCGCATCGGCGATATCCTTTACAAAGGCTAAAAAATCGACGCGACTGCGCACGCACTGCGAAGAAGCGGGCAATTTCCGGCATTCCGCCGCCGATTCCTTACCGAACTGGCACAAGCGTGGAAAAGACCCTATAAGCCGAAACGCTGGCAACGGCGCGTCGACGACGCATCCTTTGTGCCGCCGCCAGCGCTCCGTTGGCGCCCGTTCCGGCAATAAAATACCTCCAAATTTGCGCCGGCGGGCGGGCCGGCAGGATGGGAAAATAGTCATGGCTTCGCTCGATAGCTTTAAGTGTCTGCGGCCCCTCAAAGTCGGCTCCAAGACCTACGCCTATTACAGCCTGCCGGTGGCGGAAAAGAACGGTCTGAAGGGAATTTCGCGGCTGCCTTTCTCGCTCAAGGTGCTGCTCGAAAATATGCTGCGCAGCGAGGACGGCCGCTCGGTCACCAAGGAGGACATCCAGGCGGTCGCGCAATGGCTCAAGACCAAGACGTCGGACCGCGAGATCGCGTTCCGGCCGGCGCGCGTGCTGATGCAGGATTTCACCGGCGTTCCGGCGGTGGTCGATCTCGCCGCCATGCGCGACGCCATGAAGATGCTGGGGGGCGATCCGAAAAAGATCAATCCGCTGGTGCCGGTCGATCTCGTCATCGATCATTCGGTCGTGGTCAACTATTTCGGCACCAACAGCGCGTTCAAAAAGAACGTCGAGGAAGAGTACAAGCAAAACCAGGAGCGCTACCGGTTTCTCAAATGGGCGCAGCGCTCGTTCGAGGATTTCCGCGTGGTGCCGCCCGGCACCGGCATCTGCCATCAGGTCAACCTCGAATATCTGTCGCACACCGTCTGGACGTCGAAGACCAAGGTCAAATTCGCGGACAAGGTCGTGGCGACCGAGCTTGCTTATCCGGACACGCTCGTCGGCACCGATTCGCATACCACCATGGTCAACGGCCTCTCCGTGCTCGGCTGGGGCGTCGGCGGCATCGAAGCCGAGGCCGCCATGCTCGGTCAGCCTTATTCGATGTTGCTGCCGGAAGTGATCGGGGTGCGCTTCAACGGCAAGCTCAAGGAAGGCGTTACCGCCACCGACCTCGTGCTCACCGTCACGCAGATGCTGCGCAGGCGCGGCGTCGTCGGCAAGTTCGTCGAATATTTCGGTCCGGGATTGGCGAGCTTGTCGATCGAGGACCGCGCCACGCTCGGCAACATGGCGCCCGAATACGGCGCGACCTGCGGCTTCTTTCCGATCGACGACGACACCATCCGCTACCTGCGCGATACCGGGCGCGCGGCGGAGCGCATTGCGCTGGTGCGCGCCTATGCCAGGGCGCAGGGCATGTACCACACCAAGACGACGCCGGATCCGCTGTTCACCGACATACTCAAGCTCGAATTGTCCTCCGTCGAACCGTCGCTCGCCGGGCCCAAGCGCCCGCAAGACCGCGTGCCGCTCAAAGAGGTCAAGAGCGGCTTTGCGCAGGCGATGGACAAGGAATTCGGCAAGGCCGCAGAGACCGATAAGCGCGTCGCAGTGCAAGGGCGGGCGCACACGCTCGGCCACGGCGACGTCGTAATCGCGGCGATCACGTCCTGCACCAACACCTCCAATCCGAGCGTCATGATCGCGGCCGGGCTGCTCGCCCGCAAGGCGGCGGCCAAGGGGCTCGCCGTCAAGCCGTGGGTGAAAACCTCGCTCGCGCCCGGCTCGCAGGTGGTGGGCGAATATCTCGCCAAATCCGGCTTGCAGAAGGACCTCGACAAGCTCGGCTTCAATCTGGTCGGCTTCGGCTGCACGACCTGCATCGGCAATTCGGGTCCGCTGTCGCCGGAGATTTCCAAGGCCGTCAACGACAACGACCTCGTCGCCGCCGCGGTGCTCTCCGGCAATCGCAATTTCGAGGGCCGCGTCAATCCCGACGTGCGCGCCAATTATCTGGCGTCGCCGCCGCTCGTGGTCGCTTATGCGCTTGCCGGCTCCATGCAGGTCGACATCACCAAGACGCCGCTTGGAACCGACCAGAAAGGCCGCAAGGTCTACCTGCGCGACATCTGGCCGTCGAGCCGCGAGGTCAACACGTTCATCCGCAAAAGCATCAACAAGCAGATGTTCGCGCGCAAATACGGCAACGTGTTCAAGGGCGACGCGACCTGGCGCAAGATCAACGTCAAGGGCGCGCTGACCTTCCCCTGGGATCCCAAATCGACCTACGTGCAGAATCCGCCTTACTTCTCCGGCATGTCGCGCCGGCCCGAAGCGCCTACCGACATCATCGATGCGCGCGTGCTCGGGCTGTTCCTCGATTCCATCACCACCGACCACATCTCGCCGGCCGGTTCGATCAAGGTGGATTCGCCGGCCGGCAAATACCTCGTCGATCACAAGGTCAAGCCGATCGACTTCAACCAGTACGGCACGCGGCGCGGCAATCACGAAGTGATGATGCGCGGCACCTTCGCCAACATCCGCCTGAAGAACCAGATGGTGCCCGGCGTCGAAGGTGGCTACACGGTCCACTATCCGTCGCGCACGCGCATGACGATCTACGATGCCGCCATGCGTTACAAGAGCGAGAAGGTGCCGCTGGTGGTGTTTGCCGGCAAGGAATACGGCACCGGCTCTTCGCGCGACTGGGCGGCCAAAGGTACGATCCTGCTCGGCGTGCGCGCCGTGATCGCGCAATCGTTCGAGCGCATCCATCGCTCCAACCTGGTCGGCATGGGCGTCGTGCCGCTGGTGTTCGAGGAGGGCACGTCCTGGCAGACGCTCGGCCTAAAAGGCGACGAGCAGGTAACCATCCGCGGCCTGCATAACGATCTCAAGCCGCACCAGCGGCTCATTGCCGAGATCGTCGCCGCCGACGGGGGCTTAAAGCGGGTGCCGCTGATCTGCCGCATCGATACCGTCGATGAGCTCGATTACTTCCGCAATGGCGGCATATTGCAGTATGTCCTTCGCCATCTCGCGGCTTAGTTGAGCGGTTACGGCTCACTGTGAATTGAGTAGCGGATGAGGGCCGCGCCCGATATCAATGCGGCTCACCAATCCTCACCAAGGGGCCGGTGGGGTGGAGATCGGAATGCTACGTCGCCGCTTCGCGTCGGCATCTCTCGTCGCCGGCGTGCTGATCGGGAGCTCCGCGCTCGCCAGCGCTGGCGAGCCGCGTGCGTTCCTCGAACTGTTTACCAGCCAAGGTTGCTCGTCCTGTCCGGCGGCCGACAAGCTGCTCGGCGAGTTGGCCGGCGATCCGAGCCTCATCGCCGTCAGCGTGCCGATCGATTACTGGGACTATCTCGGCTGGAAGGACACGCTTGCGAGCCCGGCACATTCGGCGCGGCAGCGCGCCTATGCGCGCATGCGCGGTGATCGGCAAGTCTATACGCCGCAAATTGTCGTCAACGGCGCGACACACGTTCTCGGCAGCGATCGCGCCGCGGTAGAGCGAGCGATCACGCAGACGGATCGCAATGCCGCGATCATGTCGGTACCGGTGCTGTTGTCGGTTGGCGGCAACACCCTCAACGTCAAGGTCGCGCCCGGCAAGGAGCACGGCGGCGGCGAAGTTTGGCTCTGCCCGCTGGCGAGGTCGCTGCCCGTCGCGATCGATCGCGGTGAAAATCACGGGCGTACGATTACCTACCACAACGTCGTGCGGAAATGGCTGAGGCTCGGCGATTTTGCTGGAACGGATGCGGCCTTTAGCATTCCCGCCGCCGACGTGATGACCAATGAAATCGATGGCGCGGCCGTCATTGTGCAGCAAGGCACGCACGACAAGCCCGGCATTATCCTCGGCGCCGCCTTTGCGCCGCTCGCCCGCCAGACTACGGAAGTCAGATAGGAAGCGACGAGAGGGCGGGATCGATCATCCGCTCCAGGTCGTCCGCATTCGCAATCATCCGCATTTGCAGTCATCCGCATTGGCAAAAAAAGGCCGGCGATCCGCCGGCCTTCAAGCAATTGGGGGATTGAACCGTACGTAGAACTCTGGCCCGGCCCGTCCACACCCCGGGGGGCTGGGGGGCTGAGGAATCCAGGATGCGGTCCGGACCGGGCCCTGAGGCAACGGCCGCCTGTTTCGCAGTCCAGCTTGGCATGTGCTGGGCCGAAATGGGGCCGCATTATGATTGCCCTAACGAATGCGTGATTCCAGCGGTCAAAAATGTCGCAGCTGTGAAAAGTTGCTCGAAAAAGCGCGATTTTGGCCGGCGGCTCCGCTGTTCGCCTTTCGCGCGCAAGTTCGCGCAAGCCCCTTGCCGACGCGCGCGCGCGGCGCAATCATGAAATGGTCGTGAAGTTTCAATGACGCCGCATTCAATCACACAGGAGGCGCCGCATGTCATTCGGCGAGATCGAACCGAGCGCGTGGCGCGGGGGCGAGGTTCGCGCGCCCGCCCCCGCCAGCGAGGTGAAGTTCAGTCGGCGCGAGCTCGACCGTATTCTCGGCCTTTACGGCCGCAAGGTCGCCGCCGGCGAATGGCGTGACTACACGATCGATTTCCTCAAAGACCGTGCCGTGTTCTCCGTTTTCCGCCGCGCCAGCGAATTCCCCATCTACCGCATCGAGAAGAACCCGCGGCTTGCGCGTCGGCAGGGCGCCTACAGCGTGATCTCGGCAACCGGTCATATTCTGCGTCGCGGACAGGAACTCGATCGCGTGCTCGGCGCGCTCGATCGCTCGCTCAGCGTGGTCGCCGGCTGAACATGTCCACGCGGCGGCGTCGCCGCCGCCCGGCGCATGTCGCGCGGGCAGGGGTCGCGTTCGCGACCAAGCATGAAATTGACGGGTCCGCGTGGCTCAACTGCACGATCATCCGCAATCCACCCGCTCGCGCCATCTCGTCGTTGCGGCGCTCGGCACCGCGCAGACGCTGGCCTGGGCCTCGAGCTATTACCTGCCGGCGATCCTCGCCGACCCGATCAGCGCCGGCATTGACGTTCCGCGTTCATGGGTCTTCGCGGCGTTCTCGGCCGCCTTGCTGATCGCGGCCTTCCTTGGCCCCGCGGTCGGACGCGTGATCGATCGCCGTGGCGGCCGCGGCGTCTTGATCGTGTCGAACCTGGTGCTGGCCGCGGGTCTTGCCATGCTCGCGGCCGCAAACGGCGTCATCGTCCTCTGCGCCGCCTGGGCGGCGCTCGGCGTCGGCATGGCGCTCGGGCTTTACGATGCCGGCTTTGCGGCGCTCACCGCGCTCTACGGCCGCGATGCGCGGGGCCCGATCACCGGCATCACGCTGTTCGCGGGCTTTGCTTCGACGGTGAGCTGGCCGCTGACGACGGTCTTGAACGACGCGCTCGGCTGGCGCGAGACGCTCTTGGTCTGGGCGGCGATCAACCTTGTCGTCGGGCTGCCGCTCAATCTGTCGCTGCCGGTGCCGCGAAAGCCCGCGCATGCGGCGCGCGCGGCCGAGCCTAAAGTCGGCTGGAAGCCGTACAAGGAAATGTTCCTGCTCGCCTTCGTGTTTGCCGCCGTCTGGTTCGTCACCGGTGCGATGGCGGCGCATTTGCCGCGGCTGCTGGAAGGCGCCGGCGCCACGCCGTTGCAGGCGATCGCCGCGGCGGCGCTGGTCGGACCGGCACAGGTGGCGGCGCGCCTCGTCGAATTCTTCCTGCTGCGCCGCGCTCATCCGCTGGTTTCCGCCCGCATCGCGGCGCTGCTGCATCCGATCGGCGCCGTTGTTTTCGCCATCGTCGGTCCGGCTTCGGCGGCGGCGTTCGCCGTTTTCTACGGCGCCGGCAACGGCCTTCTCACCATCGCGCGCGGCACCGTGCCGCTCGCCGTGTTCGGCTCGCACGGCTACGGCGAGCGCACCGGTCTGCTCGGCGCGCCCGCGCGAGCGGCGCAGGCCTTTGCGCCGCTCTTGTTCGGCCTTTTGCTCGACGCCATGGGGACTTCGGTCATTCTCGTGTCGTCGGGGCTGTGTCTCGCCTCGTTCGCGGCGCTTTTGGTGCTGCATGCGTCGCGGCCGCAGTAAAGAGGCGCGAAGCCTGGTCGCTACGGCGTCGTCGTGTCCGCCTCGCCGAGCGCGCGCTGCATCACGACGATATCGAGCCAGCGGCCGTGCTTGAAACCGACCGATTGCAGCGCGCCGATGCGGCGGAACCCGGCTGCCGCATGCAGCGCGATCGACGCCGCGTTCGTCGAATCGCCGACGATCCCGATCATCTGACGGAAACCGCGCGCCTGCGCCTCGGCGATGAGACGCGCCATCAGGAGCCGTCCGACGCCCTGGCGCTGAAATTCGGGTGCGACATAAAACGTATCCTCGACGGTCCAGCGGTAGGCCGGGCGCACGTGGTAAGGCCCGGCATAAGCGTAGCCGACGACCGCGCCTGCCACCTCGGCGACGAGGTATGGATAGCCGTTCGCCAGCAGGGCGCTTTGGCGGCGCGCCATTTCCGCTTCGTCCGGCGGTTCGATTTCAAACGTGGCCGTGCCGATCCGCACGGCTTGCGCATAGATGCGGGTGATGGCGGCAATGTCGCCGCCGTTGGCGGCGCGAATCGTCACGGTCGTCATCGGCGTATCATAAACAAAACGCCCCGGGTTTTGGCCCGGGGCGTTGTCGTGATCTGATCTGTTCTTGGTCAGCGGCGGTCGCCGAACAGGCGCAGCAGCATCAGGAACAGGTTGATGAAGTCGAGATAGAGCCGCAGCGCTCCCATCACCGCCTTGCGGCCGGCGATGGTGCCGTCGTCCATCGGGCTGT
>Ga0187784_10003253_pt1 | contig 13106 bp, 5 predicted proteins | sample 1015_SJ02_MP15_2_FD_132964 | JGI IMG/M metagenome (GOLD analysis project Ga0187784, IMG submission 132964) | Tropical peat soil microbial communities from peatlands in Department of Meta, Colombia - 1015_SJ02_MP15_20_MG | ecosystem: Environmental > Terrestrial > Soil > Wetlands > Peat | place... | reverse complement strand
CGGCCCGGCGACGTAGGCGAAGTTGATGGTCGGACCGTTGGGCAGTGGCAGAGGACGCGGTTCGGTCAGCACCGTGACGCCTTTCGCGCGTAACTCTTCGATGGTCTTCGCCAGCGGTCCTTCTGAGCGCCAGCCGATGTGGTCAATGGCGTGCCCCTCGCTTGGCTCCGCTTCCCCGCGCTGCACCAGAATCCACATGTCGCTGAAGCCCGGCGCGCTGTACTTCATCGCATCCAGACGCCCCTTCAGCTTGGTGCGCTCGCCGCCAAACTTGGCCTGCAGCCAGGTGAAAACCTCTTCTGGATTCGGTCCACGCAAATGGATGTGATGCAGGCCAAGCAGCTCCGGATCCTGCACCACTTCGATGCGCGTGCCCCAGGGGTCCTCCACGAATCCGAGCTTAAACAGTCCCGGAACCTCGCGCACCGGCGTCACGATCTTGATGCCTGCCGCTTCGAACTCTTTCATCTTCGCGTCCAGGTCGGCGAACGAGAAACCCACGTGATCGATGGCGCTTCCGGCGCTCGGCTTGGCGTCCGCTTTTCGGAGGAACATGAAGCGCGTGCTGCCGAACATCAACCGGTCAGGAGCCTCCTTGATGCGGCGTCCGCCGAAATACTTCTCGTACCAGTTGGCCGCCGCGGCCGGATCCGGCACGTTCACATGGACGTGATCGTAGGGAAATGTCTGCGCCGCGGCGGAGCCCGCGAACGGCGCCAGGGCGAAGCACAGGAAGGCAGACGAAAGCGTCACTCGTCGCATCAGAAACTCCTCTTCAACACGTGGTTCAACGGTGTTTGATAGACTCCCAGTCTACCGTACGAGCCCGAAGCACCGCAGCCTACCGGCACTCTTTGTGCACCGCCCGGATCGCTCGCTCCAGCCCATCGCGGTGCACCACCACGCTGATGGTCAGTTCACTGGACCCTTGCGCGATGGCAATGATATTCACGTCCTCTTTAGAAATCGCGCTGAAAATCCGCCCGGCCAGCCCCGGCGTACCATGCATGCCCTCGCCCACCACCGCCAGCAGACCCACGTTCTCGTCCACGTCGATCGGCTTCAGATACCCGTGCGTGAGTTCCAGCGCCAGATCCGACTCCAGAGATTTCATCGCCGCCGCCAGCTCTTCCTTACGCACCAGGAAACAGAAACTCTGGCGATAGCTGGAGCTGGTGAGCGCCAGCACTTCCGCATTGGCCTCCGCCAGAGCTTCCAACGCGCGAGCCATCAGACGCGTCCCGCTCACCGCCGCGCTCGCGGGCTCAAGCGAAATCAGCGCGACGTTCGCCATCGACGTAACGGCTCTCGGCCCCGGCGGAGCTTCCACCTTGGAGACAATACGCGTGCCCGGATGCTCGCGATGAAAACTGTTCTTGCTCCACACCGGAATCTGCCGGTCCGCCAGCGGCGCGAGCGTCCGCGGATGCAAAACCTTCGCGCCGTTGTAGGCCAGCTCAGCCGCTTCGCTGTAGGTCACCGCCTCCAACACCCGCGCGTCCTTCACCAAGCGCGGATCCGCGCTCATGATGCCGTCCACGTCCGTCCAGATCCACAGTTCCGATGCATCCAGCGCGGCCGCGAGAATCGAGGCCGAAAAATCGGATCCGCCGCGGCCCAGCGTGGTCGGCCTTCCGTCCACGGTGGCTCCGTTGAACCCCGTCACGACCGGAATTGTTCCCGCCTCGAGCAGCGGCTTCACCGCCTCCCGCGCTTTCTGGCGCGTCGCTTCCATGATGGGCGTCGCGTTGCCGAACACGCCATCCGTCACGATCACGTCCGCACCGTTGATGGCCCGCGCGGCAATGCCTTTCGATTCCAGATACTCGCTCAGCATGAGAGCCGTCAATCGCTCGCCGATAGCGATGGCTTCGTCCACCGACCGCGGAGGCCGATCGCCCAGCATCAGCATCCCGTTTGCCAGCCGCTCGAAATCCGCGATCAGATCGCGCACTCCTGCACCGGCCTTCTCTCCGATGCCCAGCTCTTCACACGTGTCCAGGTGGCGTTCCAGAAGCTGCTCGACATTAGTCTCGATGTGCGTCTCATCCCCGCCTTCGGCGTGCCGCAGCGTATTCAACAACAGATCCGTCACGCCTGCCATCGCCGACACCACCGCCAGCACCGGCCGCAAGGCCCGCTGCTCCCTGCAAATATCCGCGGCGACACAAATCCGCTCAGCCGATCCCATCGACGTTCCGCCGAACTTCATCACCAGCAGGCCGTTCGTCACTCGGTCCGCTCCTTCCCATTGGACGTACGATCCCGTATGATCTTCAGCAACGCCGCCTCCACTTCCTCGATCGTCATTCCCGTCGTATCGACATATACCGCATCCGGCGCCTGCACCAGCGGCGAATGCGCTCGCGTCTGGTCCCGGCGATCGCGCTCGCGAATGTGCTCCGCCACTACTTCCGCCGGCAGAGCCGATTCCACGGCGCGTCTCTCCGCCCGCACTTCCGGCAGCGCATCCAAGAAAATCTTGACGGTCGCGTTGGGAAAGACCACGGATCCGATGTCGCGGCCCTCCATCACGATCGATGCGCGCTCGCCGATCTCGCGTTGCTTGGCCACCAGTGCGCGCCTTACGGCTCCGATCCGCGAAACTTCCGACGCCGCCTCGCTCACCTCGGGCTCTCGAATCGCTTGGCTGACGTCCTCGCCGTTCAACAATACCTTTCCGTCGCTTGGACCAAATTCGATCCGGGCTTCATTCGCAAGCTGCTCCAGCCGATGCATGTCCGACAGCGCCACGCCCCGGCGCATCGCCCATAACGCCACCGCACGGTACATCGCGCCCGTGTCGACGTAGATGTACCCCAGCTTAGCCGCGATTCGCCGCGCGATAGTGCTCTTGCCGGCACCGGCCGGTCCGTCGATTGCAACTGTGATGCGCTTGGTCAAATTATCATGAAAGCACATGCACGAGGAGATTTTCCGAGTCCTCGAGACGGGCGCCACGCTGATCACCATCAACCGGCGCCTGGCGCGATCCTTCGCGCGCGATTTCCACGCCTGGCAAGCGCGGCAGGGACGCTCGGTCTGGGGGCCCCCGCACATCCTGCCGCTGGATGCTTTTCTCCTTCGCCTCTGCAACGATTGGATGTGGCACTGCACAGGCGACGACCTTCCCGCGCTACTGAATCCTCTTCAAGAGCAAGTGGTCTGGGAACAAATCATCCGTGCGTCGCCGGCCGGCGAAACCTTGCTGCGGATTCCGGAAACCGCGCGCCTCGTCATCGAGACCTGGCAGCTCGTTCAGGCTTATCGCGTACCGGCGGACGTTCGTTTCGAAGCCTCGGATGACGGAGCTGCGTTCGCCGGCTGGTCGCGCGATTTTGAAAACCGCTGCCGTGTCAATCGTTGGCTCGAAACGGCGCGCCTCAGCGATTTCATTGCGGCTCGGCTCACAAACGGCGAAATACCGCGCCCCGCTCAAGTGTACATCGCGGGTTTCGATGAGCTAACGCCTCAACAAGCCGATTTGTTCTCGGCCTTGGGCGCTCCGGTCCCAATCGAGCCTGTGCGTAGCGAGCCTGCTCTCGCATATTTCAGGTTCGAAGACGTCGCCGCGGAAATTCGGGCCTCTGCGTTATGGGCCCGCCGCTTAATCGAGCGGGAGCCCGAAACACAAATCGGAGTCATAGTTCTGGACCTCGCGAAATGGCGAGCACGGACTGAGCGAATCTTCCGCGAAGTTCTCGATCCGTCCGCCACGCTCGCGGATAAGGAGCGCTGCTTTCACGTATCGTTAGGTCCAGCGCTGTCGGAAGCACCTGTCGTTCACGCGGCCCTGCTAATGCTCGAATTCGGACTGCGCGATCTCTCACTGCCGGCTTTGGGCACACTTCTGCGGTCTCCATTCTTAGGAGGATCCGAAGCCGAATGGACGCGCCGCGGCCTTCTCGAGGCGCGCCTTCGCAGAAACGGGTTCTGGAACTTGAGCGTCGCCACGCTACGGCGCGAATGCTCAGATTGCCCGATCTTGCAACGCAACTTGGCCCGGTTCGAAAAACTGCTCCAGGCGCTGCTCTCTGAACAGAGACCCACCGATTGGAGCCGCGATTTCGCCAAGCTCCTCGATGCGATGGGTTGGCCCGGCGACCGCCCACTCAACAGCCGCGAGTATCAGACCGTCGAAGCTTGGCGTGAACGGCTCTCCGACCTTGCGGCGCTCGATGTCGCTTCGCCGCGCGTCAACTTTGATCAAGCCCTCTCGCGATTGCGTGAAATCGCGGCCTCCAAGGCTTTTCAGATCGAGAACGAAGGCGCGCCCATCCAGATCCTGGGCACACTTGAAGCCGCCCATCTGAGCTTCGATCATCTCTGGATCATGGGCTTGCATGATGAAGCGCTGCCTTCCGCGGCGGCCCCGAATCCGTTTCTGCCGCTCTCGCTCCAGCGCGAGCACAAGCTGCCGCATTCTTCCGCCGAGGGCGAACTCGAGTTCGCCAGAAACCTCCTCTCGCGATTGACGGCCAGTGCGCCAGACGTGGTCTTAAGCTACCCAGCGTCGGACGGTGACCGCGCTTTGACGCCCAGCCCTCTGATCGGCGGCCCTTGGCGCAAGCCGGTTCAGGAAGCAACCCCTGCCGATGAGTGGATCGCGCGACTACGCCAGGAAGTTTCTTTCGAGCAAATCATCGACGAACTTGCGCCAGCAGTGGTCTCAGGTTCCGGACAACGCGGCGGCGCGTCCCTCTTCAAAGACATGGCCGCATGCCCATTCCGCGCGTTCGCCAAACACCGGCTCGCCGCCAGGCCGCTCGAGGAAACCGTGCCGGGGTTGAGTTACAAAGATCGGGGCATTACGGTTCACCGCGCGCTGCAAATCATCTGGAGCGAACTGGGATCGCACCAGTGTTTGATCGAGCTCAATTTGGATCAACTGCAAGCGTTTATTTCCCGCGCTGCACGGGGCGCGGTGGACGGCATCCCGCATGCCATCGGCCGCCAGCTCGAGCAGCGGCGCCTCGAAAAGTTGCTGTACGACTGGCTTCAAATCGAGAAGTCGCGCGATCCCTTCACCGTGCACGGAATCGAGACTGAGCGAGAGGTCGCGATCGGTGGCCTGGCAGTGAGAACGCGCGCTGATCGAATCGACGAATTAGCCTCCGGCGGCGACCTGATCGTCGACTACAAGACAGGTCAGTTCAAATCCAGCGCGTGGGACTCCGATCGACCCGCCGAACCGCAGCTCCCCTTGTATTGCGCCACCAGCGATCGGCCCATCGTGGGAGCGGCTTTCGCCCAGATCCGCGTCGGCGACCTCACTTTTCAGGGCCTCGCCGAGAACGTCGCCGCGCTTCCGGCCATGAAAAGGATGCGCATGGAAACGCCCCTCCCGTTCCAGCCGCAGATCAACCGCTGGCGGCAGGTTCTCGAACATCTGGCTCAGAATTTCCGCGACGGCCACGCCGAGGTCGACCCGCAAGACGACGCCTGCGACAACTGCGGCCTGTGGGGATTGTGCCGCATCCGCGAGTTGCAAAATGATGGACGATAAAGCAGCACGGGCGCGCGCACTCGACACCGCAACCTCCTTTTTGGTTCAGGCGCCAGCGGGCTCCGGTAAAACGGAACTGCTGATCCAGCGCTACATGAAGCTGCTCGAAATCGTCGAGACGCCTGACGCCGTCGTCGCGATCACATTCACCCGCAAAGCCGCTGCCGAAATGCGCGCTCGCGTTCTCGAAGCGCTCCACAAGGCGGAGTCTGACGCCCCGCCCGTCCAGGAGCACGAGCTGACGACCTTCCAAATCGCCCGTGCGGTGCTGGCGCACGACCGCCAGCTCGGCTGGAACCTCCTGGACAATCCGGCTCAAATGCGCATCGAGACCATCGATGCGTTGTGCGCGTCCATCACCCGCCGCATGCCGTGGCTGGCTCGCTTCGGTGCGATGCCGGAAATTATCGAAAAAGCGGATGCGCTCTATCGCGAAGCCGCGCGCAACACCCTCCGCCACGTTGACAACGGCAACGAAGCGCTCGCCTCCATCCTGCTGCACGTGGATAATGACTTCAACGCCGCCGAACGCCTGATCGTTCAGATGCTCGAAAAGCGCGATCAGTGGCTGCGCCACGCAGTAGCCCCGTCGGTACGCGCTGACCTGGAAGCATCGCTGGAGCGCCTGATCCGGCATCGGCTGGAAGAACTGCGCACCGCTTTCGATGCGGATCTGGCCCAACAGATCGCCGGTTTGCTCGCACTCGACCGCTTTCCCGGTCCTCAACCGGAAGTCCTGCCGCAGTGGAACGCGATCGCCGAGCTGCTGCTGACTACGGCAGGAAAATGGCGCAAGCGCGCCGATCGAGGCCAGCAGCTCCTGCTAACACGGTTGCAATCCGAGGAGCCCCTCCGCGAGGCTCTGCACGCTGTCCGCCGGCTGCCTTCGCCCCGATACAGCGATGCGCAGTGGCAGGCCATGCAGGCTGCGGTTCTGGTCTTGAAACTCGCGGTAGCCGAGCTTCAGCTGGTGTTTCGCGAGCAGGCCCAAGTGGATTTCGCCGAACTCGCCATCCGCGCTTCCGAAGCGCTGGGCCGCCTGGATTCGCCCACCGATCTCGCACTCGCGCTAGGTCATCGCATCCAGCACATCCTGGTGGATGAATTTCAAGACACTTCCTTCACGCAATTCGAGCTGCTCGAAAAGCTGACTGCCGGCTGGGAGCCGGGAGACGAGCGTACTCTGTTCCTGGTGGGCGATCCAATGCAGTCCATCTATCGTTTTCGCGAGGCGGACGTCAGCCTTTTACTGAAGGCGCGCGCGGAAGGCATGGGGTCGATTCGCTTGGAGGCACTCACCCTAACGGCCAATTTCCGATCACGACCCAAAGTCGTCGCGTGGGTAAACGAAAACTTCCAGCACATTCTCCCGCCGAAAGACGATGTCGATTCGGGCGCCGTATCGTACTCGCCGAGTATCCCTGCAATCGAGGAGCCAGGCGGAGCAGTCCATATCCACGCTTTCTTCGATGCGCAAGGCGAAGCGGATCGCGTCTTGGAATTGCTCCGCACTGGGGCAGTCGAAACAACCGGAACAACCGCGATTCTGGTGCGTGCACGCGCGCATCTCGCCGGCATTGTCAATGCTCTGAAGCAGAATCGGATTGCATTTCAGGCCATCGAAATCGATCAGCTCAGCCAACGTCCCGTGGTTGAGGATTTGATGGCGCTCACTTTCGCTCTTCTGCATCCAGGCGATCGCGTTTCCTGGCTCGCCGTTCTGCGCGCGCCTTGGTGCGGCCTCGCGCTCGCCGATCTGTACGCGCTGGCCTCGGCCGGACCCAACACCGCCATCTGGGACCTGTTGCACAAGCGCGACGTGCCATTAAGCGATGATGGCGCCGCGCGAATCAGCCGAATTCTGCCTGAACTGGAGCGGTCGCTCGCCGAGCGTGGCCGGCGGCCGCTGCGCGATTGGACGGAATCCGTGTGGCTGCGGCTGGGCGGGCCGGCCTGCACGGATGAAACCGGTTTGAAGGACGCCGCGGCGTATTTCGATCTGCTGGAAAGCATCGAACGAGGCGCGGACCTGGACGACTTCCACTGGTTCCGCGAGCAAGTGAACCAACTGTTCGCCCAAACCGACGTGCAGGCCGATGGCCGATTGCAGCTCATGACCATTCACAAAGCCAAAGGCCTGGAGTTTGACACCGTCATTCTACCCGGCCTCGGCGAGCGGAGCGGCTCCGATCAGCAGCGCCTTCTGATGTGGTTGGAGCAGGGTGGCGAATTGCTGCTCGCACCCATCAAGGAATCCGGAAGCGCTTCGGATCCAATCTACGATTATCTGGATAGGCTGGAGCGCCGGAAAAGCGAGCACGAAACAGCGCGATTGCTATACGTCGCAGCCACCCGCGCCCGCCGGCAGCTCCATTTGGTGGGATCGGTGAAACGCAAGGACGATGGCTCGATCGCAGAACCGGCCTCTGGAACCTTCTTGAAGCTGCTGTGGCCGGCGCTGTCCGAGGCCTTCGCGGATGCCGCTCGCGCGCCCGAGTCCGAATCTCCGCGGCAACCCAGAACCATCCGCCGCGCTCCCGCCGACTGGATAATCCCAGCGCCTCCTCCTCCTGTGCCTCTGCCGCCTGGGCGCATCGAAACTCTAGTGCCGCCGCGCGTCGCCTTCGAATGGGTGGGCGATCGCCTGCGTCACGCCGGCACCGCGCTGCATGGCTTCTTACAACGAATCGCTCGCGAGGGACTGGATGCCTGGGATGAAAACACAGTTCGTTCACGCCGGTCTCGGTACCGCGGCGTGCTAACGAATCTCGGCGTTCCGCCTGAGGATCTGTCCCAAGCTTGCGAGCGCGTGGAAAAAGGCCTGCTCGGCACTTTGCGCGACCCGCGCGGCCGCTGGATTCTTTCGCCCCACGCCGAGGCCGAATGTGAACTGCCGCTGGCCGGGTTGATCGGCGGCCAGTTCACTGAAGCCGTGATCGACCGCACCTTCGTGGATGAGCAAGGAGTGCGCTGGATCATCGATTATAAAACCGGCGAACACACGGGCGGCGACCTGGAGACGTTCCTCGACAACGAGCGGAGCCGCTATCAAGAACAATTGGAACGTTACGCGCGGTTATTGTTCCAGCAGGATCAGCGGCCCATCCGCCTGGCGCTGTACTTCCCAATGCTCGGCGGCTGGCGCGAATGGCCCGCGCCAGTCATCTTACGCAGGCAAGCGTCACTGTTCGAGCGTTGAACACTCGCTATGTTAAGATGAAGCTACCGACGTATCCGCACAAAAGGGGACGTAGTTCAGTTGGTTAGAACGCCGGCCTGTCACGTCGGAGGTCGCGGGTTCGAGCCCCGTCGTCCCCGCCACTCTTTCGTGGAATCGTTCCAGGGGACCACGTATCGGTCGGAGATTCGACACTTTCTTCTTCCGAGCTGACGGTAAATACGTCGAAGAAGATACTCACAACGTATCCCAGCGCCAGTCCCAGAAGCGAGCAACCTATCAACGCCCAGGTTAGGCTCACGTTGAAGCTTTGACTGATCGGGGATGCCACGACGACACCCAGGAAACCGCCCGCAAAGCAGGCCAGCAAACGTGTCCGCAAAATGTGCCTCCTTGCAGTAACATCGGACCCAGACGGCAGGAAAAGGCTAGGGCTTCAGGGTCTTACGATATCTGAGGACACCTAGGATCGCGTAGTTTTCTCCTCAGTACTGTTCGATGCCGAGGACCATAGACAAGTCCGATTCCCAGCGCTCCAAGCAATCGATCCGCTGCCGATAAGCTACAGTGTCGGTGTACATACGGAATTTATGCCTGGCTGGTGTGGCGCTAGTCTCCTGCGCCGGCGCTGAAATCGAGCCATTGCGCGGTTACGCCGTGGACGTGTGGAACAGCGCCAACGGTTTACCTCAAAACACGGCTGCCGCCATTACGCAAACCGGCGACGGTTACTTGTGGATCGGTACCCAAGCCGGCTTAGCGCGCTTTGATGGCTTAAACTTCGAAATCCTGAACAATCAAAACCGGCCCGGGATCGACCCGGAAGTGCGGGGGCTGCTGGCCACCTCCGACGGCTCGCTTTGGATCGCCACGGGAGGCGGCCTGTGCCGCAGAGACCTCGACAAAATCACGGCTGTCAGCGCTCCGAAGGCGTTGCAATCCAGCGTTTGGGTGTTGTTCGAGGACAGCCGCGGCCAGTTTTATGCGGGCGGCAATGCAGGCGTGTATCCGTGGCGGAACGGCCGCTTTCTCCCCAGCATCTCCGGGCTTCCCGATCCACGTGTCACAGCGATGGCGGAGGATCGCAGCGGGCGCGTTTGGGTAGCCACCCAGAAAGGCGTGTGCGAATTGCGCGGCAGTGGATGTTTCACGGACTCCGTGCCCGCGGCGCTGCGAACCTTTCAAGCTTACGCCCTCACTGCCGATCCCGGGGGCGGCTTGTGGCTGGGAGGTACTGGACAGGTGCTGCGCTGGCGGGGCAACGAAGTGCTTGCGCTCGGTCCGGCCGACGGCCTGCCAGACGCCCGCATTACCGGCATGGTCAGCGATGAGCGCGCGCTTTGGATCGCAACAGGGGGCGGCGGCATCGTCCGCTACGCGCCCGGCCGAATGGCAAAACTCACCACGCAAGAAGGGCTGTCCAGCGATCTGGTGGACTCGCTGTACCGCGATCGCAACGGCACGTTCTGGGCGGGAACGCACGCGGGCGGTTTGAACCGGATTCGCGAGCAGGCTTTTCACATGCTGGATGCCGGTGGGCGAGCCGAAGATGCCGCAGCCGTGCTGGAGGCGCGCGACGGATCGCTTTGGGTTGGCACAACCAGCGGTGCGCTGCACTTCAACAACGGCCGCTGGACGCGGTACAGGGCGGGCGACGGGCTCTCCGGCGATCTGGTCTCGGCTCTGTTCGAAGATAGCCAGGGAGCGATCTGGTTGGGAACAGTGCGAGGTGGCGTGCATCGTTTCGATGGCCGGCGTTTCGAAAGAATCCCGCTGGGCACATTCAACGCTCCGGTGAACTCCATTCGACGCGAAGCGGATGGGACCGTTTGGATCGGCACGGAAGCAGGCCTGGTCCGGTTCAGAAACGGCGCAGTCCAGATCCTAACCACCAGGCAGGGTTTGTCGTCGGAGCGAATTTCCGCGCTCATTCCGGCCCGAGATGGCGGCTATTGGGTGGGCACCGACGATGGCTTCAGCCGGTTTCGCGACGGCCATTTCACGAATTTTGGCGCTCGCGGAAATGGCGCCTCCTCGGTCGGCACCGTGACCGGGCTATATGAGGACCAGCAGGGCGCATTGTGGATTGGGACGCTGGGTTCGGGCCTATTCCGTTTTGCCGATGGCCGGACAGAAAACTACGACAGCCGCAGCGGCCTTCCCGATAACACTATTTACGCCATCCAAGAAGACGCCCGCGGAAACCTGTGGATGAGCTCGAACCACGGCCTGATCCGGGCGCCCAGGCTGGCCTTCACGTCCGCGGCTTCCGGCGCGCACCCGATCGACGCGGTCGCGTATGGAACCAGGGACGGCTTGCGGAGCGACGAATGTTACGGTGGCCTCCAGCCGACCTCCTGGAAGAGGCGCGACGGAACACTGCTGTTTGCATGTATCGGCGGCGTAGTGGCGTTCGATCCCGCGAATTTGGTGGGCGATTCCCCGGCGCCTCCGGTTTACATCGAGCGCGCCGGCGTCAACGGGAAGGTGATAAATCCTCCTCCAGCCACCCTGTCGGTTCCGCCCGGGCCTGGGAATCTCGAATTCTCCTATACCGCCATCGATCTTCGCTCCGCTTCGGGCGTCAAGTTTCGATACCGGCTGGAGGGCTTCGATCGGGATTGGGTGGAAGCCGGATCGCGGCGGGTAGCCTACTACACCAATCTGCCGCCTGGCAGATACCGCTTCCAGGTGATCGCGCGCAACTCCCAAGGCATCTGGAACGGGCAAGGCGCTGGACTTGATTTTGTTCTAGAGCCGCACGTTTACCAGACCGGCTGGTTCTATCTGACTTGCGCATTGGGAACCATCGTGCTGCTGCAGTTACTCATTCGGCTCCGGTTGCGACGCTCGGCCCTCCAGCAGCAACGGCTGGAGCGCTTAGTTGCACGGCGCACCGCCGAGTTGGAAGAGGCCAGAACCGTCGCTGAAACTGCAAATCGGGCCAAAAGCGATTTTCTGGCCAACATGAGCCACGAGATTCGCACTCCTATGAACGGCATCATCGGCATGCTGGACTTGGTGCTGGATTCCGAGGTGGCGCCTGAATACCGGGAAAGCCTCGAAATGGCCAGAAGCTCGGCCGAAAGCCTGCTGACAATCATCAATGACCTGCTGGATCTCTCCAAGATCGAAGCCGGCAAAATGGAACTCAATGTGGCGCCATTCGATCTGCTGGAACTGGTGGAGCGGGCCGCGCGAACCGTGGCCGTGCGCGCTTGCGCGAAGGGATTGGAGCTGGTCTGCGACATCGGTCGCGACGTTCCCGCCAGCGTGGAAGGCGATGCTTCGCGCTTGCGCCAAATTCTGCTGAACCTGCTTAGCAACGCGGTGAAATTCACACCGGCCGGAGAGGTAGTGTTAAGCGTACGCCAGTCTGCTGAACGGGATTGGCTGCATTTTGCGGTGCGCGATACAGGCATTGGGTTGACCGAGGAGCAGCAGGGGCGAATCTTCAAGGCGTTTATGCAGGCCGAGACGTGCACGTCTCGCAAGTACGGCGGCACCGGACTGGGGTTGACGATCTCCCAGCACCTGGTGGATATGATGGGCGGCCGAATCTGGGTAACGAGCGAGCCTGGAAAAGGAAGCTGTTTCCAGTTTTCGGTGCCAGTTAAGCCGTGTCCGGAACAGCAAGCACGCACCGCCTCGCTTTCCGAGCCAGGCGCCGCGGCGCTGGTGGTGGATGACAACGAGAGCAGCCGCAACGCGTTGCGTGAGATATTGTGTTCCTGGGGAATGCAGCCGGTCCTGGCCGCGGATCGCGCGTCGTCGCTGCGCGCCGCCGGGCAAGGAACAGTCCGGTTGGTGCTGCTGGACGGCGGAATGCCGGACGTGGATTCCCTGGAATTGGCGCGCGAGCTGAAAGCGAAAATCGGCGCAGAGGTGCCTGCTATCTTGCTGGCACCCACTGGTTCGGCCCCCTCCAAAGAGCCCGAGTTTGCTGCCTGCGTCACAAAGCCGGTCCGGCGTGCCGACCTGATTGCGGCCGTGCTCAAGCTGCTCGGCCCGGATCATACGGCGGCGCGAACCTCGCTCGAGAGGCTGTCGGCCGCGGCCGGAGAAAGCCGTGGACCGGGACTCAAGATCCTGCTAACCGAAGACAATATCGTTAATCAGAAACTGGCCTTGCGGCTGTTGGAGAAATACGGCCACCAGGTTGTGGCGCGGTGGAACGGCCGGGAGGCGGTGGAGGCTGTGGAGCACGAAGAATTTGACCTGGTGTTAATGGACGTCCAGATGCCGGAGATGGATGGATTGCAGGCGGCCGCGGCCATCCGCCGGGCAGAGATCAGCACCGGCCGGCATGTTCCGATTTTTGCAATGACGGCTTACGCCACCAAGGGCGATGAGGAAATGTGCCTGGAGGCGGGCATGGATGGTTATTTGTCGAAACCGATTCAAACCGAGCGGCTGCTGGCT
>Ga0187784_10003252_pt1 | contig 13106 bp, 10 predicted proteins | sample 1015_SJ02_MP15_2_FD_132964 | JGI IMG/M metagenome (GOLD analysis project Ga0187784, IMG submission 132964) | Tropical peat soil microbial communities from peatlands in Department of Meta, Colombia - 1015_SJ02_MP15_20_MG | ecosystem: Environmental > Terrestrial > Soil > Wetlands > Peat | place... | reverse complement strand
GGCGTCGACAATAGCTCGCCGATGCCGCGCATGATCCGCGCTCGCGGATCAAGGCAGACCGGCACGTCGGCGCCGGTCGCCCGTGCCGCGGCGTAGAGATGCGGATCGTCGGGCGCCATCCCGTTGACCCGGGCAAGCAGCCGCAGCGCCGCGGCCGCATCGGCCGAGCCGCCGCCGAGCCCGGCGGCGACCGGCAATCGCTTGTCGAGGCGGAACGCGCCGAGCACGATGTCGGGGCGGCGCGCGGCGAGCGCGCGCGCCGCCTTGAGCACGAGATTGTCGTCGCCCTCGCCCGCCTGCGCCGCGCTCGACCCGCGCACGGTCAGCGTCAGCGCGCCGCCGCGCGCAAAGCGCAAGCGGTCGCCAAAATCGGCGAACGCCACCAGGCTTTCAATCTCGTGATAGCCGTCGCCGCGGCGGACGATAACACGCAGCGTCAGGTTGACCTTGGCCGGCGCATTTTCGACCAGCGGAAGCGGCAAAGACGAACTCACCCGCCGTTGCCGGCCTTTTTCGTCTTGACGGCGTCGGCCGCGGAAGACGTGTCATCGGGCAGCCCGACCTTGAGCTTTTCCTCGATCTTGGGCAGGTCTTCCGGCTCCGGCTTTAAGTCCTTCGCGTGCGACCATTGGAAGTGCGCCTCGAGCGTCCTGCCCACCCGCCAATAGGCATCGCCGAGATGATCGTTGATGGTGGGGTCGTCGGGCTTGAGCGCGACGGCGCGTTCGAGCTCGTTCACGGCCTCGTCGTAGTTGCCGAGACGGTAATTGGCCCAGCCGAGCGAGTCGACGATATAGCCGTCGTCGGGCCGCTGCTCGACGGCGCGGCGGATCATATTCATGCCTTCGTCGAGATTGGTGCCCTGATCGATCCAGGAGTAGCCGAGGTAATTGAGCACGAGCGGCTGATCGGGAAACAGTTCGAGCGCCTTTTTCAGATCGGCCTCGGCGGCCGGCCATTGTTTGGACCGCTCGTAGCAAACGCCGCGAAAGTAGAACGTTACCCAGTTCGCCTTCTCGGGCACCGGCACCTCGGCGATGGCCCTGCCGTAGACATCGGCGCATTCGGCGAATTCCTTGCGGCCGCGCAGGATGTTACCCAGCGCAATGATCGCTTCGGTGTCTTTCGCATGCTCGGCGATGAGGCGCTCAAGTCGCTTCTTGGCTTCATCGGTGCGATCGAGCACATCGAGGTCGGAGGCGATTTGGATTTCGGCATTGCGGTGAAGCGGCGACGACGGCGAAATGCGATCGTAGGTCGCGATCGCCAGATCGGGCTTTTTCAGCGACTCGTAGAGGTCGGCAAGCGACAGCAGCGCCATCGCATGCGTCGGCTCAAAATAGAGCGCCAGCTGCAGATAGACGAGCGCCAGGTCTTCGGCGCCGCGGCGTCCGATCGAGGCGCCGAGCCCGTAAAGCGCCTCGGCGGCGCCGTCCTGCGGTGAATCCACAAGCGGCGGCAGCTTTTCGCCGGCCGCGACCGCCTTCATCTCTTCGGCGATCAGCGGATGATCGGGGACCTTCTTGTCGAATTCCTTGTAGATCTTCAGCGCCTCGTCCTTGCCGGCGTTGCGCGACAGATAACGGCCGTAAGCCTCGACGGTGCGCAGCGCCATCGGGTCGGCCTTATAGGCGCGCTCGTAACGCTTGCCGGCCTCCTTCTTGTTGTTGGCGACGTCGAGGATGAGGCCGGCATGCAGATCCTTGAAGATGCCGTACCAGTCCGGCCCGGCCAGGCGATCGAGAGCATCGAGCGCGCCGCGCGTGTCGCCGCTGCCCGACAGCGCCCAGGCCGCGAGCAGCGTCGCCGTCAGATCGGTAACGGGGCCGCGTACCGACAGCGCGAAATTCTCCCGCGCCAGCGCGTATTGCTTCTGCTTGAGCGCCCGCACGCCGATCATCAGTCGCGCCACGCGGTCGGAATGATCGAGCCGGATCAGCCGATCGGCGAGTCTGCCGGCTTCCTCGATGTTGCCGTCGCTGAGCACGGAGAGAAAAGTGCGGCTCAGCAAGTCGGCGTTGCGCGGATCGGCTTTGAGCACATTGAGATAGTAGGCCGCAGCCGCCTCGGAATCGTGCTCGACGCCGGCATGCCGGGCAGCGAGATAACTGCCGGAGACGGTCGCATGCGACAGTTCCTGCGCTGTCGGCGCTTCGGCGGCGCGCGCCGGCGCCAAGCTCAGAAGGACGACGGTGCCTGCAATGGCGGCGCGCCGTGGCAGCAGCAAATGAGTCACGATATCTCCATTGGGCGAATTTCAATCGGCAAGCGGGCAGTCAAGGCGCCGGACGCCGTCGTGGCGCGCGAGAATGACCCTTTTGCCCTGCCCCCGCAAGCACATGAGCCCCTTTAGGCCCGAAGGGAGGCGAAATCGCGGCGACGGGCACGGCTGGACGCCGTTGCTGTCGAACGGCTCACATGTTCGGATAATTCGGCCCGCCGCCGCCCTCGGGCGGCACCCAGGTAATGTTCTGGTTCGGATCCTTGATGTCGCAGGTTTTGCAGTGGACGCAATTCTGCGCGTTGATCACGTAACGGGGCTTGCCGCCTTCCTCGACCCATTCGTATACGCCGGCCGGGCAATAGCGCGTCGAGGGACCGGCATAGATGTCGTGCTCGGACGATTTTTGCAGGGCGGCGTCGCGCAGCAGAAGATGAACCGGCTGGTCTTCCTCGTGATTGGTGTTGGAGAGATAGACCGAGGAGAGGCGGTCGAAGGTGAGCTTGCCGTCGGGCTTCGGATAAGCAATAGGCCGGCAGCTCGCCGCCGGCTTGAGCGTGGCAAAGTCGGGCTTGCCGTGGCCGAGCGTGCCGAGGAAGGAAAAGCCGAGCGTGTTGGTCCACATGTCGAGCCCGCCGAGCGCGAGGCCGGCGAGCGTTCCGAATTTCGACCACAGCGGCTTGGCGTTGCGCACGCGCCAAAGATCGCGCCCGATCGGCGAGCCGCGCCACGCCGCCTCGTAGCTTGCAAGCTCGTCGTGCGCGCGGCCGGCCGCGAGCGCGGCGGCGACATGCTCGGCTGCGATCATGCCGGAGAGCATGGCGTTGTGGGTGCCTTTGATGCGCGGCACGTTGACGAAGCCGGCGGCGCAGCCGATCAACGCGCCGCCGGGAAAGGCAAGCTTCGGCACCGACTGCCAGCCGCCTTCGGTGATGGCGCGCGCGCCGTAGCCAAGGCGTTTGCCTCCGGCGAAGGTTTCGCGCAGGAGCGGATGAGTCTTGAAGCGCTGGAACTCCTCGAACGGCGAAAGATAGGGGTTGGCGTAGTTGAGATGGACGACGAAGCCGGCCGCCACGAGGTTGTCGCCGAAATGATAAAGGAACGAACCGCCGCCGGTGCGATTGTTGAGCGGCCAGCCCATGGTGTGCTGGACCAGCCCCTCGCGGAACTGCTTCGGCGCGACCTGCCACAATTCCTTGAGCCCGATGCCGAATTTTTGCGGCTCGCGCCCCTGCGCCAGGCCGTAACGCTCGATCAGCCCTTTGGTGAGGCTGCCGCGCGCACCCTCGGCAAATAACGTGTACTTGGCCCGCAGCTCCATGCCGCGGGTGAAGCCTGCCTTGGCGTGCCCGTCCTTGCCGACACCCATGTCGCCGGTGGCGACGCCGGCGACTGCGCCGTTCTCGAACAGCGCCTCGGTGGCGGCGAAGCCCGGATAGATTTCGACGCCGAGCGCTTCGGCCTTCTTCGCCAGATAGCGGCAGACGTCGCCGAGCGAGACGATGAAGCTGCCGTGATTGCTCATCAGCGGCGGCATCAGGATGTTCGGCAGCCGCAGCGCCCCGGACGATCCCAAGACGTAGAAGCGGTCGGCACTGACCGCCGTCTGTATCGGCGTTTCCTCGTTGCGCCATTCCGGGATGAGGCGATCAAGCCCGACCGGATCGATCACCGCGCCGGAAAGAATGTGCGCGCCGACCTCCGAGCCCTTTTCCACCACGACCACGGACGCTTGCGGCGCGACCTGCTTGAGCCTGATCGCGGCGGCAAGCCCCGCCGGCCCGGCGCCGATGATGACGACGTCAAACTCCATCGCTTCGCGGGCGGGAAGGTCCGCTGCGCTCATGGCCTGCTCCATCCTTCACGTAAAATGCCATATTTCATGCTTTCATCCCTCGCACAGACTCAAGACATCGTCCATAAATCCCCTTGGCCATGGACACCGCAGCAGACAGCGCCCGCGAGTTGATCGCCTTCTATCTTGACGCTGGCGTCGATGCGCTTCTCGGCGAGCGGCCGGTCGACCGCTTTGCCGCCGAAGCGCCCGGCGCTCCTTTCCCGGCAGCGGCGATAACGCGCGGCGAGCCGGTCCGCGCCAGCGTCGCAAACAGGCCCACAGGCGCGCAAGGCGACCCCTCCGCTGATCGCCTGCGGCGATCCGACCCGCCTCCTGCAGGGGAGGGAACGACACTCATGCAAGGGGTTGCGCCGCTTGCGCCGGATGCCGCCGTCATGTCGGCGCGGGAGGCGGCGCGAAGCGCGCAAACGCTCGAGGCCTTGCGCGCGCTCCTGGAAACCTTCGAAGGCTGCCTGTTGCGCGCAACCGCAACGCAGCTCGTTTTCGCCGACGGCAACCCCAAAGCGCGCGTCATGTTCGTGGGCGAGGCGCCGGGGCGCGACGAGGACATCGCCGGGCTCCCCTTCGTCGGCCGCTCGGGAAAGCTGCTCGACCTCATGATGGGGGCGATTGGGCTTGACCGCACGCAGGCCTATATCGCCAACATCGTGCCGTGGCGACCGCCGGGCAACCGCACGCCGACGCCGCAAGAAACCGCCATCTGCCTGCCCTTCATCCGACGCCAGATCGAGCTCGCCGACCCCGACATTCTCGTTTGTCTCGGGCAGCCCTCGACGCAAACACTTCTCGGAACCCGGGAAGGCATCACGCGAACGCGCGGGCGCTGGTTCAAATTTCACACCGGCAGCCGCGAAATTCGCGCGCTTGCGACCTACCATCCGGCTTTCCTGCTGCGCAGCCCGTTGCAGAAGCGGCTCGCCTGGCGCGATTTCCTGGCGTTGCAGAAAGCGCTCACGGCATAGCGCGCTCGGCGGCGATCAATGCGGTGCCGCAGCCGCCGTCCCCGGCGCGCTCGCCGGCCTGATCACGCCCCAGCCGATCAATAACGGCGGTAGCCTGCCCCGGATCGGGCGCGCAAAGCTGTGCGGCACCTCGGGGACGAGATCGGGAAAATGCGCCTTGATGTCCGGCGGCGGCGCCGGATTGGTGTCGGCTGCCGCCCACACGATGACGGCGCCCTTCTGCCGGATATCCTCGACGGTCACCCAGGGTGAACGCGCGGGATCGGCGGCAAAATAAACGCTCGGCCGGCTCGGCGCGGCCAGCGCCACCAGTTCGGCAATCGGTGCCTCACCGCTGACCACCGCGAGCGAATGCCCGGTCCGCCGCGCGAAGTTTTCGGCGAAGAAGCGGCCCATCGCGGCTGCCGGCTGCGCGACCTTGAGCTCGGTGCCGGTCGTCCACGGCAGAAGCACCATTACGACCGGAATGAGGATTGCCGGCGCCACAAGAAGGCTCGCCCAGGCAATGCCGAGAAGGCGTTGGCAGCGAAGTTCGACGCTGTCGCCGGCGGCGACCATCACCGCGAGCCCGGAGAGCACCAGAAACGGCGCGGCGCCGCCGATCGGCAGCCGGCTCCCGACGAGGACGGCAACGATCGTCGCCAGCAGCGCCGGCACCAGCGCGAACGTCTTCACGAAGATCAGGGCGAAGGGAGCAATCGGCGCACGGGCCACGACGGGCGCCGGCGCGAGGCGCATGCCCGGCCAGCCGCTCGCCAGCACCACAAGCACGGCAAGGCCGGCATGCGCCAGCACCAGCGCGCCGAGTAGTCGCAGCCAGGCGGCCGCATTGGCGCCGGCGATCCCGGCGCTGCGCAGCCGCTCGAGCAGCGGCGCTACGCCGGCGCCGGCGCGCGCGAGCCAAAAGCAATGCGCGATCAGCACCACAAAGAGCGCAACCGCCGCGATCGACGCTTCGGTCGCGCGGGCCGCCGCGCGGCCGCGCTCGGTCATCGCCGTGAACAGGCCTAGGGCGCCAAGCAAGACGAGCGCGACATCGGTGGTGGCGAGAAGAAGCGACGCCGCGCCGCCGAGCGCATACCAGTAATGGCGCCGCCCCTCCACCGCCGCGCGCCAGTAGAACAACAACGCGGCGGCCCACAGCGCCATGGCCAGGATCGGCGGACTGAAATTCGGCGTCGGCACCGTGAACGCGTAAATGCCGACCATGAGCAGCACCGCCATCGCCGCGTGCGTCGCGCCGATGATGGCGCGGCCGAGCGCGAACACGCACCAATAGGTCGCGATCACGCAGAGTTGCGCCAAGGCATAGACGCCGAACAGGCCGGCCGCACGAAACGCGATCTCCGCAAGCCAATAAGCGAGCGGCGGGCCGAAATCGCCCTTGAGCGGGAATTCGTGGCCGATGGCGAGGACCTGCACCATTCCGACGGGCGGTGCGGAATAGAACAGCAGCGGCGCCAGCACCCACAGCGCCGCCTGCGCCAGCGTTGCCAGCCAGAACACCAGCAGCGGGCGCGAGCGCAGGCCCTCCATGTAGAGCGGTACGTGAAACATCGAATCCGCGCGACGCTACCGTTGCGACAAAGATTGATAGCGCAAAAATGCGATCATGCCCGGCCGGCGGCCGAAACTACAGAGGCAATATGGCGGCGACGCCATCGTCGGCATCGACGCCCGGCGCGCCGAGCGCACCCGCCACCGGCGCGAACGAGCGGCGGTGATGGATGGTCGGGCCAAGCCGGTCGAGGGCGGCGAAATGCTCGGGCACGCTGTAGCCCATGTGGCGCTCGAAGCCATAGCCCGGATGCGCAGCGCCCAGGCACGTCATCAGGCGGTCGCGCGTTACCTTGGCTACGATCGAGGCGGCCGCGATCGAGGCGACGAGCCCGTCGCCGCCGATGACGGCTTGGCAGTCGCAGCCGGCGTCGATGCGGTCGCGGCCGTCGACGAAGACGAGGCGCGGCTGCACCGGCAACGAAGCGACCGCGCGCGCCAAAGCCCACAGCGAGGCGCGCAGAATATTGTCGCGGTCGATGCGCGCCGGCGGCGCCATCGCCACCGCCACCTGCGCCCGCGCGCAGATGCGCTCGTAGAGCACTTCGCGCCGCTCCGGCGTGAGCCTCTTGGAGTCGTCGAGGCCGCGCGGAATATTGTCGGGATCGAGAATGACGGCGGCGGCGACGACCGGGCCGGCGAGCGGACCGCGGCCGGCCTCGTCGCACCCGGCGACGGGCCACACCCCGCGCTTGAGCGCGGCGCGTTCGCGCCGAAACGTCGGCCGGACGATTTCTTCGCCGAGCGGCAAGCGTGGCGCCGTCTTGGTGCCGGTGCGACTCATGGAGGCCATGATGACCATGACGCGACGTGAACCGCAACGCAGGTGGCTCGGCCGGGAGAATTACGGGGATGAACCAGTCCGCGAGCCGGATCGCGCCAGCATGGCGCCCGGAACAAGGGATTCGCTTGCGATCTACCGCGGGTTTTTTACGTTAAAACAAATCGAGCTGTTCGGACACGGGCGGCGGCCGGCGGAAATGCTCGGTGGTGGTCGCTGATTTGGTCTTGTTGAAGCCGAGCCGTTCGCAGGCAACCTCGAAGCGGCGGCCGATCATCCAGGCGACCGGTCCCTTTCCGGTCTGGCGGCTGCCGAAGGTGGAATCGTAGTCCTTGCCGCCGCGCATGTCGCGGACGAGCTTGAACACGTGGCGGTAGCGGTCGGGAAAATTCGCGATCAGCCATTCGCGGAACAGGTCGCGCACCTCCAGCGGCAGCCGCAGGATCACGTAGCCGGCATGGCGCACGCCGGTCGCCGCCACCGCTTCGAGGATGCGCTCGATCTCGGCGTCGTTGAGCGCGGGAATGATCGGTGCCACCAGCGTCGAAGTCGGCACGCCCGCTTGCACCAATTGCCGCAGCGCTGCGAGCCGGAGCGGCGGCGTCGATGCGCGCGGCTCCATCACGCGCGCCAGTTTCGGGTCCAAGGTCGTCACCGAGATCGCCACCTTCACCAGATCGCGTTTGGCCATGCGCGCCAGGATGTCGAGATCGCGCAGCACCAGCGCCGACTTGGTCACGATACCCACCGGATGCCCGGCGCGCTCCAACACCTCGAGGATGCGGCGCACGATCTGATAGCGCCGCTCGATCGGCTGGTAGGGATCGGTGTTGGTGCCGATAGCGATGATCTTCGGCACATAGCCCGGCGCGGACAGCTCGCGCTCCAACAATTCCGGCGCATTGGGCTTCACGAACAGCTTCGATTCGAAGTCGAGCCCCGGCGACAGGCCGAGATAGGCATGCGTCGGCCGCGCGAAACAATAGATGCAGCCGTGCTCGCAACCGCGATAGGGATTGATCGAGCGATCGAAGGACAGATCGGGGGAGTCGTTGCGGGCGATGACTTTACGCGTGGCGTCGATCGTCACGCTGGTCTTGAACGGCGGCAGGTCTTCCAGGTTCTGCCAGCCGTCGTCGAAGGCAATGCGGGCGAGCGCCTCGTAACGGCCCGACGCATTCGACTGCGCGCCGCGACCGCGCCGCCGCTCGCGGTCGACCGCGGTTCCCGGCTCGCCCGCCGGCGCGGAGGGCAGCGGCGCCGGCGGGCGTTTCAAAGCGGACGAGCGTGTCATGGCACAACGGTCGCGGTGCAAAACCGGCTACGAAGCAAAACTCTCGGCCGAAAGCTAACGCAGCCTCTAGAACAAAACAAGAACAAATTTGCGTGATCGGCAGAAAGGGCAGTGCCTCGTGAGGCACTACCGCGGAAAACATTGGAAACAAAGGCGTAGTGGCCGTAAGTCTAACCTGGGGGCCCTGGGCCCTGCGATCCACAACGAATGCTAAGCGTCATCATCGCGACATCCAACTCAGAACGAACTCTGGTGCCGACGCTGGCGGCACTCGTTCCCGGCGCCACCGCCGGTCTGGTCAGCGAAGTGTTGTTGGCCGATGCCGGCTCCCGCGACGACACCGCGGCGGTCGCCGACATCGCCGGCTGCAACATCATCGTCGCCGAGGGCCCGCTCGGCGGCCGCCTCAAGGCAGCGGCTGCATCGGCGCGCGCGCCGTGGCTTCTGTTCCTGCCGCCGGGAACGGTCCTCGATACGCCGTGGATCGGCGAAGTGAGAGGTTTCGTCGAACGCCCGCCGCCGCACGCGCGCGTGGCCATATTCCGGCGCGCCGCGCCCGCGCAAGCCGGGCTGCGCGAAGCGCTTTCACTGCTCGCCGCCGCGCTCGGCGGCAGGCCGCGCCCGGAACAGGGCCTCGTCATCGCCAAGGATTTCTACCGGGAGATCGGCGGCCATGCCGAAGGCGTCGCCGATCCCGAGGCCGATCTCATCCGCCGCATCGGCCGGCGGCGGATCACGATGCTGTCGACCCGCGCTTTTCCCGCCCGCCGCTAGACCCCACGCGACAGACGGCGCCATTCCGTGCCGAGTGCCGTAATGCTTGACTTAGTCAACTATCTGACCGAGGCTCACGGCATGACCGCCCGCGACCGCATCGCCGCCGTGCGCCGTTTCAACCGCTTCTACACGCGGCAAATCGGCGTGGTGCGCAAAACGTTTCTCGACAGCCCCTACTCGCTCGGCGAGGCGCGCGTGCTCTACGAGATCGCGAGCGGTCGCCCGCGCACGGCAAGCGAAATCGGCCGCGCGCTCGATCTCGACGCCGGCTATCTGAGCCGCCTGCTGCGCGGCTTCGAAAAACGCGGGCTCATCCAGCGCCGCGTCTGCGCCAACGACGCCCGGCAGAGCCATCTCGCGCTGTTGCCGCGCGGCCGCAAGACCTTCGCGCCGCTGGAGCGGCGTTCGCAACGCGACACCGAAGCGATGCTCGAACGGCTCACCGCCGCCGCGCAGGCGCGCTTGATCGCCGCCATGAACACGATCGAAACGCTGCTCGGCAGCGAAGCCGCGGAAAAACCGCCGCTTCGTCGTCCTTACAAGCTGCGCGCGCCGAAGCCCGGCGATTTCGGCTGGATGGTCAAGCGTCACGCCGAGCTTTACGCGCAGGAATACGGCTGGACGGAACCGTTCGAAGGCCTGTGCGCTCAGATCGTCGCCGACTTCGCCAACAAATTCGATCGCACGCGCGAGCGCTGCTGGATCGCCGAGATGGACGGCGAGAACGTCGGCTGCGTCTTCCTGGTCAGGGATTCCGATACCGTGGCGCGCATCCGTTTATTGCTGGTCGATCCGAAGGCGCGCGGAAGCGGGCTCGGCGCGCGCCTCGTCGACGAATGCATCCGCTTCGCGCGGCGTGCCGGCTACCAGAAGATCACGCTGTGGACCCACAGCATTCTCACGGCCGCGCGTCACATTTACGAGAAAGCCGGCTTTACGCTCACGCGCAGCGAACCGCATCAAAGCTGGGGCAAGCCGGTGGTGAGCGAATACTGGGATCTGCAACTGTAGCGCTTCCCCTCCCCCGCAACTGCGGGGGAGGGAAACCACGCGAAGCGTGGTGGCGGGGGCGTCCAGTTTTGAGAAATTGTCGGCGCCTGCGCGCCACTTCCACCGCCCTTCGGGCGGTCCCCTTCCGCGCTTCGCGGGGCAGGAAGCGTTATATTACGCCGTCGCCCCCGAGCGCGGTCAGCAAAAGTGGTCCCCGGTTTTGCGTCTGACCGCGCTCGCAATTTTAAATGGCACGCAATCCGGAGGGCTAACCGGCGACCACTTAGCCTGATTGCGTGCGTGTCTTCGGCCGGCGCAAATGCTCGTCGAGCCGCGGCATGATCTCCACGAAGTTGCACGGCCCGTAGCGATAGTCGAGCTGATGCGCCAGGATTTCGTCCCAGGCGTCCTTGCAGGCGCCGGGCGAGCCCGGCAGGCAAAAAATATAGGTGGAGCCGGCGACGCCGGCGGTCGCCCGCGATTGAATCGCGGACGTGCCGATCTTGGGAAAGCTCACGACCAGAAACAGCGCCGAGAAGGCGTCCATCTTCTTGTCGAACAACGGCTCGATCGCCTCCGGCGTGACGTCGCGGCCGGTGAAGCCGGTGCCGCCGGTGGTGATGATCACGTCGATGACCGGATCGGCGATCCAGGCTTTGACGCGCGCCCGGATCGCCTCGATGTCGTCGGTCACGATGCCGCGCTCGGCGACGAGGTGGCCGGCGGCGACGATGCGCTGCACCAGGAGCGCGCCCGACTTGTCGTCCTTGAGATTGCGCGTATCGGAAATCGTCAGCACCGCGATCTTCAGTGGCACGAACTCTTTGCTCTGGTCGATACCGGGCATGGCTTAAGCTTTAGCGCTAGATTAGCGCAAGTTGCTGCGCGTTCCTACAGTGCATCCGTCGACATGGTATCGCAGGCCGCGACCTTGCCTTGCGTAAAGCCGATCGAGAACCAGCGCTTACGCTGTTCCGAGGTGCCGTGGGTGAAGGCATCGGGCACCACATAGCCTTGCGCCGCCCTTTGCAGGCGATCGTCGCCGATGGCGGAAGCGGTGCGCAACGCCTGATCGACGTCTCCGGGATCGAGGAACGGGTGCTTCTCCTGCGCCTTGTTCGCCCACACGCCGGCCAGGCAATCGGCCTGCAGCTCGACGCGCACCTGCAGGCGATTGGATTCGGTGCGGCTCGTCGAGGCCTGCTGCATCTGCATCACCCGAGGCAGAATGCCGAACTCGTCCTGCACGTGATGGCCGACCTCGTGCGCGATCACATAAGCCTCGGAAAACTTGCAGGCGTTGCTGTTCGTGCAGCCGCCGAATTTGTACTGCAGGTCGTCGAAGAACGAGATATCGAGATAAATGTGCCGGTCACGCGGGCAGTAGAACGGGCCCATGGCCGATTGCGCGAAGGCGCAGGGCGTCGGCTCGGAACCCGCGAACAACCGCAGCCGCGGCGGATAATAGGTGCGGCCGCTGGCGGCGAAGATTTCCTTCCAGCGATCCTCGGTGTCGCCGAGCACCAGCGCCACGAATTTGCCGGTCGGATCGCTCGGCGTGCCGGCGCTGATCGGCGGCGCAGGGCTTGCCTGCGGCGCCGTCGATCCGCCAGTGAGAATCTGCGCACCGTTGAGCAGGACGCTCGGATCAATACCGAAATACCAGCTGATCAGTCCGATGATGATGACGGTGCCGATGCCGAGCCCGCCCGTTCCGCCGGGGATGCCGCCGCGGGAGGCGCTTAACTCGCGATCGTCCTCGACGTTGTCGCTGGGACGAAAGTCATCCGTGCGCATGCTTCTTCACTCCCTTCGCCATCCGCTGCCCGCGCTCGTTCGATCGCTCATCGGGGGATTGCAATCATACCATCGCCGCGCGCGCGATTAACCAAGCATTTCCCGGCATTTATTGCCTAGTGCCGGCCTCTTGCGGTTAAGCCGATCTTTACCTTGGCCGGTCATCATCGCCTTTGTCGGTTGTAGGTCCCGCGTCGCCGATCGCGTCGCCTGAGTCAGAGTCCTGAGTCATGGTTGTGCCGCGTCGCGGGGCGTCCGTAAGGGCGCCCCGCGTGAGTTTTCAGTCCGCCGCATCGGCTCGCATCTTTGTCGGCGATTGCGTTGCCGAGATGGCAAAGTTGCCGGCGGCGTCGGTGGATCTGGTCTTCGCCGACCCGCCCTATAACTTGCAGCTCCAGGGCGACCTCAAGCGGCCCGACGATTCCCACGTCGACGCCGTCGACGACGATTGGGACAAATTCTCCAGCTTCGCCGCCTATGACGATTTCACCCGCGCCTGGTTGACCGCCTGCCGCCGGCTGATGAAGCCGAGCGCCACGCTCTGGGTCATCGGCTCCTACCACAACATTTTCCGCGTCGGCGCGATCCTTCAGGACCTCGATTTCTGGATCTTGAACGACATCGTCTGGCGCAAATCGAACCCGATGCCGAATTTCCGCGGCCGCCGCTTCACCAACGCACACGAAACCCTGATCTGGGCGGCGCGCGACGCGGCGAGGAAAAACTACACGTTCAACTACGAGGCGCTCAAAGCCGGCAACGACGACATCCAGATGCGCTCGGATTGGCTCATTCCGCTGTGCACCGGCGAAGAGCGCCTTAAAGGCGATGACGGCAAGAAGCTGCATCCGACGCAAAAGCCCGAAGCG
>Ga0187784_10003251_pt1 | contig 13106 bp, 12 predicted proteins | sample 1015_SJ02_MP15_2_FD_132964 | JGI IMG/M metagenome (GOLD analysis project Ga0187784, IMG submission 132964) | Tropical peat soil microbial communities from peatlands in Department of Meta, Colombia - 1015_SJ02_MP15_20_MG | ecosystem: Environmental > Terrestrial > Soil > Wetlands > Peat | place... | reverse complement strand
CACAAGATCGTGGCGCTCGGCATCAGCCACGTGCCCGAGGGTCGCGCCATCCTCAAGCGCATGAGCGTCCTCGAAAACCTGCGCATGGGCGCCTATGTGCGCAGCGATTCCGATGTCGAAAGCGACCTTGCTGCTGTCATGGCGCGCTTTCCGGTGCTGGCCGAGCGCCGTCACCAACTCGCCGGCACCTTGAGCGGCGGCGAACAGCAAATGCTCGCCATTGCCCGCGCGCTCGTAGCGCGTCCGCGCCTGCTGTTGATGGACGAGCCCTCGCTTGGTCTTGCCCCGAGGCTGGTGACCGGCATTTTTCAGACGCTGCGCCGGCTCAGAGACGAGGGAAAGACCATTTTGCTGGTCGAGCAGAACGCGCGCCAAGCCCTGCAGGTGGCGGACCACGCCTATGTCATGGAGCGCGGCCGCATCGTGCTCGCGGGGACCGGCGCGAGCCTGCTCGAGGAGCCGGAGGTGCAGCGCACGTATCTCGGGCGCCGCGCGGCGTAGGTCATTCGGCCGGCTCGGCCAGCAATCTCCGCATCGCCTTAGGGTCGCGCTCGATCGCCAGCAGCAGCGCGCGCGCCGGCGCATCCGGCGTGCTGCGGTGTTGCTCCCAATCGCGCAACGTGCTGAGCGGCAGATGGAACGCTTCGGCGAACTCGGCTTGCGTCATGTCCAGCCGTTGCCGCAGCCATTTCACGCGCGGAACCCGGCGCATACGCGCCAACTGCTCCGGCGTGAGCGGCTGCGCGTCCGGGTCGGACAACGCGGCGGCCATGACTTCTTCGTCAGTCATCGCCTTAACGCGAGCCCAATCCGTCTCCCCGCGAGGGAGAGGTTCACCGGGTTTGACGGTCACCCGCGTAGTACCGGTCTTGCTCATGCCGTGTCGCCTTTCGGGCGGATATGATTCTGCACGTATCCTGTCCCCTCATTGTAACGACTACGAACAACACATTGTCGGCCATGCCGATGATGTTCAGCCGTTCCTCGCCGTATTCATTCTGCTCGTCGATATCGACCAGATGGTTAGGGTCCTCGACAGCAGCAATGGCGTCCATAAAGTCCACGCCGTGCTTGCGACGGTTGAGAGCGGCTTTTGCATCGTCCCATTCGTAGTGCACTGTCCAATGACTACCGGATATCGGTACTTGGTGCAACCGGCAACGGCCGCGGTCGGGCGCTTCGGTGGAAACTTCTCACCTCCGCCGGCAAACTGTAGGATGCGGCCAATGCAGGGCCGCAAAGTCCTGCCGCTGCAATAGAAATAATGATCGTTCCGAGGGGACAGACAATGAAACGCGCAAAACATTTCGCCGCGTGGCTCGCCGTTGCTCTGGCGATCGCGACGGCCGCTCCCCCCGCTCAGGCGCAAGGCGCGAAACTCACCGGCCGCAACGTGAAGATCGGCTGTCAGGTCTCGCTCACCGGCAAGGGCGCCGAGTGGGGGCAGGCCGCCAAGGTATCGATGGAAATCGCGGTCGAGGAGATCAACGCGAAGGGCGGCGTCGGCGGGCTGCCGATCGACCTCATCTGCTACGACACTCAGACCTCCGAAGCCGAGGCGCTCAAGACCGTGAGCCGGCTGGTCGAGCGCGACCGGGTGCTGGCGATCGCGGGGCCGTGCTTCAGCTCGGAGTTCGAGGCGATCGCGCCCCAGCTCGACACCCAGCTCAAGACGGTCATCAACTCCTACTGCTCGGCCAAGCCCGGCCTCTCGGCCATGAGCAAATGGGCGTTCCGCAACACGCTCACGAGCGACAAGCAGCTCAAGCCGGTGGTCGATGCGTGGGTTGCCGAATATCACCCCAAGAAGGTCGTGATCATCTATGACGCCGAGGACGCGGTATCGAAGGCTGAAGGCGTCTCCGTCCTGCCGGCGCTGTTCAAGGAGCACGGCATCGAAGTGCTCGATATGCTCAGCTACCGCACCAAGGACACCGATTATTCCGCGCAGATCACCCGCGCGAAGTCGCTCGGCGCCGACGGCATCGGGCTTGGTGCGTGCTACCAGAACGCCGGCGCGATCGTGAAGGAGGCGCACAAGCAGGGGCTGATGGTGCCGGTCGTCGGCGGTGCCTGCGCGAGCGCGCCGGGCTTCATCGAGATCGCCGGCAAAGCGGCGGAGGGCGCCTACATGTCGACCGCCGCCTGGATCGACGATCCGCGCCCGGAGGTGCAGGCCTACGTCAAGAAGGTCGTGCCGCGGCTCGGCGGCAAGCCGCCCTACAGCGGCCCGCGCGCCTATGACATCATCTATTCCTACAAATACTGCATCGAGAAATCGGGCGTGACCAACAATCCGGCCGACCTCGAATCCGACCGCGACAAGATCCGCGGCTGCCTCGCCGGCCTCAAGGGCTTTCCCGGCGTCGCCGGGGACATCACGATGAATGAGGTGCGCGACGGCGCCGGCGCGAGCGCCGTGCTCAAGGTGGTCAACGGCCAGTACGTCAACGTCGCCAAATAACCAACGCGGAAGACGACCGTGGCGCCCGCAGCCTGGCAGCCGATCCGCGGCGCCGACTTCGCGCAGCTGCGCGAAGCGCGGCTGCAGGCGCATCACGCCGTGCAGTGGTTGACACGGGCGGCGCGCGCGTTCGTGCCGCCCCGACCGGACGACAGCCACACGAACCTCGGCTGGGACGACGCGCTCGACGGCTTTGTTACCCATCGGCTTAAAGGCGAGCTGCGTCTTGGTTTGAGCGTAACTCAATTGGCCTTGGTGCTCGTGGGAGCGAGCGTGCAAGTGAGTTTAACCCTTGGCGGCCGCACCGACGCGGATGCCCGCTGGCGGCTGGGCGAGCTGCTCGCGGCGCACGATCTCGATCCGGACCGGCTCGACGCGAAGCTTCCCTACGACATCCCGGATCACTCGACGGCACACGGAGCAGCGTATGACCTCTCGGGCCTAACTGACGCGCTCTCCGATCTGGCCGCTTGGTTCGCCAATGCGGACCAATCTCTCGGCCGCGTCCGGGAACAGATGATCGCGCGCGGGCTTGCGCCCTCGCCGGTGCGAACCTGGCCGCATCATTTCGACATGGCCACGTTGACCCTGCTCGAGGCCGGTGATGCCGAGCATGCGCGCTCGGTCAACGCCGGCCTGTCGCCCGGGGACGAGCACTACGAGGAGCCGTATTTCTACGTGAGCCCGCATCCTTATCCGGACCCGGCAAAGCTGGCTCCCCTGCCCGAGCTCGGCCATTGGCATGTGCGCGGCTTCACCGCCGCCATCGCGCCGGCGAGCCGCATCATCGCGAGGAGGGATTGCCAGGCGGCCACCGAGGCATTTTTAAACGCTGCCGTCGCGGCAGCGATCGCGGCGCTGAGGTGAGGGCGCAACCGGCGTTCGCGGCCCTCCGCCGGCCCTGTATGCTGGCGTAACCGGCCAATCAAATCCGGAGGGCGCCATGGCGCGGGAGCAGAATTGGGTTGACGTCGGCGCTGCCGACGAACTGGCGACGCTGCCGCTGCGGCGCGTCACCGCCGCCGGCCGGCCGCTGGCGATTTCGTTCCGCGACGGGCGCTTCGGCGCGGTGGCGAACGCGTGCAACCACGTGGGCGGTCCGCTCGGCGAGGGGCGGCTCGACGGCGATTACATCGTCTGCCCCTGGCATAACTGGAAATTCCATCGTTGCACCGGTCTCGGCGAGCCCGGGTTCGAGGAGGATCGCGTGCCGTCCTACCCGGTCAAGGTCGAGAACGGCCGCGTCCTCGTCGAGGTCGCGGCCGGCACCCGGCGCATGCGCAAGCCGCACGATCCCCACCCGCTGGCACGCAAGGTTGATCGCGCGGCGGGGCCGCTGCGCCTTGCCGGGATTGCGACCGCCGCCATGGACGCCGCGAACCCGCGCTTCTCCGGCTCGGACCATCTGCTCGGGCACGCGCTGACCGCCGCCTTAAGACTCAAGGCCGAGACGCGGCTGATCCGGCTCAACGACCTCAAGTTCCGCCCGTGCGAAGGCTATTATTCGAAGTCGGCCCAGGCCTGCACCTGGCCCTGCTCCATCACCCAGATGGACGCGGCCGACCAGATGGACCAGGTCTATGAAACCCTGGTCCACTGGGCCGACGCGGTCATCGTCGCCTCGCCGATCCGCTGGGGCACCGCCTCTTCGCTCTATTTCAAGATGGCGGAGCGGCTCAACTGCGTGCAGAACGCAATCACCATCCGCAACAACGTGCTCATCCGCAACAAGGTTGCCGGCTTCATCATCGTCGGCGGCCAGGACAACATCCAGGCGGTCGCCGGGCAGATGCTCGGCTTCTTCGCCGAGTTGGGCTTCATCTTCCCGCAGTTTCCCTACATCGCGCATTCCCGCGGCTGGTCGAGCGAAGACATGGAGCGCAACGTCGACGTCGTGCGCAACTCGAAGGAACTGGCCGAAGGCGCCGCCCATCTCGTCAAGCGTTGCCTCGAGCTTGCCGCGCAGCTGATCGCCCGCGACGAGGCGCCGGCCTCGATTGGCCGCGGCGGCCGCAAGGCCCATGCGCTGGAAATGGAACGGGTCGAGCGCGCCGAGGCGCCGGCGTAACGCGCAGGTTTGCGGTAAATCAGGCAGCCGTCGCGTGGAAAGTCATTCCGGCCCGGTCACCACCGGCAGATCCGGCCGCGCGCCCCATTCCGACCACGAGCCGTCATAGACGGCGCCGGGACCCTTGCCGAGCGCCGCGAGCGCAAAGGTGAGGATCGCGGCCGTAACCCCGGAGCCGCACGAGGTGACCACCGGCCGCTCGACGTCGACGCCGCCCGCCTTGAAGGCGGCGGCGATTTTCTCGGGCGAGGCGAGCCGATTGTCGTCGAGCACGCCCCCGTAAGGCACGTTGCGCGCGCCCGGCATGTGCCCCGAGCGCAGCCCGGGCCGCGGCTCGGGCGCCTCGCCGCGGAAGCGATCGGCCGCGCGCGCGTCGACCACCTGCGCGGTGCCGCTCGCAAGCGCGCGCTGCACGTCCGCAACCGCGGCGACGGCGGCACGGTCGAGGCGTGCGTTGAAGCCGCGCGGCGCTCGTTTCGATTGGCCTGCTTCCACCGGCCGACCTTCAGCGCGCCACTTGGGCAGGCCGCCGTCGAGGATATAGACCTTCGCGGCGCCGAACGTGCGCAGGGTCCACCACACCCGCGGCGCGCCGTAGAGGCCGACGCCGTCGTAAACCACGATCGTGTCCTGGTCGCCGATACCGAGCGCCCCGACCGCCGCGGCGAATTCTTCCGCGCTCGGCAGCATGTGCGGCAGCGCGGTCGCGTGATCGGCGACCGCATCGATGTCGAACCGAACCGCGCCGGGAATATGCGCGGCGAGATATTCGGCGTTGGCGTCGCGCCCCGTGGTCAGCAGATAGAACGAGCCGTCGATGACGGTCACGTCCGGATCGCCGAGATGGGCGGCGAGCCAATCGGTCGATACGAGCCAGGGGGACATTGGGAAATTCCTTTGCGGGGGAGAGCGCGAATAGCGAATAGCGAATAGCGAATAGAAGAAAACCTGCTCAACTATTCGCTACTCACTATTCGCTATTCGCTACGCTTAGGCCCAGCCGATCCGCACGCGCCGGTTCTGCTTGCCCTTCTTCTCGATCTGGGTGACGCGCACGACGCCGATTTCGGAAGTGCGTCGCACGTGGGTGCCGCCGCACGGCTGCAGGTCGAAGCCGGCGATCTCCACGAGCCGCACGCGGCCGCTGCCCATGGGCGGCTTGACCGACATGGTCTTGACCAGGCCGGGATTGGCTTCGAGTTCCGCGTCGGTGATCCAGCGTGTGGTCACCGGCGCGTCCGCCGCGATCATGGCGGCGAGCTTGGCGGTGATCTCGTCCTTGTCGAGGCCGGCCTCGGGAATGTCGAAGTCGAGCCGGCTGTCGTCCTCGCCGACGGAGCCGCCGGTCACGGGGTAGGGCAGCACGGCCGAGAGCAGATGCAGCGCCGTGTGCATGCGCATGCGCCGGTAACGCAAATCCCAATCGATCGTGAGCGTCACCGGCGCGCCGACGGAAGGGCGCTCGACGGCCGGGTCGGCCGGAAGCTGGGCGATGACGGTCTTGGCAGCGTCGGTGTAGACCGCGCCGGCGATCGGGACGGCGGCGCCGGCCGCGGTCACCAGCGTTCCGCGGTCGCCCGGCTGGCCGCCCGAGGTCGCGTAGAACACCGTGCGGTCGACCACGATGCCGCCGGCCTCGGTCACGCCCACCACCCGCGCGCCGCATTCGGTGAGATACGCATCCTCGCGGAACAGACAGTCGGTCGTCATCGGCGCGCCGTTACACGAAAGGGATCTTGATGGACGAGCGGCGCTCGAGCCACGCCGGCACCGGCAGGTTCTTCGAGCGCAGAAACTCCGGGTTGAACAGCTTCGACTGGTAGCGCGAACCATAGTCGGCGAGCACGGTGACAATCGTGTGGCCCGGCCCCATGTCCTTGGCGAGCCGGATGGCGCCGGCGACGTTGATGCCCGAGGAGCCGCCGAGGCACAGCCCCTCGTGCTCGAGCAGATCGAAGATGATCGGTACCGCCTCGCTGTCGGATATCTGATACGCGACGTCGACCGGCGCGCCCTCGATGTTCTTGGTGACGCGCCCCTGGCCGATCCCTTCAGTAATGGAGGAACCCTCCGCCTTGAGCACGCCGGTCGTGAAATAGCTGAACATGGAAGCGCCGAGCGGGTCGGCCACCGCGATGCGCACGTCGCGCCTGCGCTCCTTGAGCGCGATGGCGACGCCGGCCAACGTGCCGCCGGTGCCGATCGCGCAAGTAAAGCCGTCGACCTTGCCGTCGGTCTGCGCCCAGATTTCCGGGCCGGTGGTCTCGATGTGGCCCTGGCGGTTGGCGAGGTTGTCCCACTGGTTCGCCCAGATCACGCCGTTCGGCTCGCTCTTTGCCAGTTCGTCCGCCACGCGCTCCGAGACCTTGATGTAGTTGTTGGGGTTGGCATAGGGCACGGGCGGTACCTCGATGAGTTCAGCGCCGAAGATTTTCAGCGCATCCTTTTTTTCCTGGCTCTGCGAATCGGGAATGACGATGACCGTGCGATAGCCGAGCGCCCGCGCCACCAGCGCCAGCCCGATGCCGGTGTTGCCGGCGGTGCCCTCGACGATGACGCCGCCCGGGCGCAACCGCCCGCGCTTGACCGCGTCCTGGATGATGAAGAGGCCGGCGCGATCCTTCACCGACTGGCCCGGGTTCATGAACTCGCATTTGCCCAGAATCGTGCAGCCGGTCTGTTCGGACGCGCGCCTGAGCTTCACGAGCGGCGTGTTGCCGATGAGGTCGATGACGCTGTTGCCGATTTGCATGTGTGAAAACCCGGACGGCCGCGACCCTAATGGAGCGGGGCGAGGTCGACAAGCGCCGCCCAACGGGCCTGAAGGAAACCGAATTGCCGTTCCATTTCACGGCGAATTCATAGACTTGCGGTGCTGCCGTGGGTCGCGCCCGTGGCAGAAACTTCCACAGCGCTGCAATCGGCGCCAACGGCGATATTTGCATCGGCGCGGGAACCGGTACGGCATCTCGGCGTTGGCTCCCCGCTGACCCGAAGTGCGGTGGATCCGACATCCAGAGCGTGATGACTTTTCTTCGAATCGTCATCCCGCTCTGACTTCTTCTTGGAGCATGATCTTTTTCCGAAAACCGGTGTCCACTTTTCGGGATCATGCTCTATTCCGCGCGGGCGCCGAGGCCCGGCTCCCGCGCGGATTACTCGTTGCGTCATTGTGCTAGGCTGCCGGCGCCCGCGATAACGGGCGCGCGGTAATCATTCGGGAGCGGCCCCATGGCAAAGACGAAAGCAAAGGCACGAACGGCAACGAAAGCGACGAGGCGTCCGGCGGCGCGGCGCAAGACGGCGGCGCGCTCGGGGGCGCGCGGCAAGGCAAAGGCGCGGCCGCGCCGGAAACAGCGGTTCACCGTCAGCCATCGCGAGGCGGGCGATTTCGCCGGCGGGCTGCGTCGTTACGCGAAGTATCGCGACCTCGGCATCAGCGCCGCGACCAGCGGCCTCGTTCAGGCGCACGTCATCCAGTTCGTGCCGCCGTGCCGGCCCGAAGAGGTCTCAAAGCTGCACTACCACGACGTGGAGTTCCAAATGGTGTACGTGCTCAAGGGCTCGATCAAAACCGAGCTCGAAGGGGAGGGCGCGATCACCATGCGCGAGGGCTCGTGCTGGATCCAGCCGCCGCGCGTCAGGCACAAGGTGCTCGACTATTCCGACGATTGCGAGGTGCTGGAGATCGTGCTCCCGGCCGACTTCAAGACCGTCGAACTGGAGTAGGGAAGTACCCTGGCACTCCGCGACAATGGGCTGCAGTTGCCTCGCATGCGCCTACGGCCACATGCTGGGGCGTGCCAGGCGCATCCGTCCCCCCAACGCCGATAGTCGCTTGGCATAGCCCCGGTCGGCCCCCAGTGGTCCAGGTCGACCGGGGCGCCGTTTTTGGGCTTCAGGGATAACCAGGACGGTCCGCAGTCGCGCCCGCACGGGCAGCGACCGGGACCGCTTGGTCGGGCGACACAACGCATTCCCCTCCCGACTTGGCCACTGTATTTCGCCATTGGGGCACCGCGCGGGTCTTTTTGTGAAAAGAGTCGTGACTCTTTGCGCGCGCCTGTACACCAATTAAGGGAGTATAAGTATTATTACATCTTACCATAGCAGCCGCCAATGCGCCGGGGTGAGAACCGTCCCGTGGAGTGACGGTGCTTCGCCAACGACCCACCAGACGGATCAATCCAGCGGCTCGAGCCTGACGACCGCGGCGCCGTGATTGCTGCCGACCCAGAAGGTGACGGGGTTCGTCGAATTGTCGACGAACACCCGGCGGATGTTGGTCTCGTGCGGCAGGAGATATTCGACGGTTGAGCCGGTGGCGGGATCGAGCCGCACCACGCGGTCGGTCGACATGGAGCCGGTCCAGGCTTCGCCGTTCTTGTCGAGCACCACGTCGTAGGGTGCGGTCCACGGCGTCGGCATCGGCCATTCCTTGAACTCCTCGCGCCGCGTGTCGAACATGGCGATGCGGTTGGCGCGATACTCCGCGAACCACAGTCGGTCGTTCGCGTCCATCGTCCCGCGGCGCGGCGCCGATGCCGCGGTGGGCGCGGCGTAGAGCCTGATCTCGCCGGTCTTGGCGTCGATGCGGCCGATGTGGCGCTGGCGGAAGTCGGTGAAATACGCGTTGTTCTTTGAATCCGGAATGACGTCGTAGATGTTGTGCGCCTCGCCCTTGGGCGCGGAGCGGAACGGCTCGAAGGTCTCGATCGCGCCCGAGGCGAGGTCGAGCCGGTGAATGCCGGCAAAGCCGTTGTTTTGGGTCCACACCTTGCCGTCGACGTCGGAGTGCTGCGGGCTCACCATGTTGACCTGCGCCGCGGCGATGTTCACCGCCGGCGGCAGGCTCCAGGTCTTAAGCTTCTCGGTCTTCGGATCGAACTTGGCGATGCCGCCCTGATACATCATGCCGAGCCACAGGTTGCCCGCCGGATCGGTGCGCAGCCCCAGCGAGCCGGTGGGAAAGTCGGGCTTGAGTTCCGGCAGGGGAAATTCGGTGACCTTGCCGCTCTTGGGATCGAGGCGGCCGAGGAATGGTTCGCCGAAGCTCGAGTACCAGGCGATGCCGTCGTTATCGACGATGACGTCGTGCGGCTCGATGGTCTCGCGGCCGAGATCGTATTCGGTGATGACGACGCGCGTCGCCCGGCCGGTCGGCCGCGGCAGGGTCTTGAGCGCATAGTCCCACTGCGGGCGCGTGCTCAGATTGATCGTCGCAAGATATTCGGCGAGCTTGCGATGGACCTCGACACGCTGGTCGCCGCGCTCCTCCCGCAGCCGTTCGGCCCGGCGCAGCTGCGGATGCGCCGGGATGCTCTGGTTCACGTAGCCCTGCATGCGCGGTAACACCTGCATGAAATCGTCGGCGCCGTAGCGCGATTTGACGATGCGCTCGAGGGTGTGGCAGCCCATGCAGTTCAACAGCCCGATCTTCTGCTGGTCGGTGCCCGGCACGCTCGCAAGCCACTCGCCGTTCGAGAGCTGCGAGGCGAGATCCTCGGTCTTGCGCAGCTTGAGGTCGATGCTCGCGCCGGCGTTGGCGGTGACGTCGGCGCCCGCCGGGGCGTCGAGGTCGTAGCCGACCGCGCGCACGCGCAGGGAATAATGCCCGGGCTCGAGCCGGCCGGACGGGAAGCCGTAGCGGCCCTCCTTATCGGTCACGACGGTGACGGTGACGCTCGCGCCGTCGCGCCGGGCGCTCACCAGCACGCCTTCCATCGCGCCTTCTTCGGCGGAGGAGACCTGGCCCGTCAGCGGCGCGACCTGGGCGCCGGCCGGCGCCCCGAGGATGAACGCACCAGCCGCGAAGGTCAGGCCGGCCAGCAACGACAGGCGCATCGCGCGCATCAAAGCCTCCCCGTTGGGCCGAACGGCCCTCGAATCGCTCCCAGGAATTGTCTTGTTGTGATTGGGCTGCAGCGTATCCGGCGCGTGTGGCCGCGGCAAGCCAGGCTACTTCACCTCTTCGAACGGCACGCGGGTGGAGGTCGCCGGGCCTTCGCCGGTGATGACGAGCACCGCTTCTTCGTCCTTGGCGCCATCCCAGTGGATCTGCTTGCCGAAGTGCGTCACGAAGCTCCCGGCCGGCATGGCCACGGTCTGACTGATGTCGAACTTGGTCCCGGTGCCGACCCACCAGGTCCCCTTGAGCACGGTGATGAAGCGGTCATTGGGGTGGAAATGCGGGCGGCTGAAGTTCCCCGGCAGCCACTTCACCATCACGATGTAAGGGCCCGGCTTATTGGGATCGCCCATCAGCACGGCGTTCATCGCCCCGGAGCCGGTGTCTTTCCATTTGATCTGATCCGGCAACTGATAGATCACCGCCGCCGGGTTGAGTTCGGCCGCCTGCGCCGCCGCGACAGGCAGGCAAATCGCAAGCAGCAAGATGAGGCGAAGGCAGGCGGCTGCGGTCATCGGTTTCCTCCGGTGGACGGCCGCGCGGCGAGGTGGGAAAAGACGCGGCGCGAAAACTTTAGCGCGGGATGGGGCCCCGGAAAAGCGGGAGGCCAAAAGCGCAACGACCAGAACGAATGGTGCGCGTACCTCCGGCGTCACCTTCATCCTGGTCGTCCAAGCGGCGGAACCTTTAAGGCTCGACGCCGCTCGCCGACATATGGGGGTGCTGAAGCGTCGTTGCAAGTGTCGCTCGCGTTCGCCGGGTCGTGGGCACCGGAAACGTCTGTTGGCGATGTGCCGCGCATGGCAGGGGCGACCCAAGGGCGTAGGCAGCGCCCGGCGCGATGCGGTATCATTTGCCGTACTTCTTCCTGACGCATGGGGCGGGCGACGTGATCGCCCGGCGCGAGAGGACGCTCATGGCCAAGCTCAACATCAACGGCAAGGTTCGCGACGTGCAGGCGGAACCCGATATGCCGCTCCTGTGGGTCATCCGGGAGCAGGTCGGGCTCACCGGCACGAAGTACGGGTGCGGCATCGCCCAATGCGGCGCCTGCTCGGTCCACATCAACGGCGATGTGCAGCGCTCCTGCTCGATCCGCCTCGGCGACGTGAAGCCGACCGACAAGATCGTCACCATCGAAGGCCTTTCGGCCAACAGCTCGCACCCGGTGCAGAAGGCATGGCTTGCGATCGACGTGCCGCAATGCGGCTATTGTCAGTCGGGGCAGATCATGGCCGCCGCGGCGCTGCTCAAGAAAACCCCGAAGCCGACCGATGGCGACATCGACGCGGCGATGACCAACATCTGCCGTTGCGGCACCTATCAACGCATCCGCGCGGCCGTGCACATGGCGGCCGGCATGGCTACGGGCAGCGGCTCGGTCGCGCCCGTCCAGCGCAGGCGCGCGTGAGGAGGCCCGCCATGACCGGCAACATTCGCACCACCGCAAAAGTATCCCGCCGTGCCTTCGTGGTCGGCTCAGCGGCCGCCGGCGGCGGTCTCGCGCTCGGCTTCACGATGCCGTGGACCGCAGCGGCGCAGAGCAGCGCGCCTGCGACCGAGGTCAACATCTGGGTCGCGGTGAAGCCCGACGACACCTGCGTGATCCGCATCGCGCGCTCGGAGATGGGGCAGGGCACGATCACCGGCCTTGCCCAACTGGTCGCCGAAGAACTCGAATGCGACTGGAAGAAGGTGACGGTCGAGCAGATTACCCCCGGCCGTAACCTGGCGAGCAAGCGCGCCTGGGGCGAGATGGGGACCGGCGGCAGCCGCGGCATCCGCACCTCGCAGGATTACGTGCGCCGCGGCGGCGCGGCCGCGCGCATGATGCTGCTGCAAGCCGCGGCCGACGAATGGAGAGTGCCGGTCGGCGAGCTTACCGTCGCCGACGGCGTCATCACCCACGCGGCGACGAAGCGCACGACGAGCTACGGCAAGGTTGCCGCGGCTGCCGCCAAGCTCACGCCGCCCGATCCGAAAACGATCACGCTTAAGGATCCGAAGAACTGGAAGATCGCCGGCAAGCCGATGAAGCGGCTCGATACGGCGGACAAGCTCGACGGCAGCAAGGTCTACGCGATCGACGTGAAGCTGACCGGCATGCTGTGCGCCGCGATCAAGGATTGCCCGGTCTATGGCGGCAAGGCCGCGAGCTACGACGAGAGCAAGATCACCGGCATGCCCGGCGTCAAGCGGGTGGTCCGGGTCAAGGATAGCGCCGTCGCCGTGGTAGCGGACACGTGGTGGCACGCGAAATCGGCGCTCGATGCGCTGCCGATCGTGTGGGACGAGGGTCCCGGCGCGTCGGCCTCGAGCGCGACCATCGCCGAGCACCTCAAGGAGGGGCTCACCGCCGAGACTACCAACGGCAACCGCCAGAACGGCGATCCGCTCAAGGCGATCGCCGCGGCGGCAAAGAAAGTCGAGGCGATCTATTCGACGCCGTTCCTGGCCCACGCCACCATGGAGCCGATGAATGCCACGGCCAGGATCACCGCCGACAAGGCCGAGGCCTGGGTGCCGACCCAGAACGCGGAGGCCTCGCTCGCGGCGCTCTCGGAAGCCTCGGGCGTGCCGCTCGCCAATTGCGAAGTCTACCGCCACGACCTCGGCGGCGGCTTCGGCCGGCGCGGCGGCACCCAGGACTACGTGCATCAGGCGGT
>Ga0187784_10003250_pt1 | contig 13106 bp, 11 predicted proteins | sample 1015_SJ02_MP15_2_FD_132964 | JGI IMG/M metagenome (GOLD analysis project Ga0187784, IMG submission 132964) | Tropical peat soil microbial communities from peatlands in Department of Meta, Colombia - 1015_SJ02_MP15_20_MG | ecosystem: Environmental > Terrestrial > Soil > Wetlands > Peat | place... | reverse complement strand
CGTCATACTTCGACAACAATCGGAATATTGCGCTGATTAATCGCGCGTACTGCATCGCGAATCCTAAACATTTCAAAGGCTATGGTCCGCAGGCATGGGGTCTGACGGCGAGTGACGGCCCGTGGGGATACGTCCCTCACGCTCCCGATGAAATTAATGATCATGGCACACTCACGCTAACGGGAGCGCTGGCTTCGTTTCCGTACACACCTGAAGCATCGATGGCGGCGTTGAAGCACCATTATCGGGACTTGGGGGCGCAACTGTGGGACATCTATGGCCCTCGCGATGCCTACAACCCCACCGAAGACTGGATTTCACCCATCTACATGGGCTTAAACCAGGCCCCAATCGTTGTGATGGTCGAGAACTATCGCACCGGCCTTGTGTGGAAGAGCTTCATGGCAAATCCCGAGATCAGCACGATGCTGCAGAGACTGGACGCCGTCACCCAGAAGTCACCGCGCTGACGATGACAAGTTTGCTTTAACCCATCAGGGATTCTGCTGACTAAGGGGACTGAAACCCATCACATTGAAGGCGTGCCCGTGTGTTTCCATCCTGCGGCAAAGACTGGGCCCGATTGTTTCAAGTTCCGCAATAAAATCGCACTGGATGCCGCAATCGAAGCTCTCAAGGACGCCACCCGCCAAAAGAGAGACACCACCAACCAGATCGACCGCTATGCCAAAATCTGCCGTGTTAGTAATGTCATTCGCCCCTACATGAAGGCATTGTGAGACCTCAGCCAGGCAGCAATCTCGCCGCCTCCATCCGCGCCCGCCTACTCTCACTGACCCAGAGCAAAAGCGGAGCCCATCAGCGAGTATTGGGCAGATATGCCGTCGAGAGATCCTTATACTCGATTGGGGCAGTCGTTACCGGGATAAATTTGCCCTCAAAGGGGCGACGCTGTTTACCCTCTGGACTGGGTAGACTCACCGTCCCACAAGGGACCTTGGTCTGCTGGGACAAGGATCCTCCGATCTTGCCGACGTTGAACAGAAAATCATTGCCATCTGCGGAATTCAGGTGCATGACTGTATTGGGTTCGACACCAAATCAGTCGACGTCGCCAGAATTAAAAGTGATGATGGATACAATGGGGTGCGCGTCAAATTCCACGCGCACTTGGCCGAAGCAAGGGTTCCGATGCAAGTTGACATCGGTTTCGGCGACTCTTTTTGTCCCAACATTCAGCTCGCTTCCTTTCCGCTTCTTCTTCCTATGGAAGCTCCTCTCATTTGCGCTTACCCGCGCGAAACATCCATCGCGGAGAAATTTCACGCCATGGTCGTTCTCGATATTCGCAATAGCGGCAGGAAGGATTTCTACGACATCTGGTTCTGTGGGATGGAGGTAAGCGCAATTCCACATCTTGCACGAAGCAGATCGTACCGCCGACGTGCAATAGCCGGCTCCCCATTGCGGTAATCAATCGGGCTCGATTTCCGGCATCGAGCGCAGCAGGCTTTGCTCTACACCCGCCACCGCTTTGACTGGCAGCGTGATTTCTATCGTGCCCATCCGCCCGCTCAACGCATCCTGAACCCCCATGCGAAGAAACGCCGCAGTGACGGGAATATCGACTTCTTGATGCAGGCGGACGCCACCGGCTTCCACATCGCGATAGCTTTCTGGCTTTAATTCACTGTTTGCCTGGCTGACGATGCTCGTGCGCGGCGTTCCATCACTATTAAAGGATGCGACCATGAAGTTTGTCACTCCGTGGCGAACTCCGTCGGCGGCGGAATCGAAACGCAATTGAGCAGGAGTAATGGCATAGTCGATTGCGTAGTGTTGCACCCCACGCGGTGCAGCGATTTGAGGATCGTGACCGGGCTTCTTGTTCTTCCTAGGGCTCGATTGCGCCGCTTCCTCCGGTGACTCCATCTTCCGTGGTTTGCCGATTGGAATCACCCGAACCGCAAACAGAAGCTGGTGCGACTGGGGCGGATCTGGGTTTTGGGTCTGCGGATCGAATGGATCAGCGATGGAGATCGTGGAGCACAGAAACGCGAAGAAAACAGCGGCGGCCGACGCGAAATAGAATCGTCGCTTCCGGTTCATGGTGCTTGCGTTTTTCCCCCGCGAGTGATCCTCTACCGAGTCATTTGCCCATCGACCATCCGCCAGATTCCGAGCGGATTTCGATCTCTAAGTTCTTGCGGCAGTGCCTCGTCAGGAAATCCCTGGTAACAGACGGGACGCGTGAATCGGAAAATCGCCCGGGTTCCCACCGAAGTCGAGCGCCCGTCGGAGGTGGAAGGATACGGTCCCCCGTGGACCATTGCGTGGCAGACTTCCACCCCGGTGGGAAATCCGTTAAACACGAGGCGACCGACTTTGCTCTCGAGGAGAGCGACCAGATCTCGGAAATCCTCGAGATCCTTCTCGGTACCATGAATCGTCGCGGTGAGATGCCCTTCGAGTGAGCGGGCGATGTCAAGGATCTGGTCGCGGCTCGAGTGACGTACCAGAAGCGTAGTCGGGCCAAAGATCTCTGCATCCAGATTCGAACCTATGAATGTAGCCGCGTCCGTTTCAAAAAGTGCGGCGTCCGCGGCGAAGCCCGAGTTGTTGGACTCCGGAGGTTCGGCAACGAGTGTCACTGAAGAATCGGCCCGGCGCCCGGCGAGAGAGGAGTTGTAGGCGGCACAAATCGCTTTGGTCAGCAAGTGAAACCCGGTTGAGCCGGATACCAGTTGTCGAAGCCGCTCGATAAACGGCACCCCATCGTTTCCTTGTGGAAGAAATACCATTCCCGGCTTGGTACAGAATTGACCGGCGCCTAGAGTAAATGACGTGTGCAGTCCGGCGGCAATCGCCTCGCCGCGTTCTCGAAGCGCGCCGGGCAAAATGAACACCGGATTGGTGCTGCTCATTTCGGCATAAAACGGAATGGGTTCAGGACGGGACGCGGCTACGTCCATCAATATCCTGCCGGCGGCGCGGGACCCGGTAAAGCCGCCAGCTTTCACGAGCGGATGTTTCATCAATGCCGTGCCAACCAGGCTTCCACTTCCAAACAGCAGCGAGAACGTTCCCTCAGGCATACCGCATTCTTGAACGCTTTCCCGAACCATTTGCCCCACGAGTTCGCTCGTACCGGGATGGGCCGCGTGGGCCTTCACGATAACGGGATTTCCGGACGCGAGTGCAGAAGCCGTGTCGCCTCCGGCCGCGGAAAACGCCAAGGGGAAATTGCTCGCTCCGAATACGACGACCGGACCCAGAGGGCGGAGCAGGGAGCGGATATCGGGCTTGGGGGCAGGTTTGCGGTTGGGATCGGCATGGTCAATCCGCGCCTCGACCCATGATCCCTCTTCCGCGACCTGGGCAAACAGACGCAGCTGAGCGCACGTGCGCGCGGTTTCTCCCGCTAAACGCGCTGGCGGCAGAGCAGTCTCGCGGCCGGCGCGCTCCACCAGTTCATCGGTAATGCTTTCTATCTTCGTGGCAATCGCGCGCAAGAAAGCCCCTCGCTCTGTTCCCGAAGTCCGGCTATAGAGTGCGAACGCGTCAGCGGCAAGCCGGACCGCAAGTTCTACTTCTTCTGCAGTCGCAGGAACGAAAGCGGGTTCGAGCCGCTCGCCGGTTGTCGGGTCAGCCGCATAGAGTGGTTGACCCGAGCCGTGGCCCTGTCGGAAGCCAATCAAAGACAGGCCTGTGAGTTTTGTCCGATTTTGAGCTTTAGTTTCTGTTTGGGAATGCATAGGCACCTACCACTTGCGGTCTTGAGCGCAACGCGTCACAGATGATCGTTCTCGCCTGCCGCAATTCCTCGCCGACAAGTTCGAGGCGAGGCGGCCGTACACGCGGGTTCCCCATCCCAACTTCTTGTTGAACGAGTTTAATGAGCTGAACGAAGTTGGGCACCGTGTCCATGCGCAGCAGGGGCAGAAACCATCGGTACAATTCGAACGCCTTTTGGCTCTCTCCCTCGGTGGCACAGTGGAACAGGTCCACGGACTCGCGGGGCAAAGCATTGGCTAATCCCGCAATCCAGCCCGTAGCTCCGACTCCAACCGCCTCCAGTACGGCGTCATCGACGCCCACCGAGATCTCTAAGCGACGGTCGAGTAAGGCGCGAATTGCCGATACTCGCCGGGCGTCGGTGCTGGATTCTTTTACCGATTCGAAGTTCTCATGCTCGGCCGCCAGTTCGCGCATTTGTTCCGGCAGAAAATCGGTTCCGTAGGCAACTGGGTTGTTGTAAAGCATGCATGAAAGAGGAGTTGCGCGGAACACTTCAGCGACGTGGGCTTTCATTTCGCGCCAATTCCCTTGATACACGTACGGAGGCAGGACCATCAAAGCGTCACATCCCAAGTCGGCGGCCGCTTTCGCGAGAGCAACGGCTTCTGCAGTCGTGAGCGAAGAGATCGACGCGACCACCGGACCGCGCCCTTGAACGGCAGCCACACAAGTGCGTAGAACTTCGATCTTCTCGTCAAAGGCGAGAGTCGCACCTTCTCCCAACGAACCCAGAGCGACAATCCCCGCGCAGCCGTTGTCCAACAACCAACGGCAGTGATTCGTCATGAAGGCGTGATCGACACGCAGTTCCTCAGTGAGAGCGGTAGTGATTGCGGGCATCACACCCTTCCAATTCATCAGTATCCTCCGGGTTGGTCCAAGCACACCTTGCTACCAACCGAGTTAGGTCCACCCCATACGGGAGTCGATGCCGGACTGTTGGTGATTTTTTGGGCCATTTTCCCTAATTCAAGTGGGCGTCTCAGTATTTTATGGATACAATATGCAATCGTCAAACGACTCTTTCCCAATTCTATGGCCCCATTTTTGACCGGAAGCGATCTGGACCTGAAAGACAAGAATCCCCCCGACCTGGATCAACCTGAGTTCACGCGCGGCTTGAATTTGTTTGATTCCACGATGGTTGTGGTGGGCGCCATGATCGGCTCTGGCATCTTCATCGTTCCCGCGGAGATGGCACGCCACCTCGGAAGTGCGGGCTGGCTGCTTATGGCCTGGGTAGTTGCGGGAGCGCTCACCATCGCTGGGGCCCTTTGTTACGGCGAACTCTCCGCCATGATGCCACGAGCCGGCGGAATGTATGTCTATCTTCGCGAGGCATATTCGCCGGTGTGGGGCTTCCTCTACGGATGGACCCTGTTCTCGGTGATAGAGACGGGAACGATCGCTGCGGTTGCCGTGGCCTTTGCCAGGTTCTCGGGCGTACTTTGGCCGCAGATTTCAGAAGAAAGATATCTGATTCCGCCCCTAGGAATTACGAGTCACTACGCTTTGTCGCTCTCCACCGCGCAGCTGCTGGGAATTGCCGTCATTGTCTTGCTGACCTTCTCGAATACGCTGGGACTGCGCTACGGCAAGCTGGTGCAAAACGTATTCACAGTCGCCAAGACAGGTGCTCTGTTGGGGTTGATTGTTCTCGGCATTTTCATGGGTCGCAACGTCGCGGCGTGGCGCACAAACTTCGTGAGCCCGTGGCATCCGAGCGGGGTTGATGTGCTCGCACGGGGGCTGACGGCATCAAGCGCGTTCGGTGTATTGGTCGCCATCTGTTTGAGCCAAACCGGATCTTTGTTCTCAGCCGATTCCTGGCACAACATTGCCTTCGCTGCTCCCGAGGTAAAACAACCCGAACGCAACGTGACCCGCGCGATGGTGATTGGGGCCACCGTGGTCATCGGACTTTACATTCTGGCAAACGTGGCCTATCTGCTGACGCTTCCCCTCGAACGGATCCAGCATGCCCCGTCCGATAGGGTCGGAACCGCGACCCTGACGGTCATCTTCCCCGGTGTCGGGACGTCGATCATGGCGGCCGCCATCATGGTGTCAACATTCGGGACGATCAACGCTCTGACCTTAACTGGCGCACGCGTCTACTATGCGATGGCGCAGCAGCGGCTATTTTTCCCTTTTGCCGGGCGGCTCAATTCAGCAAGGGTTCCCGCTGCCTCGCTCAAACTCCAGGGCCTTTGGGCGGCGCTGCTGGTCCTGCCACGCACCTACAATCCGGCAACGCACTCCTGGGGTAACTTGTACAGCGACTTGCTCGAATATGTAATCTCGGCGGCCCTGATTTTCTATGTCTTGACCATTGCAGGAGTGTTCCGGCTTCGCGCGCAGCGGCCGGAGGTAGCACGTCCCTACCGAACGATCGGATATCCAGTCGTACCGGCGTTCTACATCGTTACAGCCAGTACCATTTTGTTGGTCTTGTTCGCGTATCGTCCGGCGACGACGTGGCCAGGACTGCTGATCGTTCTGTTGGGCTTTCCCATCTACCTGTTCATTGGCCGAGCACGGCTGGGAAAGCATCCGGCAGGGCAGCCTTGATCTTTTCAATTTTCGAAGGAGAGTGACGAAGGTCAAAAGCCGCGTCGGTGGGAGGAGATTCATGTTCGCACAATTCTCTGCTACGCCTGGCATCAAGCGTCCCAGGCCGCTCAACGCATTTTCCAGGATTTGTTGGAGAGTTGTTTCCGCCGTGGTGGCTGTTTGCTCAGTCGCACACCTCTATGCGCAATCAGCAGCGACCACGCAGTTACTCCATAGAGCATTTGTCGACAAAGATTTCGTGGCCAAGTCCTACGGACCAGTTGTCTGGCTCAAGGGAGGACGGTCCTACGCGACGGTCGAGCCCTCCGGGACAGAAGGCTCGACTGACATCGTGCGTTACGACATAGAGACAGGCCAGCCGGAGATCCTGGTTTCTGGGCAGAAACTGGTTCCTTCCGGCGAGAAGAAACCGATCTCCATCGATGGCTACTCACTGTCAGACGACTTGAATCGAGTCCTGATCTTCACCAATTCGAGGAGAGTTTGGCGGCGAAACACGCGCGGCGACTATTGGGTGTTCGACAGAAATTCCCAGGCGTTGAAAAAGTTGGGGGATGGTGGCCCTCCCTCGACCCTGATGTTTGCGAAGTTTTCGCCCGACGGCAAGAAAGTGGCGTATGTACGTTTCAACAACATCTTTGTCGAGGATCTCGAAACGGGAGAGATTGCGAGGCTTACAACGGACGGCTCGGAAAAGATTGTCAACGGCACGTCAGATTGGGTCTATGAAGAGGAGTTTGAACTGCGCGATGGCTTTCGCTGGAGCCCTGACGGCACGCATATCGCTTATTGGCAGTTCGACACGACTCCGGTGAAGACCTTTGCACTCATTTACGACACCGGCACACCGTACAAGATCGTCACCAATATTCCTTATCCGGATTTTGGAGTCTATCCCACGGTTCGTCAGATTCCCTATCCGGAGCCGGGAACACCGAATTCTTCAGTGCGAATCGGGGTCATCCCGTCGATGGGCGGCGAAACTCGCTGGATCGATGTTCCTGGCTACGCAAACGACAATTACATTGCGCGCATGGAGTGGAGCAACGACTCCGAATCCCTCGTGCTACAGCATCTCAACCGTCTGCAGAATACGAACGACGTCTTGCTTGCGGATGTAAAAACGGGTGCAGTGCGAAGCGTTTATCAGGATCGCGACAAAGCATGGGTCGATATAGTTGACCAACTGAACTGGGTGCACGGCGCCAAAGATTTTCTTTGGCTCAGCGAGCAAGATGGCTGGCGGCACGTGTATTTGATTAGCTTAGACGGCAAGCACACGAGTCTGGTGACCGCGGGCGATTATGATGTCCTTGATCTGTTCGGCGTGGATGCCGCCGAGCAGTGGATCTACTTCACCGCCTCCCCAGAAAATGCGACGCAGAGGTATCTCTACCGAGCGCACCTCGACGGCAAGGGCAAGCCTGAGAGAGTGACACCTGCCAACGTGGCGGGCACACACTCGTACCAGATTTCGCCAGACTTGCGTTGGGCCATTCACACCTATTCTAGGTTCGACACACCGCCGGTCACCGATCTCATTCGCCTGCCGGATCACCAATCCGTGCGGGTGCTGGAAGACAATTCGAAGCTGCGCTCGAACAGCAAAGATCTCATTACCGGCTCCACGGAGTTCTTCCGCACCGACATTGGGGAGGGCGTGAGCTTGGATGGCTGGTTGATCAAACCCAAAGACTTTGATCCCGCGAAGAAGTACCCGATCCTCATCTATGTGTACGGCGAGCCCGCCGGGCAAACTGTGGTCGACGGTTGGGAGGAATGGAATGGCAGCTTCAATCGGACAATGGCTGAGGCGGGTTACATTGTTGCCAGCTTTGACAACCGAGGTACGCCCGCGCCCAGGGGCCGGGCGTGGCGAAAAATTGTGTACGGCGATGTGGGAGTTTTGTCGTCGAAAGAGCAGGCACTCGCGTTGCAAGCTCTCGAGCGTGCCAGGCCTTATATCGACCCAGAACGGGTTGCCGTTTGGGGAGAAAGTGGCGGTGGTTCCAACACTCTGAACTTAATGTTCCGTCATCCGGAGCTATACAAGGTAGGTATGGCGGTGGCTCCGGTCGCCGACCAACGCTTGTACGACAGCATCTACCAGGAGCGCTACATGGGACTGCCGCAGGATAATCCGGATGGCTACAAGGCGGGCTCACCCATAAACTTCGCCGATGGACTTGCGGGCAAACTGCTGCTGGTTCATGGCTCGGACGACGATAACGTCCACTACCAGGGAACCGAGTTGCTGGTCAACCGGCTAGTAGAGCTGGGAAAACCGTTCGACTTTATGGTTTATCCGGGGCGCACCCATGCGCTCACCGAGGGCCCGGGAACCGGGTATCATCTTTGCTCTTTGCTGGCGAGGTATCTGGAAGAACATCTTCCCGCGGGCGCATTAACGCGCTAATGTTCATGAAATGGATATAATATTTGTTTGCCGTAACACACGGCTCGAGACACTCGCTCAAAAGTTCTAGTCTTGCTGCTCCCAAGATGGACGTAGAGACTGCATCAGATTTTGCGATTCCGCGACAGTCGCTGACGTCGGCTGTTGCCGATAAGCTGCGCGATCAAATCATTCGTGGAGAAATCCCAGAGGGAGCGCAACTCCGCCAGGACGCCATCGCCACGCAATATCACGTGAGCCGCATTCCGGTTCGCGAAGCGCTGCGGCAACTTGACGCGGAAGGTTTGATCTCGATTGTCCCCAACCGCGGGGCAGTCGTTCCCGCCTTGTCTCCCGACGACATTCGCGAATTATTTTCCATTCGCGCTCTGCTCGAGCCTGAAGTCTTGAAGCTGTCCATCCCGCATCTGAAGGATGAGGACCTTTCCCAAGCGGAAGCAGTTTTGGCGAAGTACATGAGTGAACTGAAGCGGGAGGACCACGTTTCCGCGTGGGGTCGACTCAACTGGCAATTCCACTCGATCCTCTATTCGCGGGCCAACCAGCCCCGTTTCATGGCGATCATCCGTAACGTCAACAACAGCGGCGAAAGGTATACCCGCCTGCAGCTATACCTGACGCACGGTATGAAGCGTGCGAACGAAGAGCATCATCAGATCCTGGATTTCTGTCGTCAGCGGGACGTAACGGCCGCCTGCAAGCTATTGCGTCAGCATATCCAATACGCGGGCGAGTCTCTGCGCAAGGTTCTCGAAGAAAGACGGGTCGCTTCCGAGTTAGCGGCCGGCGGGGGCAAGACCGTCTAAGTCAAATATTCGAAGTTGATCACTTTCCCTCTCGACACAGGCGTCCTACGGCGAGCCCAAGCCAACCTGAAGTGCTGTCCGACAAGTGGGGCCGACGAAAATTGCATTCGCCGGAAACCACGGGTTTCGTCGCATTCAGGGAATACATATCAAACTCGGTCTCTGAGAAACAATCCGTCAGCAAGCGCTCAGAACTCGATATTCGCCCGCAACTCGATCACGCGTGCTCCCTGGTTGGGAGACGCGCCGTTAAAGTTGGGCGAAATGCCACCAATCCCAAACCCTTGCGCCTGAATGAAGGGCGTGAAGTTATAGAAACAACCGTAATTGCATCCGGCTCCCGCTCCGGGTTGGAAGTTCGGATGGTTGAAAACATTCAGCATTTCTGCTTGGAAGGTGAAGCGGATGCTCTCACGAATCGGAAAATTCTTGCTAACCGACAGGTCGTCATTCCAGAAGTGCGGACCATACAACCAGATCCGTTGACCAATGGTACCCGGTGTAGTATTGGGGCTGATGTATGTAGGATTCGCTCCACCTCCAGTTCCATCGTTGGCCAGATACTTCGGATTGATGAAGTCCACCGCCGCCTGACCGGGGATGCGGTAGACGCCGATGGAACTTTGAAGTTGGGATGCTGTAACTCCATGCAGCACCACGCCCCCCTTCGCCTAGCCCATCGAAGTTCGTGTCATCATTAAAAGTCGCGGCGGTGGTCGATGGGATACCACTGTTTCCGCTGCCGCCGCCCAGCAGGAATGTCTGGCTGCGAAATAGGCGCCAGGAGCCGATCCCCCCTTGCAATGGCGGCCACGCACCACTAGTGTATACAATATCCAGCGGGACTCAAAGCTTGGAACCGCTCCCGGAAGGATCGTTGGCATGACTCAATTCGCAGAGGTGTCTCGTAGAAATTTCATCACTTCCGTGGTCGCAGCCGCGGGCTCGACCCTGATACCAAAATCTTTGCTGGCCGCTGCCCCACAAGATCCAGTGGTGGATGCGCAGAAAGCGGGGAAATCCGTTAGCTACGAGAAGGTAGGGTGGAAAGTCAAGCCGTTTCCGATGCAGCAAGTACGCCTGGGAGACGGTCCGTGCAAGATTGCGATGGAGGCGGATCGGCAGTATCTGCATTCGCTTCCGCCCGATCGATTGCTGCATACCTTCCGCATCAATGCCGGTCTCGCTTCTGCCGCGCAACCTCTGGGAGGATGGGAGGCTCCGGACTGCGAACTCCGCGGTCATTACGCTGGCGGCCACTATCTTTCGGCATGCGCTCTGATGTACGCCTCCACCGGCGACGAAGATCTCAGGAAGAATGCAAGTACAGTCGTAGCCGAGCTCGGCAAATGCCAAACTGCTCTGAAGAGTGGTTATCTCAGTGCGTTTCCGGTCGAGTTTTTCGACCGTCTTCGCGAGCGCGAACGAGTGTGGGCTCCCTTCTACACCATTCACAAGATTATGGCTGGTCTGCTGGATATGTATGTCTATTGCGGTGATGAGCAAGCTTTGGACATGGTTCAGAAGATGGCGGGTTGGACCGCGGGCTATACGGGCTCTCTCAGCTACGAGCACATGCAGCGCGTGCTGGGGACAGAATTTGGCGGCATGGGCGAGGTGCTTTCGAATCTGTACGCAGTCACCGGCCAACAATATTACTTGGAAGTGGCCCAGCGCTTTGATAAGAGACAATTCCTCGATCCGCTGGCGGCGCATCGGGACGAATTGAAAGGCCTGCACGTCAACACACATATTCCCCAGGTGATCGCCGCCGCCCGATATTACGAGCTTACCGGCGACCGCCGCTATCGCGACATCGCGGAATATTTCTGGGACGAGGTGGTTGGCGAGCGTTGCTATTGCACCGGCGGCACCAGCAACGGCGAGTCCTGGAATACCGACCCGGGCAAGCTGTCCACTGAGCTCAGCACGAACACGACAGAGTGTTGCTGCGCCTACAACATGATGAAGCTGACACGTCACTTATTCGGCTGGTCACCCGAGGCCCGATTGATGGACTACTACGAGCGCACTCTGTTTAACCATCGCCTGGGCACGATCAATCCCGAAGACGGGACCATGATGTATTACCTGCCACTCGCGGCCGGGTATTGGAAGACTTTCGGTAAGCCGTTTGACTCGTTGTGGTGTTGCACAGGCACCGGTTCGGAGGAATATGGAAAGTTGACGGACACGATTTACTTCCAGGATGACCATTCGCTTTACGTCAACCTTTATATCGACTCCCAACTCGAATGGCCAGAAAAAGGACTACGCGTGAAGCAGGATACGCGCTTCCCCGAGGAACAAGGAACGACGATCGCGCTAACGGCTAAGAACCCGACACAGCTCGCCATCAATCTTCGGATTCCTTACTGGGTACAAAACGGCAGCGTCAAGATTAACGGTGTGCCCTTGCCCGCGTTTTCCAGCCCGAGCAGCTATCTCACGCTGAATCGTGTTTGGAAATCAGGGGACACAATTCAGCTCAGTCTGCCCATGAATCTCCACATCGATGACATGCCCGACAACCAGACCATTCAAGCCGCGATGTACGGGCCATTGGTGCTGGCGGGACGATTCGAGCCGGTCACCAAGGAGATGACCTACGGCGATTACGAACCAAAGCCAGGCGACCAGAAGAGAGTCGCCGACGTTGTTGCCGATGCCAACCAGCCAACCGCGTGGATAGAGCCTGATGCCAAACAGCCTCTCGCCTTCCACACTGTTGGACAGTCTCAGCCGCTCACGTTGGTGCCGCTGTACCAGGTGATCCAAGAGCGCTACGCCGTGTACTGGAAAGTGAACCAGAAAGCTGTGTGAGGGCGTCGGAACAAAGCTAACTCCTTCTTACCTGCAGAGACAAGCCTGGTAACCGGCCGGCATTGGCCTACATTGCTGGGAGCTGCGCGCGGCCCTCTTCGCGGACTCGCGTTCTGTAGGACGGTGAGAGAAAAGTGAAAATGGTTGCATTCGCCTGGTCACGGTTTGGACCTGGCAATCGTGCATGCCATCGCTCAAGCCCACGCGTGGACGGTGAATCTCATCGCCCCGCCAGGAGCGGGAGCTGTGATAAATGTGTCTCTGCCGGTTGGCGTCCTCCAACCCTCGTAAGCCACGGATTGGCAATCAATAGCGGGAGTGCGCTCAAGAAAATCGCTGATTTCTAAACAAGCCTTCCAAAATAGAGATACCGTACGCTGCAGCTTATCGGATTGCTGGAACAAGTTAGGAAGGGGCGGAACCACAGATTAAGAATCCGCGTTTCCCTCTTCAAGTGGCGGGACAGCAGGAACTTCGGCACCTGCCTTCGAGTTCGCACAAAGACGAATGCCGCCAAACCGAGTAGAATTGGGCCGGCCTTCGTGAAATAGGAGAGGTTCCCTTTAAGGAGGGCACAATGACACAGCCCAGTTCGGCCGATCTGGTACGGCAGGCTTCGACATGGTCCATCGTGTGGGGCGTCTTGTTGGTCGTCCTAGGCATGATGGCGGTGGGATCACCATTTCTTGCCGCAGTCGCAGTCAACGCTGTGCTGGCTTGGCTCATCG
>Ga0187784_10003249_pt1 | contig 13110 bp, 9 predicted proteins | sample 1015_SJ02_MP15_2_FD_132964 | JGI IMG/M metagenome (GOLD analysis project Ga0187784, IMG submission 132964) | Tropical peat soil microbial communities from peatlands in Department of Meta, Colombia - 1015_SJ02_MP15_20_MG | ecosystem: Environmental > Terrestrial > Soil > Wetlands > Peat | place... | reverse complement strand
GGATTGTGGGGCGAGTTCAGGATGATGAGCTTTGTCCGATCGGTGATGAGAGAAGCCAGCTCTTTGACATCGACAGAGAAGTCGCGCTCTTCGCGCAGCGGAATCGGGACAGCGCGTCCGCCGACATAGTTGATCATGGATTCATAGATGGGGAAACCGGGATTGGGATAAATGACTTCGTCTCCCTCGTCAATCAATGCCAGGATCGTAAAGAAAATAATCGGCTTGCCGCCGGGCACGACGACGACTTCATCACTCGCGACAGGCACGTTGCGAGTGCGGCTGACGTAATCCGCGATGGTCTGGCGGAGATCAGGCAGACCGGCGGACGGGCCGTAGTGGGTCCAGCCGTGGCGAAGGGCATTGACACCAGCTTCGATGACATTCTGAGGCGTATCGAAGTCGGGTTCGCCGATCTCGAGGTGGATGATTTCCTTGCCCTGCTTTTCGAGGGCGCGGGCGCGGCTGAGAACCTCAAAAGCAGTTTCCGTACCGAGCCGCGACATGCGGCTGGCAAGACGTAAGTCAAACTTTGTGGTTGGCATAATGGCGATTGGCATTATATTGTGCCTCGATTTTTCATTTTGCGATCCGGTTCGTCAACTGAACACGCGATGAAGAAACCAGGAAAAGCAGATGCTTGTTACCGCTTTTCCGAGGGGGTAACCCCCTCCCCCTCCCCCCTCGATCTTTAGAATCATGATGTGAGGGCGAAAATCCCGCCAAAATCCTGAGCGCGTGGGAGTTAGAGGTAAAATCCTCCAAAATAGGGACTTATTCACCGTCGAGATAACCCCCTCCCCCCGGTCCATTGGAATCAATACTTTAGGGAAATTCCTTGCAAAATATTTAAAAATATCGACTTACAGGTAACGTCCTGATTCAAGGAGAATTAGCTCCGACTTTCCCTGGATTTTTCAAAGAACGACATCGTTGCTGATGCCCAGCACCAGCTGCTGGCTCGGGCGATATCGAAAAGCCCAAGCTGAGGGTCGCGCACATCGTGGGAACGACGACTTTGATTTTCACGCTGCGGTAGCGTTAGGTCAAGGTTGTGGATCACAAAAAAAAAGAACACGAAATCCAAGCACGTTTTCGAGCGAACGTCTTCACCAAGCTTTCTTTCTCGAACCAGGCCTCAACGGGACCGAAGTGAATCCGGTGGCAGCTGATCGGAGTCAGAACCGTTAAGGTTCACCCTAACGCTGATTCCTGACTTCTGACTCCTCGCTCCTGACTCTTGGTTACGGCCGTAGCGCGTAGTCCGCATTAAGCGGCCCGGCGCCTTCCCAATGCTTGCGCGCGCGCACCAACTCTGCGATCTGCCGGATGTGTCCCAAGTCGTGCATGGCCCACTCATGGAGCATGTTCTCCAGCGTGATCTCTGTCGCCGCGCCCTTATGGTACGCGACTCGGCGACCCGCGCTGGCCGGAAGCCCGCGCAGATACTCGATGTTGGCCTTTCGCTGCTCTTCGAAATGGTCGAAAGCATCCTGCGGGTCGGCCTTGCGATACAGCTCCAGGTGAAACGACGCTTCGTCCGGCTCCAGTTCGGGTCGCTCCTGGGATATAAACTGGTCGACCCGTGTCCGGTAGCAGTGCCACTCGCTGTGGTACAGGTGAGCCAACACTTCGCCAATGGAGAAGCGATCGGCCGCCGGCTTCCAGCGGACATCGTCCTGGGTGAGGCCCGACATTAGGCCACGGAGGATGTGCGGGGTCGCGTCAAGCAGATTGAGGCAGGGTAGTTCGGCCATGCTTCATCCTACGCCAACATCCAGTCCGGACCCGCTTGAGGGTCAATGAGCGATTGGCGCGTCCACGCCCGAAAGGTGGCCGGGGTTGCGGAGAATTGCAGGAATGAAGGGAACCGAGTTCTATTCGGGGATGGTGCTCTCTTCGCTCTGGGCGCGCAGCACGCGATCGACGGAATAGGGCGCACGCTGGGCGGGCTCATGGTAGTGGCGAACCTGCAGCTCTCCCAGGAGTCCTACAGCCAGCATATTCAAACCGGCAAGGAGCAGAACGGCCGAGAAGATCATCAACGGGCCGTGCTGGGTCATGACATCGGTGTGATAGACGAATTTGTCGAAGATCAGCCAACTGGAAATGCCGCAACCAGTGAGAATGCTGACCATGCCTACGCTGCCGAAGAAATGCAGCGGGCGCGAAAGATATTTCAGCAGAAAGCGAATGGTGAGAAGATCGAAAAAGACGCGGAAAGTGCGCGAGATGCCGTAGTGGGAATTGCCGCGTTCGCGGTTTATGTTCTTGATGGGGACTTCGATGATGGAGGCGCCGTGCCATGAAGCCAGGGCGGGAATGAAGCGGTGCAGCTCTCCGTAGAGAGGAACCTGGCCGAGAATTTCGCGGCGATAGGCCTTGAAAGTCGTCCCGAAATCGTGGATGCCGACGCCGCTCAGTTTGGCCATGAGCCAGTTGGCGCAGCGCGAGGGGATGCGGCGCAACCAGAAATTGTCGACCCGGTTTTTGCGCCAGCCGCTGACGATGTCATAACCTTCGCCGATCTTGTCGAGAAAGAGAGGAATGTCGGCGGGATCGTGCTGCAGGTCGCCATCCATGGCGATGATGTACTCGCCGCGGGCGTGGTCAAAGCCGGCGGCCAGACCGGCGGTCTGACCGAAATTGCGGCGCAGTTTGACGACGGTCACGCGGCTGTCAACGGCAGCAATTTCGCGCAGCAGTCCGAAGGTATTGTCGTCCGATCCGTCATCGACGAGCACCATCTCAAACGTCTCGCCGCTCGCTTCCATGACCGACTTCAAGCGAGCGTAGAGGTCGGTGACATTCTCCTGCTCGTTGTGGAGCGGGACGACGATCGAATACTTGAGCACAGTATTTTTGATTATACGGGATAGGAGCCCGGCGAGGCGATGACTTCCGGGGCACGGAAAGCAAAAAGGTATACGGGTGATGGCCGGAGTTGGGATGCTAGAATCTTCGCCATGCCAAAATACGTGATCGAACGCGAGATCCCCAATGCCGGCAAACTGACAGCGCAGGAGTTGCAAGCCATTTCGCAGAAGTCGTGCGGCATTCTGCACAAACTGGGGCCGCAGGTGCAGTGGGTGGAGAGCTTCGTTACCGACGACAAGGTCTACTGCATCTACATTGCCCCCAACGAAGAAGCCGTGAGGGAGCACGCGCGCCAGGGTGGATTTCCTGCCAACCGGGTCTCGGCCGTGCGCTCCATCATCGGGCCGACCACGGCGGAAGGCTAAACTCGGGCCAGTGACCATCGAGCGCAGCCCTGTGGTCCATCGGCCGGTGATCGGCGTTTTCGATTCCGGCGTAGGCGGCCTGACGGTTCTTTCTGCTCTTCTGCGGCACGTTCCGGAGGCTGACTATCTCTACTTTGGAGATACGGCGCGGCTGCCCTACGGATCAAAATCCGCGGCCACGGTCGCGCACTATGCGGTGGGAGCGGTGCAATACCTGCAGGAACATGGCGCCGAACTGCTCGTGATCGCCTGCAATACCGCAACGGCCCTGGCGTTTGACGAAATCAAGAAAGCCGCCAAAGTCGATGTTATCGGTGTCGTGGAACCGGGCGCCCATATGGCTGCTTCCGCCAGTCGCTCGCGGAAGGTCGTCGTCATCGGAACCGAGGCCACGGTCGCAAGCCACGCCTATCGCCGTGCGCTGGAGGCCCGCGGCGTGGCCGTGACGGAAAAGGCCTGCCCGCTTTTTGTACCGCTGGTGGAAGAAGGATGGACCGATCATCCGGTGACGAACCAGGTTGCCCGCATTTATCTCGACGAAGCCTTTGCCGAAGGCCGGGACGCCGACGTCCTCGTACTCGGCTGCACGCATTATCCGCTGCTCAAGCCTCTGCTGCGGAGCATCGCTCCGGAACACATCGCCATCGTTGACTCGGCGGAATCCACGGCGCATGCAGTGGCAAACCGGCTCAGCGTCGAGCCGCCAGCTACGATACACGCTGTCTCCGAAGACGGAACCGCGCCGCGGCTGAGGTTCTTCGCCACGGATTCCGCGGAAAAATTCAGAAGAATGGGCAGCCGATTCCTCGGGCTTGCAGTGCAAGATGTGACGCACGTGGACCTAAAAGAGTAGCGGCGTTGTTGCTGGCGGTCGCGGGGGAGCGAGCTTTCAAGAGTTCCGGGGAAAAAAACGGCCGCACTGCGCGGCTGCTTTCCAGGCTCCTGACTTTGTTGTTCGCAGAGTTCAGTACAGGCGGAAGCTCACTTCAACATTGACCATCGTGGCTACAGGCTTGCCGTCTTTCATGCCGGGCTCAAAGCGCCACGTCTTAACGGCTTCAATGGCTTTTTCGTCGAGACCCAAGCCGAGAGTGCGTGCCACGCGGATATCACGAGGCTTGCCGTCGGCTCCGACAACCAACCAAAGGACGCAGGTGCCCTGGAACTTGGCTTTGCGCGCTTCTTCGGAGTATTCGGGATCAGGCGCATAAATTGCTTTGGGGGCGGAAACGCCTCCGCCGACGCGGAAAGCGCCGCCGCCCGTTCCCCCCCCATGGCCGGGACCAAAACCCGGACCCTCTCCGCTGCCGACACCACCGCCGCTACCCGATCCAATGCCACCGCCTGAACCGGTTCCATTGGAGGGAACCGACGCCGGCATGTGGGAGAGCGGATCGCCCAAATTGGGCAGATTCGGCTGCTGAATTCTGACTTCAGGAGGCACCACGATGGTTGGTTCCATGGGCAGCTTTGGGTCGGGATTTCGAGCCACTACGACTGGTGGCGTGAATTGCTGCATCGACTGCTTTGGCAATCGTCCTTGAGAGGCTTGCAGTTTGTCGCGATCGCCGCCGCCACCGCCACCGCCGGACTGGGTCTTTGAAGGTTGCAGGGTTGGCATATCGCTCGGAGCGATCAGATCCACGGTCTGCATGGGCTTGACGATCTGCTGCACCACGCGGCGGCCCACGATCGTGCCCACGATGATGAGAGCCAGCGCAAGCACGTGAATAACGGTCGAGCCCACCGCGCCTCGGCCTTTGTAGTTATAGAAGCCCCAGATATCGCGCACCGGGACGGGTTTTGAGGTCAACACCAGCGGCGGCAGCTTTTTGGGGAAGAAAAAATCGTCAAGATTGCGGAAGAGGGATTTCCAGACCGGCTCGTCGAGGGTCTGGTTGCGCAGCAGGAGATTCAGTTCGGGTTCTTGGCTAACCGATCGCTTATCCGGCAGTGTTTCCAGTTCTGGCATATTTCCCCGGCCAGATGTGCGTGGCGATGATCAAAAAACTCGCGCATCTGGAAGCCGTTGATTTAGATGCTCACAGCCATCCTGACGATGGCATTGCGACTCGCACAGCAAGCCTTCCGACAACCTATCCTTCCAGTTGTAGAGGTTAGATGCTGCCGAACATCGAATCTGCAAAAAATTGTACACGGTTCTTGCCCCGATCTCACAGTACTTTTTGAGTTCGTCATGGCGTTCGATGGCGCCAATGGACGCGTCCATTGGCGCTCCCTATAATGAAAAGATTCAATCATTTGGGAGAATTCCGCGCGTGCCGCTGGAACTGAAATCCACCATCAACCTGCCGAAAACCGCCTTCCCGATGAAGGCCAACCTGCCGCAAAACGAGCCCAAAATGCTGGCGCGCTGGGAGCAGGAGAAACTCTACGATCGCATCCGCGAGGCACGCAAGGGTTCGCCGGTGTACCTCCTGCATGACGGCCCACCCTACACCAGTGGCCCCATTCACCTGGGCACGGCGATGAACAAATGCCTCAAGGATTTCATCGTCAAATCCAAAACCATGGCCGGGTACGATGCGCCCTACGTGCCGGGCTGGGATTGCCACGGGCTGCCCATTGAGATCAAGGTCGATAAAGAACTTGGGGGCAAGAAGCTGCAGATGCCGGCGACGGCCGTGCGCGCCGCCTGCCGCAAGTACGCGGAGAAGTATCTTGACCTTCAGCGCGAGCAGTTCAAACGGATCGGCGTGTTTGGACGCTTCGAACGGCCGTATGCAACCATGACTCCGCAGTACGAGTCGGTGGTGCTGGAAACTTTTTTCTCGTTCTATGAAAACGGGTTCGTCTACAAAAGCCTGCGCGCGGTTTACTGGTGCATGCACGATGAAACCGCATTGGCTGAGGCCGAGGTGGAATACGAAAACCACACCAGCCCGACGGTATGGGTGAAGTATGGGCTGGTCGACGATCCGGCGCGGATCGATCCGGGCCTCGCTGGGAAAAAAGTTTCGACCATCATTTGGACAACCACGCCCTGGACGCTGCCGGCTTCGATGGCGGTGGCGTTTCATCCGGATGAGGAGTATGTGGCGCTCTACGACCAGGGGAGCGATCAGTTTTTTATCGTTGCGGCGAAGCTCGCTTGGGACACAGTTGTCAAATGCGGCTTCGAAGCTTTCATCGTCAATTACGAAAGTGTAAAGGCGGGCAAGGTCGTCGACTCAAATCTAGCCCACTTCCCCGGCCGTCGCCTCGAGCGCCTGAACTTCCAGCACCCTTTCCTCGATCGTAAAGTTCTTGGCGTGCTTGCCGACTACGTCACCATGGATACCGGCACGGGCGTGGTTCATACCGCGCCTTCGCACGGCGCAGAGGATTTCGCGACCGGCATCAAGTACGGGCTGGATGCAACCTGCAATGTCGATGAGAAAGGCATCCTGCGCAATGGTCTGCCGGAATATGAAGGCAAACGCGTGTGGGATGCCAATCAGCCCATCCTGGAACTGCTCAAGAGCCGCGGCGCGCTGCTGCACTCGGAAAAAACCGAGCACTCCTACCCGCATTGCTGGCGCTGCCACAACCCGGTTATTTTCCGCGCCACCGAGCAGTGGTTCATCTCGATGGAAACGGCGATGCCGGAAAAGCTGTCCGGCGGCAGAGGGAACAATTCCAAAGACAACACCCTGCGAGCGCGAACGCTTTCTGAGATCAAGAAGGTGAAATGGGACCCGGCGTGGGGCGAGGAGCGGATGGCGAACATGATCCAGACGCGGCCTGACTGGTGTATTTCGCGGCAGCGCGTCTGGGGAGTGCCCATCGCCGTTTTTCTGTGCGAGCACTGCGGCAAACCGCTCAACAATCCTGCCATCAACCGCAAAGTCGTCGAATTGTTTGCTCGTTTGGGCGCCGATGCCTGGTTCACGTCCGAATCAGACAATATCGTTCCCGCAGGCACAACGTGCCCGCATTGCGGCGGCTCGACATTCAGGAAAGAGACCGACATTTTCGATGTCTGGCTGGAATCGGGCGCAAGCTATCTGGCGCTGGCCGCAGCGGAGCCCGAATATCCCTGGCCCTCGGATCTGTATCTGGAGGGCGGCGACCAATATCGCGGATGGTTCCAGTCGTCGCTGCTCTGCGCCATGGGCACGCACGGGACACCGCCGTACAAAGGAGTGGTCACCCCTGGATGGACGCTCGACGAAAAAGGGCAGGCGATGTCGAAATCGCGCGGCAACGATGTGGACCCCGTCGATATTGCCAGCCGCTTGGGCGGAGAGATTGTACGCCTGTGGACCGCCAGCGTGGATTTTCGCGAAGACGTGGTGGGGTCGGAACGGTTGATGCAAAAGGTTGGCGAGGATTACCGGGGCCTGCGCAACAAGCTGTTCAAGAACGTGCTGGGGAATCTGTACGACTTCGATCCCGCCAAACATGCGGTTCCGTTTGAGAACATGGAAGCCATCGACCAGTACATGCTGCGGCAGACTTGCGCATTTGCCGCCGAAGTGCGGACGTGCTACGACGAATTTGCCTTTCACAAGATCTATCAGTGCGTAAATCATTTCTCTATCGTCGATCTGAGCGCATTTTTCTTCGATGTTCTCAAGGATCGTCTTTACACCTACGCGCCGGATTCGCCCGGGCGCCGTTCCGGACAAACCGCCATGTGGCGCATCTGTGAAGCGATGGTCCGATTGCTGGCTCCCATCCTGAGCTTCACCTGTGAGGAGGCCTGGGAGCATCTGCCGAAAGTGGACGGACGCCCACCAAGCGTGCACCTAGCTTTGTTTCCTGCGGACGCCGACATTCTCGGAACGAACGTTGCGGCGCAAGACGAACAACAAAGCAAGGACTGGAACGCTCTCCGCTCGGTGCGCGAAGAAGTCCTCAAAGCTTTGGAAGAAGCTCGCCAGGCAAAGCTGATCGGCGGAGGTTTGGAAGCGCAAGTCATCCTGACGGCCTCCGCGCCGCTTTACTCGCTGCTCAAGCACTACCAAGCCCAACTGCGCTACCTCTTCATCGTCTCCGCCGTAGAGACGCGGCTGGCCGCGTCTCCGGATGGTGCAAGCGGAGCCGTGAAAGTTGAAGTGAGAAAAGCTGACGGGGCAAAATGCGAGCGCTGCTGGAACTACTCGACGCACGTCGGCGAAGACAAAACCTATCCTACCGTCTGCGAACGCTGCAGCGCAGTGCTGAAAGAACTCTGACGGCGGACTCAGAAGCATAACGATCCTTGCTCGCGGGCTTGATGCTAACCTGCATAGTCATGGCAGATGCCGCGCGAGGCACGATCCAGCCTGTTCCTGCGCTGCTGCGCGCCACTGATTCCCATCAAGCATCGCGACTGCGTTATCTCTTGCCTGCGCTCGTGGCGTTGGTTGCGCGGGTCGAGTGGATGCTGATGGCCGGAACTTATGTTCTCTACCGAGGTGACCCGTTCGATCCCTGGTTGTATGGCTTTGAGATGGGCGCGGTTGCGCGCTCGCTGACGCATGGTTTGGGCTACGCTTCTCCGTTTTACATCTTTACCGGACGAACCGGGCCGACGGCCTGGGTCACGCCCCTCTACCCGCTGATGATCAGCGCTGTCATCAGGCTATTCGGGGACTTCACCGTGGCCAGCGTTTTGGCTTTGATGGCGGCGAATTGCGCGTTTTCCGCGGTCACGTGCATTCCAATTTACCTGGTTGCCGAAACAGCTTTCGGCAAACGTGTGGCGTGGCTTGCGGCCTGGGCGTGGGCGCTGGTGCCCTACTTCAATCGCTGGCACGCCTGGATTTGGGATGTAAATATCTCCGCCCTGCTGCTGGCGACCATGTTCTGGCTTACGCTGCGAGCGGAGACAGCCGGCTCGTGGCGGTCGGAGCTGTGGTTGGGAGTGGTGGCCGCAGCGGCTGCGCTGAGCAACCCCACGTTGCTTATTTTTCTTCCGGTTTCATTGTTGTGGATCGCATGGCGCAGGAGACGAGGGAAATTTGAGGCGGCGAGCGGAGAATCATCTGCGCACAATCGGCATGGGATGCGACCAATTGTCGTCGTGGGCGCGCTAGTTTTGCTCATGACCTTGCCGTGGGTTATTCGCAATCGCGTCGCTTTTGGGCAATGGGTTTTTCTGCGAACCAACTTTGGCGCGGAGTTCTATCTCACCAATCAGCATGGCCTTGCGCCATCGCAATGGCTGACCCGTCATCCATCCCTCAACTGGAACGAGGGCGCCGACTATCGAAAGATGGGAGAACTGGCTTACAACCGGGATCGCATGCATCGGGCGCTCGCGTATGTACGCGAGTATCCCGGCGAGTTTGCCGCGGTCAGCCTTCGCCGCGCGGTGGATTTCTGGTCTGGGTCGATCCCGACGGTTTTCAGTGACGATTCTTACTGGCGGTTCCGGCTCTACGTTCCGCTCACGGTATTGAGTCTGGCCGGGTTGATTCTCATGCTGGTGGAAAAAAAGCCGGCTGCCATGCTGTTTTTCGGCTTACTCCTGCTCTACCCCGCCGTGTATTACATTACCTATCCTGTGCCACGGCAAAGGCACGCGATGGAGCCGATTCTGCTGGTGTTGGCCAGCTTCGCGGTCGTCGAGGGGGTGTCGTGGACTACCCGTCGCATGCCCTGGTTCACGAGCGTAAGAACAGATTCACAATTTGTAAAACCTGCCGTGTGGGCCGCTGTCGTGCTCTTGCTTGTGGGCTGCGGTGTAACTGCGGCGCGCCGAACAACTACTCGCCACGCTGAAGCTTTTGTGCCGCAGCCAGTCTTGTCGGAGGATCGCTTCATCGAAAGCTGCGGCCAGCCCGATGAGGTCACGCGCAGCGGCGACGCGGTTGACCTGGATTACCAGAAGGCTCAGATTCGAGTCCGCATCGTCGCCCAGACCTATGGATGGGTGTTTGATCGGCGCAGCGGGAATCTGGTCGCACCGGCACAATGGCTGCAGTGCTGGCGGCAGGCAAAGTGAAAGGGATCTTGCCGTTGCTTTTCGATGGGTAGCGCCCTGCCGCAGAACGCGAAAACGCGATAATCTGGAATGGTTCGCTTTCTCTAATGCGCAAATACCTTTTCTTGATTGCCTTGCTGGTCGTGGCCCTCGATCGCTACACAAAGTGGTTGATTGGGCAACGACTCTCGCTGCACGACAGCATTACGGTCATTCCAGGCTTTTTTCGCATCATCCACGCCGAAAATCCGGGTGCGGCTTTCGGCCTGTTTGCGGATTCGCCTACGCGATGGAAGGCCGCGATGCTGATTGTCTTTTCGCTGATCGCTCTGGCCATCGTTTCGCTGCTGCTATGGAAGAACAGCCACCGGTTGACTTCCATCGGAGTTGGTCTCTCGCTGATTTTAGGCGGAGCGATTGGCAATCTCTGGGATCGGATCGTCAGCCGCCAGGTGGTGGATTTTCTGCTCTTCTACATTGGACGCTACCAGTGGCCAGCGTTCAACCTGGCCGATAGCGCCATCGTGATCGGGGCCTGCCTGCTGGTGATTGAGATCCTGTTCACGAAATCGCCACGCCGCCAGTCGGCGTGAACCAGTGGCGGCGTCACGAGAATTAGCGACCGATCAAGAAACGATCAACCAGTTAAATCCATTGTGAAGGTTTCCGACGCCTAGGGGTTCTGATAGAGCTGACGGTAGACGCTGGCGTTGCGCAGAATGGCCTGCACATACTCGCGCGTCTCGGTGAAGGGGATGGATTCGACAAATTCCTGCGGATCGCGATAATGCCCTTCTCCCAGCCACTCACTGACGCGATCGGAGCCGGCATTGTAGGCGGCAAGGGCGTACTCGAATTGCCCGTTATACTCGTCGACCATTTCCCGGAAGTAGCGCGTGCCCAGTTGCAGATTTACGGTCGGAACATAGAGCTTGGGCGCTTTATAGCCTTTGAGCTTTACCTGCTTGGCGACGGTCTTGCCGGTTTTGGGCAAAAGCTGCATCAAGCCGATGGCATTGGAACTGGACACCGCGGAAGCATTGAACTCTGATTCCTGGCGGATCAGCGACGCCACCAGAAACGGATCGAGCCCATTCAGCTCCGAATATTTGCGCAGATCAGTCCAGTAGGCGCGCGGAAAAAGGGCTTCCCAGTAGGGTCGAGGCAGATCGGAAATATCGACCGCGAAGTAATTCATCACGTGCCGCTTCATAATCTGGATGGCACGGTCGTAGCGCCCGCCGTCCTGGTAAACGCGCGCCATCTCGGCCAACGCCCAGCTCGCGCCTTCCTCACTTGCGGCCGCCTGTAATTCGCGCACCGCCATATCGGCCAGGGCCCCGTTCGAAAGCAGGCGGGCGCGAGCTACACGCAGATTGTCTTCAGGAGGCTCGGAGTCCGCGACTTTGCTCGATGCCGGCAACGGAGGAACGTGATCGAGCAGCGTGTAGTGGACAGTATCCGGAGATGCATCCGGCGTTTTAGCGGGCAGGTTTTGCAGCCGCTCGCGCGCCAATTCGGCATAGTAGTAGTTGCGGTAGCGCTCCGCCAGTTTCTGATAGAAGGCCCGCGCCATGCCCGGGTTGTTTTCTTCCTCGGCGATGCGAGCGCGCCAGTAGAGGGCAGCCGGAACCTCGAGGGAATCGGGATAGAGCGTGATCTGGTTTTCAAAATCAGTGCGTGCTTCTTCGGTCCGCCCTTGGCGAAACGCCAGCCACGCCGCCTTCCAGTAGGCATAGGACGCGTGCGTACCATTTGGGAAACGCTGTTGGAGTTCCCGGTAGTAATCGATGGCGCGATCGTAATCGCGCTTGAGCAAGTACATATTGCCGGCAGAAAGCAAGGCCTGTTCGAGCCATGGACTGGCTGGGCCAAAGTTGCGCAATTGGTTCACCGTCTCAACCACGGCATTCTCATCGCTGGTGGAGCGTGCGGTTTCGCTCAGCAGGTAAAGGCGCTCGGCCTCCGCGTCTCCTTGTTGCGCGCCCATGGAAGTGAGCAGTTGCTGTGCATCGCGGCTGCGGCCGGTCTTGTCAAGCGCGGTCGCAAGCGCCAATTCGATCTCGGTTCGATCTGCCGGCGCTGCTGCTTCGTTCATCAACTCGCGGTCTTCATTTGCCGCCTCACCGTAATGCTTGCTCTTGAAAAGAAGATCGGCGCGTGTTTTACGCTCGGCGAAGGAACCGGAAACGCCCAGCTTGCGCAACTCCGCTCCCGCGGGGTCGGCTTCCGGGCTATTGGGAAGATTGAAGTACACATTGCGAAGCGCATTGGCGGCCTTGTCCCTCTCGCCGAGCGCTTCGTAAGCGCGGCCCAGGGCAAGTTCGACGTCGCTCCGCAGGGGTGCACGGTTTTTCTCGAGCAAATCGACAGCTTCTCTTGCTCGCTCTTCCGCCACCAGCACCGTCGCATAGAGCACCTGGGCATCACGGACCAGCAGGGAATCGGGAAAGCGCGCGGTGAAGTTGGCGAGTGTGGCCAGAGCTTCGGGATAGCGGCCGGTCTTGAGGTAGGCATCGCCAAGATAGTAGGCGACGTAGTCCCCGAGTTCGCTGGCTCCGGCTTTGGCGCGACTTAGCGGATCGATGGCTTTGGCATAGTCGTGATCCAGTGTGCGGGCATAGCCAACAACAAGCCAGGCCAGCGCTCCGGCATCCTCTTTGGCATGGCGGCGCGCATAGGCTTCCACGCCGGCGTAAGCCGCGGGACTGCGGTCTTCGAAAAGCTGCTGCGCCATGGGACGAAGATTGGTCGAGGCAGCAAACGCCGCGCGCGCGCGCCGCACACGCGGCGAAATCCTCTTGCGGTTCCGACTGGAAACGCTTTTCTTGTGAGGGACTGTTCTCTTCTGAGTGCTGGCGCCAGCCGAGGCCTTATGCGGAGACGACGACTTTGCCGGGGGTGACTTGGCGGCCGTGGGCTTTCCGGACGACGAGGAACTGTCGGCAGGCGTGG
>Ga0187784_10003248_pt1 | contig 13110 bp, 13 predicted proteins | sample 1015_SJ02_MP15_2_FD_132964 | JGI IMG/M metagenome (GOLD analysis project Ga0187784, IMG submission 132964) | Tropical peat soil microbial communities from peatlands in Department of Meta, Colombia - 1015_SJ02_MP15_20_MG | ecosystem: Environmental > Terrestrial > Soil > Wetlands > Peat | place... | reverse complement strand
TTGAGCGGCATTTTGATATACCGCTTCATCATCCGAGTTATTGGATTCATATTTCCTCCTCTTTTTGCTCCCTCCATGACACCCACTAGCGTGACACAAAAACGTTAGGTCGTAGAAACGGTGCGTGATAGCTTAAGGTTGTTGTTTTTAGCTGCGACCTATCTTGTATTCTAAAATCGCTAGAATGGAGAAGCCGGTTTGCTCCTGCGTAGGCTGCTGTCTAAGCCTTCAAACGGACTTGCAAGAACCCAGAGCCTTTTTTGCTATTCTGGATAGTCTATGCAACTATCCAGATTGTACTTGTTGCATCGTCTAAGTCGCCGAAACGTTTGTTTAATTCCCTTCAAAAAACCATTCTTTTGTAATGCCAAGATTGCATATTGAGAACAGGTCGGGTAAAATCTGCAACGCACCCCGTTTCGTGACAGACTTGGGGAGATGAATATCTGATAACCCCTCACAGCTTTTATGGCTAATTTACTTAGGAACTGCATGCGCGATTTGCTCTTTCTTAATATTCTTTGAGTTACAGTTAGGACATTTGTTCAAATCGACTACCTTTTTATCGGGTATGAATACGGCGGGTAGGCATCCAGTACAGCACGACATGCTTTTGCCGAGATTACTCATTGCATTGCCTACGTTCTGCAACTGCTCCTGTTTGCCATAGTGCCATACCTTCCCACATGAGTTGCAGGTGCATCGTATTTCCGTAATGGTTCTCGTTTTTGGAATTTTACTGCTTATGTTTTCTTTCTTCACGCTTTTTTTGCTACTAAATGCGAACAGCCCTTTTCGCGGTGCTTTTTGAGGCTCTGTGACCGGTGAAGTTTTTTGCATTCGGCTGACTGATGAAGGTGTGTTATCAAAAGCTGCGCCGCAATTGAAACAAAACTTAGAATCTGTTTTAATTTCGGCACCACAATTCTTGCAATATCTTTTACCTACGTCCATTTGCGTATAGCCCTCTTGGCGGGAAAACGAATCAACGACGTAAAAGGGCGGCGCGATAGCTTAAGCGTTGCCTTTTGTCTCGTTCCTGACTTGAAGATGCGCGTCTTTACTTCTCACACTACGTCTCGGCAACCAATTTGGTAGGTAATACCAGTGTGTTGTCCGATGAACAATAATTGGTAGAGGTCGATGAGCTCGTATCAGAAATGGCTACTACAAAAACGACTATGCGGATGTGGCCGCAGAAAACCTTTTTAGGAAGTGCTCAACCAGTTTGGAGCTTGCCAATACTTGCAAGACCGCGTGCACGAAAGCTGTCTACCAAACAGCGCACGTCAGCAGTTGCGACGAATTATCAAAAGGATTCAAGGGCAGATACATCAAAGTCGCGAATATGGGTGGACGTATGAGCAGCCGTGATGCTAGGGTGCGCGGCTAAATAACAACACTTAAGCTACCACGCCGCCGCTTTGCTCTTTTGAATATCTCTTTTTCAAGCGAAGAACTTCAAGGAGGAGGAGTGAGTGAGTCATAAACGTACTACGATGAGCATCGCCTTAGCAACTGATAGCTCGACTCACTCGAGAAACGCATAGTTCTCGGAACCATCATCGGGCGCAGTGACTTGCAGCAGGGCTGATGCGTCTCAGGTTCCGGTTCTGCTGGAAGCGCAGCGAGAATCTAACTAGGTTCCTCACACAAATCAGCTTTACGTGGTTACATCGCCGTAAAATCTAAGATATTATCCCATTGCTTGATTACGTGGGGGTGTGTGACGTCTAACGTGACCCACTCTTGAAAGGTTTGGGGGTTGTGGCCTGTAGCCCGGCTATAATCGTCGCCGTTAGGGAAATGCGCGGCCCAATCGCTAGTCGTATATATTAAGGTGTAATTGGCTTTATAAAAAGCGTTTAGATAATTCGTCGCATCTTGCGTGGTCGGAAAGGCGAGGAAAGTATCGCTCATCGACGATGTGCCGTTACCCTCACGCCACGTTGCTGTTGTACTGACGTTATCATTGCTTTGCCACGTCTCGCTCCAGGCCAGCGGTCCTGTGTTTTGGACAGATTCGTTATACAGATTAACAATCGTTTCGAGTACTGCGTTGTGTCCGGCAGTTGAGGCTGCCGGCGCAGGCGTCACTGATGCCCCTCCCAATACAGAGCCGTTGCCCACCGTCATTTGGTCTGTCAGCACCTGATAATAGTTGTTCACATTGGCACTACCGAGATACTCGAAGTATTCTCCGCCAAGAATCAGGCCTATTGTCGTAGGCTGGTTCAGGTCTATTCTAACCTGTGGTGTTGACGGATTAGATGAGTATGTTGTTCCTAAATAACCCACCCAGAAGATGTTTCCTGATGTGTTGCTCGACTCAAATTGCTGGAAGCCCTGAGCCTCTTGCGCATCAATTGCCGCCTGATACACATTAAACGCTTCAGTGCGGTCCGGAGTTAACACGACTGTTACGTTCCTTTCGTAAGGAGTTGCCACCTGTGGCCCGTCCGTTACGACGCCGTGGTAGGTGATTGTATCGCCACTTGTAGTCATCGTAAATGCCGTGTTCACGGTGTAATTCTTCGATGCGTATAAACTATTAATAGCGGCTGCTAGGTCGTTCGCGGCGAGCGAGCCGTAAGCCGAGCTGCTTGACGTCGTGTTCGATGAAGTGCAACCACTCGTGCAAATGACCAACGTCGCGATGATGGCCACACATGCCGCTAATTCTAATCGCCTTATTTTTATCCTCATCTAATTGACCATAAATCTGGCTTCCTCTTTTTAAACCGGAGTCAGCAAAAAGCTCCCGCTAGCCGTCGAACCGTAGTAGCTACTAGTCCCGAACGCATACATGGAATACGGGCTTGTCATATTGCCAATCATGTCTACGGGAGCCATAAACGAGGCGGTTCCGATTCCGTTTGCGTTCGAGGTAACCGTACCGTCCTGATTATCTCCTGCGCCCCAACCAACGGATACGACAGCCATAGGAGCGCCGGTAATCGAGTTGGTCACTTTAAACACTATTGTTACCGTTGTTCCGCTCTCTGCGGTGCTAGGAGCCGACACAATCGTTATTTGTGCTGTTGGTTCGGGTGTTGGCGTCGGCGCTGTAGGCGTCGCTAAAGCGGGCGTCAGCGTCGCAATGATAATAGCCGTCGTCGTCCTCGACCCCAAGCCAGTGGCAATTTCCACAGGTTTTAGTCATTTTTATCTCACCCCCTCAAAGACCTGTTTCGATTACCGTCCCTGACGTCACGAACTGGTCTTGCTGGCACGCGTAGCCCATATTAACCCCCTCAGCTAAGCTATTTATCTTAATCGCGCACATATTGACCGTCGCCGGGTGACCCATCATCAGCGAATACGCGTCAGGGGTGAGTGAATCGTTGCGGGTGTACCCTGTCGTTTGATAGCTAAAGAACGCCGTCGCCGAGTCCGTCGAGTTAAACGAATTTACGTAAAACCTCTCTACTGTTTTCGCGCCGTTCGCAAAAAGCCCGTTCGGCGTCGTGTTGACGTCTGTTATGGTCAACCCGCTATCGTCAAACGCGTTATAAACGAGGTTACACGTAATCGTGTCGTTCGGCCCCGCGTGCTGTTGCGTCACGTTTTCCAGCGCTTCGGCGTATTGATACGCGGGCGAAAGTCTAAATTGGGATTCTATCGACGTAGCCGTTTGCGTGTTAGACCCGTTCGACGTGTTCGATACGCACCCCGCGACGCCTACGGCGCTAATAATGAGCGCCGCTAGGACGCCGAACATCAAAACAGTTTTTAAGGATATTTTAATTTTTATTCACCTCTTTTTTAAGAAAACGCACGATGTTCGAATTGCAGCTCCCCCACCCCCTCCTGACAAATTCTGTGTGATGGGGCTCGATATACAGCCTGCGGCGCTTACGAGCGTGCCCATAAGCGCCACCACAAGGGACATTAGCAAAAAAATTTCTTTTCATCTGTCCTTCGTGAAGCTCCGTTCTTTTAAAGAAAAAAAGAGGAGGAGATATCCTACAGGTTCGTGACTACCGAGTTTAAGCCGTCGTTGTAAGTCAGTGTTGCAGGAACTGAATTCTGGGGAATCTCAAACGCGACATTGCCCGATACGTGCTCGCCTGGATTCGAGTTTTGTATCGTCTGTATCGCGTTCGGGTCAGTCGTCCACGCTGTTGCTTGATAATCTGTGCCGTCTTTACAAGTCAGCTTAAAGAACAGCGGGTCGCCTAGCGCCTGATTCTGCTGGTTGTTGTTCGTGCACGTCACGTTAAACACGACGTATTTGTCACCAGGCTGCGGCGTCGTCGCAGTGCCGAAAGTACTCGCTATCTGATACGCCTCTTGCTGCGAATTGATTTTCACTCCTATATTCCCACTACTGCCACTATTATTCGCGTTCTGCGTGGTGGTCGTTGTGCAACCACAGGTTGCGACCAAAACGAGCGCACCGATAAATAATAGTGGTAGCGCCTTTTTCAACGGCATCTTGATGTACCGTTTCATCATCCTAACTATTGGATTCATATTCCTACCCCACGTTTTGCCCTGTAACCGGTGGCGCTACAACCTGTTCCTTCTTCTGCGCGAGGATGAGGATGCCCCCTACTAGAAACAGTATGAAGCTAAGGACGCCGAAAAGACCGATTGATATGACAACTCCAAACGCCCCGATAACCATAAGAGCTGTTCCGAGAATTTTCCGTGTTTCAAGCACCCCGCCAGCCATTCCGACTATCGAGAAGATAAAGGCCCCCGCTGCGTTCGTATACAACGATGACGCCCCGGTAGCGTTGAAGGCCTGTCCTATGCCCCCGATGAGGACAACAAGAATAGCGGCGAGGATTCCGAAGATTCCTCCAATAATCCCTAGCCAAAATGCTTTTGCCATTTAACCCCCCTTAAGCTCTAGTTCCGAGCTTATGGACTTCCCTTGAGTCACATACTAAATCTGGCTCAAGTTCACAGTTGGTCATTAATGATACACGAATGTATATAATTCTTGTCATTTTGATGCATTATTAAAATTATTTAAATGAATATATTTAATGACAATGAAGTAAAGTGTTTAAAAAAATTGTATAAAATAACAATAAGGCATTGCTGAAGTGAAAACCATGAAAAAAGAAAACAAATCAAGCATTCCAGTATCGCAAGCGACGCGGGAACGTGTTAACAACCTAAAGTACATCTGCCAAGCACAGCACAAGCGCGAGTTCAACCAAGATGACATTATTCGCTTCTTACTCGACTTTTATGAGATACATGGTGACTCTGCTGCGATACAAGCCGTTATAGACAATATAGCGAAACGCGAAAAGGTAACCACTAAAGGGTAAACTTTTGATTTTCCGCGCTAAAGCAAGAATTCTATTTCTTATGAAATATCAACATTTGCAACTACGCCACATTCAAATCGCAACCTTTATCGGCACTCTTCCCGTTTTCTAAGGCGTTCACCCTGAAGGCGCATATGTCACACAAGACTGTTTTCCTTTGTTGGGGGCAGTGCTGGTTATCGCCACAATCATGTGATACCGGTTGCCGATGGCACTCGATAAACTTCATAGAGAGGTGGGATGGATGACTCCTAAATATATTGCAATAAGCATTGTTGCAGCGGCTCTTATGCTCTCATCGCTTTGTGCTGCGGTAACCAATCCGGTGACCGCAAGTACTCAGGTGGGAGCGCCGATAGCAGGCACCGGGCCTGGTGTGTGCTTCAATGAATATAATTATCAAGCTTACGTCTTTGCTACCGACACCAGCGGTGTTGTCTGGTTTACGACTGCGTTGCGTAGCGGTAACGGTACTTGGCAATCTATCGGAGGCTCGTCCACATCTGCTCCCGCCGCCGTCTCTTGGAGCGCCAACTACCTCAGACTTGACGTTTTTGTCCGAGGCAGCGATGGGGCGCTCTGGTGGAAGTACTACCAGAACGGCTGGTCTGATTGGCAATCACTCGGCGGAAAACTCGCAGGAGCCACCGGCCCCGCTGTCGCTTCATGGTCACCAGGCCGACTCGATGTTTTTGTAACCGGAACCGACGACGCCCTGTATCACAAGTGGTACACCGGCGGCACATGGTCCAGTTGGGAAAATCTTGGCGGAAAACTGACGTCGTCACCGGCTGCGACTTTTAGCAGTGGCGCATCCCCGGGCAACAACTACCGCCTCTACGCTTTTGTGCGCGGCTCCGATGGAGCCCTCTGGCAGAAGTACTGGCAGAATGGCTGGAGTAGCTGGAAATCCCTAGGCGGGCAAATCGCTCACGCCACAGGCCCCGCTGTGACCCAATACCTCGGCCCCGTCTTAGTACAAGGCACGGACCATCAGCTCTGGGAAACGTATGGCGGGGGCGGCTCTCCGTGGCGCACTTTGACCCGGGACATATGGAACGGCTCGAAGTGGACCGAGGAAACTGTAAAGCCTTCCGAAACGCTGTCCGTCTCTGCGCCGGCCGTAATCCTCCTTCCCGACCTTAATCCTATGGCGTTTGTCAGCAGCACCAGCGGGAACGTCTGGTGGAGCTGGACGGATGCTCTGGGGTGGACCCAATGGAACTCCGTGGGTAGTCCGCCCTAAGTGAACAGTCCTACGTTGTCACGCAACGCGTTGCCCTGACGCGCCATCAGAGGCAGCGTCACGCGTTTCTTTTGCTCTTTCTGCAGCTCGTAACACGTTATTTCATTTTTCGATTTCGTTTCATTTTTAAGGAGTTACAAACTGTCGCTCCTGTCGCACGAAAGTATGCGACAGCAGCCTTTGTCACAAGCACTCGAAAACGTGTGAAAGTAAAAAAAGGAAAGGCAATCAGCAGTAGAAATCCTGACTGCCAAAAGGGCTTATTTTTACGTTTAGCTCTGTTTAGCGTGGTTTATACGCAGAGCCTGCCTAAAGCGATACGCGATTACGGTCCCGCGATACTTGTGGTCGACCAGGACCAGTCGGAGGTGGCAGTGTAGGGTGAGGACCCGGTTTTCGTCCAGATGCCGCCATCGCCGCCGCGCACCGTGACGAGGATATTAGTGCTGTTCGCTGCTGATGGCGACGACGTTAGGGCCCCACCGAGATTGAGCCAGCTGGACCACGTCGAGCCGTTGTCGGTAGAGTAGGCCATATACATGTGGCCGGTCGTGCCTTCGACGAACACGTAAATATTGCCGCTTGCTCCTACGGTGGCCGTTGGTGCTGTTCCGGCCGCAAGCACCCCGTTACTTAGTTTATTCCAACCGCTGAATCCGCTCGAGCTGTCAGTCTTATAGTACAGAGCGCCGGTGGTGCCGCGTACGAAGACATCGGGATAACCAGCACTATTCATCACAGCGCCTGGGGTCGCCGTCACGACTCCGCCGAGGTCAGTCTGCGTAACGATGCCATTGAGCTGAGAATCCCACAGGAGATGGTGGGTCGCGCTGTCGACGTGAAACCCGTCGACCTCGACAGTTGAACAACTGGGAGTGGGACCAGGGATGGGGATGGGCCAAGGTATCGGCCAGGGCCAAGGTATCGGCCAAGGCAGCACACAGCCGCCAATTGGTGCTGCAAGCCCGGGAATACACAAGGGTTGGGAAACCGGCGCACTAGTTACGGTTCCTACGTGAATTGAAAAGGTCGCGACTGTGCCGGTGCCTGCAGCGACTGTGCCGGGCCAAGCACCCCAAGAGCTCCAGGTTGCACCGTTATCGCCTGTCACCTTCTCATAGAGGTTCCCGTCGTCCCCGCGCACAAAGATGGCGATATCGCCAGGTGCACCTTGGCACACAACAGTGGGGTTTGTTCCCGAACCGATGGCCGAGCTCCAAGCACCAGCGCCAATCTTATAGTAGATGTTGCCGCTGGAGGTAGCGACACCTTGTGCAACGTACCACACGTTAGCGCCATCCCAGCACACGGAAGGTGCTCCGGTGATGGCGGTGCCAACGGTCGCTGGTTGCGCCACACTTACCCCAGCCACCGCAACCATCGATACCAGCACGATGGTAGCCATAGCGAGACTTAGGATACCAATTTTATATTTCATTATCTACACCTTGCTGCCGTTCACGGGTTGATATGCGAGGAATACGCATATCCGCCCGCCAACGGGACTTCTTGCTTAAATTGGGTACCTATATGTTTCTTAGTAATAAAAGGTGGTGTAACGCCTGCGTGTTACGATAACGAGAGCAGTCGGAGGCCATTTTAATGCTATTATTGCACTACGCCAGGCATAGAACGGAAAAGTTATTACACCCTTGCAGTTGAGACAGGCAGCGTTCTTGCAGACCCAACGAAGGTTAAGTGCAATGCATGAAGCAAAGAAAGGAGCAGGTGGGCGGACTCACAGGATTTAGAAGCAGTTAGTCAGTAGTAAGACTGCTCAGCGGCACGCTAAACCCGTTTGCGTTCTTGCCCGTTCTTCTTATGCGCTTGCCGGTGCAATATTTCGTGTCTAAATACTCACAGTCCGTACAGTGACACCGGCCCAAAAGCTGGATACCCCAGCACTCACTTGATAGCTGACTTTGTTGAACTGTGGTGGCGTGCATGTCAAAGACCCCATTCAATTAGGTACCTATTTGCACTTGCCAGCCGTTGGCTCTGAGCATAACGACAAATATTGCCGTTTGCCTCGCAAAGCGCATCGGAGCAACAAATCGCCGGCTATCTCTCGCCATGTTAGTTTCGACCACGCGGATGAACCTCTTTACGCAGGAGTTCATGAAATGCAAGCCTGATGAGGTCAGTGCCGGGTTTACCTCTCAACTTAGTCGCGCTTGCCAAAAGCTGAAGACGGGGCGCTGCGCTGTAGAAGAGATTAAAAAGCTACAGGTGTCCGCCACTGTTAATAGGCCTAAAAGTGTCTCCGAGAGACAGTGAAACAATAAGTGCGGACCTGGTTACGGGTTACGCACTCAAGCTAGTTGCTCCGCGAGTACTGACTGCGCGGTTTCACGTCACCGTCATCTGCAATGTTGTAGACGCCGTTCCGGCGGGGCCAGTATATGATGCTGTTGCAGTATATGGACCTACTTGTGTAATCGGACTAAACTGTGGTGATGTCCACCTTCCAGGTATCCCACTTGAGTCTGTCTGCGTAGCGGTATATGTTTGACCCGCTAAACTAAATGTTACGGTTCCGCTAGTTACTGGCGTATTCCCTTGCATAACAATTGCACTCAACTCGAATACGGCTCCATGCGATATTTCGTTTGCCCCGTTGAAGGATATAGTTACCTGCGCCGGGGTAGCAGAAGGCGTTGGCGTAGGCGTTGACGAACCGCACGCTGGCGTATTGCAGTTCTCAGACGGTCGATAGCCTGCTGCACAGGCGTCCGCCAATGTGGGGAAGATGACAAGATTCTTCGCCAGAATGCTTTTCGCATCCCAACACCACGGGTAGTGATAGACGTTCGAATTAATACTCCCCACGAACGGGCCGTTGTAAGCCTGAAGGTTCGCGGGTGGCGCGGTCGGTAACGCCGCTATTTCTGCGGGAGTTGCCACGGTCAGTTGTGGCGTCGTTGGCATCGGAGTGGGTGTCGCTTGACTCGCTGTCGCTTGCGGCGTCGTTGGCATCGGAGTGGGCGTCGGTTGAGTTTGCGTGGCTACCGGCTGGGTTGGTGAGTTTGCCGAGCTTGCCGCTGGAGTAGGAGTCGGGGTTGGGCTTACTGGCGTCGATGAAGTAGTGCATCCCGCTATCGATAATGAAGCAATCACAAGAAGTATGATGGTGACTAACAACTTTTTTTCCATACGCGTTTCCCCCCTTGACGAAAAAATGAATCAAAAGCGTAAGGACGTTGCGTGGCAGCTTAAACGTTGCCTTTTATAACCTCTTTAGTCGCTCTTCAATTTCACGGCAATGAACCGCGTTGAAGGAGATTGTCGCCGCCGTGACCGGCCAGCGACGAGGTAAGTGCGGAGGTGGCAACTGGCCGCGAAATAACCGACACTGGTGAGAAGTGCGAACCAGGCCGGCTAAATGTGAGATTAGGACTTGAGCAAGTTTGCATACGGGGACCCTTATGCTTGCGGTCTGCCTCTGTAGAAGTATAGAAGTACTAACTATGAGGGAAGTGTTTTGCGTTACCTCTAGCTAGGCGGACCATTAACCGGCTGTTTGAACAGAAAATCTGTAATGGCGGACTGCAAATCGTTAAAACACTTATCACAAATGTCGATGATATCTATCTTAAACAAGCTCTCAACGCCGTCAGGGTCGTCAGGGAATAGTCTCTCGAGTTTTTCTTTAACTTCAGGGTCAGCAAAATACCATTCCAGTTTGATACTTTGTTCTTCTCCTGTCTCAGGGGCGTAGGGCGTCTCTAATTGTTTCTCCGTGATATTTCCGTCTAGGTCATAGACATAGGCGCTAGTCTTTACGTCCAGACGTATAGTTTCGTGATGAGACACCCCTAGCCTCCTCTGTGCGATGCCTTGATGATAGGCTAAGTTTCGGTATTCGAGAAGTAGCTTCATCTGGGGGTCCTTTTCCATCCAACATCGTTGCTTCACATACCACACATCAAACCCAGGGGAGCAGTGAAGCTCTTTTTGCATTGCCAACGTGATAGCACGGAATTGCCCCAGAAACGCATCTAAATTGAAAATGAAGGGATTATAATTCCTATCATTTTTCATCATTCGCAAAAAGTGGTCGGCGCCAGCAAGTTTTTCCCACGTTTTAAATGCCTTTTTTGTCGCGTACATATCTTGACCTCGTTACGGCGCCTCATTTATTGACCGTTAAGCGGCTGCCCCGCACTGTCGAATCCTACCAGCGGCCACCTCGCTTTGTCGGGACTCCCCGTTCAAGTGCTCGGCAGGCAGTCTTCCTCTTAAAATCCTTTATAACTTCTTGGGTCTGAACCTTTCCTCTCTCGGCGCTGAGTATAGCGCGATACCGTTCGAAATCAGCGTGCATCTTCTTTCTCACGCTAATGGTCGTTCTATCTTCTTTCATTTATATTTCAAACATTTCATAAAGCATAAGTCCGTTGCGGGTGTTAAAATTCGCGGAGATGAATTACTATGGTGACAAACGCTTTGTTAAGCGCCCGCGACCGCCCTAGCGTCTATGATAATTCAGCCCTGCGCGAGATTCATCAAGCTACGATACGGGCGCACCACGCAAAAGCCGGATATGACTACCCGACAATTCATCTTCCGCCTACACTATCGCCGCTGATAGGGTTACCGACCCGCATCTACGAAACGATTCACAACGGCGCACTTGCATTTCTCGTAGTCGTTGTACGGGATGCGGCAAAATTGAAAAACGCCTCAGAAAGCCCTGATACCGTCGCCTTTACACGGCGAAGGCCGGGCGTTCGAATCGCCTCGAGCCCATCTGTTTTTGGAGGATTTAGACGAAATAACGGGCTCAGGGGAGCTTTTTGACACTGGCCATCGCTCTCAATGCAATTTTCTAATTTAGCTAAACTAGGTAAATGTAGTGTAACAAAAAATCCACGAGCGCCGTCTATTTCCGTTTCATAGATGTGACGATTTGACCAGCTAGTTCTTCGAGGTCTCGTAGCATGCGGATTATCGGATAAGAAAACGTCGGGTTACGTGACTGTAGTGAGATTTTGGTGGTGAATATTTTTACCCGCATATGCAGAATCTGATAAGGAGTACAGGCGTTGCAGCACTCGTGAGGGCGTTTTCGGTATCCGTCGGCCTCCTTCTTTTATCTTTCTTTTTCAGCCCGTTCGAGCTGCTGGTTCCGCTCACTGAGGGCAGTTGCGGCAGAACATGAAGACAAGGCGCGTTACTGCAAAGAATCTGAAAAGCAACTGGAAGCCTTCAATCTAACGTCTTACCGCAAATATTTGTGTTCATTTTCTGCCCTTGTGGTTGTCTATTCAAGGGCTATCCAAATGTGAAAAGCTGACATCTTCCAATACTGCATATAAATATCAAAAACCGGCCCAACCTGTGACTCTTGTAAAACCTCCAGTCTACTGCTGACACGCCGTGTGTGAGGATATTGCTCTTCTTCGACTGGTCCTAGCACGTCTCGCAACGCTGTAACGCGCCTATGTCAGATTTTTTTTAAGCTCACGCCGCTCCAGTACTTCGTATAAACTTCGCAAAGGTGCACAGGCAGAGGATGTTTGTGGTGCTTCCAGTCGATTGCGCTCTCACCACGTGGGCTAGGATATAAACATGATTTGATTGATCCCAGCGATGGCATCGCCATGTCGTTCTGTGAACTTACAAAGATCACCGAGCACGAAGTGCCTCTCCAAGCGCGACACGGAAATCTTTTGTCGCGTAACTCACGTCTAAAAAACCGTAGTGAAAGCATGCTTGATTGGTTTAAGCGTGCACTTGCCGCTAGAACCATACTATTCGCCTTGTGACGATATCTTGTTACAGAAGTCTTTAATAGAAAAGGGAGTATACTAGTCAGTTTTAAACCGCAGTGCAAAACTAGCATTGCATTGCCAAAGGAGATGTGTCAATGGTCTCATTGTCTGAAAAGGTGATAAACAACATCAACACGTGGAAGGGGCGTGCCCGCGGCGTGTTAGCGACGGTAAGCGATGCGGGCGTGCCGAACGCCGTTCCGGTGGGGGCGGTTATCGTGAAAGATCCGGAGACGATCCTCGTCGGCGACAACTTCTTCAAGAAAACAGCCGAAAACGTGAGACGGCCGGACTGCCTTGTGGCCGTGACGTCGTGGATCGAAACAAAGGGTTATCAGGTAAAGGGCACTGGTAACTACGTGACTGACGGGTCCGACTACGAGACGATGAAGCAGTTTATAAAAGCGATCAACCCGAACCTGCCTGCCAAGGGCTGCCTTGTGATAAAGGTCACCGAGGTTTTTGACGTCACACCCGGCCCGAACGCGGGAGAGAAAATCGCGTAGATCGACCTCGAAAAATACGCGCTAATATAAACTTTTTCCGGAAATTGTTTCAGAGACAGTGTCATCGGCGCGGACGTCGCTGAGCAGACAAGTCAGCAGACAACTCGGAAATCAAAAAAGAGCTTTGAGGGCCTTGATCGCCCAAAAACAAATGGGATCGGCCGGATTCGAACCGGCGACTTCCCCCGTGCGAAGGTTTGACCACGGTTTCGCTCCTTCTGTTTCAGGGTTGATATTTGATTCAACAATGGTTAGTGATAAGTTAGTTGCGTATCTTCGAATTTCGCCACTACGTT
>Ga0187784_10003247_pt1 | contig 13110 bp, 10 predicted proteins | sample 1015_SJ02_MP15_2_FD_132964 | JGI IMG/M metagenome (GOLD analysis project Ga0187784, IMG submission 132964) | Tropical peat soil microbial communities from peatlands in Department of Meta, Colombia - 1015_SJ02_MP15_20_MG | ecosystem: Environmental > Terrestrial > Soil > Wetlands > Peat | place... | reverse complement strand
GGCAAAAGTGATTCGGCGGCGGGAGAAGGTTGCGGACCTGCTGCGTGCTGAGGTGTGATACGGCCTCAAACTCAGCTTAATCCTGCCTCTCCCTTTCTCCCCACTTCAGCTTGCTGCGCAGAACGTGGAAGAAATCCAGGCCGGTGCGAAACAGGGTTACCTGATGCTCAGAGCGGCGGCAGCGCACGCGGTCGCCGTCGCGCAAGTCCAGGCCGGGTTGGCCATCCAGGCTGAGATAGGCAACTTCTTCTTCGCTGCGCAGCAGGATTTCGATCTCAACCGAATCCGGCACCACCAGTGGGCGATGAGTAAGCGCATGCGGCGCGACCGGAGTGATCACGAAGGCATTGACAGTCGGCATCAGGACAGGTCCACCCGCCGAGAGAGAGTACGCGGTTGAGCCGGTCGGCGTGGCCACGATCATCCCGTCGGCCCGGTAGCTGGAAACGAAAGCTTTGTCCACATAGAGGTCGTAGTTATTCAGGCGAGCGAGGGCGGTTTTGTTCACGACGGCGTCGTTGAAGACGAGGTAGCTGCCGCGCACCGTGTCTCCGCGCAGCAACTCGCATTGCATCAGCGAGCGATGCTCAACGGCAGCGCGGCCTTCGGCGATCGCGTCGAGCATGTCGTACAGCGACCGTATTGGCACCTCGGTCAGGAAGCCCAGCGAGCCGAGGTTGACCCCCAGCAACGGCACATCAACGGCCGCCGTGACTCTCGCTGCCGAAAGCAGCGTACCGTCGCCGCCCAGCACGACGACCAGGTCCAGCCGACGCGTACCCATCTCCGGCCGCGGAACAGTCTCCTGCCCCGGCGTATACTTTGCCGTCTCCTCGTCGACAATCACGCGATAACCATGCTCCGCGAACCACGCAAGGAGTTGGGGGATAACTTGCGCCACCTGGGAACGATCGGGCCGCGAAATGATCGCTGCGGTTTTCTGAGGGGATGCTTGCGGGCTGGGCATGGCGTTGACGAAAGAAGATTGTACAGAATTCCAGGGTTTAAACCACCCGGGCCAGGGGAACACAAGATCAGAAAACGCCATAAAGCAGGAACTCGCGGTTGCCTTCGGCGCCGAGAATGGGCGACTCGATCGCGTCGGTTCGTGCCGCTCCGAGCTTCTGCAGTGCGTCTCGGACCCGATTCACCGCTGCCATTTGCGCCTGCTCGTCGCGCACGATGCCGCCCTTTCCAACCTGTTCCCTGCCCGATTCGAACTGGGGCTTGACCAGCACGACGATCTGACGTCCCCTGCGTTCGTCTGGCGATTCAGGCAAGGCAGCCGCAACCACCGCCGGAAGCACCAACGTCGCCGAGATGAACGAAACGTCCATGACGATGAGATCTGCAGTTTCACCCAGAACTTCACGCGTCAAGTAGCGCGCATTCGTCTTCTCCAGAAGCCGGACGCGCGCATCCTGGCGAAGCTTGAAATCCAACTGGCCGTAGCCGGTATCCACGGCAACCACGCGCGCCGCGCCACGCTGCAACAGACAGTCGGTGAATCCTCCGGTGGAGGCGCCAACGTCGAGACAAATCTTACGGTTCACATCAATCTTCCAGTGGTCGAGCGCACCTTCGAGCTTCAGCCCTCCGCGGCTCACGTACTTCAAATCTTCCCCGAGCAGGCGAATCACGGACGCTTCCACGACCTGAGCGCCAGCTTTTTCCAGTTTCTGATCGTTCACCAGCACCTTGCCGGCAAGAATCATGGCCTGAGCGCGCTCACGCGATGCCGCCAGACCACGATCCACGAGTAGTTTGTCGAGTCGGACTTTCAAGTGAGGATTTGCCTGCTGCTTCACCACGAAAGTGCCAGCACCCGCTCCAGTGCAAAGTGCTGAAGCATCTCCCGATGAATCACTTACGAAGATACTGTGCCCTTTTTCCACAGAATTTTCCACCGACATGTTGAAAACTTCTGCGGCCGCGTCTGCCCACACAAAAGCCGCCCCGGGCAGGGCGGCTTGGTAGCTCGGCGGCTATAGATTAACCTGCAACCTCTTCCAGCAATTTCTGATCGATGTCGAAGTTGGCGTGAACGTTCTGCACGTCGTCGTGTTCTTCCAGCGCCTCCATCAGGCGGATCATCGTGCCCGCGGCAGCGCCTTCCAGTTTGATGTAGTTCTGCGGAATGAAGGCGATGCTCGAAGATGTAGGTGTAATCCCAGCCTTCTTCACCGCTTCGAGCACAGTCTCGAAGGCATGTGGATCGGTGGTGACCTCCCAGTTTTCGCCGTCGTCATTCAAATCTTCGCCGCCCGATTCAAGGACAACATTCATCAGAACGTCTTCGGTCGCTGCGCTCTTGGGAACTATAATGTCGCCCTTCTTGTGGAACAAATACGCCACCGCACCTGCTGAAGCCATGTTGCCGCCGTTCTTTCCGAAGACGTGGCGTATCTCGCTGACCGTGCGATTGCGGTTGTCGGTGTTGATGTCGAGCAGGATAGCAACGCCGCCAGGGCCGTAGCCCTCGAGCGTGAACTCTTCATACGTTGCGCCGGGCAGTTCGCCGGTGCCGCGCTGAATGGCCCGCTTGATGTTATCGGCAGGCATGTTTTCGGCCTTGGCGGCAACAATGGCGCCGCGCAGACGCGGGTTGGAGTCGGGATCGCCTCCGCCATTCTTGGCAGCAATGCTGATTTCCTTAATGAGACGGGTGAAAATCTTGCCGCGCTTGGCGTCGAGCGCGCCCTTTTTATGCTTGATGGTGGCCCATTTGGAGTGGCCGGACATGGTAAGACCTCGTGTTTAGAATCGCCTTATAGAAAGCTTCGGATGGCGCAGGATTCGCCTTCAGAGGAGATCACGGATTTGCCTCCGGAAGCATGCTCGGTACGCACGCAGGCGAACAAAGATTATAGCACGACCTCAGAAGGAGCTCAGCCGAAGTCCGCGCCCGGAGCACGCTTGCTCCGGTTCAGGCCAGCTTCTTGATCTCTGTCCTTAACTTTTCGAATTGATACGTGCCCAAACCACGGCTGGCCGCCATCTTTAAGTACGGCAGGGCGTCCACTTCCAGGTTCCAATAGGCCTTGGCCACGTAGGCATCGAGCGCCACCGGATCGGTGCCAGCGACCAGGGTTTTCTTGAGCGCCACATCTTCCAGGTTGCCTCCGGTGGGCCCGTTCCGCAGCAGAACGCGGTAACAATCGAGGATGGTCAGAGTCGGACGCATGAAATCAGCCAGATCGGCCAGGCTCTCGTTGATCTTCTGGTGCAACTGATGCCTCGGTCCTCCCAGGATCCCGTACCAGTTCTTCATGCCCAGAGTTGTGCCGGTCAGGCTGTGATGCTTGGCGATCGGAATATTGATAATCTTGTCGGCGTTCAGGAAGGAATCCAAGACCGGCCACTCATGCAAGATTTCCCCCTGCAAATCCACTTCCTTGTATCGGGCAGGGTCGGGCAGGATGACCTCAGCGTTTTCACGCTGTGCTGCCTCAGCGATTCCCGAGCGCTGGAAACAGCGGCGGGGATCGTTGCAGCTGACGTCGGTGACAATGACCCGCTTGGCCCCGGCGTCCCAGCACTGCCGGACGATTTCCGCGACCACCAGCGGGTTGGTGGTTGCCGCCTGTTCCGGCGTGCGATCCCAGCCGATGTTCGGCTTAACCACCACGATATCGGAGCGGGAAATGAAGCGCCGGATTCCGCCCAGCTCGATGAGGGCTTGCCGCGCCAACTGGGTGGGGTCATCCCCCTGGATGATCGCCATGTCAGGCAATTGGGGATCGTTCGCGACGGTGTGGCTCCGCCTGGCGTTCAGCGCCAACTCGGCCACGGGACGCGCGCTGCGCTCGCCGAGCCATAAACCCAGCCCGGCCGTTCCCGCGGCTGCACCTCCCAGGCGCAGCAGTCGAATGAGGGCATCGCGGCGGCTGAGCGTTGTGCTGTCGGCTGGCGGCATATTCCCTCCCTGACTTTTCCCGGACAGAGAATTAGACTAATCGGTTCCAATGGCATCGCCTGTGCGGCCCGTCACAATGCCGTGTGAGCAGCAGCAGCCAACGCCCAGCCTGAAAGTGGCTCTGGGCCTGATCGGCTTCAGCGCCGTCGTTGGCCAAATCGTTATCCTGCGGGAACTTATCGTCGTCTTCAACGGCAACGAGATCTCCCTGGGAATCATGCTGGCGACCTGGCTTTTCTGGACGGCCACCGGCAGCTTCCTGAGCAGCCGGTTCGGGCTCGGCCGCAATCATGCACGCCGAGTTGTGGCTCTTCTCGAATGCCTGCTCGCCCTCAGCCTGCCTCCGACCATTTGGGTCCTGCGCGCCTCCAAGACTCTTTTTCAGGCCGTGCCGGGAGAACTGGTTGGCCCGGTGCCCATGCTGCTCACCTCCCTGGTATGTCTGAGCCTGTTCTGCGCTTTTTCTGGTGGCCTCTTTGTTGTCGCTTCCCGAATGTACCAGCAGGAGTGTCGCGTCTCTGCCCGCGTCGCAACCAGCTCCGCCTACTTGCTGGAAGCCGTCGGATCTGCTCTGGGCGGGATTGCGGCCAGCCTGGTCTTTGTACGTTTTCTTGAATCCTTCCAGACCGCCATGATTGTCGCCGGGGTGAACCTGTGCCTGGCGGCACTTTTGTTCTTCGGAACCGGCTTGAAGCGGATCTCAGCGATCGCTCTGGCTGGGATCCTCACCGTGACTGGTTTGTGCTTGTTTGTCGCACCACCGTTGGGGCGGACTTCGCAAGCCCGCTTGTGGCGCGGGTTTCGGGTGCTAGGTTCACGCGATTCGATATACGGCAATCTGGTGGTGACCGAAACCGGCAGCATCCGCAGCCTTTATGACAACGGCGTCATCCTGGCCAACGCACCTGACGAAAGCGCCGCCGAGGAAGCTATTCATTATGCGCTGTTGGAGCACCCCGCGCCGCGGCAGGTCCTGCTCATTGGCGGCGGGGCAAACGGCAGCATTGCTCAAGCGCTGAAGCACCCCACTCTCGAACAGCTTGATTACCTCGAACTCGACCCCGCGCTCATTGACCTGAGCCGCCAGTTCTTTGCCGCGCAATCAGCTGCGTTCCTGGACCCTCGGGTGCACATTCACTATGCGGACGGCCGGTACTATCTGAAGACCGTCAGCCACCGGTTTGACGAAATCGTTCTGAATCTGCCCGACCCGCAGACGGCGCAGCTGAACCGCTTCTACACGGCCCAATTCTTTCTTTTGGCGCGCGATCATCTCGCGCCCGGAGGTGTGCTGGCACTCGAACTGCGATCCTCCGAGGATTACATCAGTCCTGATTTAGCCGAATTCCTGCGCTGCATCCATCACACATTGCAACAAGTGTTCCCCTACGTCGTCGCCATTCCCGGTGAAACCATCCACTTTTTCGCGGCAATGCAACCGGATGTCCTGACCGATGACCCGCAGGTCCTGATTCGAAGACTCGAGAGCCGGCATCTCCAAACCCAGTATGTTCGGGAGTACTTCATTCCCTATCGCATGATGCCGGATCGCGTGGCGCAGATTCGTGAGATGCTGCAACCTTCAGCCGCCACGCCCGTCAATCGCGACTTTGAGCCGATCGCATACTACTTCAACGTTGTGCTTTGGAGCGCTCAGTTCAGGTTCGGCTACTCCGGCTGGTTCCGGGCCGCAGCCGACTTCAGATTTGCGCAAGTCATTGATGGTGTTCTCGCGGTCGGGTTGATCTTAGCGATCGCTGTGGCATATTGGCCCCGACGGGACACCCGCGTTCGTGTCTCGGCGGTCGGGTGCGTCGCGGCGACCGGGTTCACGCTGATCGCGTTGCAGGTCTTGGTTTTGCTGGCATTTCAGGCAGTTTACGGTTACGTTTACCATCAGCTCGCCATTCTCATCGGCACGTTCATGGCCGGGATCGCCTGCGGGAACTGGCTGGGTATTCGCGGCATCCGCTCTGGCAGTCGGCCATTACGTACGATGGCTGCGATTCAGTTCCTTCTCGCTCTGTCAGGACCCACGCTGATGTTCCTGATCGGTTTCTTGTCGCGGCTTTCTGGAGCCGGCGCAGCGCTATGGACCACGCAAGTCGTATTTCCCGCGCTGGCTGCTCTGAGCGGACTGCTGGGCGGTTACCAGTTTCCCATCGCGACCGAGATTTACCTTAGCGACAGCAGCGCCAAGACAAACCTGGGCGCGCTGTATGCGACCGACCTGCTGGGTGGGTGCATAGGCGCACTGCTGGTGAGCGGCTACCTCATCCCCGTGTTTGGCTTCTGGAAGACGGCATGGCTCACGGCGGCGTCAAACCTGGCTCCGGCACTCCTGGCCGCCCGGGTGGGCCTGGACGCGGAGTCGCCTCGGGCACAAGGTCTTCCGGTTTAGTTTCACCAAACACTACCGCGGTGAACATGAAGATGTCCGTATTCTCGTCCTTCCAGCACTTCGGCGGCATGCCCGCCTTGCCGCAGGTTTCGTCCAGATATGTCTGCCGATCCCATTTTTGCTCGACCGGAACCTGGGGCAGGAACAGGCCTTCATAACTCCCATTTTTCATGAGCAGACCGTGCTCGCCGACTTTGATCTCCCGAATATCGCGCACGCGCCGCAGCGGGGATAAAACCGAGATTTCGTAGCTGAGCTGGTTTAATTCCCACGGGGTTACAGGCTGGAATCGCGTGTCACGCAGAGCGGCCAGCGTAGCCGTGTCGCGCACGGCCATGTAAAGCGGCTTCACCGCCGCGGTATAGCCGATGCATCCCCGCAATTCTCCGGATTTTTTCAGCGTGACAAAGGCACCGTGCTCCTGATTCAACGATTGACTTGCGGGCGCGGGCGGCTCATACGCCTTCTTATCCGTTACGGCATATTCCACTGACTTCCGCGCCAGAGCCAGCAGATCGCTTTTCTCGTGATTGCCCAGCGCAAATGGAGGTTGCGCCGCCCGCTGGTTCGGGGCTTTCACCAGCGCCCAGGCGCTGTATCCCACTACGCGCGAGTGATCGCCCGTGGTGTCGCCGGAATTGGCATACTTGAGCAGGAGCGCCTGATTGGCTCCCATGCGCTCGGCGGCGATCATGGCCGCAACAATGGGAGCGCCGCCACAGGCCTCCCAGACCCGTGTTTCGAAATTTTCCGACATGCTGAAGTAGTCCCAGGCCTGTATGGCGTTCAGCGTTTTATGGTCGATCGTTTCCGCCTCGTCGTAAGTGTGATAGTGCGAGAGATCAGAGCTGGCCAGGATCAGCGTGTCGCTGCTGCCCTGGATCATTTTCGCCAGCGCCACGCCCAGAGCGCGGCTGCTGTCATAGCTCTGGTCTCCCATCACGACAGGAACCAGTTGGAAATCTCCCAGCACGCGCTGCAACCACGGCAGTTGCACTTCGAGCGAATGCTCGGCGCCTTTTTCCGTGGGCGTATGTCCCTGGCTGGAAAGCCGCATGGTGGGGCTCATCTTCGCCAACTGCGCGGCGAACGCCTTATCCACCGGGACTGTCCCTAGTGGCGTTGCGTAGGCATCTCCGTCGAAGATGGAAGTGAAATCGAAAGCCTCGAAGTGCGATGGCGCAATCACGACCACGCGCGAGAACTTTCGCCCTTTCAGTTCTGCATAGGTATAAGCGGCGACCGGCCCGGAATACTGATATCCCGCGTGCGGCGCAATCATGGCGAGGATCGGGTCGCTGATCGGCGGCGGGGACGCATGCGCCAGTAAGTCATCGATCATCGCCGTCAGCGCCTTGGGGTCGGCTGGGTAGAAACCGCCAGCCACTCCCGGCTGCCGCACGTTCTGCGCGTTCGCTGCCCGGGAGTGCTTCATCGTGGCGACCGCTACGATGACGATCAGCACGGCCGTTACTACATATCTTGCGGAGCGCATCACTCTTCTCATACCCAATCCTCCTCTCGCGCTCTCACGCGTGCCAAATGCCGGGAATCGGCTGCGCGCAGAAAGGACAACTGTTCTTGCGAATCAGCATTTGTTTGGCCGTCAAGCCGACTCGCTCCACCACGATGCGGCGGCACTTGGGGCAATACGTATTTTCCGCGGGGTGTCCCGGCACGTTGCCGATATAGACGTAGTGTAGTCCCTCGGCGTCGGCAATCGCCTTGGCCCGCTCCAGCGTCGGAACCGGGGTGATGGGCAGGTTCTTCAGCAGGTATTCGGGATGGAACTGGGTGAAGTGCAACGGTACATCCTGGCCCAGATTTGCCTTCACCCAGCGTGCCAGGCCCCGGAACTCCCCGTCGCTGTCGTTGAGCGTCGGCACCACCAGATAAACAATCTCGGTCCACTTGCCCATCTTGCGCAGCGTAACCAGCGAGTCGAGCACTGGCTTCAATTCGCCTGCGACAACGTCCTTGTAATACGATTCAGAAAACGCCTTCAGGTCGATTTTGACCGCGTCCATTTTTCCGTAAGCAGTTTTCAGCGCTTCTTCCTGTATATAACCGTTGGACACAACCACGCTGCGGACACCGGCTTCGTGCCCGGCGTCGGCCACGTCCATGAGATATTCGCTGAAAACCACAGGCTCGCTGTAGGTGTAGGCGATGGTCGGACAATCGCGCTGTTTGGCTAAGTCGGCGACCAATTTCGGAGGCGCATACTGAGCCGGGACCTGCTCGGGGCGCACCTGCGAAATGTCCCAGTTCTGGCAAAACTTGCAATTCACATTGCATCCCGCAGTCGCTATGGAAAAGGCCAGCGTTCCGGGCAGATAGTGAAATAAGGGTTTCTTCTCGATCGGGTCAATGTGCGCCGCGCACACGCGGGAGTGCACCAGGCTATAGTAGCTTCCCCCGTGATTCTCGCGGACACCGCAATAGCCGGTTTCCCGGTCACCAATGTTGCATTCGCGCGGGCACAGCTTGCATTTGATCTTCTTGTTCTCGAGCTTCTGGTAGAACTTTGCTTCGATGGTGAACTGCCCGTCGTCCGGTTTCTGCGGAACCGGTACCGCGGGGAATGCGGCCAAAGGCGGCGCCAAAGCCGAGAGGTTGAGGGCGGCTCCAGACGCCAGGGCACATTTCATGAACGAGCGGCGATCGAGCGGGCAACACAACCGGCCGATCTCCTGTCTCCGGACAGAATTCTCAACTTCCGCCTCGCCAGCGGCTTTCTGCGTCACGCTTACCCACGATTGGAACTCGCGTGGCATATTCAGCCTCAAATCACGCCGAGAGTTCGATAAGCTCAATGCGCCGCGGGTCGTTTGTCCCCAGCTGGTGGTTCGCGTCCGCCGCCGTGGCGATATAGCGTGGCGGACGGCCGGCGGCTTCGAGCGTCTTCAGTTTCTTCTCAGCGCGCTTCTTCTCGATGATCTGCCAGCCGATGTAGTCGAGCGCAACCGGATCTTGCGACACCATCAGCGCATTTTCTTGCCAGGAGTATTGCGGCTTGAATCCCGGGCCGCCCTCATAGCAGGCCGTGGTCGCATCACAGATGGTGATGCGCATTTTCGACCTTACGGCGGGCAGCATGTTCACGTCAGCCACGTACGGGTTGCAGCCGTCGGGATGACATTTGTTCGGATTGTGAATGACGCCGTACATGTTCTTCATGGCGATGGTCACTCCGGCGCCCTCATGATCCTTCAGGATGGGCAAATTGATCATCACGTTGGTGCGCTGGGTCAGGATTTTTGACAATCGGCTGCCCACCTTGCCGAACGTCGACAATTCATCTTCGTAACCAATGCGATCGGTGCCGAAGCATTGCACTCGATTGTCGGCCGTGGAGGTGTGGAAGCCAACACGGTCCATCTCGTCCGTTTCGCGGTCCCAGATAATGATGTCCTGCGCCTTGATTCCAATCTCCTGCAATCTTTCGCAAACGGCCTCGACCAGTTGCACGTTGGTGGAGAGTCCGCGGCCGCCCAGCGTGTTCACTTTGAGTCCCACTGTATCGCCAGGACGAACCAGCTTCTTCCAGGGCTCGGCCGGATGGTCGACGTTGAAAAGGCTTTGCATGGCGCGGTCCAGGAGGCTTAGAACGCGGCCGGAGTCCACCGTTGTAGTAGTTCCCCGCAGCATGGCGTCCCGGGCAATCACGACCCTGGATTTGCCGAGCGGCACAGTTTGCTCTGCCGCTCGGAGCAACGGCCTGCTCTCGGCGCGCATCCCTTGCTCAGGCCAGGCCTTGCCGGCTGCCCCCAGGACTGCGGCTCCCGTGACGCACTTTTTCAGAAAATCCCGTCGGCTGGTGTTACCTCGGTTCATGGCCGCTCCTCGGAATGAACGTTTAAGGCTCGATTTGCTTCCTATACCTCAAATGCGCCGGCGATTCTGTGACGGGGCGCACAAATCTCCGTTTTCCGGCTTATCGGCTCAGGCGGTCCGCTATGTTCTGGCCTAGATCAAGCATGGCTTGCGGAGTTTCGGCCGACTCCTGATAAGCCACGATTCGCACCAACGCAGGCCCTTTGCGGAAGACCAGGCTCTGGCCGTATAGACGCGCGGCATCGCCCAGCGGGACAGATTTCGCATCGCCGGCCGGCTCGGAATCGAGGATCTTCGCGGCTCCGTCGGCCGTCCCGATAGTGTAGATGTCAACCACCGCATCTACCTTGTTCTGGAACTTGTAATCCGCCGTCGCGACCCTCTGTACCCCGGCCTTTAAATAGCGTTCGGCCTCGCCATCAATGTATTTCCACAGGTCGGCAGCTTCGAAAGTTCGAATCTCGCCGCTCTTTGTCCAACCGGCAACTTGGTTGGAGGCCGGAAACGGCGAACTGCTGGCCGCCGGTTTTCGATTGCAGCCGGCGACAGCCATGACCGCCAGGCACAGTGCGATCGCGCACGCCGTCAGCCACGCCCGACTCTGGTTCATCCCTTTCCCCCTCCCTTGTTCCGATTTAGCAGAATCTGGTTCGTACGCGAGCGGCTTTCCCCGACGCTGGTCACGTACACCGCCGGCCGGTCTTGAACCGGGCAGGCGTATTCGCAGGCACCGCATCCGACACAGCGGGCGGCATCAAGATATGGCTGCTTCACCTGCTTGACGTTGCCGGCAGCGTCGAATACTTCCGCTGAGCGCAGGTAGATGGCCTTGGGCGACGTCGGACACCACTCTTCGCAGACAATGCAGTCGGTTGCCATGGCCCAGGGCAGGCAGCGTCCGCGATCGTAAAATGCCGTGCCCAGCCGGATCGCCTTGGTGCCCGCTGCCACATCCACCGACCAGCCCTTTTCCTTGGCGGTAATTTCCCAGATAGCTCCGGTCGGACAAACCTCGGTGCACAACACGCAACTGGTCTCGCAGTAGCCGATTCGCGGGATCAGCACCGGCGTCCACAGACCTTCCAACCCTCCTTCGGTCAAGGTGGGATGCAGCGCGTTGTTCGGGCAAACCTTCATGCACTCGCCGCAACGGATGCAGCGGGAGAGGAACTCGCCTTCCTCGAGTGCGCCCGGCGGGCGCAGCCGCCGCTCGTGGTTCTCCACGGCGAATCCCGGCGTGCTGCGCAGCAGCGGAATCATGGCCGCCCCGGCCGCCATTCCCGTAATTACCTTGCGTCTTTGCAGGTTCGCCCCGACCGACTTCTGCGCGGGGAAAAACTGGAACTGCAGCCCATGCTCCGGACATTCATCCACACAATTCAGACAGAGATGACACTCGGCTTGCCGCCAGGGAACACCGCCGACCGGATCGTCGCCTCCCTGGCAGCGGAGTAAACAGCGGTTGCAGTTCTCACAGTGCTCAGGATGCTTGACCAACCCAAGAACCGCCCAGCGGGAAACCAACCCGAACAGCGCACCCAGCGGGCACAGAGCGCGGCACCAGAAACGGGTTATGCGGAAGTTCAGCACCACCAGAAAGATGAAGATAAGTCCCAGCCAAACGCCTTGCCGGAAATGAGGCTGCTTGTAACTGAGCAACAGCAGCCCAAGAATGAAGTGCAGAGCGCTGCCCACGGTTTGAAGTGGCGCATACCGGCTGTGTTCGAGCACGCCCAGGAATGCCCGCACACCATAATCGGTCGCGGGCAAGATCGACAAACCCAGAGAGCGCACCAGAAACGAGAACGGATCCAGCCATCCGACGATCCCCGTGCCCAGAGCCGCAGCCACCAGGCACGCAACCAGCAGGTAGTATTTGGTGGTTTGCCAACGCTTGTAGCGGTTGGATTCGATCAGTTGCTTGCCGCGTTTGCGCTCCGACTTCCAGTTGCTGAAGAAATGATGGATGGAGCCCAGCGGGCAAATCCACCCGCAGAAGAAGCGCCCCAGAAACATCGTCGGAATCAGAATCAGCAAACTCCACAACAAACCACGATAGAGAGCGTGACTGGCGAGGGCATTGGACAACGCCACCAGCGGGTCCAACCGGAAGAACAGGTTCACAGGGTACGGCAGGCGGATGTCGCCTGCGCTTTCGTGTAATGACCCACGGAACTCGGTGCGCAGGAGAAGAAACAGAAAGAGCAGGAAGAAAATGACCTGGCAAAGCAGGCGCAACCGGGTTGGTTTGACAAGAGCCACTCTGCACGCCTTATCTCGTAACAGCAAACGGCCGGACGGACTCACCCACCGTGTGGAAGCTTTTCGGGCTATTTTGTAATGGTCAGGCCTTGGCGAAGCCCATTTCTGTGAGCACGATCACGTCGCACCCTGCGCCACGTCACTGATGAGGGTTTCGTCTTGCCCAACCAAGGTGAGATCTTTTCCCGGCAGCACCTGGGGAAAGCCCTGATTAAGCTCCGATCTGCCATTTCGAGCGAAGCAGATGCGACAGAAGCCGACACGGCCAGCGAAGTTAGATCTAAGTGAATCTTGGATGGGACGCAGAACCGCGCGCATGGTGGACAACAGTGGTTCCCACAGCTTCCCACGCCAGGCGGGCGCAACCCAGCAGGTTTACTTTATTTCCCAAAGTGCTCACTCGAATCTTCACCTGCGTCGCCGCCAGCGGTTGGGCGCGTTCAGCCATTGCTCTGGTCAACGAATCGAGATATAAATCGGCGGCTTCCGCCATTCCTCCCCCAATCACAATGATCTCCGGGTTGAAGAGACTGACCAGGTTGGCAACGCCGAAGCCCAGGTACCTCCCGGCGCGGTGAAACACGTCGCGGGCGAGCGGATCGCCCTGACGTGCCGCCGCCGCGATATGCAGAGCTGTTATCTCAGCAACATTCAATCGTGACAAACTGCTTCCCTCGCCATTCCCAAGGCGCTG
>Ga0187784_10003245_pt1 | contig 13111 bp, 9 predicted proteins | sample 1015_SJ02_MP15_2_FD_132964 | JGI IMG/M metagenome (GOLD analysis project Ga0187784, IMG submission 132964) | Tropical peat soil microbial communities from peatlands in Department of Meta, Colombia - 1015_SJ02_MP15_20_MG | ecosystem: Environmental > Terrestrial > Soil > Wetlands > Peat | place... | reverse complement strand
CGAGCGAAGCGAGGAATCTCGCTCTGGGTTGGGGGCATAGAAGTCCAATAAGCAGAGCGAGATTCCTCGCTTCGCTCGGAATGCCACGGGGCTGGTGCTTCGGCGCACGACAGGCTTGAATTCTTTCACACCTTCTAAGCCGTGGGACGGCATGCGCCGTTCCTAATCACAGCCCCGGACGGGGCGACAGAGATCGTTCGGGAGCCTCTGCCGCCCCTCCGGGGCTAAGATAACCCAGCTTTGCTCCTCGACCCCACGGCTCGCGCCGTGGGCTACTCTCTGACGGCCCTCCGGGCCTGCGATGCCGAAGGTGTCAAAAAATGTAGAAACTCGAGCGCACATAGATTGCTGTTTATGTATGCCCCTCGATCGGCTTGATGGAGCCAGGGACGCATACATGAAGAACAATTTATGCGCCATCCGCACAGATGACGCGCAGAGAAGAGCCGCAGACCGCAGAATCGGCCCGTCGCCCTGCCTCCTGAATTCATACGCCAGGCAGGCCGAAGGCTATCGGCCTGCCCCCTGAAGCGTTCGCGCAGGCAGGCCGCAGGGCGGGCGGTCCGCGCTACCTGCTTTTCACAAGCAAGGTCCAGCCGGTGAGCACGGTAAGAGGAGCGGAGGAAGAGGATGGAAATGAGTTGATCAGAAAGCGGCCATCAGGCGAGACAGCGTATTGGAAGGTGAGGAAGATAGGGGCGACGATGCGGGTTTGGAAAAGCACGCGCGGCGCGCCGGCGGCCCCCTTCTGCGGGTCGAAGCTGACCGCCATCAGCTTCCTGTCGGGCTGTATGAAGAAGATCTGCTTGCCGTCGTGGCTCCAGTGGGGCTGGGCGCCCCCGGCGCTGGAGATTTGGATGCGCCCGCCGGAGCCCGGGAAGGGCTGCACGAAGATATCCCGAACCGAGTGGCCTCCCGTCCCCGTGTAAGCGATCCACTTTCCATCGGGAGAGAATTGGCCTTCAGCCCCGGCCGCTGAGAATTCTGTCACCTGGTGGTCGCTGGCAGAGTACAACGCCAAGTGAGGACGCCCCTTCGCAAAACTCATGAAGACCAAATGGCCATCAGGTGACCAGCCGGTGGGAGCCATCCTGGCGCCCTTCAGCAGGACCTGTGGCGGGCCGGAGCCGTCAGCGTCGATCTCTTCCAAGTAGTACGTTCCATCCCTTACAGTTGGATAGGTGATCCGTTTGCCGTCATGCGACCAGACCGGTGTTTCCTCAATTATCCCATCGCCTAGGCGAGTGCTGACGCCGCGCTCCAGATCATAGACGCGGAGATAGTACCTTCCGTTCTGCTCGTCGTCGGAGGCGACGGCAAGGTAGTGCCCGTCGGGAGAGAAGCAGGGAAAGTTGTAGCCGACCTCGGGGATCTGCTGGAGCTCTTTGCCAACCGAATCAAACCACACCAGCCGGGCTGGCGAATCGACCGCAGATTGGAAAATCAATACGCCATTCTCCGAGGCCGAAAACCCCGATTGCAAAAAGTTCGGGTCCTTCTCCACTTCCTGTTGAGCGATCGCTACGGGAGGGCCGGTCATCTCGAGGCGGTCGAGGTTGAAGGGTTGTGCCATGAGGCTGACGCTGCGGACATAAAGCAAGTTGCCGGAGGCATACGCCACGTTTCCCGATAGCTCGGAGGAAATCAGCTTGGGCTCCCCCGAGTCCAGTGAACCCACGTAGATGCCGTTGCGCTGGCGGTCTTCCGGAGCACTCCAGTCCACGAAGTAAAGGAAGTGCTTGCCGTCAGGAAGGAACGAAGGCCAGCGGTGGGCCTGACCACCGCCCGGGCGAGGGAGCCCGGTGACCGGGGTGGGGACGCCGCCACTGGCCGAGACGCGGTAAAGCGGCCCTGCGATGGAGGGTGCGAAGACTATGGTGCCGTCGCGGTTCCAGGTGCCGCCGCGGCCTATGGGAGCTTCGCAAAGAATTTCAACCGCACCGCCTGTGATGTCCACTGTCTTTAGCCTGCCCTCAGCAAAGAAGCCGATGTGCCCGCTAGACGGCGACCAGAAGGGAAACGACGCCCACTCGGTGCCGTTGAGTTGCTGCGCGCTGGGGGCCGACAGCGCTCGCACCCACAGCGTGTTCTTACCATCCGGACCCACCCCGACAAAGGCCAAGCGCGTGCCGTCCGGGGAAACAGCGAAGTTGTAAGGCTCGAAGGAGAAGTTAGCCGGGGGCAGCAGGGACGAGCGCAGCAAGTGGGCCGCCCCCGGCGCTGGGCGACGGAAATAGATGAAAGCCAAAAGCAATGCGGCGACTAAAGCCAGCGCGGCTGCCGTCCAAGCGGCGTACTCACGCTTTCTTCCCCGTGTTTTGAGCGGCGCCGGAACCCCTGCTTGCGAGCCAGCTTCAGCCAACCACAGAAGCTGAAGCTTTACGTCGTGCGCTGTCTGCCAGCGCTGTTCCGGGTCTTTGGCGAGACAACTTCTTACCAAGCGGTCCAGGGCTGGAGGCGCCAGGGGCTGGCTCGCCGTGATAGGTGGCGGCTCTCGTTCCAGAACCGCAGCCATCACACTGGCCGGCGTCTTGCCCTCGAAAGCTCTGCGCCCGGTCGCCATCTCGTAGAGCACCGCCCCCAAGGCGAAGATATCTGAGCGCGCGTCGGCCTCCCTGCCCTCCAGTTGTTCGGGCGCCATGTAGTGCAAGGTGCCCATCAGCGTACCTTCCATCGTGAGCTCCAGGCTGGCGGTGGGCGCGGCCGGCGGCGCGCCTGGCTGTGGGAGCAGTGCGGGTTGCGGCCGGGCTTTGGCTAGACCGAAGTCGAGCAGCTTTGCTCCGGACTTGGTCAGCATGATGTTTGCCGGCTTCAGGTCGCGATGGATGACACCCTGCCGATGCGCCTTATCAAGAGCGTCGGCAATCTCAATCCCGTAGCGGAGCAACTGCTCGACCGGCATGGGTCCTCGTTCGAGCCGACCGGCCAGGGCCTCACCTTCCAGGTACTCGAGGACGAGATAGTCTGTGCCCTCCTGGTGACCAATATCGTACAGGGTGCAGATGTGGGGATGGTTCAAGCTCGAGATGATTCGGGCTTCGCGCTCAAAACGCTGGCAACGTTCAAGGTCGGTCGAGAGTTCCGCCGGCAGGACCTTGACCGCCACCGTCCGGTCCAGGCGCGTGTCGCGGGCGCGGTACACTTCCCCCATGCCTCCCGCACCTAGGGGTGCAAGGATTTCATAGGGTCCGAGTTTTCTACCTGGAGCCAGCACGCTGATCCTCTTCCCCCGCTCGGGATTAAAGGACGCCACCCTCCCGCCTCAACTTCGCCGATGCCACCGCCGCCGATGGGCGAGGCCACCCGTAAGATATCAATCTTGTGCCAGGCGCAAGCTGCATTCGTGGCTCTTATTATAAGCCGCATCCCTCGAAGTTGGTAGCGCGGCAATGGTAGGATTTAGGTTGCGCATGACTCTTCCTGCGGAAAAACGCGATAGGCGCCTGATGCGCCGAATGTTCGGAACCATTGCTCCACGCTACAACTTCGTCACCCAGGTATTCTCCTACGGCATGGACCGACGCTGGAAGCAATTCGCCGTGCAGAAGGCTTTTTTGCCGAACGCTGCCATGGTCCTGGACCTGGCGTGCGGCACGGGCGACTTTTCCCAAATCGTCCTGCAATCGCTGCCCGGGGCGAGGGTGGTCGCGGTTGACCTCACTGAACAGATGCTTGACTTGGCGCGAAGGGGTGGCAGGACCAAGCTGGTTTGCGCCGATGCTATGGCGCTGCCTTTCGCCGATGGGGTATTCGATTGCGTCTTTGTGGGCTACGGCCTACGCAACTTCCTACACTTGAGCACGGCGCTGGCAGAGATATACCGCGTGACTCGGCTGGGCGGCATGATGGTGAGTTTGGATTTCTTCCTGCCCGCGAACGCGCTTTGGCGCAAGCTCTATCTAGGATACTTATACGCCCAGGGCGCTTTCTGGGGCTTGTTGCTCCACGGACGAGCCCGCACCTACACTTACATTCCTGACTCCTTGCGGAGTTTCATTTCCATCGAGGATTTCTCTTCCTCACTGCGGCAGACGGGTTACGCGCAGGTTGAAGCGCGCTCCTACATCTTCGGGGGCATAGGACTGCATTGGGGAGTCAGGGAATAGTGCCCACCTGGACGCAAGTGCTGGGAAACGAAAAACCAGGGTGGCGCATACGTCCCGCCGTTCTTTGGCGGGATGTATGCGCCCTCTCGAAAGGGGCGCAGACATGCCAAACTACGGCACGTCTGATGCGCCACCCCGGATTTTCACCAAGTTTCGAGGGCCGAAGGCCCTAAGGGACAGCCCTAAAAGGCACGTCCGTGCTACGCTTTCGTGTAAACGTCCAAGAAAGTCAGCGCAAGCGCCCAGGCTTGCCGTGCGGCGCGGGGGTTGTAACTCGAGCGCGCGTCGCAGAAGAATCCGTGGTCGGCGTCCGAGAACTCGACATTCACGAAAGGCTTGCCCGCCGCACGGAGAGATTCAACCACCACACGGGTCACCTCCGGACCGAGGTGTTTATCTAGACCACCCCATAGAAGCATTTGCGGAGCGTGTAGGTTGCCGGCGCGGTCGAGCAGGCCGGAGCTGAAAGGGTTGGGGGCGATTCCGCCACCATAAAACGATATCGCCGCACTCACGGGAAGCAATGCGTTGGTAAGAAACGTCACGCGCCCGCCCATGCAAAAACCAATGCAGGCGATTTGCCGCGTTTGGGTCGCAGGGTCGGCGCGTAGCCACGCATAGGTGGCGCGAACGTCCGCTTCGAGGTCCTGACTTGTTAAAGCTTTCACATGGGGCATGGCCAGCTCGAAATTCTGGTACGCCCCCTCGAAGCCTTGAGCGGTGCGATGAAATAATTCGGGCGCCACCCCGACGTAGCCTTCGCGCGCCAAGCGCTCTGTCACATCCCGGATGTGACTGTTGACCCCGAAAGCTTCTTGATAAACCAGCAGCCCAGTGTGCTGGTTCGTGTCTCGAGGGCGGGCTACGTAGGCGCGCATGATGGTCCCGTCCGAAACATTCAAGGTGGCCCACTCGGTTTGGATCTCGGGCATTGATTCCTCCTTTTTCAGTTGTCAGTCGTCAGGTGTCAGTTGTCAGTCGTCAGTGGTCAGTCATCAGCAAGGGTAAAGGTTAAAGTTTAAAGGGTAAAGGGTAAAGGCTAAACCTAAACCCGCTGCCTTTTGCTCTTTATCCTTTAGCCTCTATCCTTTAGCCTTTACCCTTTAACCTTTAACCTTTAACCTTGAATTGCTATATTCACTCTTTACTATTAAACATTTACTATTTACTATTTCCGGTCCGCTGTAGTGGCACCGCTTGCCCGGTCATTTCCTCGGGCGGGTCGCCTCCCGCCAGCGACTGCGCCAGGATAAGCTGGCGCGCTTCGCCACGCAGGCCCGGCCAAGTCAGCGCGAAAACCACGCCTCCGACCAGGCTGACAACCCCTCCCAACCTGACGGTCAGCGGCGCCCCTGCATGCTGCGCGACCGCTCCCGAAAGCAACGCCCCAAACGGCGCCATGCCCATAAACATCATGGAGTAGACCGCCATGACGCGGCCGCGCAATTCATCGGGGACCATGGTCTGAATCAGGGTGTTCGAGGAAGCCATCTGCAAAATCATCGAGAAGCCAGCAGGCATCACCAGGAGCACGGATAACCAGAACCAATGCGATATGGAAAAGAGGATCAGGGAGGCGCCGAATCCCATGGCGGCAAACATCACCCATCTCCCCAGTCCACGCACGCCGTGGCGCGCGGCCAACGCCATGGTTCCCGTCAGCGCCCCTACGCCCGCAGCACCCATGAGCAAACCCAGCCCGCGCGCTCCGCTGTGCAAAATCCGGGCGGCGAAAATGGGCATCAACACCATGTAAGGCATCCCCGTCAAGCTGACCAGGCCCAGCAGAAGCAACAGGGCGCGGATCGGCCCGGTGCGAGCCACCCAGTGGAAGCCCTCGACAAGGCTTTGCAAGCCGGAGCGCTGGTTGTCCCGCGGGCGGGGCGTCACGATCATCAACAACAGCCCGACAATCACCGCGACGTAGCTCACTCCATTGGCGAAGAAGCACCAGCCTTCCCCGATCGCTGCCACCGTGACGCCGGCTACGGCAGGTCCCAGGATGCGCGCCCCGTTCACCATGGCGGAGTTGAGAGCAATGGCGTTAACCAAGTCCTGCGGCTTCACCATCTCGACGACAAATGCCTGGCGCGCGGGAATGTCGAAAGCGTTCACCAAGCCCAGCAACGAGGCCAGCACCATGATTTCCCACACCTTGATGTGGCCCAAGAGGGTCAGCGCGGACAGCACGAACGCCAACAACATGGCCGTGGTCTGGGTGGTGATGACAATGCGATAGCGGCTCCTTCGGTCCGCCACCATGCCGCCTATCGACGCCAGGAGGAAAACCGGGATTTGCCCGGCAAAGCCCACCAAGCCGAGCAGCAGCGACGAGCCTGTGAGCCGGTAAACCAGCCAGGACTGCGCCACGGATTGCATCCAGGTGCCGATCAGAGAAATGATCTGGCCGCTGAAGAACAGACGGTAATTGCGGTACCGGAGCGCCCTGAACATCGCCGGAACGCGGCTCTGCGACTCGCCCGGCGCGGCCTCATTTCTTGGGGGCTGGGAGATTGCAGACCCTCCCCGCGCCGATTCAGTTGCGCTAGACATGATCCCGGAAGCCCTTCGTCAGCGATAGCCCAAGGCCTCTGCCGCCGCCCTCCTAAGAAGAGCCGGCCGCAGCACCCACTTCATCATGATACCGGAGGCTGCGGATAATCGCCAAAAAGAATGCTGGTGACTTGTGGCGGCGAGTTTACGTGAGGGCTGTCCAAATCTCCAGCCCCACGCTTTTCCACGGAGCGGCCCTGCCGCCCCGCTCCAGTTGAAATATCAGTCGCCTGAAGAAAGACTTTGGCATAGAATCTCTGGCTCATTGCTTGGCCTAACGGCATGAACGCGCCGCAGGCAAGGCGAGCCGCCAGCCGGACGCACCGGGTTTCTAGTTTCGATTTTCGAATTACGAGTTTGGGATCAATCGGAGGACCACTATGTACCAGATGACGTTAAAGGCAAAGGTAACTGCCGTGCTTTGTTGCAGCGCATTGATGCTAGGCGCGCGCAGCCTGCGAGGGGAGGTAAAGCTTCCCAGCCTGATTTCTGACGGTATGGTACTTCAGCAAGGCATGAAAGTGAACATTTGGGGAACGGCTGACCCAGGAGAGCAGGTTACTGTCACTTTAGGTGATCAGCGCGTGACCGGCACGGCTGACAGCGCAGGCCGGTGGAAGGTGAAATTGGGACCGCTCAATGCCGGCGGGCCGTTCACCATGACCATTGCCGGCAAGAACACCATTACGCTGCACGACGTGCTGGTGGGCGAAGTCTGGATATGCTCCGGGCAGTCCAATATGGAGATGCCCGTGGGCACAAACGCCGAGGGCTGGAGTGGAAACGTAAACAACTATCAGGACGAAATCGCTCGTGCTGACTACCCTAGGCTGCGGATGTTCACGGTTCAGAAGGCGGTGGCCGGCAAACCTCAGCGCGAGGTGAAAGGCTATTGGGTCGCCGCGCAGCCACAGACCGTGGGCGCGTTTTCTGCGGTGGGGTATTTCTTTGGGCGGGAACTGCTCGGCGTGCTGAATGTGCCGATCGGCATGATTCACAGCTCCTGGGGCGGGACGCCGGCTGAGGCCTGGACGAGTCGCGAAACGCTGGAATCCGATCCTGAGTTCAAATCCATACTCGAAGCGGGAACGAACTTACTTTCGCCTTACCCCAAGGTCATCCAGGACTTCGAACAGCAATGGGCACAGTGGCGGAAAGATTCGGATAAAGCCGAATCCGAGGGCGCGCCAGTTTCCGCAGCGCCAACCGCCCCCGATGACCCGCGGCGAAATCCCTGGCGTCCTGCCGGCCTCTTTAATGCCATGCTCATGCCGCTGACCTCCTACGCCATCCGGGGAGCCATCTGGTATCAGGGAGAATCCAACGCCGGCCGTGCCGCCCAGTATCGCAAACTCTTTCCGGCGATGATTGGTGACTGGAGACGCGCCTGGGAAGAGGGCGATTTCCCCTTTCTCTTCGTTCAACTCGCCAATTGGGGTATGTACAATCCGCACTCGAATTGGCCGGAACTGCGCGAAGCCCAACTAAAAACGCTTTCGCTGCCTAAGACCGCCATGGCGGTAACCATCGACATCGGCGACGGAAGCGATATTCATCCTAAAAACAAGCAAGAAGTGGGCTACCGCCTCGCTCTTGCCGCGCAGGCCGTCGCCTACGGACGGGACGTGATGTATTCAGGCCCCATTTATGAATCCATGGCCGTCGAGGGTGAGAAAATCCGTTTGCGTTTCAAGTATGCTTACGGGGGGCTGGTAGCGAAGAATTCGTCCACGTGGGCGCCCAATGGATTTGAGATTGGGGGAGATGATCGCAAATTCGTCGATGCGGAAGCTAAAATTGACGGCGATACAGTTGTCGTGCGCAACGAAAAAGTGCCGCATCCCGTCGCCGTGCGCTATGCATGGGCCATGAATCCGTGGTGTAATCTGTATAATCGCGCCGGCTTGCCCGCCTCACCCTTCCGCACGGATGATTGGGAGGAATAGTGGGTCGGAAGTTCAGTTGTTCCTACTCCCTATTCCCTGCCCTCACTGTCTCGGTTTGCCCTGCCGGTAAGGCCAACGAGGCCGGGGCGCTGTTGCTCGAAACCGTCAGCGCGACCGATTCGGCGGGCGGGTCGTGTAGGCCTTTGACCAGCGCACCCTGCTCCTCCTTAAGGAAAGCCAGTTTGGAGCCGTCGGGAAGACAGTCAACTTTGATCAGGTCACCAAGCTTAATCTGGCGTGTTGCCAACAGATTCGAAATGGGAAAAACAAGGTAGCGCTCGATGGCGCGCTTCAGGTGGCGGGCGCCGAATTTCTGGTCGGTTCCCTCCCGCAGGAGGAAGTCACGCGCGGCCGGGGTGCAGATATACACGAAGGGGTTTCCTTCCGTCGCGGTCATGATGCGCTCTTGCACCCGGCCCAGTTCGATATCCAGGATCTTTTCCAAACTGGCGCGAGTCAGCAGGCGGAAAACAATGACCTTGTCTATCCGGTTCATGAACTCAGGCGAGAATTTCCTGCGCGAGGCCTCCATGGCGGTCTGGTAAATCCACCGGTCCAGTTCCTCTTCGCGCTCTTTCGGCCCCGGAGAAAAGCCCAGTCCGCCCTTCATCAGTTTCATGACTTCCTGTGAGCCCAAGTTCGAGGTGAGGAAAATCATGGAGTGGGAGAAATCCACCCGCCGGTTGTCCCCCAGCGTGAGCGTGGCCTTATCGAGGACGCCCAGGAGAAGCTGCCATAAGGAATCGGAAGCCTTTTCGATTTCGTCGAACAACACCAGGGAGATCTTGAGCTTGTCTGTGAAATGGCTCTCCAGCGCCTCCTGGGTCATGAGTGGCTGCGTTTCGCGGTGCCCGACGTATCCAGGAGGGGAACCAATCAATTTGGCAATCTCGTGGCTGTGCTGGAACTCGGCGCAGTCCACCTTCACCACGGCCTTGGAATCACCTGCGAGCACTTCCGCCGCGGCCTCGACCAAGCGCGTCTTGCCCGACCCTGTGGGGCCCAAGAACAGCAGGTTCACCAAGGGGCGGCCGGGCGTGGAAAGCCCCGCCAGATAAACTTGGTAGACCCGAGCCAGGCGGCGAACGGCTCGGTCTTGGCCCACCACCCGCTTGAGGAGCGCTTTCTCAAAATCCTGCACCTCCGGGCTGTTTATTGTGGGATCGAGTAACAATTGGTGTTCACCCATGGTCGACCTCCGCATGCGTCACGTTCGGAGGGGCGCCCCTTAGCTCAGCGCAGTTGATTGAGCTTCACATCCAGCCTCCCCCAAAGCAGTTTGAGGCCCGCAATGAATTCCGACGATAGTTCCAGTTCCTCGAGGGAATCAAGAACCCGCAAAGGCATATGCGCCAAGTCAAGGTGAAGGTTCCGCGCAGCAGCTACCAAATCACGGAGGTACTGGGAATTGTTCTCCATGGATCGCGCCAAGCTGCCGATGGCTTTCTCCATCAGTCGCTTCCAATCAACCCGCAGGAACAGGTGCTTGGCATTAACCCCCTTATTCACCTCAGCGGTGATGCGCGGTCGCCGCCCGAGGCAGGCAAGGTGCAGCAGTTCCACCTGGTCGCCTCTGCGGACGTTATGGACCAGGCAATAAGTTTGGCCGCGCTTGCGTACAAAAGTCATTTGGCGATTCCGACTCTTCAGAACGCTGGGCTGATAGCCTCTCCAAGTTTATCGGCAATCAAGTCAGGTCAATTAATTCACTCCGCCGTGGCGGAGAATTGTCGACGACATTTGAGACGGTTGGGGCGCATGGCCAAGCGCTCCTACATCGAGGGCCGCGGGCGAAACGGGGCGACGGCGACTCTGAGAGGCGAATCCACGGAGGCCGGGCAGACTTCGTGGTATAATTGGCGCGACTGCGTCACCCAAGCGGTGAAACGTGGCTGCGCACGGTTCGGAAGTTCGCGCACCGACGAATGCGAGGCAGGGAGGAAGGCATGGCGATAAACCACTTCGATAAGGTTTGGCACAACGGGGAATTCATTCCCTGGAACGAAGCGACCATACACGTGGCGTCGCATGTGGTCAGCTATGGTTCCTGCCTTTTCGAAGGCATCCGCTGCTATGACACGCCGCAGGGGCCCAGCATCTTCCGCCTTCCGGAACATACCGACCGACTAGTGAACTCTTGCAAGATTTATCGCATGGAACTTCAGTTCACCCGCGATGACCTGTCCCAGGCGATGGTGGAGCTAGTGCTGGTGAACAGGGTTAAGCATTGTTACATACGCCCAGTGATTTTCCGCGGCTTTGGTGAGGTCGGGGTTAACCCGCTGAAAAACCCGATTGAGATTTACCTGCTGGCCTGGGAGTGGGGAAAATACCTGGGCGAGGAAGCTCTGCGGCAGGGGGTGGACGTCTGCGTTTCCTCCTGGCAGCGCATTGCGCCTAACACCCTGCCGGCGATTGCCAAGTCGGCGGCGAATTATATGAACTCCCAACTGGTGAAGATGGAGGCCATAACCAACGGTTACGTGGAAGGCATCTCGCTCGACGACTCCGGCCACGTCAGCGAAGGGAGCGGTGAAAATCTCTTTATTGTGCGCAATGGCAAGCTCATGACTCCCCCGCTCTCCTCCTCCATTCTCCCCGGCATCACCCGCGATTCCGTCATCACGCTTGCCCAAGAGCTTGGCTACCCTGTCCTCGAGCGGACCATCTCGCGCGAGATGCTTTATATCGCCGACGAAGTCTTTTTCACCGGCACGGCGGCGGAGATCACCCCCATCCGCTCCGTGGACCGCATTGTGGTGGGCAAAGGCCAGCCGGGTCCGATTACCCTGAATTTGCAGGAACGCTTTCTTTCCATAGTGCAGGGGCAAGCGGACGACAAGTATGGCTGGCTTACCCTTTGTCACCAGCCCGTCGCCATGGTGAGGGAGAGTTAGAAATGCTCGGCAGTGAGGATCAGCCATGAGCAGCCAAAGCGTGACCATCGATACCTTGCTTCGGACCGCCTGGGAGAAGAAGGCTTCCGACCTGCACTTGAAGGTGGGGAATCTTCCTTACATCCGGGTGGACGGCGAGCTCCAGCCACTCACCCAATATGCTCGCATCAGCCCCGAAGATATGCTGGACTTTGCTTTCAGCATTATGACCAACCGGCAGAAACAGAGGTTCAAGGAAACCAGCGAGCTGGATATGCCCTACGGCGTCCCCGGGCTGTCCCGCTTCCGCGTCAACGTCTTCCAGCAGCGCGGGAACGTGGGCATGGTCATTCGCGTGATTCCGACCAAGGTCCTGACTTTTCAGGAGCTTTCCCTTCCTAAAGTGATGGAGAATATTTGCGACGAAACGCGCGGGTTGGTGCTGGTGGCCGGCAGGACCAGTTGCGGCAAGTCCACCACGCTGGCAGCTATGGTGGACTACATCAACTCCACCCGTACCGACCACATCATCACCATCGAAGACCCCATCGAGTTCCTGCACCGCGATAAGAAGGCCTTTGTGAACCAGCGGGAAGTGGAGGCGGATACGCCCAGCTTTGCCTCCGCCTTGCGCGCCGCCCTTCGCCAGGACCCCGACGTCATTCTAGTGGGCGAAATGCGCGACCTGGAAACCATCCAGACGGCCCTGCTGGCTGCAGAAACCGGCCACTTGGTTCTTTCCACCTTGCACACCACCGACGCCACCGAGACGGTGCAGCGCATCATCACGGTGTTCCAGCCCTCCGAGCAGAAAAAGATCCGCCTGCAACTGGCGAGCGCGCTGAAGGCGGTTGTTTGCCAACGTCTGGTCAGGAAAGCCGACGGCGTGGGCCGCGTGCCCTCGGTGGAAGTCCTGATCACCACCGAGTACATCCGGGATTGCATCATCAGTCCGGAAAAAACCCGCTTGATCAAAGATGCCGTGGCTTCGGGCGTTTCCCAGTACGGCATGCAAACCTTCGATCAGTCGCTCTACGACCTCTACTCCCAGGGCCTGATCACGCTCGAAGAAGCTCTGACCAACTCCTCCAACCCCGACGAGTTCAAGCTGCGCGTTGCCGGGATCCGAACTACGGCGGACGCCACTCGTGATGAGATGGAAAAGGCCGGCGAGGTGGGAAGGTTTGCGCAGAGATAAGGAAGCGCCACCAGACCCGCTCACCGCCGGCCTGCGCATGCTCGCTCGCCGCCCCTATTCCGTGGCCGAAATGCGCCGGGCGCTGGAGAAGAAATATCCGGATTCGAGCCAAGTCCCCAAGGCGCTTGCCCGCCTCCGCGAGCTCCGCTACCTGGACGATAAGAAGTTTGCCGAGCACCATGCTTCTTCCCTGGCCCGCAACCGCGCGTATGGCCGCAACCGCATCCGCCGCGAGCTAAAAGCCAGACTCGTTGATTACCGCCAGATTGAGCCCGCCCTGCAACAAGCTTTCGGCGAAACCAGTGAGCGGGAATTGCTGGAGCGCACGCTCGAAAAGAAAGTCCGCAGCCTGCGCCTGCCCTTGACCCCCGCCAAGCTGGCCTCGCTTTGCCAAAGCTTGCTGCGCCGCGGATTTCGCGGTGAGGACATCAT
>Ga0187784_10003243_pt1 | contig 13117 bp, 8 predicted proteins | sample 1015_SJ02_MP15_2_FD_132964 | JGI IMG/M metagenome (GOLD analysis project Ga0187784, IMG submission 132964) | Tropical peat soil microbial communities from peatlands in Department of Meta, Colombia - 1015_SJ02_MP15_20_MG | ecosystem: Environmental > Terrestrial > Soil > Wetlands > Peat | place... | reverse complement strand
CCAAGGGCTGGTACTCCGAGCTGAAAATCGATTGATCCGCATGTGAAACTCCCCAGAGAAATTTACGCCCTTGGCCCCGCTGGTCGTGGGATAATACTCGCCACGCCAGGTCCGTTGGGGGCTGAGTCTATTCAATCGTGGGTTACGTGTCCTGACGAAGTTCTAAAGAACTCTAAAGCCAGACTAAGTCTATGCATTCCAATGTGTTCGGAAGCGAGAAGGCAGAGAGTTCCGGTCGTGTCTGGCGCTTCGCCGGATGCGAATTCGAGGAACTTAGCTTGCAGCTTCGTGTTAAAGGCACCCTGGCAGAACTCGAACTCAAGCCCCTCGAAGTCCTGCAGCAGCTATTGCTGCACGCCGGAGAGGTCGTTTCCAAGGAAGCTCTGCTGGACTCAGTCTGGCCCGGTCTGAACGTCGTCGATGGTTCGCTTGCCACCGCGGTCTCGAAGCTGCGCAAAGCCCTCGGCGACGAAAACTCTGACATCATTCTCACCGTACCCCGTGTTGGCTACCGCCTCGCTGTTCCCGTGCAAAGTGTCGACGTTTCCGCTCCCACTCCCTGGACCGTTTCAGACGCGCTTGAACCGGGCGGCACCGTCCCGGGACGCGAACATTGGCGCCTCACACGCCGGCTGGATCTTTCCCATAACAGTGAGGTGTGGCTGGCCGAACATCCCAAAACCCATGAGCAGCGCGTCTTCAAGTTCGCCGCGAATGAAGGGCGGCTCAAAGGATTGAAGCGCGAAATCACTGTGGCCCGTTTTCTCCGCGAATCGCTCGGCGAGAGCCCCGCTTTCGTCCGCGTCCTCGAATGGAATCTTGGCACTCCTCCTTACTTTATCGAGAGCGAATACGGCGGCCCGAACCTGAGCGACTGGGCACAGCAGCAAGGCGGCCTGCAAGAAATCCCGCTGTCTATGCGGCTCGCGGTTGTCTCCGACATTGCCAAAGCGGTTGCTGCCGCCCACGAAGCAGGAGTTCTTCATAAGGATCTGAAGCCGGCCAACATTCTGGTGAAATCCAACGCCGATGGCGCGCGTCAAGTCAAAGTCGCCGACTTTGGCAGCGCCTCGCTGGTCGAACCCGCCCGCCTGCGCGCGCTCGGCATTACCAACCTCGGCCTGACCCAAACCGTTGGCCCGCAATCGTCGTCACTCACTGGCACGCTCATGTATCTCGCGCCTGAAGTTCTTTCCGGGCAGCTTCCCAAAGCCACGGCTGACGTTTACTCGCTCGGGGTGATGCTCTATCAAGCGGCCGTGGGTGATTTTCGGCGGCCGCTCGCGCCTGGCTGGGAAGCCGAAGTCGACGACCCGCTCCTGCGCGAGGACATCGCCGAAGCCGCCTGTGGCGACCCCAGCCGCCGCCTGAAGACCGCGGCAGAGCTGGCCGACCGTCTTACGAATCTCGATCGCCGCCGCGCTGAACTGGAGCTGCAAGCGGCAGCCGCCAAACGACGGCAGCTTGCCGACCAAAGGCGTGCACGATTTCAGGCTCGAATTCCATGGATTCTGTTGGCGATTCTGATCATCGCGGCAGGCGCGGCGTTCATTAAGTTCCGCAAGAAACCGGTTTCGGCCGCGGTTCAACCCCGCGTGGTTGCGGTGCTGCCGTTCCAGAACCTGAGCGGCGATCCCAAGTTCGATTTTCTGCGGCTCGCGCTTCCTGACGAGATTGCAACCAGCCTGAGTTATGTTCATCCGTTATCGATCCGGCCATTCACCACCACCAGCAAATACGACTCCCCATCCCTGGACTTGCAAAAAGCGGGAAATGAAATGGGAGTTTCCGTGGTGGTTACCGGACACTTCCTCACCGAACAAAACCAGTTGCAGCTCACGTATGAGGCCATCGATATTGCCGACAATCACATCCTTTGGCGCGACATGATCACTTCGCCTTTGCAGAATCTGATCGAGGTGCGCCAGCAACTGTATCAGCAGGCACAGAATGGGATGGCCGCCGTGTTAGGCGCGCGTATCATGGACGGCTCCAACCCTCCCGCCACGGTTCCCTCCAACGAAGAAGCCTATGACCTGTATATGCGCGCAAGGATGCCCGGCCTGGAATCCAACCGCAAGGCTACGGCGTTGCTGGAACGCGCGGTTCAGCTTGACCCCAACTATGCGCCCATCTGGCTGGCACTTTCCAACACCTACTACACCCAAGTTCACTACATCCACAGGGATGACGAGGCCACCCGCAAATGGATCGCCGCTGTCGAGCGCGCGTCGGCCATCGATCCAGGCTACGGCGCAGCCCAGTATGCCCTGGCCCTGGTGCACGTGGAGCGTGGCGAATTGTTACCCGCGTATCGCATCGCACAAAACGCGGTTCGGCAAAATCCGGACAATCCGATCTCGGCCTTCACCATGGCTTATGTGCTCCGCTATCCCGGGCTGATGCAGGAATCCGAGGCCCAATGCGAAATCGCCCGCACTTTCGACCGCCGCAATGCAAACCTCCGTTCCTGCGCCGTCGCTTTTCTGGAACACGGCGACTACGACAAAGCCCTGGACTACATTCACCTGGATGCTGACGTGAGCTGGAATAACGCATTAACCATCGACATCCTGTTGCGCGAAGGGAAAGAAAAAGAGGCGCTGCAGATCGGCCAACCCGATATTGGCACATGGACCAGTTACGACATGCTGCTGGCCTGCGCCGCCCACAAGCCGGCAGCTGAAATCGCGGCCCTCGCCAGCCACATCAAGCCCGAAGACGACCCAGAGACTAACTACTTCGCCGCCTCGCACCTCGCCTATTGCGGCCAAACCACAGCCGCTCTCGACATGTTGAAGCGAACCGTGCAGGCGAATTATTGTGCCTACCCCGCCATGGACACCGACCCCATGTTCGCCAGCATCCGGTCGCTGCCGGAATACGCCGAAATCCGCTCCCTCGGCATGAGCTGCCAGAACAATTTCCTTGCCGGGCGCGCCAAAGTGCAATAGCGGCCTTGCCACGAACTAAGTCACCGTGAAGGTCTTGCTGGTTGCGCTTCCTCCTGCAGTAGTCACCACGATCTTGCCGGTCTTCGCCGTGCTGGGGACCGTCACCGTAATCTCGCTGCTGGAAACCACTGTGAACGAAGCTGTTTTCCCATCCACCGTAACGCTGGTCGCCCCGGTCAGGCCGCTGCCGGTCACCGTAACCAGTGTGCCCACCGGGCCGCTGGTGGGACTGATGCTCTTGATTGTGGGCAGCACCTTGAATTTGCTGGTCGCAGTGAGCGTTCCGGTGGAAGTGACAACCGATACCAGGCCGGTGACCGCAGCCGTTGGAACGACCGCCGTCAACTCCGTATCGGAAACTACTTTGAACGTCGCAGAAGCCCCGCCAAACTCGACTTCGGTCGTCCCGGTGAAATCCTGGCCGAGGAATTCGATGGTGGCTCCCACCTCGCCCGATTGCGAAACCGTGCGAACGAATGGCGCCAGACCCATGTCGAGACTGTAAAAATAGCTGCCGCCAAGGGAATTTCCGCAGGTGTTGCCATAGAACGTTCCGTTCGTGTTTTGGAACATCACGGTGCAGGGACCAAATCCAGGGCCTGCGGCGGAAGCGACAAAGCTATATAGAGAACGCTGTAATCGCCGCCCGGTGAAACTCGGAAGATCGTGCCTGCATTGTCTGACCCTCCCCCGCCCGTTGTGCCATAAAAGTTGCCATCGCTCCCAAGAGTGAGACCAACGTAGGGAAAATCGCCATCGTTGGGCGGGCCGGCGAACGCGTGGACCTGGGTGAATTCGCCGGCCGGAGATATCTTGAATATGACTCCATAAGGTTGTTGCGTCACTCCCCAATAGTTGCCGTCCGGGCCTTCTACCAGCACACCCTGCGGGTAGGCTCCATCCGTGCTTGAGTCGGTAAAGGTGTAGAGAACTGTAATCTTGCCCCCGGTCGTGGCTTTGTACGCTACGCCGCAGCCGCCGCACGAAGCGTCTCCGCCTCTTGCCGTGGTCCCGTAAAAGTTGCCGTCACTTCCTTCGGTGGGAAGGTTTGGGTTCGAGCCGTTGGTGCAATCGAATGGATAGCTCGAAATCGCGCCCTTGAGCGTGAGTTTGAATACCCCGCCGCAGCCGTTCGTCTGAACACCCCAGAGATCGCCGTCGCTGGCCAGGAAAACTGGATACTCGGAAGGCCCTCCGTCGCCCGGATTGGCTCCGGTGAAGTTGTACACGGTGGTGCGCACGCCCTTGGAGGTGAGTTTGAAGACCTGTCCAAAACCGTAGGTGCCGCCATTCTGGACCGTCCCGTAAAAGTTGCCGTCCGAACCCATCGTGACTCCGCCAAAAGGGAGCGCTCCCGTGGTGGCGCATGCACCGCCTTCCTCGCAGAAGCTGTAAAGCGTGGTGGGATCGCCCGCGGGAGAGATGTTGAACACGCTGCCCAGACCGTATTCGCCATCGAGCTGATCCGTCATGTAAATGTTGCCGTCCAGACCCTGCGCGACCTGACTGGTGTTGCTAAGGCCGGTGGTGTTGTTGCTCACGCCCGGATACTCGTAGAGCCCCGCGACCGTTTGGGCGATTGCCATCGTAGAAAGAAAAAGCGTTGCCATCGCCGCCACCGAAATGATGAACCAGCGACGGATACTCGGAGCTGCAAAACGGTTTATCTGCATGTGTGACTTCCCCCAGAGAGATTTGCCTGCCTGGCCGGCGGGCTTGGATAAACTCCCCGCACCAGTGGCCGTTGGGACTGGAGTGTAGCTACTTGTCCATTACGTGTCCTGACGGAGTTCTAAAGAACTCTAAAGCCAGACTAGGTCGATGCATTGCAATATGTTCGGGAGCGAGAAACGGCCAAACCACCGCAGCTCTCGATTGCAGGGAAAGGAGAAACAAGGACGAAGAGATTCGCGACAAGTGATTCTTGTTTACTTAAAGACCTGATTGCCGTCCAAGGCGGAGGTGATGGCGCCCGTTGTATTCAAGGCGGAACCAAAGACCAACAAGGCTTTCGCCAAGCGGCGATGTCCATGTTTATGCAGTTGGTAGGACAACAACACATCCGCGGAGAACAATGTGCCCTGGGAGAATCCGGCAAGAGTACGACCGTGTGTCACGAACGGTCGCGCCAACGGGTCGTGCTCGGCGAAATCGTAACGGCCGGCATTGCGCATGGTGAAAAACATATCGACGGACTTCGCCGCAGCATCGGCGGCCACGAGCATCGAGTTTGCACGAGTCCAGTATCGAGGTTTCGGCATGGGGATGGAGCGGGTAATTGGCGAAGCCGGTGGATCGCCCGCGAACGCGAGCACAGAGAACGAAAGCACGGCAATTAGTCGGACGAAGTTCTTCACGGTGGTCATCGGCTGGGACTCGGGAGCTTGGCAGCGCTGCTTGGAGCCAGAGTCTTTTTCCGTTCGGAACTTCTATCGGCGTGAAGGCGTCAATCGTTCAACAAAAACCTCCAATTTTCGACAGTCGAAAGGTCACCGAAGCTGCTCATTATCCGCGTTTAATCTTCGGAGACAGATCGTTGGCGTTGTTACTCCGGTTTCAGTTTGTCTAAATGCAAATATGCGGGACCAGTGCATGTCCGCTTGAGTATTGTTGAAGGAGTTTTCGTTCTGGCGGAGCGTTTTTCAGATGCTGGTTCGATCGTTCGCCTAGGCTTCGCGCTTTCGCCGCGTCGCGAACCAGAAATACACCGGCACGCCGAGAAGAATCACGATGACGCCCCCGATCGAATCTCTCAGATTGCTGGCGAACGTGTAACAGAGCAACACCGCAGCCGTCGCGACGAAGACGGCAGGGATCACCGGATAGCCAATGGTCCGATATAGCTTTGTCTCGCGCCCTTCACGCTTCCGAAATACGAAGATTGTGCTTGCCGCCAAGCCGTAGAAGAGCCATTCGGCAAAGATCGCCAGTGAAAACAACTCTTTGAATGCTCCGCCGACGAGCACTAGAACGATCGAGACAACCGCCTGAATCACAAGCGAAAGTGCGGGTGTGTGGAACTTAGGATGCACCTCTCCCAGCGCTTTGAAGAAATACCGATCGCGCGCCACCGCAAAGGGCACCCGCCCCCCGCTCATGATCGTGCCATTCAACGTGGCCAGCATCGAAATCATCATGCCGATCGCGACCAGCGACACCCCCAAATGTCCCAACACCGCTTCGCTCGCCGCTGCTGCAGGCACTTGGGACCGCGCGATAGCCGTCGCCGTCAGCATCCGCTGAATGCCCGCATTCATTCCCATATAAAGGATCGCGACCAGGCTTACGCCGGCGATGAGCGCGATGGGAATCGCTTTCTCCGGCCGTTTGATTTCTTCACTTACCATGTTTAGATCGTTCCAGCCGTCGTAAGCCCAGAGCGCCGCGACCAGAGCAGCCATGAATCCAGTCATTCCACCCTTCGCCTGCGCAAAAGTGGTTCCGAAATTACTCCACGATCCAGAAGCCGCGGTAAGAGCCACGAACGCGATGCCCACGATCAGGCCAAGTTTGAGCACAGTAAATGCGAACTGAAAATCTCCCGCCTTACGCACACCAAGATAGTTGACCGCCGTTATCAGCGCGGTCGCGGCAATGGCCACCAGATGGCCGTAGTTGATTGTCAGGACACGGCTCGTTGTCACATGCCATGTAAAAATCGCTTGCGGAAGGAAACTCAACGCGGAGAAGGTCCCCAGCACTCTTACCAACCCGGCGGTGACGGAGGCGATGGAAGCCGGCTTGCCAATCAGAAACCACGTCCAGGCATAGAGAAACGCGGGCAGGGGACCATAGGCATCGCGCACATAAACGTACTCACCGCCGGCAAACGGCCGCACCGCACCCAGCTCGGCATAGGTCAGCGCTCCAAACAGCGAGAGCAGGCCTCCTGCAATCCAAGCCAAGTACACCAGCTTGGCCGAGCCCGCGTCCTGCATCATTTCCGCGGGTACCAGGAAGATGCCGCTGCCGATGATTGTCCCGGCGACGATGGACGTGGCGTGCCATACGTTCAGTCCGCGGATCAGTTCCGCGCGCCCACTTCTGGGGACTTCGCACTGATTAAGTCTTTGATCGTCAGTTCCGGTGGGCATTCTGTAGGTTCCTCTGCCATGTTACACGGCAATCTTATTGGGATTCTGCGCAGTCAAACCCAGCCTGGCAAGGGACCGCCACCGGCGGCCTCATGGCCCCTTCCGCAAGACCGGGGAGGAGACGATCTTCTCATTTACAGGCACGGCGTTTTGTCGTAAGCTCGTGCGGCTGGTGCTGTCCCCCTGCCCAGCGGTCCGTGGGGCCCAAACGTCGTCGAACTCTTGACCAACGCAAACTAGACCAAGGTAGTCAGCCCGCGGATTTCCGACCGAAATCTGGAGGAACACGTCATGTCACAGCGCATAGTTCAATTGTCCATCCGCGCGGCTGTTTCGCTTTCGACCTTCCTGCTTTTCGCCGCGCTGTTCTCGTCCGCCCAGATCACGACCTATCACGTCGATAACAACCGCACGGGCTGGAACTCGAACGAAACCGTGTTGACGCCAGCAAGTGTCGGCAGCTCCTCCTTCGGCTCGCTGCACAATGTGGCCCTCGACGATCAGGTGGATGCCCAGCCCTTGTTCGTTCCCGGCGTGAATATCACCGCGGGCAGCCACCAGGGAATTCACGACGTCGTCTACGTTGCCACGGAAGGCAACACAGTTTATGCGATCGACGCGGAAAGCGGCGCGATCCTGCTCAATCCCAACTTCGGCAAGCCGGTTCGCTACCCCCTGGGCTGCGGCAATAACGGACCCAACGTGGGCATCAATTCCACCCCCGTCATTGATCTGACCGCAAACACACTGTACGTTGTGATCTACACGCACGATTCGACCGGCCCAACCTTCCGAATTCATGCCCTCGATCTGGGCAGCCTCAGCGACAAAGTAACGCCCGTGATCGTCTCGGCATCGCATACTTTGACCGATGGATCGACTTTCAACTTCAACGCAACCTATCAGCGCCAGCGCCCGGCTTTGCTGCTCGCCGATGGCAACGTCTACGCCGGGTTCGGCAGCTTCTGTGATTTGTCGGCCAACGTGTCGCGCGGCTGGCTCCTGGGCTGGGCAACGAATACGCTCACACCGCTCGCTGCGAATCGGCTGAACGATACACAGGTAACTTCGCCCGACAGTTTCTTTCTATCGTCCATCTGGATGTCCGGCTACGGTCCGTCCACCGACGATTCAGGCAACATTCTGTTCGTTACCGGAAATTCCGATTATTCCGGCACAACCTACGACGGGGTCACCAATATTCAAGAAAGCGTGGTAGAGGTTTCCTCCGACTTGAGCACGCAACTCGACCTGTTCACACCTAAGAATCAGGCTTCGCTTGACGAGGCCGATAATGATTTCGGTTCCGGCGGCGTGCTGGTCTTGCCCGATCAGCCCGGCTCAATTCCACACCTGGCGGTTGCCGCCGGCAAAGTTGGATCGCTTTTTCTAATGAACGAAGATGACCTCGGCGGATATTCGACTACGAAAAATAATGTGCTCGGAACCTACGGCATTGGAGGCTGCTGGTGCGGTGAATCGTATTATGTCGATCCTTCCGACGGAATCGGCCGCGTCGTCACCAGCGGAGGCCAGAATGTTGGCGTGTACAAGGTCAATACCACGTCCTCGTCGCCCACCCTGACAAAAGTTGCTTCGTCGCCTCCATTGGCCACGGGAAGCCAGGATGCGGGGTTCTTCACCAGCATATCGTCCAACGGGACCTCCAACGCCATCATCTGGGCCTTGTCCCGGGCAACGAACCTGACTGGAAATCCTATTTTTTTGTATGCCTTCAATCCGGACGCGGTCACAAAGGACACGATGCAGCAACTCGTCAGGATGAAGGCCGGTACGTGGCCGAACACCGGGGGCAACTCGAACCTGGTCCCGGTGGTCGCCAATGGTGAAGTGTTCGTGGCGACCAACAAGCAGCTGCAGATTTTCGGAATAAAGTCGTCGCGCAAAAAATAGCAGTTCGATCTGAGTGCCTCGGTTGTCGGACAGGTCCGCGTGGAGAACTGTCCGATCTTCGCCACACTCCGTTCGCCTTGCCGCAGACCTCTGCCGTACAATTGCAAATCGAGCTGACCGTGTTTCTGTGTGCGGTATCCCATGCCGGATGATCACACCCATCCCGAGCGCAGCCGCCGGGCCGAGTCGCGTGTCGCAATCCGCGATCCGCATGCAACCAGCGGTATTGCGATCTTCAATGGCCGTGCCTTACTCCGCAACTGCGGCATTCCTCTGGATCTGAACTGGGTGCGGGAAGCTCGCGTGAACACCAGCGCCGTCGAGCGCCGCGCACAATCGCAAGTTGCGCGGCGTACCGTCAAGAAAGAATGGCAGGCGGCGTGGCTGCTGCGCGCCATTTCCTGCATGGACCTGACCACACTTTCCGGCGACGACACCGACGAGCGCGTACGCCGTCTCTGCGCAAAGGCACGCCAGCCGATTCAGCGGGAGCTGGCCGAGAAGCTTGGCATTAGAGAACTCGAAATCAAAGTGGCCGCAGTGTGCGTCTATCATCTGTTTATCGAGACGGCCTTGCATGCGCTGGAAGGCAGTGGCGTGCGAGTCGCTGCAGTTTCCACCGGCTTCCCTGCCGGCTTGTCGCCGCTGGCCGAACGCGTGGCGGAAATCCGGCGCTCGGTGGAAGCGGGAGCCAACGAAATCGACGTTGTCATCACCCGCGCGCACGTTTTTGCTGGACAGTGGCAGGCTCTCTACGACGAGATATCGGCTTTCAAGCAAGCCTGCGAAGCGGCGCACATGAAGGTCATCCTCGGAACCGGCGATCTGCTGACCCTGCGCAATGTGGCGCGGGCCAGCCTAGTGGCGATGATGGCGGGCGCGGATTTCATCAAGACCTCGACCGGCAAGGAACCCACGAATGCGACACTGCCCGTGAGTTTGGTGATGGTGCGCGCGATTCGCGAATATGCGCAACAGACTGGCATGGCCGTGGGATTCAAACCGGCGGGTGGAATTCGGACGGCAAAGCAATCCCTCGACTGGCTGGCGATGATAAAAGAAGAATTGGGTGACTCGTGGCTGCGCGCGGAAATGTTTCGCTTCGGCGCCAGCGGTCTGCTGGGGGATATCGAGCGCCAATTGGAGCATTACGCAACGGGACGTTATTCCGCCGATTATCGGCACCCCTTGGCATAGAAAACGATGAGCATCGCGGAAAAATTCGTGAGCATGGAATACGGGCCAGCGCCGGAAGATCCCAAGGAAGCCGTTTCCTGGCTGGATCGACACGGGCGCAAGTTCGGGCTATTCATCAACGGCGCGTGGCATGCACCTGCAGCGGGAGAATACTTCGACACTCTCGATCCGTCCAACGGAGAAAAGCTGGCGACCGTGGCACAGGGCGGCGCCGCCGACGTAGATGCCGCAGTTGGCGCGGCTCGCGCGGCTTCGCCACAATGGCGCACTCTAACTCCGCATGCCCGGGCTCGTTATCTCTATGCCCTTGCCCGCCTGGTGCAAAAACATTCGCGGTTGCTTGCCGTGCTGGAAACGATGGACAACGGCAAGCCCATCCGCGAAAGCCGCGACATCGACATCCCGCTCGTGGCGCGGCATTTCTACTATCACGCCGGTTGGGCACAATTACTTGAGAGCGAGTTTCCGGAATACGAACCTTGTGGCGTGGTTGGTCAGATTATTCCGTGGAATTTTCCGCTACTGATGCTGGCGTGGAAGATCGCACCCGCACTGGCCGCAGGGAATGCGGTTGTTCTGAAGCCTGCCGAGTTCACACCGCTTACTGCCCTGGCTTTTGCCGAGCTCTGCCAGGAGGCCGGGCTGCCTGCGGGAGTCGTGAATATCGTGACAGGAGATGGTTCGACCGGCGAGGCGCTGGTGAAGCATCCCGGCGTCGACAAAATTGCATTTACGGGATCGACCGAGGTGGGCCGCGCCATTCGCGGGGCGACCGCTACGAGTCATAAGCGTCTTTCTCTGGAACTGGGCGGAAAGTCGCCCTTCATTATCTTCGACGATGCCGATCTCGACAGTGCGGTCGAGGGACTGGTCGATGGAATCTGGTTCAACCAGGGGCAGGTGTGTTGCGCGGGATCGCGCCTGCTGATGCAGGAGAGCATTGCCGAAACTTTGATGTCGAAGATTCGCGACCGCATGAGCACCTTGCGCATCGGCGCGCCGCTGGATAAAGCCATTGACATCGGCGCGATTGTGGCACGCGTCCAGCTGGAGCGAATCGAACGTCTCGTCGCGCAGGGGATTTCCGAAGGCGCGACTTGTTGGCAGCCGCAAGTGGCGTTGCCGCCGCGCGGCCTCTACTATCCGCCGACCCTGCTTAGCAATGTGCATCCTACGTCAATTGTGGCGCAGCAGGAAATCTTCGGGCCGGTGCTGGCGGCTATGACGTTCCGCACGCCGCGCGAAGCTGTGGAACTGGCGAACAACACCGTGTATGGGCTGGCGTCGTGCGTGTGGAGCGAGAACATCAATGTCGCGCTGCACGTGGCCGCGCAACTCAAGGCGGGCGTGGTTTGGGTGAACTGCACGAATCTGTTCGACGCGGCCTGCGGCTTCGGCGGATATCGCGAGAGCGGCTACGGACGCGAGGGTGGCAGAGAAGGCCTGCTCGAATACATGGAGCCGAAGTGGTTCAAGCATGCGCAGAAACTCCCTGTGGGATCTGCGTCTGCCTTCGCGCAAATTGAGGAAAAGCCAGAAGCCAGTTCCCCCGTAATCGACCGCACGGTCAAGCTCTACATTGGCGGCAAGCAGGCAAGGCCCGATTCGGGCTACAGCATGGAGGTAAGAACGCCCGATGGACGACTGTTGGGCGAAGCCCCGCTAGGCAACCGCAAAGACATTCGTAACGCGGTTGAAGCTGCGCGCAAGGCCGAGGGATGGTCGAAGACCACGGCCCACAATCGCGCGCAGGTGCTTTTCTACTGCGGAGAGAATCTTTCGCAACGACGCGCAGAAATCGCCGCGCGGCTGGCGGCGGTTGTGGGCGAGAAGCAAGCAGCGGCGGAAATCGATCTTGGGATTGAGCGCATCTTCTCCTATGCTGCGTGGGCGGACAAATTCGATGGTGCAGTGCACAACCCGCCTTTCCGCAACATCGCGATTGCGATGAATGAGCCGATCGGGACCGTGGGTGTGATCTGCCCGGCAGAAACTCCGCTGCTGGGGTTCTTGTCGCTGGTGATGCCCGTGCTAGCCATGGGAAATACCGTAGTTGCGGTTCCGTCGGAGAAGTACCCGCTGATCACCGGCGATCTCTACCAGCTTTTCGATACCAGCGATCTGCCGGGAGGCGCAGTCAACATTGTGACCGGCTACGTCTCGCAGCTGCTGAAGACACTCGCCGAGCACGACGACGTCGATGCCATCTGGTGCTACGGTGACGATGCAACGGTCGCAGCCGCCAAGGCAATGTCGACGGGAAATCTGAAACAAGTGTGGACCAACGAGGGCCGTGTCATCGACTGGTTCGATCCCAAACAGAGCGAGGGGCGCTGGTTTCTGGAGCACGCCACCCAGGTGAAAAACATCTGGGTGCCGTACGGGGAATAGGCAAACTCTTAAGCTGCGTTCAGCGGGCATTGCTTTTTTTCTACACCCGGCGCTAGCATACTCACATTCATTCGCCCGGCATCATTCTCTCGTGAGTCCACGTCGACTAAGGAGGTCCTATGGGTATCGCAGTTTCCCCGCAAATTCATCCGCAAGTTGCCGAGTTCATCGACAAACCACGAAAAATGCTGATCAACGGCCGGTGGGTCAACGCCGCCTCCGGAAAAACTTTCCCCACATACAACCCCGCAACGGGCGAAGTCCTCGCTCAAATCACAGAAGGCGATCGCGAGGACATTAACCAAGCGGTGCGCGCCGCCCGCAATGCTTTCGACAACGGTCCCTGGCGCAAAATGACGGCATCCGAGCGCGGACGGCTGGTTTGGAAACTCGCCGACCTGCTCGAACAACACACAGAAGAATTTGGTTACCTCGAAAGCCTCGATAACGGCAAGCCCTTCGGCATCGCCAAAGCGGCAGACGTGCCTCTCGCTGTGGACCTTTTCCGGTACATGGCGGGGTGGGCGACAAAGATCGAGGGCAACACGATCCCGCTAAACGTGCCCT
>Ga0187784_10003242_pt1 | contig 13119 bp, 12 predicted proteins | sample 1015_SJ02_MP15_2_FD_132964 | JGI IMG/M metagenome (GOLD analysis project Ga0187784, IMG submission 132964) | Tropical peat soil microbial communities from peatlands in Department of Meta, Colombia - 1015_SJ02_MP15_20_MG | ecosystem: Environmental > Terrestrial > Soil > Wetlands > Peat | place... | reverse complement strand
GATTACTTGGTGCAAATAGGGGCTTATCTAGACCGCAACGAGGTCAAGACGCTCTATCACGCAATTCAGGTCTTTGCCTATGCATTCACATCGATGGGCGAGACCGAAAATCAGAACAGGCTTTTGGCTGAATGGATCCAAAATGCGACTCATCTCCAGTCGTCGGAGACCTCCGAAGAGAAATTAAGCGCTTTGGCAAGGCACGGCCGGGCAGACCTCGATCTGCTCAGAAGGTTCGCTAAGCAACATGGTGTCAGGTTAAAGAGGTGAGTGATTATCGAGGCTTCCTTATGAACCCTTCTTTTTCCCATCTCGGGTAAGAAGACTTGAACGATTGCAGCAAAAGTCTTTCGGCCTTGCGTCTCCTAAGAGCGGCGAGAACGTTTAAGTATCCGAAAAAAGACCAGAAAGATTTCCTGGGAGCGTGCGATCGAACGCCGCCGCGTTCTTCCACCGACACCGTCTGCATGGCGCTCCCACCTGCAACTCTAAGGCTATCAATCATGCCCCTTCCTTGTCAAGGTCAGCAAAAAGAAGGCGACATTGGGCATGCCTTATTTGCCTGTGGAACAACCCACTTTTTCAGTCGAGGATCGGCAATCGCCAATCGTTGACCCGAGGCACGCTGCTTGCTAGACTTCAAATCCTATGTCCTTAGTCACTCACCTCGGGTGTGCCCGCTGCGGAAAACTCCACGAGCCCGGCCGGTTCTACAACCTCTGTAGTTGTGGCGCGCCTCTCCTGGTGCGCTACGACCTTCGCCGCGCGGCGCAGACATTGATACTCGAGCGAATGGTCATGCGTGAACCCACCCTGTGGCGGTATCGGGAAGTTCTTCCGGTAATGCGCGATTCCTCAATCCTGTGCCTGGGTGAGGGATTCACGCCGCTGATACACGCCCATCATCTCGGCAAAAAGCTTGGCCTGCCCAATTTGTATTTGAAAGATGAGTCCCTGAATCCCACCGGTTCCTTCAAGGCACGCGGGCTCGCGGTGGCGACCAGCATGGCTAACGAATTGGGCATTCGAAAGCTGGCGATGCCTTCGGCAGGCAATGCCGGCGGCGCATTGGCTGCGTATGCGGCCAAAGCGGGCATCGAAGCAGCGATTTATATGCCCAGGGAAACCCCCGCAGCCAATCAGCAGGAGTGTGCCTTGCTGGGAGCGAAGGTCGTGCTGGTCTTAGGAAGCATCAAAGACTGCGGCCGAGAAATGAGGCAGCAATTGAAGGAGGGAGAGTGGTTCGACGTCTCGACACTTCGCGAACCCTACCGGCTGGAAGGGAAGAAGACCATGGCTTACGAGGTTGTAGAACAACTGGGCGGACGTGTACCGCATGCCATGATCTACCCTACCGGGGGTGGGACGGGGCTCATCGGTATGTGGAAAGCTTTTGCGGAGATGGAGGAACTCGGCTGGACCAGCGGGCCGAGGCCTCGTATGTTCTCCGTCCAGGCGCAGGGCTGCGCGCCCATCGTTCGGGCTTTCGCCAAGGGCGCCGACCGAGCTGAGGAGTGGGAGAACCCGCAGACGATCGCCTCAGGCCTTCGCGTGCCGTCGGCCATCGGCGACTTCATGATGTTGCGAGCCCTTCGCGAAAGCCGTGGGGCCGCTCTGGCCGTGTCCGATTCTGAAATGCTTGGCGCTATGCGCGAACTTGCGGAAACCGAAGGCGTGCTCACCTCGCCGGAAGGCGGAGCAACCCTGGCGGCACTCAAGAAGCTGCTATGGGATGGGCTTCTGGCAGGGCACGAGAGCATCGTCTTGTTCCTCACTGCCAGTGGATACAAATATCAAGAAGTACTTGAGAGTTTGGAGCCGCGGAGCGGCGGCAGGAAGCAGCCCACGGCGTAAGCGAAGATTCTCAGCCCCCACCGAAGGATCGACATGCCAAAAACTGACCGACTCTATTATACCGATTGTTACCTGCGTGAATTTCAGGCGCGCGTACTTCGCTCCGAACCCGCGCCCAACGGTTTCAAAGTCTACCTCGACCGGACGGCCTTTTACCCCAACTCGGGTGGGCAGCCGACCGATTTCGGCACCCTCGCTGGCATCCCAGTCCTCGAAGCGGTTGACGAAGGAGAGGAAATCGCGCACCTCCTCGGCCAAGCGCCGGAGGCCGAAAGTGTGAGTGGAAAAATCGACTGGGCACGGCGGTTTGACCACATGCAGCAACATACCGGCCAGCATATCCTATCCGCCGCCTTTGAAAGGATCGGAAGTTATAAGACCGTCTCGTTCCACCTGGGGGAGGCCAGTTCGAGTATTGATTTGGATTCTGACCGCCTCGGGGTCAGGCAACTGGAGGAAGCCGAGGATGTCGCAAACCAGGTGGTCTTTGAGAACCGCGCGGTGCGCATTTCTTTTCAGCCGGCGGGGGAGGCAAGCCGATTGGAATTGCGCAAGCCGACCTCTCGCGAAGGCGAGGTTCGCCTGGTGGAGGTTGAAGGATTTGATCTATCCGCTTGCGGCGGAACTCACGTCGATGGTACGGGAGCCGTCGGCCTGATCCTAATGCGCAAGGTGGAGCGCATGAAGGGCTTGACTCGGGTGGAGTTCCTGTGTGGGGGCCGCGCCCAGCGACAGGCGCGGCGGGATTTCAAGGTATTAAGCGAAGCCGCGCGTGTGTTTTCCGCCGCTCTGGAGACGGTGCCCGAACTGATTGCAAAACAAGGCCAGGAACTGCGCGAAGGGATCCGGGGAAGGGAAAAGCTGCTTGAACGCCTGGCCGAATATCAAGCCAGGGAGTTGTGGCAGGCTGCGCCTGAAATCGCCGCCCGCCGCGTCGTTCGTCAGATCTTCCCAGCAGAAGAATCGGCGCAGGCCAAAATGCTGGCCCATGCCTTGGCGAAGTTGCCCTTAGCCGTGGCCCTGGTCGGAGTGAAGGGAAACCCGACCGCGCTTTTCTTTTCGCAAGCCTCGGGCGGACACTCACAGATGGGCAGCGTGCTCAAACAAACGGTGACGAAGTTCGGGGGTAAAGGGGGTGGGGGACGCGACTTTGCCCAGGGCGGGGGGCTGGAGGAGAGTCGCTTGGAAGAGGCATTGGCTTACGCCGAAGCACTGCTGGGACCAAAGATCGCGACGTGAAATTCGGAACCTCGATTAGCGCTGTCATCCATGAACATGATTTCCCTCCTCGGCGGAGGGGGGAATCCGGCAGGGTTGTGCACGCTGCCGCCTGCGTGCTATATTGGGTGCGTATAGTGAGAGGCATGGGCGCGTAGCTCAGATGGGAGAGCGCGGCGTTCGCAACGCTGAGGCCGAGGGTTCGAATCCCTTCGCGTCCACCATTTCCTTCTATGCAATGCCCCAAATGCCGTCATGAGAATCCCGAAAAAATGCAATTCTGCACGCGCTGCCACGCGCCTCTTCGCTTTACCTGTCCTGCCTGCCGGCACGTTCAAAGCCACGGCGGGAAATGCGAGCAATGTGGCGTGGACTTTGCCAAATACGCAAGAATGATCGTGTTCCAAGCCAGAGAAGGAGCGCAGGAGAAGCGCAGGCATACGCGGGAGAAGGTCTCCATTGCCAAGCAAATCCTTTTGCTTCCTTTGACGGGGGGACTTTCGCTTCTCAAATACCTCTCAGCGCGATTTCGCCGATAGCATAGACCTGCCTGCGGGCCGAAGCCCTTCGGCAGAGGTTAGTCTGCTTTTCAGGTCTGTCCCTTAGGGCCTTTGGCGCGCGAAACTCGATGAAAATCAGGGGTGGCGCAGACGTGCCGCAGTTTGGCATGTCTGCGCCCCTTTCGAGAGGTCGCATACATCCCGCCAAAGAACGGCGGGACGTATGCGCCACCATGGTTTTTCGACCCTGCGGCACTTCGCCAGGCCGCCCACCCAAAAGCTGCAAAGCTCGAAAAGCAAGTCCGCGCTTCGAGCCCTACCTTTGACTCTTGCTAGCGATGTAGCGCTTAGCTTTGGCCAGCAATTCACTGGCCTGGGGCATGTCGTCGATGGCCTTCTGCACCAATGGATCGTTCTCCATGCCGATCCGGTTGGCTTCGGTTTCGCCGAAAATGAAGTCGACCAACTGCACGCGGATACGCGTGCGGATGAAATCCAAATTGTCTTTCAGGTCTTGGTCGGATAGGGGGATCTTCTGCTCCGCAAGAAACTGGCGAAATTCCTGAAGAACAGCGTCGGTGGCTTGAAAATCATGCGGAATAGTCTTATGGATTCCCAGGTAATACTTGCCGAACTCAAATAAAGCGTTGTGTTGTAAGAGCGTTTCTTCGGCGGGAGTGAGTTTGGGTTCTTCGTACTTAACATCAGGTGTGATGCCACCGCCGCCATAAACCTCACGACCCCCGTCGGTGAGGCGCACATCCGTGTGGGGTGTGGGGGAGTCCTCCGGATGGTAGTAATAGTCGTACAGGGAAACGTTGTCGTAGTCGCGCTGAATCAGCCTGCCGCTGGGGGTGTAGTAACGGGCAGTGGTTAACGCCAAGCCCGTGTGCTCGCTGAGGGGGAAAACGGTCTGAACGAGGCCCTTGCCAAAGCTGGGCTGGCCCATCACCAGAGCGCGATCGTGGTCCTGTAAAGCGCCCGTCACGATCTCCGCCGCGCTCGCCGTCATGCGGTTGATGAGCACCACGATAGGATACTCTTTGCCGTCGTCTCCCTTGGTCGTGTAGTAGCGTTTTTCCTGCGAGTGGCGGCCCTGATGATAGACGATCAACTGGCTCTTTTCGAGGAAATGGTCGGACACTTCAACTGCTTCCTGAAGCAGTCCGCCGGGGTTTCCACGCAGGTCCAGAACCAGTCCCTGGAGGTTCTTCTCGCCCAGATCTTTCAGTGCCTCGGTGAGTTCGTCGTTCGTGGTCTCGTTGAACCTGTTGATGTGGATGTAAGCAAGCCCAGGCTTGAGCATAAACACGTCGTCCACGCTGCGCTGCGAAATCTCATCGCGCGTGATGTCAAACTCCAAGGGTTGATCGTAGCCCTCGCGCGTGACCGTGATGTGTACTTGGGTTCCTTTAGGGCCCTTCAACTTCCTCGCCACTTGGTCGACACTCATCCCGTCCGTTGACTCCCCATTGACTTTGGCGATGACATCGCCGGGCCGCAAACCGGCCCGGAACGCAGGCGAGCCCGGGATGGGAAACATGACCACGATCACCAGCTTGCCCAATTTCCCAGGGCGCGGCCCGATTTGCATTCCGACGCCATAGTACTTGCCCTCCTGATCTTCGCGCAGCTTCGAAAACGACACCGGGTCATAAAAATTAGAGTGAGGGTCCAGGCTGCGGAGCGCACCGGGGATGGCGCCGACATAGGTTTCGCTGCCCGGTTGGTCGGGAAGGACGCCGTAGATGGCCCTGTCCGGGTCAACTACATCGGCGTAGTTCTGCTCAACAACGTTATAGACACGAGTAAGCTCGGTGAGGCTGTTTTTTACATCCGAGTCGTCCGCCCCCGTTGTGGCTTCGACTTGCCGGCCGTATAGCCCTCCCAGCACCGTGCAAAGCAGAACCGTGCAAAGAATAAACCACAACCACCGTGGCGTCTGTTTCATGTTCGATGCAGCTCCTCACCCTGCATGTTTGCAGTATAGCATAGGGATTTCCACGCTCAAAGCCCAGCCTTGCTCGCGGCAGGGTCGCGCCAATGCCCCCGTTAGGTCACATCCCGAAGCGGCAAAGCCACTTTTTGAAGCCATTGCCGCAACCCTACTGAACCCTATCGATTCCCCACGTAGTCTTGGATGCTAGGAGTGGCCAGCAGGTTTTGCATAAAATGAGGGCTCTTTCTTTGGCTCCGTGGTTTTGCTTGACAGCCCCCTGGGTGTCACCTATCATGAGGAAGAGAGGTTGATCTTGTTTGGCACTGGATTTGGTGAAATCGCGTTCATACTCTTTATTGCTTTCTTACTGTTTGGGCCCAAGAAACTGCCGGGGATAGCGCGGACATTGGGCAAGGGTTTGGGCGAATTGCGCCGTGCGTCCAACGATTTGAAGAATTCTCTGGAAGAGGAAATCAAGAACTTGGACCGCTTCCCGGAGAGCCCCATCGACTCAATCCCCAAGTATGGCCACAACGATCCAGAAGCCACCCCCAAAGAACCCGGACACTGATCCTGAGGATGGAGAACTGAACGGCAAGCAAATGTCGTTCCTCGAGCATCTCGAGGAGCTTCGCCAGCGGCTTCTCCGTTCCGTCATTTCGATTATCATTGGATTCGGCGTCTCCTTTTACTTTGCGGATAACATTTATGGTTTCCTGGCCAAACCCCTCACTGACACCCTTCGTACCCTTCACCTCTCGGACAAGTTAGTCTATACGAATCCCATTGACCCTTTTAATCTCTACATCAAGCTTGCCCTCATGGCCGGGATTTTCGTAGCGTCGCCTTACATTCTTTATCAGCTCTGGCTTTTCATTTCTCCGGGGCTTTACCGCCACGAAAAGCGCTACGTATGGCCTTTTGTGCTGCTGACCAGTAGTCTGTTTATAGCGGGTGGCCTCTTTGCTTACAAGCTGGCTTTCCCTCCGGCTTTGCAATTCTTGCTCAAGTTCGGCCACAGATTCCAACCCATGGTGACCATCAACGAGTATTTCAGTATTGCGATGACCATCATCGTCGGTGTGGGACTGGTCTTTGAGCTACCGGTTATTATCCTGGTCCTGTCCTTGTTTGGGATTGTGACACCCAAATTCCTTCTGAGGCAACTGCGGTACGCCGTGTTAGTGACGGCGGTGGCTGCCGCTGCCATTGCTCCCACTCCCGACATGGCCACCCTTTTTATTCTCTGGATTCCCATGGTGGGGCTTTACATCCTCAGCATTGGGCTCAGTTGGCTCGTCTATCTCCGCAAGAGGTGGAAGCAAAAACGTGCTGAGACGTAAGCGTGCGGGGCGGCGGCCGTATAGGAAGGATCTCACTGGCCTCTATGTTGAGTCTTTGCGGAAACCAGCCCTTTTTTTTGCAACTAAGAACTGACAACTGACCATTGACAACTGACTACGCAAAAAAGACAGGTGTGTGTTTTGAAGCAAACGAGTGCTTCGCGGGTGTAGCTTCGTCCTTCAAGGGGAAATCCGAGCGGTAGTGCGCACCACGGCTCTCTTGCCTCGCCAGGGCACATTGAGTAATTACCCTGCCGACCTGAAGAATATTGCGGGCCTCGCAAAACTCGCGCGATGGCGCAGAGGGGCCAACCAGCACAACCGACTCGAGCCGCTTGAAGGCGTCGCAAAGGTCCTTGCCGGTGCGGATAATACCCACCTTATCCCACAGGATAGACCGGACCGCGTGCGTGGTTTCTTGCGGCGACAGGCGCGCCGGCTCAGCCTCCCGCACATTCAGGTCGCGCCCGGGAGCGGCGCGGCCTGGCACGGGGCTTGGAGCCTCGCGCGGCACGGGTGGCTTGAGTTCCCGTCTTTGGTCGATCATGGCGGAGCCCGCCCTGGCGCCAAACACCAAGCCTTCCAGAAGGGAATTGCTGGCCAGCCGGTTGGCACCGTGGACGCCTGTGGCTGCCACCTCACCGGCGGCGTATAAGCCCTTCAAGGAAGTGGCTCCGTGCAAGTCCGTGGCGACTCCTCCCATCGCATAGTGAGCCGCCGGGCGAATGGGGACGAGGTCGGCGGTGATGTCGATGTTGTAGTGCAGGCAAGTCGAGTAGATTCTCGGAAAGCGTTTCTTGACATGCTTGGGATCGAGTTCCGTCAAGTCCAGGTAAACGCATTCACTCCGGGTCTTTTGCATCTCCATGATAATGGCGCGGGAAACGATATCGCGTGGCGCCAACTCCGCAGCCTCGTGATAGCGGGGCATGAATCGTTCCAGGAGAATGTTGCGAAGAAAAGCGCCTTCCCCGCGCAAGGCCTCGGAGAGAAGGAAACGCGGGGCTTCCTTGACGTACAAGGCCGTGGGATGAAACTGTACGAATTCCATGTCGCTGCTCAGCGCGCCGGCACGATGCGCCATGGCCACGCCATCACCTGTGGCGATTAAGGGATTGGTAGTTTCACCGTAAACCTGCCCCAGCCCGCCCGTGGCTAGCAGCACCGCTTTGGCGCGTTGTGTCTTGAGCGTGGAGGTCCTTTCATCCAGGAAAGTCACGCCGCAAACCCCATTTAAATCCGCGAGCAGGTCGACCGCAAAGGCGCGCGGCAGGAATTGGATGGCGCGTTGGGACTTTGCCTTGGCCATCAAAGCCCGGAGAATTTCGCTGCCGGTGGAATCGCCATGCGCGTGCAGGACGCGCGAACGACTGTGCGCCCCCTCGCGCGTGAAAGCCAGCTTGTTTCCGTTGCGGTCGAAGCGCATCCCCCAAGCGATTAACTGCTCGATCTGCTCGGGGCCCTCGCTCACCAGGATTTGCACGGCTTTTTCCCGGCACAACCCGTCGCCGGCGCGCAGCGTATCATGGAGGTGCAGTCCCACTTCATCGTCCTCACCCAGGGCTGCGGCGATTCCCCCCTGAGCGTATTCTGTGCTGGATTCGTAAAGTTCGCCTTTGGTTAGAACCAAAACCTTACCGGCTGAAGCGAGTTCAATGGCGGCCCGCGTCCCGGCAATACCTCCGCCCAGAATAAGGAAATCAACTTGGCTCTCGCTCTTTCCTGACATGGTCCTCTAATCATAGCCTTGGCATCACGCGCCTGCAACAAATTCAAGAGCAGTTGTTAGTGGTCAGTGGCTAGCGCCTCCGGTCGGCTACCTATCAGCCTAAAAAATCGCACTGCCAAGAACTTGACGTGCCCCCGATTAGCGCCCGGCTCTTGCCGTGGGAGAGACACCGTGGTATCAATAGGTCTCTGAAGAATAGCTGATAGCTGAGCGCTGAAAGCTGGTAGCCAAGCGCGGATTGCTGATGGCAGGCGTATGCAACGCTTCTGGGTGACTTCCAAAGGGTTCAAGTACAGCGTCAACGTAGGTTGCGGGGCTTGGCGGGGCCTCGCCGAATTCTCACACGATCGCTACTCGTCGATCTTCGTGCTTACCGAAAGGCATTTGTGGGAAAGTTGGGGAGAAAAGCTTCTTCGCGAAGGCAGCGTGAGAAGCGCTCGGCCGTTGTTCGTCCCGCCCGGCGAGAAATCGAAAAGCCTCCGGAGGGTGGAGCAGGTTGGGGCTGAATTGCTGGAAAAAGGGGCAGACCGGCGCTCGCTGCTTGTGGCGTTTGGTGGCGGTATGGTTGGCGACCTGGGTGGGTTTGTTGCCTCCATCTACATGCGCGGCATTGACTGCGTGCAGGTGCCCACCACGGTCCTGGCCCAGGTGGACAGCTCCATCGGCGGGAAAACGGCGGTCAACGTGCTCGCCATGAAGAATCTGCTTGGAACGTTTTACCCCCCGCGTCTGGTGCTCGCAGAGCCTGCGGTGCTCGCTTCGCTCGACGTGCGATCGTTCCGATCCGGCTTCTTTGAAGTTGCCAAACACGCCATCCTTTCGGGGCCGGGCTTATTCGCAGAGTTGGAAGAAAAGGCGTCGAAGCTCCTTCCCAAGCAGGCCCAGGATCTGGCGCAAATCCTGGCGCGTGCGGCTCAAGTCAAAGTGCAGGTGGTCAGCCGTGATGAACGCGAAGCCGGTCTGCGGCGGGTTCTTAACCTGGGCCACACCTTCGGCCATGCGCTCGAGGAAGCAAGCGGCTACCGACGGTTCTTGCACGGGGAGGCGGTAGGTTGGGGAATCCTCATCGTGTCACGCCTGGCGGAGTTATTGGGAGTGCTCGAGCCTGCGGAAGGCGAGCGCATTGCGCGCTTGGTGCGGCAGGTCGGCCCCCTGCCCACCCTACGGGGCCTTCGCGCGCAGCGAATCCTGGAACTCTTGCCGAAAGACAAGAAGGCTGTCCGAGGGCGAATCCACTGGGTTATTCCGGAACGGATCGGCAAAGTCCGGATTTCAGATCAAGTGCCTATGAACCTCGTCGAAGCCGCTTTCGGGGACGTGCAGCGAGGCGGCTGGCATGAGTGATGCTGCCAACGCTCCTCTCGGAGCAAGCCCACCGGACTCTCCCAACCCCTCTGACCCCACTTCCCGTGTGGTCCGGAAAATGTTTTCGGCGGTCGCGCCGCGTTACGATTTCCTTAACCACTTCCTTTCCGCGGGTCGGGACATCGCCTGGCGGAAGGCCACCGCAAACACACTGCGCCACATCCTGGAGCGTCCGAATTCAAAGGTCGCGGACCTGTGCTGCGGCACCGGCGACCTCGCGTTCGAGCTGGAACGGTATTCGGCCGGCAGAGTGTTCGGGACGGATTTCTGCCACCCCATGCTCCGGCTCGCCAAAAGGAAAGCCCGCCGTCAATCGACCCTGTTCCTCGAGGCGGATACGCTGGCTTTGCCCTTTCCTGACGACTTTCTGCATCTGGCAACTATTGCCTTTGGTTTTCGGAACCTGGCCAGCTACGTGAGCGGGCTTAGGGAGGTACGGCGGGTTCTCGAACCTCGGGGCGTCCTTGCCATTCTCGAGTTCTCAGAGGTTCGTGGGCCGGTTTTTGGACCTTTCTTTCGCTTCTATTTCCGCCATTTGCTGCCGAAGATCGGGACCTGGATTTCCGGCGTTCGGGGGCCTTACCAGTACTTGCACGATTCAGTGTCAAAATTCCCCAACCAGCAGGCGCTTGCGCAGTTGCTCGGCGCAGAGGGATTTCGAAATATCCGTTACCTGAATTTTACGGGCGGGATTGCGGCACTCCATCTAGCGGAAAAGCCGTGAGGGAAGTAAGAAGTCAGAAATCAGAAATCAGAAATTAGAAACCAGAAATCCGAACCCATAACCGCAAATCACAAATCACAAATGAACCAATGACTCAATGAGTCACTGACTCAATGAATCAATGCCTCAATGAATCAATCTACCGTTTCGCTCCAGTCATCGGGTGCGCCGCTCGCCTTGAATTCGTCCTGAAGGTCCTGAAGAGTTTTTCGGGCCTCCTCTGTTGCCGCTTGCGTTCGCGACACCTCCTCCGCTTTGGCCTTAAGCTTGTCGGCAAGTTCAGCCTTCGCATCGGGGCTTAACTCGCGCACCTCCTGAATCTGGAGGAGGTTGAATTCGTCTTCTGCGAGTTGTTGCTTTTCTTGCGCGTCAGCGAGTTGGGCGCGTGCAGATTTGAATCTGCTTTGCCAGTATTCCTTAGTTTCCTTCTCGTTTTCCGGTTTCTCGGGCTTTTCCTGTTCATTAGCAGCTTCGCCCGTCTCGGTCGCTTTGCTGGTTTCCCCGGCTGCGTGACCGGGCTCGGCTTCTGCCTGTGCTTTGTCGGATAAGCTCTTGGCAGGAGTGCTCGCTATGTCCGAAGCCGCTGTGCGGGCCTCATCCGGCGGACGAGCGGGCAGATTATCGTTGGTGTAAACCCTTGTGGCTTTCTGCCCTGCTTTAAGCTTTTGTTGGCGTACTTGCCGGGCCAGATCACCCAGCGACTGCTGTGGCGCGCCAAGCAAGGGCAGGGAAGTGACGGCCACCACGAAGGAAAATGCGAATAATCCTATTCTCATATGATCCCCCCTGGCGGACTGGCGGTTTTCTCCATCGGCCGAAGCACCCTAGCCCTAATCGTCTCCACTCGGCTATGGTCAGTCAGCCGACGGATAAAGTCGTTGCTACAGGTCTTTCCGCACTGCCCTAACGCAGCCACCCCGGGTCACCGCTTTCGCGTCGCAGTTCCTCCCGGAGGTCTTCGATCGCCTGCTGATCTGCGGCAACCTCGCTTCTCTTCTTGGCGACCTGGTCTTGCAGTTTGTGAACATCCGACATCGCGGTGGGGCCACTTTCCTGGACCAGACCTTTTAAGGGATCGGGGTAGTACTGCATCTGGTTTTGGCCCAGTTTCTGTTCGAGCACACTCAATTCTCGCTGGTCGGTTTCCAACCGCTCTTGCAGTTTACTCATGCGCCCGCGGAAATACGCTTCTCCGTGCGTTTGATCCCCCGTTTCGGGCGCGGGCGCTTTCGTGGATTCCACCCCGGCTTCATTCCCGCTTGTCGTCTTAGCGGATTTCTCGCCTGGCTTTGCCTCCTGGGAGGTTGTGGGCGACGACACTGCCGCCGAAGCTGCTGATTTGTCACCCAAGGGCGACTGGGTAGGGAGGTTATCGTTGGTGTAGAGCTTGGACTTTCCTTGGGTTTTTGCGCGTTGTGCTTTGAGTTGGCGTGCGAGATCGCCGAGCGGCACTGAACTCGTCGAATCCTGTGCCGGGACTATGCTGGTCCCCAGACCCCAAACCAGGGCCATGGTCAGAACTCTTGCCATTGCACACTTCATGGTCGCGTTCCCCCCTTGCCGGCGCACGTTCTCCTCCCCCCAAGTTACCATTCTGCGAATACGAAATCAACCGGCGCAAGAGTACTTTTGGGTCAGTCGCGCCGTAGCGCGGGCGTCTGGCCCGCTGTAGCGTGGGCAGGGGATCCCGCTTTCGCGGGAATGACGATATTCAGGGCACCCGCTCCCGGCAGTGTCATTCCCGCGAAAGCGGGAATCCCCTGCCAGTGCGTGAACCGTGGGCACCCCCCCCTTTTGGCCCGGTTGTCCTTTGCTCGGGCTGTTTCCTTACCCCGAAATAGGCTATCATTACAGGTTAGCGAAACTGGCAACGCGCCGGTGCTGCGTATCGAGCCGCGTTGTCGAAAGCGAAGCCGAGGACTGAACAAGAGTAGCGCGACAGTCGGTCTATGGCAGGAGGATGTGTCCGATGGCAGAGCCAACCAAAGAGGACTTGATGGCCCGGATTTCCGAGCTCGAGAAGAAACTGGGATCGAAGGAAGGCGGCAAGCTGGAATTCAAGGTAGGCGAGAAGGGAGGTGTGAGCGTCTACGGTTTGGGGCGCTTTCCGGTGACGCTCTACTATGAGCAGTGGCACAAGCTGCTCGACGCCGCCGAGGACCTGCGGGCTTTCCTGGAAGCGAACAAAAGCCGCCTTAAGCTCCGGACCCGAGCCTGAGAACCTGTAAAAAAAATCGGAATCTGTCATGCTGAGCGGAGCGAAGCATCTCCGTAGTTCTTTGTAAGTACTTCGACCAAAAGCAACTGCGGAGATCCTTCGCTTTGCTCAGAGCTTGTGACTTTTTGCAATGGCTGTATGGGTGGCGCAGACATCGCTTTTTATGTCTGCGCCCCAGCCTGCTCGCACCCCTTAACCTACGTGGCGCATACATAAAAGGCAATGTATG
>Ga0187784_10003241_pt1 | contig 13122 bp, 13 predicted proteins | sample 1015_SJ02_MP15_2_FD_132964 | JGI IMG/M metagenome (GOLD analysis project Ga0187784, IMG submission 132964) | Tropical peat soil microbial communities from peatlands in Department of Meta, Colombia - 1015_SJ02_MP15_20_MG | ecosystem: Environmental > Terrestrial > Soil > Wetlands > Peat | place... | reverse complement strand
CTCCCGAGGGCTTTGATGTTGATTTTTAGAAAGCACAAGATTTTTGTTCTAGATAACCTGGTTTGGCACTAGCGATTCACCTGCTGGGCAGAAGAAGACTTGCCCAGTTTCGGTGCAACTTTGTGCCCGTTGGCTCGGGTCGAGATTGATCCCCACTTGGGGGGGGCTGCTTGGGTACTTATCTTGTCCCGATTGACTTCGCGTAGTCGGCAATCGGGGCCAAAAATCGGCGGATAGCTCTACCTTGGCGGCGGCAGCCCGGCTCGTATCAGAACCGTATATTATGCTAAGGCAATCCAGGCATACTTCCGATGATCACCGCAGATCGACCAAGTCTGCAGATCTTGACGGACACACCGCTGCTCGACGCTCGACGACAGCGATGACAGGCTTGATTTCACTCGCTACGCCAATGCAGTCGCGGGCTTAATCGACAAACCAGAAACATCGACGCCATTCACCTTGGGCATTAACGCACCCTGGGGTGCAGCCGTCACCGGAATTCGGTTCTGACGTAAACTATGGGTGAAAGATTGGTCGGGGAGAGAGGATTTGAACCTCCGACCCCCTGGTCCCGAAACAAAGAAAATTAGCTAAGGTGTTGATTTTTCAATCCATGTGAGTGGTGCTTCAACCGTACAAACTCACGTCATTCTTGCTCGTCGCTACCATTCATTTTCTTATGGGTGCCCCGGAATGGGTGCCCCACACCAGCGACTCATTTCCCGATTTGGCCAGCGATCAATTAAGGCGTGACTGTATTGTTGCGACGACTCTACGCTTTCAGAGCCACATGTATCGGCCTCACTTGCCCAAGTCTGACGCCCGAATGCGCCTGACCGAGACAACCGACTGGACGAGCTCCTTCGGATCGATCTCTCCCGTTTTCTTCGTATCGAGCCTGTCAAACTCCGCCTCCATGAATTTCATCCACTCCTGCTTGGAAATCTTGCCGTTCTTATCGGTGTCCATGAGAGCGACCAGCTCTTTAACTTTCTCGCCCGCGATGGCTACCGTGTCCGGTTGTTTTGGAACGGATGCTTTCTGTGCGAAAGAGGTCCCTCGTAAGGTCCCTCCTGTCCAGATGAACGCAACCAGAAGAATTGCAATTAGCAAACTTCTTTGAGGCATCTTCAACCTCCTGTGTCAGAAGTCGAGCCGCAAAGCCACCTGTCCGGTGCGATTTCCCGCGTTCTCCGCAGTTTGTGCGGCGTTTAGAATTCCGAACGATGGGTTGCTGACGTTCGTCACCGGCGGCGCAAAATTCGTGTGATTGAGCACATTCGTGAACGTCGCCTCGAAGCGGAGCTTCAGGTTTTCACGGATTGCCATCGACTTTGCCAGCCCCGCGCTGACCGCAATGGTTCCCGGGCCTTCCAGGATGCCCACGCCTGCATTGCCAATTCGTCCTGCTCCAACCGGCGTCGGAGCAAACGCATGCACGTTGAAATAGTCATTCGGAGAGCGGTGGGCGAGAATCGGATTGCCCACGATGTCTGGGCGAACAACTGAACCCGCGGCTATCGGATCGGTGTTGGTTTGATCGAGAAGCGGATTGATCGTCGGAGTCAGGAACGGACCAGTTTCGAGAAGCGTGATCGTGTTTGCGCTCCAACCACCGAGCACGCGGTTCAAAATGCCAGAAGAACTCGACCAGCGCCGCCCTTGGCCGAACGGAAAATCATAGGTTCCGGTCAGGAGAAACCGCTGACGCCGCGTGCCTTCGACGTTGCCCCGATCCTGGCTGATGTGGAAACGGTCGACGACAGCGAGTCCGTAATTGGTCTCGCCGGCGAAAGCTGTGGGGGCATCTCCTTGGGCGTCGCTCAGGCTGTGTGTCCAGGAGTAGTTCGCCGAGAAGTAGAGCCCTTTCGAATTCCGGTGCGTGGCTTCAACTTCCATACCTTGGTAGTTGGCGCCGCCGAGGTTCTCCGTGGAGTAGATGACTCCCCAATTCTGAAACGGTGCCCTCGGGTCGACTACCGGGCTCGGAACATAAGGCTGAGCGCTAGGGGCGATCTGGTTCCAGTTCACCGTCACGTTCAGCCGGTATGAATTCATCCCAACGTAACTGACGCGCAACGCCGTGTCAGGCGTAAGCTCCCTCTCCACCGTGACATTCCACTGTGCCGACTGCGGATCGCGGTAGCGAGGGTCTGTAGCCTGCTGGATGGACCCTCCGCCAATCTGTACGAGCTGACTGGGCGCAATAGTGTTGGGGAACTGGAAGAGCGGAACGTTGTTGGGTAATTGGTTCTGATAATAGTGAACCGAGGCTTGTGGATTGCTCTCGTTGTTGTTCTGCAGCTGCCCCAGGTTGATCACAGTGAAGATGCCAAAGCCGGCACGAAATACCGTTTTGTTGTCGTTGAAGGGACGGTAGGCCACGCTGACGCGTGGATCAAAGTTGCGCATATAGGTTTGCCGGAGTCCCGGGGGCAATCCTTCCTGACCATTCGACACCACGGCGGTACAGGGCATCGAAGCCAACGGCGCATATCCTACGTCGGCGGGGGAAGAGAATCCAGGAGGTGCCGCATTGCATGCGTTGAAGGACTGCAAGAAGGCCGGCACCGGACCGCCGAGCGAGCGGTACAGAACGTCGTTCACAATGATCGTGTTCTTGATCGGATCGAAGTTAGCCTGAATGCCGCGTTGATCGACAAAAGGAGGCAACCACTCCCAACGCAAACCGGCATTGACTGTGAGCCGGTTGTGCACCTGCCACTCATCCTGGGCGTAAAGACCCAACTCTGGCCCTCCGGCGTTGTCTATCGGGCCGGTGACGGCGAAATATGAAGTGTTAGGAAGGCCCAGCAGGAAATCACCAAAGGCATCGCCCGTGCTCGCCTGGTTCGGAGGACTCGTGAACGTTCCTGTGAACGTGAACAGCCCGTAATCATCGGACGGCGTTTCGATCTCCGGGACCTGAAACCGTACCCAGCGAACGTCCGCACCGGTGCGAAACGTGTGCTTGCCGCGGATGTAGGTAAGGTTATCGGTGATTTGCTTTGTGCTTGAGAACGTGTTCCCCACGTGGTCTCGGCCAATGGGCGTGAAACTCGTGCCCTGCGAGAAGTTGATGGAAGGAAAGCCACCATCGAATGGATGATGCGACACATCCACGTCCTGCAGCCCTAGTTGCGCGATCGCGGCAGCCCCTTGAATCGGAAAATTCGGCGCCAGGAGCGTGCGTGTGAACCCAAAGCGGAATTCGTTGAGCAGGTTGGTGCGCAACGTGTAATTGTGAGAGACCAAGAAACTTCGGTCATGCTCGTGATCCAGATCGTCGGGAAGAAGTGGATTCGCGATGCTTGAGGTCACATTCTTCCAGTTGAATCGGGCGTACACCTGCTGTTTCGAATTGATGATCTGATCGATTCTCCCGTCGATTCCGTTGGTGCTGGAAGGAATGGGTTGCAGATTTTCGTAGTTGAAGCTGCAGCCCTGAATCAACTGAGTGATGCAGTTCACGTTCGGCAACGGGTAGTAGTTGTCTAGCAGGGCCAAGGCAGAGGTATTCAGCGGGATATTGATCGTATTGTTAGGAAAATTCTGACCGGTGAAAGGGTTCACCAGTGGCTGAGGATTGCTCGGACTAATCAGGGCTTGCAGATCGTTAAGATTGCCGCTTCGCTCGGCGAGCGTGGGAACAAGGAACTGTTCCGGTTGTGAAACTCTCCGGCGGTTGCCCTCGTAATCGACGAAGAAAAATGTCTTGTTCTTCCCGTTGTAGACGTGCGGAATCGTGATGGGTCCGCCAAGGCTGCCGCCAAAAGTGTTGAAGCGCTTCGGGGCCTTCACATTGAAGTTGTAGACCGTGGCGTCAAGTGCATCGTTCTGCAGATATTCGAACAGGCTTCCGTGCAGATTGTTGGTTCCGCCTTTGGTGGTAAAGGTGACGTCGCCCACCTGCGCGAACTCTGCGCTGTTGTTGAATGCCGTCACCTTCAACTCGGAGATTCCCTCCGAGGAGGGATAAGGGTTGGCTCCTGCGGTGCTCTGGAAGACGTTGGTGGTCGAAATGCCGTCGACGGAGTAACCCACCATATTTGCCGTTGCGCCAGCCAGAGCGATGTTTCCCTGATTGTCCTGTTGCACGTTGGCTGAAGTTGCCAAGGATGCAAGTGGGCTCGTCGTGCTGGCGCGGAAGTTCAGCGGAAGTTGTCCGATCTGCGCTGCGTCCTTTGAATCGCCGATCACTGCGTTTTCGGTGTTAATGGTCGCCACCGTATCGGCGACTTCTATAGTCTCGGACTGACTCTTGATGGTCAGAGCGACATCGACGCGCAAGGTTTGCCGGGCGGTCAGTTCTGCCGATGGCACTTGAAAATCGGCGAATCCTTCTGCGTGAACGGACACTTCATATCTGCTCGGTTTCAGATTTACGAACTCAAATGATCCATTCTGATCCGACGTCGCCGAACGAGTGTTATTGTCTGCGAGGTCCTTTATCTGAACAGTCGCTCCGGGGACGACCGCATCGGTTTTGTCATGCACTGCACCCACGATGCTGCCAAAGGTTGACTGAGCTATGGCTGTTCCGAGACTGACCAAAACACACATCGCAACGACTGCAAACTTTCGCATCCTTTTTCCTCCACCGTAGAGGTTCCCTAGTGTTTGCTGTTTTTCAGGAAGCTCGCCGATGTAGGAAATCTATTGCCCGGTTGCTGAGGGAGGCATGAGGAGTTCGTAAAATGTTCGTAAGCATCCTCAAGTAGCTTTGCGACAATAGGTTAGGATGCTCGTGAGGCTTCATGCGGGGACATTGCGCGACAAAAACAGAACTTCGGGACAAACCGAAAACGGGAAGTCAGGCCCGGAACTCATGCCGCATAGGATCAAATCGTCTGACGAGCCGAATCACTCGCCAACACTGTCTTGGGAAGGATCTCTGAAGCGGTAGCCAATGTACGATTCTGTCAGTAGGTATTCAGGACAGGAAGGATCATCTTCCAACTTCTTCCGAAGCTGACGGACGAACGTGCGCGTGTATTCGAGTTCGTTCCCATATTCCGTGCCCCACACGGAGGTGAGTAGACGGGCATGAGTAATCGGTCGACCAGCCTGTGACATCAGACAGTGCAGCAGATCAAACTCCTTCGGAGTGAGATGAACAATGACGCCGCGTTTTCGAACTAGGCGACGGCCGATATCGAGTTCAATCTCGCCGATCGTAATCACTGTGTCTTTATTGTTCTGAGTAGCGTGAGAGCGCCGAACCGCAGCACGTACGCGAGCCGTCAACTCACCGACGTGAAAAGGTTTGGTGATGTAGTCATCTGCTCCCGCGTCCAAGGCTTCAATCTTGTCATCGGCGTCATCGCGAACTGTCAGCATCAAGATCGGGAGCTGGGGTTCCAATCGTCGCATGACGCGGCATGTCTCGATGCCACCGATTCCTGGCATGTTGATGTCCAGAAGAGCCGCGTCGTAGTGCTCCGAGCGAACAAAGGAAACCGCCTGTTCTCCTCCGGCCGCTTCCTCAATCTCAAACCCCAAGCCGCTCAATGTGGTATGCAGCGCCTTGCGAATGGACGGCTCGTCATCAACGATCAAGACTCTACTCTGTGAGGTCAGCATATTCCCTCCTAGCAGCTAGTGCCGGGAGAGACAGAAAAAGCGTCGTACCTGTCTCTAGCGAGCTCTTTACCCACATTTTGCCTCGGTGCGCTTCGGCAGTTCTTTTTGCGAACGAAAGACCGATACCGCTCCCTGAAGCGCGATGTTTCGTGGCGGGGCTGCGATAGTAGCGATCGAAAATCCGCTCCCGCTCCCCAAAATCGATCGTCGGGCCATCGTTATGAACTGAGATGAGAATGTGCCCGCCCTCATTCCGGGCTGATACATCAATCGCTGAATCGGAAGTGGAATACTTGGCGGCGTTTACAAGAAGCTCTGTGATGGTGATCGCCAGCATTTGCCGGTCTCCTGAAACCGCCAACTCCTCGTCTTCTATCGATAACTGAACCGCATGGCCGCAAAGCTGGCTGGCGCAGTCATCAACCACGTCCTTGATGAACGGCCCGATCAGGACTTCCTCGCGGCGCAAGCGAATTTCTTTTGACTCTAATTTCGCCATCTGGAGCAGGTGCGAGGCCAGCGCGTTGAGTCGGGCAGCATGTTCGTCGATCAATCCAACCAGTTGCGCCTGGGACGGGCTGAGACTTTTCATCTCCAAGAGCCCGGATGTAGACGTCAGAATTACCGTAAGAGGAGTCTTGAAGGCGTGTGCCAGTCCATCCAGGACAGTTGTGCGAAGCTGTTCCGTCTCGCGAGCTGCTTCGGCACGACTTTCTTTCTCGAACGACCGCACTCGTTCAAAAGCTCCGGCAACGAGGGAAGCGATGGCATCGACCATCAACGAGTTCAGGTTATCGCCGGACATCACTATCGCTCCGATTGGGTTCGACTCTAACCGCAATGCACGTTGCCACTTGGACGAATCTCGTGTGTCATGGTTTCCGTTCAGAAGATATGTGCTACGGGCCAACTCCCCATCTTTCTCTGTGCACGCGCCAGCCGTATACAACTCCGCCGCTGAGCCATCGAAAATTGCAACTGAAGCGATCCCGATATGTTTCTCGATCAACGAAGCCATCTGAGGTCCAGCGGGCCTCTGCCGATCGAGCACCAGGATGCTGCGACTCAGTTCAAATAGCCTTTCCGCATTTCTTCGGTGGAGCAGCGATTCTTGCATCTCATTGCGCAGTTGGTTCGAGAGGCGGCTCACGATCAGAGCTATGACCTCGAACGTGACTAGAGCCACCCAATTCTCAGGGTCTGCAACGTGAAAGCTGCAAATCGGAGGTGCGAAGAAGTAGTCCAGACAAGCAACCGCTACGAAGGAGCAACCGGTGGCCTCCCAGAAGCCGAACTTGAGGGTGGTCAAAACGACAATCAGCAGTTCGATAAAGCCGGCTGTAGGAAGATTAAAGTGGAGTCGGAACGCGGAGTAGCCGATAAGCAGCGCAACGATTGATCCTAGTCCTGCCCCGGTTTTCAGTCGAAGAGCTCTCGTTGTTGGGCTAGTGCTCATACCGACCTGGCAAAGGCTAGCCGCGCGTGTCAGGCGGCTCGGGGAAAGGATACATCCAATACGCGGTCGTCCGGAATCGCATGTTCAAGTGAGTCTGACTGCAAGCGGACCAAGTAGCAAATGCGATGTCGCCTGCATTCCTTGCAAAGAGCAATCAAGAATCGCAAGTAGAATGTGACTCCCAACGTGCACAGTGTCGAGATGGCGACGCTTAGAAGCACAGCACCTCAACAGCCCCAGTCAGCCTCACCTGGCTGGGCAAAATACTCGCGGGATTCCGCTGACTCGGCGGGTGTCCCGGACTGGGCAGACTCCTTCCACGAGCCGCTCTCGCTCCCCTTGCCACATATTCCCAGCGCATGCTGATAGTTGTGGAACAGTTCTGTCACTTGCTCCGGTGCTGCTTCTCGAATCCACATATTCGATTCTCCCGTCGCGGACCTTTTCCTGATCTCGCTACTCTATTGGATACGGAAGCACGCAAAGTCCGAATAAAAGTTCCATAAAATGTTCGTAAAGGCGAGAAGCCTTTTTCCTTGAAGGCTGATGTGAACGCATTCGACAGACTCTAGATGGTTCGTGACGGGAACCTCGCACTTCGGCTCAAAGTAGAGGTCGTGTACCGTGCGTGCGAGGTGTCTCGGGGCTTCCAGTTTTCGTTCGACGAACGCCTCATAGATGACCACTTTCGCGGTGATATCCGTGAGTTCGCTCCGTTGCCAGGCCTCTACCCGTTTTCGCATTGGCTCGAAGTTCCGCTGCATTCGGTCCACACCGACCGAAACGCAATCAATGAGCGAGAAGGATTTCGAGTGTTTGGCAAGCATCGGCGTGCACACGCCTGAGACAATATTTGCGTGTTCCTCGGAAACCGCCACTTCTTCACAGAACCTGGGTTTGCGCCTTTCAGCGCGGATCTGACCGTTTCGGGAGGAAGAATGTTCGTAATAAATCGACTTAGTCCTTCCGCTGTTGCCAGCGTTCTGGTCGTGATTTCCTCGCTGTGTGTTCAAGTCGCCCACGCTCAAAACATCGTCGTCGGCGTGAACGTCGTCAACCCCATGCGGGCCAGCGTCGCCGATCAGAACGCCGTCTTTGCACAGCTGCATGCGGCGGGCGTGCACGTGATCCGATGCGGAATTTCGGCGGACGCCAAGGGCATCGACTTCGCGAAGCGCGCGGCCGCGCAAGGGATCAAGATCGAGCTTGGAGTCGGAGCGCAGTATCCGCCTGACGCGCCCTCGCGGCCATATCAGCCGAATGTATTTCCGGCCATGTGGGGCGGCCATCCCTTGTCCTACGCCGATCCCGCGCTCTCCAAAGCTACATACCAATCACTTTTCGATCAGTTCGACGCTAACAACATCGTTCTCGCCGGGATAGAACTCGGCAATGAAATCAACTGGGCCGCCTTCAACCCGGAATTCCCCTTGCCCGGCGAGGGCAAGGTCTTCAGCCTCGCCGACCTTTCCCACGATCCCGAGGCCAAGCAGATCGCCAAAGGATTTCTTCAGTATTTGAAAATCATGGCCGTGCTCAAGGATGTCCGGGACCACTCCCGCCTCAACCGCGACACTCCGATCATCCTCGCCGGCATGGTCGCCGCTGCCGATGGCGAAAAGCCTTACAACAACAAGCGAGAGGACAAGGTGAGCCTACCCGCGACCATCGCCTTCTTACGGACGCACGGCTTGGACTTGCTCGTCGACGGCTACGGAATCCACACGTATCCTTCGAGCGACCATCCCGGTGATCCCGCAGCTGCAGCCCGGCGAGCCGCCCGCCTCAACAGCGTCGATCTCGCGGAATGTCGAGCCCCGGGCACCGCAGGCGGCAAGCCATGTTGGATCACGGAATGGGGATTTCCGAACAAGGACGTTTCCTGTCCGCTGAACGATTCCCAACGGGCCATGCTGGTCCGGGAGATGCGTGCCGATTTTGCGCAGGCCGCTGCAGAAAGGCGGCTGGCAGGAATCATTTATTTTGCTTGGAACTCCGATCCGTGGTCCAAGCTGGTCGACCCCGACAGCGTCTACCGCTGCGGCACCTTAACCGAAGCAGGCCGATTGGCGGTCGCGCCTCTTGTTGCCGCTAAAACGGCCGACGACGCGAAGAACCCCGATCCAGAGGTGGCCACACGAGTGCATGACGCGGATCGAGATGTAATCGTGGGCGTGAACACCGTGGGCGTCGAGCGTATGAATGAGCAGCAGCAAGACGCCTTTGTCGAGCAGTTGAGAGAAAACGGAGTGAAAGTAGTGCGCCTTGGAATGGATGAAAAATACACCCATTTCATCACCCGCGCCTACGAACGCGGCATTGGCACCGTGGCCATCGTATTTCCCTGGTTCGGCAGCGAAAAAATGGCGCGCATGCGCCCGTCTGACCTGTCCAAAGGGCTGTGGGGACAAGCGGCGTTCTCCACTATCGATCCCGAAGCTTTCCGGGCATGGTTCAGCGCTCGGCTCGCCGCTCTCGAATCAGGAGGCGTGCGCCTGACCGCCCTTGAGTTCGGCAATGAGATCAACACCGCCGGCTATGATGGGGATTTCCCCCTTCAAGCCACCGGGCGCGAGTTAGGACTATCCGATCTCAACAACCCGAATGACCGGGAAGCGGCCGCCATAGCGGCGGGATACCGCGTCTACCTGAAGGCGCTCGCCGAATTGAAGCAGGTACGTGACACATCCCGGCTCAACCGAAATACGCCGATCATTTGGCAGGCCTGGCCGACAGTGGATCGCCCGGCAAGCGGCCTCACTCAAAAACAGACGGGGTAAGCCTCCCCGATACGATTGAGTTCTTGCGGCACAATGGCTTGGATGAATTGGTCGATGGATACGGCGTTCATTTCTATCCGAGCAATCCGAACCCAAAGACCCCGGTCTCAGAACGTATCAATGGGCTAAGGGAGCGCGCTTTAGCCCTATGCACCTCCGCCAAGCCCTGCTGGCTGACGGAATGGGGATTTGCCAATAATGATCTATCGTGTCCTATCCACGATGAGAAGCGGGTGAAGTTGTTTCAGACCGAGCGCAGCGCCTTTGAGACGTTTGTGAAACAGGGACGGCTGGCTGCGATCATTTATTACAACTGGATGAGCAAGCCCGGGTTCGAAGCCCCATCCATCTTCCGCTGCGGCGCTCTGACTGACGCTGGTAAAGTGGCCCTGAGTCCGATGTGATTCGTTGCGATCAACAACCGTGGAGCATCACATGAGGAAACTTACATATCCATTTATTCTTTTCGTATGCCTGCTGGTCATGCCTTTGGCATCAGCCTTTGCGCAAACCTCCGATGCAAAGAATGTACAATCAAGTGCCGCGTCCCGCATCGAGCGCATCCGTATTCGGGTCGGGCTTCCCAGGGTTGTACAGGGGCCATCGCCAGGAATCCCAGACAATCCGTTTACCGAAATCCAATTGCGTAACGGCCGCTTCCGCGGCTTCAGCGCCAGTGGTACCACCTATGCTATCGATGGCGCAACGCCTTCCGACATGACCGGGACACCCGTGCAAGTCATCCCGAAGGGGGGCTGCGACCTGGAGATTTATCTGCGCGGATTCTCTTACGAGCAAAAACCCGCCTACGGGAATGATCGCAGTGATGATGAGCTGCGCAAGGCGATGCATGGAAAAGCGGAGTTGGTCCCGCCGCATGGAGCAGCCATAGCCGCGGCGCGCGCTGCACTCTACGCAGCTCTTGTCCGGCTGGCGCTCCGCAGCTTCCGGCCGCGCCTTCGGCTGCTAATGCTGCGGCCTTTGCCAGGAGCATTCTGCTGGCCTGGGCAGATCACGGATTTCGGAATGAGAAGGGTGCTTTTCGGCTTACCGAGGAAGACTACTGCGACCTTAAGCCCGACGGCAGCGCGGTCGTCACGCAATTCGGCACCTTCTATGGTGCACTCACCCTCACCCGTGGCGTGATCTATTCCGTCCATGCACAGGACTTGCTGGAAGGCAGTGATGAACTGTCGCCAGACGAGCAAGCCCGGCTGGACACCTTCCATCACAACATGTTTGACACGATTCACTCCATTCATAACCGGGAATACGAGATCGATATGAAATGGAAGTATTCCGACGAGATCTACAACAATCAATTTGCGGGACATCTGACAGCGCTGCTTGCGCTCTCGCGCCTGTTCGATGACCAACAGAATTTCGAGGCTGCGATCGATGGGGGAACCGGCGCGGCGGCCGTAAAGCTGCCGTGGATCGAGCTTTTCGACGGCATCATTTATGGAGAGAACGACGCACCGCTGCTGAACATCACGCCGAATAGTAGTGTTGATCCCGCCCAAAGCCACCCCGCCTACACCACCGCGATTGTGGCACCCGGCGAGGTCAACGACCGCTATCGTCACTCGAATCCCTCACAGTCTATAGGCTATTCAACGGGCTCACTGGAAGGCCTCTACATGGCGGCCGAGATCATGCAGAACGTCGGTTTCGACGCCCATTCTTACCGCGGCGCCCACGGCCAGTCATTGGAGATGGCGAGCCGCTACTACGGCTGTTTCGCAAAATCCGCCGGGTTCGACAAAGTGGTGATCGCCGAGAATTCCCGCAGTTGCCCGGACATGCGGGAATACCTTGGGAGCATCGTCAACGGCGTCGCACCCACTACCATCATCGGCGCGTACCGCTTCCCCGAGGACCGCGACCTAGCCGCGCTTGATGCAGCGGCAAAGGCTTCGTATGTAAGATCGGTGTTTTCCATCGAGCCGATCATGTTCGGCAAATGGCGTGATTGAACCGATGCGGACTGATTGACTGAATCAGAAATGGCCAGGAACCGCTAGAGGATCGGCTTCGCCTGAGCGTCGGTGATCTGCGTCTGGCGCCATGACTCGACCTGGCGCTGCATCGGCTCAAAGTTACGCTGGATGCGATCCACTCCGACTGAGAGCGTATCGACCAGGTTGAAGCTCTTGGTGTGCTTCGCCAAAACCGGCGTAAAGTTTCCGGCAACCGCCATGTTCGGCCGGATGTACACTCAGTCGCCGCATTCTCTGCCTCAGCATGAGCCCCTGGTGCCTGCCCAGGGGCTCAATCGGGGAGAAATGAGATCGTCAATCGTCGAAAAGACCGCATTTCTACTGCGCTTACTAAAGATTGCCGTCACCGAGATTCTTATGGGTGCCCCGATTGGGTGCCCCAACCGTTGGATTGCCAACCGGGGCTAAGCCCTGTCGAAACCGACACTTGGTTTGGGGCACCCATAGAGGCCGCACCAGGGGCTCAATTTAAGAGGTTCGCAAAATTGTAAGTAATTGAAAAACAGTGGTCGGGGAGAGAGGATTTGAACCTCCGACCCCCTGGTCCCGAACTAAGAGCAGGGCAAAATCCAAGTGCTTCATTTGGTGTCGCTTAGGAGCCAGATAGCCCGTTCTTCTCTCGCCTCAATTGTCCCGAAGTTGTACCGAGCACCCACGCAGTGGGACGACACTGTGCTGGCAACCGGTAAGCAACATTCTTCGCCCGACTTTAATGGGTAGCAACCTCCTCCAAACGCGCCAGCGTATCAGGATATCTCCGTACTAGAAGAACAAGCGCCGCGGCCTGCGGATTCGGTTTGGCTCGTCCCTGTTCCCATTTTTCCAACGTTCGTTCGTTAATGCGTAGCTTTCGGGCGAATACAGCCCTGGAGCAGCGCAGCCTCTTTCGAGTGTCCCTGATGAGTTTGGAATCCACGTTGGGAAGCGGCGCCGGTTCCGCTTTGTAGCTGCGCAGCGTGAGCTTGCCTTCGCGATGGCTCTTCATCGCAGTCATACCTTCCATTAATTCACCAAAGATATCTCTCTTCGCCATCACCATGTCCTCCGTCGTCTGCCGGGTCGAACCCGCCTAGTCGCCCGGGCGGCCAATTCACTCTGGATGGCCGCTTTCAGCGCATTTTTCTCTTTGACCGTCAAATCTGACGCTTCGTCCTTGTCGTACAGTGTCATCAGCCAAATCTGATGATCGGACGTAAAGTAGTAGTACACAATCCGCAACCCACCTCTCCGACCTTTGCCGCGCCGTACATCAGCCCAACGCATCTTGCGAAAGCCGCCTGTGCCGGGCATGATATCCCCT
>Ga0187784_10003240_pt1 | contig 13123 bp, 11 predicted proteins | sample 1015_SJ02_MP15_2_FD_132964 | JGI IMG/M metagenome (GOLD analysis project Ga0187784, IMG submission 132964) | Tropical peat soil microbial communities from peatlands in Department of Meta, Colombia - 1015_SJ02_MP15_20_MG | ecosystem: Environmental > Terrestrial > Soil > Wetlands > Peat | place... | reverse complement strand
GCGTATTTCGCACTTTGCATCAGCAAAGAGAGAGCGCGTTCTATCACCGAACGTTGAAAAAGCAACATGCGCTTCACATCCGGATGCTCGATGAGAGGGATTTGAGGCAGGGTCGGATCCTTGATTGACAATTTTCTCCCCTGAAGTCGCGTCTTCGTGTACTCTAAGGCCGCGTAGTACGCGGCCGAGGCAATGGCCGCAGCCCCCGCTCCGACTCCGATTCGTGCCTCGTTCATCATTTGAAACATAAGAAGGAGTCCTTGATGGGGCTCACCTACCAAGTAGCCTCGACAGTTGTCGCTGTCTCTCATACTGAGTTGGGCAATGGGACATCCTCGATAACCTAACTTGTGGAAGACTCCGGAGGTGGCCACATCGTTAGAAACCAATTGACCTTTCTCGTCCATCCGCTTTTTGGGCACAACGAAAAGCGAGATGCCTTTTACACCGGCAGGGGCGCCTTTGATCTTGGCCAACATGAGATGAATCACGTTGTCCACTCCGTCGTGGTCTCCCGCCGATATGAATATCTTTTGACCTTTGATTTTGTAGTAGCCATGATCCGTGGGCTCCGCCATCGTTGTGATATCGGCAAGTGAACTTCCTGCTTCGGGTTCAGTCAAGGCCATGGTTCCCTGCCACTTTCCTGAAAGCATGTTGGGAAGATAGGTTTTCTTCAGGTCCTCTTTTCCAAAGTTTAGGATGAGACGGGCGGCTCCTGTGGTTAACCCCGTATAGGCCGCCGCCGAATAATTCGCAGCACAAAAAATAAACCTGGTCCCCATACCGATCATTTGAGGAAGCTGCTGCCCTCCCCACTCAAAAGGGATATCGTCACCAAGCCAGCCCCCTGTACCGCATTCCTCCAGAAGCTTTCTCACCGAAGGGTGAACCTTAATCTGATCACCCACCAATTCGGGCGGATTCTGGTCCATTTGCTGACAGATCGGCCAAAGAAGTCCCGTGGCCAGTTCCATGGCTGCCTTTAAGACCATGTCGAGTATTTTGCCATCGTATTCCTTATGGTAATCGTATTGGGTCAGCGCGCCGACATCAAAGACCTCATGAAGCAAGAACTTCAAATTCCTTTCGCTGATAAACTTGGATGCCATCTTCGTATCCTCCTGTCTCCTTAAAGAGCAATATTATTTTATTTATGATGATGAATAACGGTTTAAACCCTGGGAAACATTGCGCGAACGAAGTAGTGCCCCACATGAAAACCTTTTATACCTTTTAACCTTGTCAGTGGGTTATTATTAAGAGGCTAATGTTACAACGTTAGGTAGTATGGATTATAGCAGACGGGAATTTTTTGACTCCTCCTCCTGCCAGGAGGAAGGCATGACTCCTTTGTCCGTGGGTTTGAGTTCATCCTTCGAAATCAGACCGGCTTAAATGCCTCCAGGCTTTCGAGAAAATCGAGCATCTTGAGGTAAAGAAGATCTCTTTTTCTAAGAATCTCTTCTTCCCTTCGTCCGCCGTAATCATAAATCCCTTTGGAGGTACTGACGCCGAAATGTCCCTGTCTCACCCTTTCTTCGATGAGGGGGTTTTCCGCGGTCGTGCCCTTCGCCATGTCATGGATCAAATTAATTCCGGTGAAATCCAGGTTCTGGACAACGCCCACGATGGGCAGGCGTATCCCGAGACTGGTCTTCACAGCTAAATCAATTTGCTCAGGAGTTGCCCAACCGTTCGTGACGATTTCCAAAGCAGTACGAACAATAGCATTCTGAATCCGGTTGACAATGAAGCGCCGAACGAATTGTTTCATCACCAGAGGTTTTTTGCCGATCCTCTCCATCAATTCTGCGGAAAATTGCAGAACACCCGGAGCGGTCGATGGGCCAGGCACCACTTCCACGAGAGGAATGATATGCGGAGGAGCAAACCAGTGGGTGACCACCACACGGGAACGATCTTTGACCTCTATGATTTTGAAGATCTCCAGGCCTGAAGTGTTACTGGCCAGAACCACGTCTTGCCGACATGCGGCTTCCAACTGGGCAAAAACTTTTTTCTTGACTTCAGGGATTTCGGCCACTGCCTCCTGAATGAAATCGACTTCCCTGACCGCGGCCGCCAGGTCTGTCGTGGGACGGATGCGGTCCAGGATTCCCGGAATCTCCTGAGGACTCACCCGTCCGCAATCAGCCAAGGTCTGGAGGTTCGACTTCACCAACTTCAGCGCACGGGCCAGGAGATCATCCTTCAAATCGATCAAATGCACCAGAATGCCAGCCTGGGCGAAGACCTGGGCGATGGAATGGCCCATCACTCCTGCTCCGATCACTGCGACCCGCTTGACATTCTTGGTGTCCATTTATCGCCTCCTTATCTTCCGTGCATCTTATCCGTCTGTTCTGGAGAATTTTTCGCACCCATGATAACTATATTTTCTCCCTTGGTCAACGATCAGGTCAGCTAGAAATCGTCAGGCTGAGTAGATATATGAAAATCAAATCTAAACATTTTGGGTGGTTCGAAAACAGAAGATTTATAGCAGAAATTGAGCCTTCCAAAAAAGGAGGCTGCCTCGTTTCATTCGGTGTTGCTTTCAACCACGAATATACAGTCTGAGGTAACACTGAGGGTTTACGATACGAGTAGAATGTGCATAAAAAAGGCAGAGCCATTTCCGACTTTGCCTTTTCAAGAACCACGTTAATAGTTTTGCCTGTATTCCTACTGGGTAACCTTCACCGTGTCGTTCGCCTGGATCACGGCCTTTTCTCCGTTCTTATGAAATTCGCCTTTCGTCGTCAACGTGACTGCATCTCCTGCTTGGACCCCCTGCAGATCCTGCTTTTTGAACTTGGCTGGATACGTGTTCCCAGAAATCACACCTTTTATGGCAGGGGCACCAATCCTCTCTTGTCACCAAACCGATGATCGGCGGCCTCACGTTTTTTCCATTTTATCGCTTCAAAATCCTTGCTCACGAATTCTGTCTTCCACTTTTCTCTTCCGTCATAAGGTTTACCAGGCTTTCCACTATTGCCCGAGCAGTCCTGATGTCTTCCAGATTGCAGTCTACCTCCTCTATATCGATATGACATCGCAGGTTCTTCTTAAGTTCGTTGATGAAAATTCTCTCTTCTTCAGGATCGTAGAGAATGCTTCCCTCCTGGTCTAGAGACGACCATCCCCGGAGAGGAACCACCAACTTGATTGGACCTTTGGCCTTATTAATCTTCTCCGCATATAGTTTAGCGCCGATGAGAAGCTCATCCCTTGGAAATCGAGCCATGGCCCTCATCTCATCAATGTTGAGGACTTTTCCTGATGCGATGTATTTGTCTCTATTTGTTCGAGTGGGTCCGGCGCCTGTCAGATTCAGGCAGCACGGTGCCCATACTTGAGGAATGCCTCGTTCGCAGGCCGCGTCAAGTCTTTCCGTGCCAGCAGCCCTGTTCCCCTTGAATCTTTCTTCCATAAGGCCGGCCGGGACGATCTCGATGACCCCGTCGAAGAACCCTTGGGATATGAGCCGATCCATGGCTCGATCGCTAATGCCTTGGGCGTGGAAAGGATAAACATGGTATCCCTTCTCTGCCAAGAGCTGCCCGACATACTTGGCGCAGAGGTCTGAAAAGCCAAGTTCCGTGACGGCGATGGAAGGATAAGGAAGTTTCAAGGCTCTGTAACCGTAGGCCTCCTCCACCATGCCCGAGATGGCGCCCGCAACCTGGGCAATGGCATTTTTGACCAGGTCGTTCATTCCAGCAATCTCCATGATCAGTTGCATGACAATCGAATCTGTTGCACTGAACCACCTTCCCACATAGACCGGCATCGCTGCTGGCGTGGCAATGACCTTAGGGATCCCAAAGGGCAGCTTGGACATCACCTGAGATCCGATCAAGGCCATGGTGGCCCCTCCCAAGGCCACAACGCCGTCGAGCCTGTTATGAGAGAGGAGCTCCAAGGCTTTTTGCTGGGCACCTGCGCTCATGGCATTTGTTGCCGCAAATCGATCTTTTGAAGCAACGATCTCTTCAAGATCCTTGCCCACAAGGCTCGCAATCTCACGGGGGGTGATATCTGCCTGAAGGATCGGATCGCCTCCCATGCTCAAATCCATGAGCAAAGCTTCATGCCCCCTGGAGGTGATCTTCTCTTTCAGGAACTGCAACTGTTCCCCTTTCGTATTCGTCGTGCCTAAAATGACAACCTTCTTACCCATGCAACCTCGTTTCTCGGTGGCTCCTCATCTTCCAAAAAAACTTAGCCATGGATCATGGTTTGGAACCCTCTAATAGTGCGTTTCCCAATTCAACGTAGGCAGGAGCGGCAAATTTCCGATGAATGTCGGTACCCCTGTTGTGACGGAAGAGGAATGAAGTCTGATAATTTCCTCAAGGGGTGCCGCCACGTGGTTGCCAAAAAGGAAGTGCTCCTCCTGGCTTTTCCTTAGCTCGTCCTTTTCGGTAAACGGAAGCTTCGAAAGATCGCTCAGCGTCGTTATGTCACCCTTCTTGACGCCATGCCTCCGAAACCCATCCTGATAAAAGGCGGACCATTGTCGCACATAATCCAGCTGCTTCAAAAACTTCTGCTCCTGTATCGCTCGAAGCTCGGACGGAGACATGGTCTCCACACGTTCATTCAAGTACTTTTCCTCGATTTATGTGCCTCCTTAAAGATTCGTCTTCTTCAGCAGGTGGGGTAGTCATCCTTGGTATCGAACGCTCCCAGGATGGCGATTGTCTTCTCCATGATCTTCGTTATTATCTCGTCTGTCCGTGATGATACATCTCGGTTAACGCTGCTACAGCAGCAACGGCGGCAATTCTCTTCTTTTCTTCAAAGAGATGGGGGAATTTTTCCTCTAACGGTTTCTCCCGCTCCGTTATCTGGCGCATATCATCGAGCAGGGTGGTTTCTCTATCGATAAAATGAGTTCCAAGTTCACCCTTTACAAAGCGCGGGTTTTCCATGACGGCTTTATGGAAGGGGATGTTGGTTTTAATCCCTATGAGAACGTATTCGTAGAGGGCTCGGCGCATTCTCCTGATCGCTTCATTCCGATCCCTTCCCCATACGATGAGCTTCGATATCATTGGATCATAGAATGGCGGTATGGTATACGAGGTATAAACACCGCTATCCACCCTAATCCCAGCCCCTCCTGGAGAGTGATAAGCCTTGATCTTGCCCGGAGTAGGGACAAAGTCGTTCAAAGGGTCCTCGGCATTGAGGCGGCATTCAATCGCCCAACCATTCCACCGAACCTCTTCTTGTTTTATGCTAAGGGGGAGACCTGAAGCGATCCGTATCTGTTCTTTGACAATATCCACCCCTGTTACCATCTCCGTCACTGGATGTTCCACCTGGACTCGAGCGTTCACCTCAAGGAAGTAAAACTTTTCGTCGGAAAAAAGGAACTCCATCGTCCCTGCTCCTTCATAGCCCACAAATCTTGCGGCACGGGCAGCAATCTCTCCCATTTTAATGCGTATCTCAGGGGCAACCGCAGTTGATGGAGATTCCTCAATCAACTTTTGATGTCTCCGTTGAATAGAACACTCCCGTTCCCCTAAGTGAATGGCATTTCTATTTGTGTCCCCCAATATCTGAAATTCGATGTGTCGGGGATTGGATAAGTATTTTTCAATGTAGACATCACAAAGACCGAAGGTGGTCGTGGCAATTGCCTGCGTAGATTCCAGTGCCTTGGCCAATTCCTCTTCTTTTGCAACAATGGTCATCCCGATTCCCCCTCCACCCCCGGAGGGTTTGATGATCACCGGATATCCAATTTCATTGGCAATGCTCCTTGCTTGCTCAAATTCTACTACACATTCATCTGTGCCTGGAACTACGGGAACCCCCGCCTTCACCATCTCACGCCGGGCGGCTACTTTATCGCCCATAAGCTCAAGAACTCTACTCGACGGTCCGATGAACTTTATTCCCTCTTCCTCACAGGTGCGTGCAAATTTTGGATTCTCAGCGAGAAAGCCATAACCGGGGTGAATAGCGTCAGCCCGGCTTTCCTTTGCTACTTCGATTATCTTTTGGATGTCGAGATAGCTCGTGGCCGCCGGCGGTGGTCCGATGCAGTAAGTTTCATCAGCATACTTGACAAATAATGCCTCTTTGTCGGCTTCAGAATAAATCGCAACGGATGGGATGCCCATTTCCCGACAAGCCCGCATAATCCGGATAGCTATCTCGCCGCGGTTGGCAATAAGAATCTTATCGACCATTACTCCACCACCATCAGGATATCCTCAGGGGCAACCATCTCTCCCTCACGGGTCAAAATCTCTTTTACAATTCCGTTACGGGGAGAGTTTACACGCCTCCTCATTTTCATCGCCTCGATCGTTGCCAACAGATCGCCTGCCTTTACGCTGTCCCCGACCTTTGCTTCGATTGAAAGCACCAACCCCGCCATTCCGCAAAACACAGCCCCTGAAACTATCTCCCTCGACGTCCTTGCCGTCTTTTGTGTCTGTGACGTCTCCCCCGTCGTGTGCATCGTCGTTTCGGTTTTTCCGGCCCCATCCCAAACGGGAGAAATCTTTACATTGAATACTTCCCCATCCACATCGACGGTAAATTCCGTGGGAAAATGGGTAGGTGGGCTAACGGGCACCGTCGCTTTGACCGCAGGCTGGGTTGCCATCTTCTTAGGCTCGGCGGGCTTTGCAGGTTTTCCTGGAATCAAGATTTTGAGCAGGAGCTTGTCATCGGAAAGTTTGGGACCAATCTCCTGACGCAGCTCGTCAACGGATTTAAGATACCCTTCAGGCTTCCAGTCGAGAAATTCTTTGGTTCTCGGTAAGTTCATGATCCGATCCATAACGTTCTGGTCTATGGGGACAACTGGCTCTCCGTAGTATCCTAAAACGTATTTGATGGTCTCATCTGTTATCTGTCTATATCGCTCACCCGAGACTACATTCTCTACGGCCTGGGCTCCCACGATCTGTGAATAGGGCGTTGCCATCACAGGATACCCAAACTCCTTACGGACGAGAACGACCTCCTCCAGGATCTCGTCCAGACGGTGTTCCATCCCTACCTCCCTGAGCTGTCGGGTGAGATTGGTCATCATCCCGCCCGGCACCTGATGCTCAAAATGAAAAAGATCGTATTCCAACGGCACACCGATCGGCAACCCCTCCTTTTCGGCAATCTTCCTAAAATGGGCAGATACAGCGGCGAGGGCATCCTCATTCAAATCCGACGTATAGCCCAGTCGGCGGGCATTCCTTAAGATGGTTTCCGTGGCCGGCAGGGAGGTGCCATTGGCGAGGGGTGCGACTGCCGTATGCAGGGTTGTCGCACCTGATCGAACAGCTTCCAGATAACAGAGAGGAGCAAGCCCTGAATTACAGTGAGAGTGAAACTCAAGCGGGATTCCATCGCAGTTCTTTAGAACGGTGGACACAAGCTCCCGGGTGCCTTCTGGCGTTATCACTCCTGAGGCATCCTCTATCATGATCCGATCGATGTATTCCTTGGCTTCAACTAACAGTCGGGTTTTCCGAGCCCAATGTTCATTCGTGTGGACTGGACTGGAAGTGTACATCAAAGCTGGAACGATTTCAGCTCCCGCAGCCTTGGAGATGCGCGCGAAGTAGCAGAATTTCTCCATTTCATATTGATAATCACAAATCCAGAAGCTTCTTATCCCATTGGCGACAGATCGCTTGATCCAAAGTGTGATGATATCCCGGGGGGTGCTGAGATCGAAGGAGGAAAGACTTCCGATCTGGTAGGACCCACGGAGGGAAGTTCTCGTGATCAGCTTGGAGAGAACCCTAATCCTCTCCCAGGGATCCTCATTGAGATTACGCACCTGCACTGTGAATGCCTGGGAACCTACCGTGGCAATTGCTCTGTATCCAACCTGATCCATGATTTCTGCAATCGGGGTCATATGATCCGTCCTCATCATATAACCCCACAGACTCTGTTGAGCATCTCTTAAGGTTTGATCGACAAAGTCGATCTTACGGTTCATCCTCTATGATCCCCCTTTGTTATAAACCCAAATAGGCTTTCTTGATATGGTCGTTTTCCAAGAGTTTCTTACTTTCTGCTTCTAAAACGATCCGGCCATTTTCCAATACGTATGCCCGATCAGCAATCTCTAGGGCATTTCGAACATTCTGCTCAACTAATAGGATGGTTATTCCCTGCTCACGCAGCCTCCTTATAAAATCGAAAAGTTCCTTTACCAACAAAGGTGCAAGACCATAGGACGGTTCGTCAAACATACAGAGCCTTGATCTTGACATTAAGCTTCGTCCCATCGCCAACATCTGTCGCTCACCGCCACTTAATGTCCTCGCTAATTGCCTTGATCTTTCTCTTAGCCTCGGAAAAATTTGATAGACCTGATCAAGTGTTTCCTTCTTTTTCTTCCATGTCTCAGAGATGTATGCACCCATTTCTAAGTTTTCATGGACCGTCATATCAGGGAAAGGTTTCCCACCTTCCTGTACATAAGAAATGCCTAGTTTGACGATTTCGTGAGGCGACATTCCATCTATTCTTCTGCCCAGAAACTCCAAACTCCCCGAGGCGGGACGTAACAAACCGGAGATGGTATTCAGCACCGTTGTTTTCCCCGCTCCATTCGACCCAACCAAGGCAATGATTGCGTTCTCATCTACCTTGAAAGAAACTTCCCACAAAACCCCAACTTTTCCGTAAAAAGTTTTTACATTCTTAGCTTCCAGCATCAGCCTACGTCCCCAGATAGACCTCAATAACCTTCCTGTTTACGGCAACCTCCTCCGGGACACCTTCCGCAATCTTTTCACCATTATGAAGCACAATAATCCGGTCAGAAATGTCCATAATGGCTTTCATGACATGCTCGATCATAAAGATCGTAATCCCCTTATCCCGTATTTTTCTTATCAACTCCGTGGCCTTTGAGACCTCCGTTGGGGTTAGGCCGGCCATCACCTCGTCGAGCAATAACAACTCTGGCTTGGTTGCCAAAGCCCTGGCCACTTCAAGGCGCTTTTGATTGGCAATGGTTAACCCTTTAGCGAGAACCTTTTCCATGGTCGACAGGCTTACAAACTCTAATAATTCCAACGACTCTTTCTTCGCTTGAGACTGATTTATACCCCTTGACATTCCGAATAAAGATGCCGACAATGTATTCTCAAGAACCGTCATATCCCCGAAAAGTTTAACGAGTTGAAAAGTTCTTGCTATTCCTCTCTTGCAGATCTGGTGAGGCTTCAAGCCCGTAACATTTGCACCCCTAAACCTTATTGTTCCCGAGGTAGGAACAAGAGAACCGGATATTAAATTAAAAAGGGTTGTCTTACCCGCCCCATTTGGACCGATCAAACCTACGATTTCGCCTTGATCTATGTAGAAATCGATATAGGCTACAGCGGCTAGACCTCCAAAATATTTCTTCACTCCCTCTCCCTCAAGTATTCGCATAGAGCCTCATCCTATCTGCAGTCCACAACCTCAAAATTTTTTCCTTCAAACCTATTATTCCATTGGGTAAAAACAGGACGACGATTACCATTATAATGCCATACAAAAGCATATAGTAGTAAGGAAACTTTGTGAGGAGTACGTCAGCCAAAAATGTAAGAACCGCAGCACCTAAGATTTGGCCATAAATATTTCCGATTCCGCCGAAGATGGCCATGAGTACGGGCATAAAAGAAAAGAGAGGATTGAAGGCTATGGAAGGATCAATATAAGTCCATCGGGTAGCCATGATCGCCCCTGCCGCTCCCATGAAAAAAGTACTGATGGCAAAAATGACGATTTTCACCGCATTGACATTTATGCCGATGTGATCGGCTGCCTCTTCGGATTGGCCGATACTTCGCAAAGCAAGCCCAAATTTGGACCGCTTTATCATATAGGATACGGCCAGCGTCATTAAGACAATAACGAGCATAACATAGTAGACAACTTTGGGGTTTACATGGACCACCCATCGGCCTACTGTACCTGTTTGATTGACTTCCCACCATCGAACAAAATGTCTGATGAGCTCGCTGAGGCCAAAAGTAAATATTGTAAAATACATCCCTTTCAGCCTGAGACTTGATAGGCCCACCAAAAGGGCGAGTAAAAAACTGATGAAACCTCCAAGCCCAATAACGACGGGCAAAAATAATACCTTTCCGAGAATAGCAGAGATATATATGCCGATTCCAAAAAAAGCGGCAGATGCGAGGGACATGTATTGGGTAGGTCCAGAGAAAACAGCCCAGCTTACCGTAAGGGTGATATACATGAAGATACTGGTCAACGAGATGATATGGTAGGGTAAGACGTACCGGGGCGCAGCCGCAAACAAGATTAATATTAAGAAAAGCTGCACCAAGGATAAAAACCTTTTAGGAATAGCTCTCCCTTCGCTATCCATTTCTTTACTTCCCCAAAATACCCGTAGGCCTTATTAAGAGCAAAAGGAGGAAAATAATATAGTACGCGATTAAAGATAAACCTGGGTGGATATACATCACTACGTTCCCGATAAGGCCCAGAATTAAACCTCCCACCAAACTGCCTAAGATATTACCCAACCCACCTAATACGACCGCTATGATCGCAATGATGGTATATGGGAGACCCATTTGGGGGGTAATCTCGAACATCATGCTCAAGAGCGAACCCGCTAAGCCAGCCATGAAAGCACCCAAGGCAAAACATAAGCCCAGCACCTTGTGAATGTCCACCCCCATGAGCTGAGCAGTATTCATATCCTGAGCCGCTGCCCTAATTGCTTTTCCCAGGCGGGTTCGTACAAGAAAAAGATAGAATGTCACCCCGATAACCACAGCGAACAAAAGGGCGACCAGCCGATTGACCGCAAATAGAGCTTCAAACAGATTGACGGCGTTGGATAGATAAGTATATCCTTTTATACTGGGCCCGTAGAACAGTAAGACGATGTTTTGAATAATGAATAGAAGGCCAAAAGCAGCCAAAAGGGAATTCCCTTCAAATGCTACCATTGATGGTGATGAACTTCTGAGACGTTGAAACAAAGCCCGATGAATTAGAAAACCTATGACGAACATGATAGGACCGCTAATGACAAGAGAAAGAAAAGGGTTAATGCCAAAAAGTGTGTAGAGCGAATAAGTTGCAAAGGCTCCAAGCATAATAAACTCACCATGAGAGACGTTTAGTACTCGAGCGACGCCATACTGAAGGCTAAGCCCTACAGCGATCAGGGCATATAGCCCCCCCATGATTAAGCCCCCGATGACCACGTCAAGCAAAAGTGTGACACCCATGCTTTAGAGCCTTATTAATCGATAACAGGCAGACTGCCTAAAAAGTTTACCTCTTCCCTTTTAGACAGCCTGCCTGATAACACCTCTCGGAATACTCAGCCATTCTTGAATGCAAGCTTTTCACTGGCAGCCGCATATTGATTAATGAATCGCACGCTATTTCCATGCAGGTTTTGGAAATTCAGGGCTTGCAGTACGTTTTTCTTTAGCGGCTACAACTTCAAACTCCCCTTTCTGCCATTGACCAATCTCTCCAGGTGATTGTATATTGAATCCCCCGACAAATTTTACGGGACCGATCACTGTAGGAAACGTTTCTGAGGCAATGGTGTCTCTTATCTTGGCTCGGTCAAGGCTTCCAACTTTTTCAATAGCCTGCTCCAAAATTTGAACCGAAGCATAGGCGAATGCACTTCCCCAGCGGTCAGGCTCCACTTTCCATCGTTTGACGTGCCTCGCAAAGTATTCCTTTGCTCCGGGATAGGGTAGCTTTGGGTTCCATGCCCCGGCTCCCATAATTCCCTCCACCGTATTCACTCCGAACTTATCTCTATAGACTGGGAAAGCTACGCCCACACCGCAATAGAAGACCTTCGGATTTAATCCAAGTACCTTTGCTTGTTCGGTAATCAGGAAGGTATCGTCGGGATAAGACATCGCAAGCATAGCATCTACCTTGGCAGCCTTAATTGTTTTTAATAGTGGAGAAAGGTCCTTAACATCCAGTGGATAACTTTTCAATATAACCGTATCAATTCCAGCCATCCCAAGTGCAGGCGCGACCACACCTGTCCACTCAATGCCGTAGGCATCCCCGACATAGATAAGCGCCACCTTCTTAACTTTAAGTTCGGAGAGAAGGGCTACGAGGGCTGGCCCCTGTTCCCGAGGCATATTCAAGATTCCAAAGAAGTATGGAATGGTCGGAGCTAGTTCCCTGAGCTTTTCTGAAGAAATCGTGGGACCGATTAAAGGGTAGCCATAATTATTAGCTACGGGCGCCACGGCAAAGTGCATCGCGGTGCCCCAGGGTGGTAACAACAGGTCCACCTTCTCATCCAAAATCAATTTTTCAACTAACTTGATAGCTGTGCCTATGTCACTTTTGTCATCGTATCTAATGATCTCGACGGGTAAACGTTTGCCATAACTCTTTACATAGATTCCCCCCTTCGCATTGACTTCCTCAGCCCACATGTCGTAATTAGGAATTTGCGTCATGGCTGCTCCGGCCGCGTAGGGGCCTGAGAGGGCGATGGCGTTGCCTATTCGAATTTTATCTTTTGTTTGAGGAAAAGCGGTAAATGGAAAGGTTGCAAAGAAAACTATTAAGCTCATGCAAACCATTAATTTCAAATACTTTGCCTTCATTTTTCTCCTCCTTTCACAATCTTGTTGCGTGTTGATCCCTTAGCAGAAGCATAAAACACTTCGATGCCTACGGCGCCCACCATCTCCTCCGTTTTGAAGTTATACACCCCACCTCCTTTCTTAATACAGATTTCAAAACCCCAAGCCCTATCCTTCATCTCATATTAAAAGGGATAGTGGCGTGGGGCGCGCTGCATGCTGATCCAACGCAGCTCAGTGAACTCCTCCATCGCCGCGCGACCGCCAAACCGACCCCATCCGCTTTCCTTGACTCCGCCAAACGGCACCTGAGGCTCATCATGAACGGTCTGATCGTTTATATGAACGATGCCTGATTCGATCCGCTCGGCAACGGCGAGACCCTTCGCGAGGTCTCGGGTAAAAACACTCGCCGAAAGCCCGTACATCGTACCATTGGCTATGGCTACGGCTTCCTCTTCATCTTTCGCTTCCATGACCGAGACCACAGGGCCGAATGTCTCTTCGTATGAGAATGG
>Ga0187784_10003239_pt1 | contig 13129 bp, 10 predicted proteins | sample 1015_SJ02_MP15_2_FD_132964 | JGI IMG/M metagenome (GOLD analysis project Ga0187784, IMG submission 132964) | Tropical peat soil microbial communities from peatlands in Department of Meta, Colombia - 1015_SJ02_MP15_20_MG | ecosystem: Environmental > Terrestrial > Soil > Wetlands > Peat | place... | reverse complement strand
CCGCGTCGTCATGCCCTCGGTCTTCGCACTCACCCTGGGCGTCCAAATCACCACCAGCAGTTTCTTTCTCAGTATTCTGAGTCTCAGGCGGCGCTAGTGAAAATCGGACGCTTACTCTGTCTGCTCGGCCGGTCCGCTGCCAGCGCCGCTCCGGAGGTCCGCGGGGTAAGTGGGAGCTGAGAAAGGACCAATCCGTCGGGAGCCGCGTACCGTCTGCGTCGTGTGTGGCGGGGATCAGTGGGATTTCGTTCGAGCCGGGTTTGACCTTTGCCGGCCCGATTCCGCGCAGGAATTCAGGCTAGAACGGTGTCTACGCTGTGGCCATATAGCGCAATGCCCGCCTCCCGATGACGACACGCTCACAGCGGCTTACTCGGCCGGCTATGCGCCGTACCGGCCAGCGTGGAAGCAAGCTGGGTGGCCCCTGTGGAAGATTCTTCGCGAACTGACAACGCGGCGCCGACTGTGGCGCCTTCGACGTTACCCAAGCGGAGGCAGGCTGCTAGAGGTCGGAAGCGGGGCCGGCGACTTCCTTTATGCCGCGAATCGCGCGGGCTGGGACGTCAAGGCCGTCGAATATAGCAAGGACTTAGCGGAAGCGCTCCGGAACGAACTCGGCTTCGATGTCCGTTCTGGAGAGCTCAGGCCGGGGTTGTGGGAAGAAGGCCAATTCGACCTAGTGGTGCTCTGGAGCGTTCTCGAACACGTGCGAGATCCCCTTGAGACGCTTAAGACGGCCTCGGCTTACCTGAGGGCTGGCGGTGCCGTTTTCATCCAGATACCTACGTCACATGGCGCAGAACTTGGGAGATCGTTTGGGCAGCACTGGGAGTTGCTCGAGCTTCCCCGACATCTGAATTTCTTCGACAAGCGCTCTCTCGCAGGGCTGTGCGACAAAGCTGGCATGGACCTGGTTGTTTTTAGAACCCCGCTGCTCGACGTCGCGTGGTGCTACCTCGCAAGCAGCGTGAACTATGCCAGGCGTTCCAAGAGCGCGCTGCGGCGGCAACTTCGACTTGCAGCACTCGCGGCCATGGTCTTCGCCGCGCTGCCTTGGCTCGCGTATAAGGCATGGCGTGGACGAGGGACCGAAGCGTTCGCGGTGGCGATTAAGAGATAACTCATGACCCCTTTTCTCTCAGTCGTGATGCCGGTGCACAACGGCGAGAACTTCATCGCTGCTGCGCTTGAGAGCGTGCGTGAGCAAAGCACTGAGGGAATCGAGTTGGTGGTCGTCGATGACGGCTCAACGGATCGCACTGTCGAGATCGTGCGAGATTTTGCCAAGTCTCTTGCTATTCGGGTAGTCACTCCGGGCAGAATCGGAAACTGGGTGGGCGCCACCAACCTCGGATTGCGCGAAGCGACGGGAGAGTGGGCCTGCTTCCTACACCAAGATGACCTCTGGTTACCGGGAAGGATGGCAAGGCTCCGGCGTGAAATGGAGAAAACCGAAGGCACGCTCGTGCTCCACAACGCGGTGTTCGTCGGGCCGGATGGGCGAAGACTGGGGCCCTGGACCTGTCCGCTTAATGGGGGTGTTGTGCCCTCGGACCAGTTTATCGAGCGCCTTTTGGTGCAGAACTTCATAGCCATACCCTCGCCGGTGTTTCGGCGACGCGCCGTAATCGAGTCCGGGGGACTGGATGAGGCGCTGTGGTTTACGGCAGATTGGGACTTGTGGCTCCGGCTTGGGGCCATGGGGCCTGTACGCTTCATCGCTGAAACATTGACTGCTTTCCGCGTCCATCCCGCGTCGATGACGGCCGCTCGCAAGCTGCTACCGCGCGAGTGGGAACAACAGTTGACGACCGTGCTTGCGCGGCATCTGCCAAAGTGGCCAGGCACCGGAAGGCGCCGCAAATCGGCAGAGCGCGCAGCGAGGGCCTCGATTGCAGTAAACTGTCTGCTCGCGGCCGCCTCGCGAAATGAACCCGTCAGACCGGCAAGAGCCTTGCTTCAGTTGCTCGCGCTGGGTCCTCTGGGCTGGCACAGATACCTGAGGGATTCACGTATCGTGCAGCGGGTTCGATCACGATTGAAAGCACGACGACCCGCGCGGCATCCAGATTGATGTGCGAGTGTGCAGTGAAGAGACGGGTAACGGTCACTCCTTCGCCGAAGCCGTACTCCAACGAACAAATCAGTCTCCCTACGCCAGATTCAGGTCAGACCGCTGTACAATTCGTGCATGTCCAACGGATTCTTCTCCCGCATAACAACCAGTAAACAAGCCAGGAGCCTTATGCGGGCGGTGCTGTTCTTATATCTAGGTCTCATCTTCTGTCCTATCAGTTATTGGGCGCCTGCCAGCGGTGCGGACCCAACATGGGTTTTTGCTTTGAACTATGCCCAGGCACATCACTTAGTGATGGGGAAGGACATTCTGTTTCCCGCAGGACCGCTGGCCTATCTTGCCGCTCCCATGAACATCGGCAACAACCTAGCGAAGGGATTGGCCTGTCAGACCGTGCTGTGGGTAGTGCTGCTGGCAGTTCTCTGGGATTTGTTTTTCCGTGGGCAGTTCTCGCTCGGCAATCTCGCCTTCTTCTCCGTCTTCGTGGGGCTTTCGGGTCCTTTGTACCATCACTATCCAAATCCGCTGGGCGGAGGGGACCTGCTGTTTGTTGGTGCCCTTATTCTGCTGGTGCACTTTCGCTTGCGCGGCGGAAGCAGTCGCTACGTCGCCGGTCTGACCATGCTGGGCCTAGTCCCACTTATCAAGTTCGTTGGAGTGATAACGGGGATAGCGGTTCTGGTTGGGTTGATTGCCGATCGCATCATGTGCAAAGGCCGGGCGGCCTGGCGAGAAACAGCGCTTGGCGGGTTGTTGCCAATACTTGTAGCGGGAATCGGTTACTGGCTTACCTTAGGTTCGTTTCGGACGATCGCATTGTATATGAAAGGGAGCCTCGAGCTGTCCAAGGGATATAACTTGGCCATGGCCACCGCGGGACCGAACGTGGAATTAATGGCAGGGCTGGAGGCAGTGGCAATTTTCGTCGGAACTGTGGTCATATTGTGGATCGAGGACCGCCGTATAGCGACATTTTTTGGCTTACTGCTTGTAGCTTCCGTTTTCTTACACTTCAAACACGGCTTCGTCCGTCAAGATACACACGTCGTCTACAATTTTTGTTTCATAGCTGTTACGCTCGGCCTGATTTCACTGGCATCGAATCCGAACAAGCAGCGCACGCTATGGTCTCTGATAGCTGCCGCGCTCTTGCTTGCGACCCTGTGGCAGGATTACGTCTTCCCAAAGGATCAGATCCCATCGGTTTCGGCCGCAACGGGCATCGGGGTTCCTTCTCTGGTATGGGGTGCCGTCCGCTTTAAGCATTTACAGCAGACGCTTGACCAACAAGCCGAACAGAATTTTTCGTCCAGTGACCAACGTTTGGAACCGGAGATCGAAGCTATCATCCAGCACGAGCCGGTGGCTTCGTTGTCCGTATCCTACAGCGAGGCCGCCGTGGAAGGGCTCAACTTAGTGCTATACCCGGTGCTCCAGCGGTATTCAGCGTACACGCCTTATCTGGACAACCTGAACGCGGATTGGTTACGAAACAAAGGGCCACGGTTCTTGATCCTCGACGAAAAGATGGCAATGGACAGCCGACACCCCTGGACGGAAACTCCAGCAATGTGGGCGGAAGCCTACCGATGGTATGACACCCGGAACTTGGCCAAGCATACTTTGCTGCTGGAAAGGAGAAAGGGCCCGCGCTTCACCCGATTTGAGCTGGTGGGACGTTCACGACTCCGATTTGGGGCGAAACTGCTTATCCCGGCGTTCCAACAGCCAATTTTCTGGACGATGAAATGTTCCTTGACCGCCGCGGGTCAGCTGCAATCGCTGTTGTTTCGAGTGGTTGATGTGACGATGATGGTGGAGGAATATGCGTACGGAAAATGGGCGCGAGGTGAATTTCGGATACTGCCTGAAGTTCTTGAGACTCCTTCACTGGGAAATTTCCTGCCGAGTAACCTGTCTCAGTTTGCAGCGGTCTTTGACTCGACCGAAGGCCCATCCTTCTACGTAGACAGGCTCTCGTTCGGCGGACCAGGAAGCGACGCCTACGCGCCGGAATGTGAAGTAGCCCTGTTACGGTCCGTCCCGTGACTAGGCGTCCTTGGGGAGAATTCCATTTCGGCACCCGCTCATGTAAACTTTCCGGTTCTGCCGGGGCGTTCGTGTAACCCAGCACCCGTACTCGTTTTTGGCGATCAGTTACTGTGCTAGCTCTTGATTTTGACCGGGTTCCAATCAGCGGCAATAAAGGTATTCGAGAGGAATTTCAGTGTGAAGGGGAAAAAACTCTTAGTGACCGGCTCATGTGGGTTAATTGGGTCCGAGGTTAGTATTTTCTTTTCTGACCAAGGATTTCAGGTGGTCGGCATTGACAGTAACCATCGTGCCGTGTTCTTTGGCCCGGAAGGAGACACCAGTTGGGTGCTAAGCAGGCTCAAGGAGCAAATCCCGGGCTACCAGCACAGCGGGATCGATATCTGCGATCGCGAAAAAATGCTGGAGTTCGTGGAAAGCGTAAGGCCGGAGCTTATTATTCATACCGCGGCCCAACCGTCGCACGATCGCGCTGCTGCCATTCCTTTCTTGGATTTCGAAACAAACGCAGTGGGCACGCTCAACCTGTTGGAGGCCGCTCGACGGTATTGTCCGGAGTCACCGTTCATCCACATGTCGACAAACAAGGTCTATGGCGACCGTCCAAATACTATACCGCTGAAGGAGCTCGAGCTGCGATGGGACTACAACGATCCTCGCTATGAGCACGGCATAGCCGAAGATTTTCCCATAGATCAAAGCAAGCATTCCCTCTTCGGTGCCTCGAAGGTGGCAGCGGACGTGATGGTTCAGGAATACGGTCGCTATTTCAACATGCCTACGTGTTGCTTGCGGGGTGGTTGCCTGACCGGTCCCAACCATTCGGGCGTTGAGTTGCATGGCTTCCTCAGTTACCTTCTCAAGTGCAACGTCGAGGGCCGTGAATACAAGGTGTTCGGGTACAAAGGGAAGCAGGTGCGCGACAATATCCATTCCCATGATGTGGCGAGTTTCATGCTGGAGTTTAGTCAGGCTCCGCTTGTGGCGGAAGTCTACAATCTGGGCGGCGGCAAAGAGAACGCTTGTTCCATCCTGGAGGCGTTCAACATGGCAGAGCAAATCACAGGCCGCCCCATGAACTGGCGCTATTTGGAGGAAAACCGCATCGGTGACCACATTTGCTACTTCAGCGACCTGCGCAAGATGAAGTCACATTACCCTTCGTGGAGCATCACCAAGCCGCTGCAGACAATCTTCGAAGAGATCGCTCGCAGTTGGATGGAGCGATTGGCGGCAAAAACTGATTGATGAAGATTCTGATCACCGGGATTTGCGGTTTTGTAGGAAGCCAACTGGCCGAGTGGCTGCTACAGGCGAAAGAAGGCCTGTCCATCTTCGGTATTGACAACCTTATGCGTTCCGGATCGGAGACGAACCGGGCCCGCCTTCGTTCCCTCGGTATCACGTTCGTCCACGGCGACATTCGAGCAGCTAGCGACTTTGAAATGCTGCCAGCAGCCGACTGGGTTATCGACGCCGCGGCCAATCCAAGCGTCCTGGCGGGAGTTCAGAAGGGCTTCAGCACCCGCCAACTGTTTGAGCACAATCTCGGGAGCCTCATCAATGTTCTCGAATATTGCAAGGCGCACAGAGCCGGAGTAGTCCTGCTTAGCACGAGCCGGGTATATTCGATTTCAGCACTGGCTGCACTCCCTCTGTTGGCCGAACGAGACGCTTTTCGTTTGGACGAATCTGCGCTCTTGCCTCCGGGTGTTTCGCCAAGAGGAATTGGCCCGGGTTTTAGTACCGCGCCGCCAATCTCTCTTTATGGCAGCACTAAACTTGCTTCTGAGATGATCGCTCTGGAGTATGGAAAGGCGTTTGAACTTCCGATATGGGTCAATCGATGCGGAGTTCTGGCCGGGGCGGGGCAGTTTGGCACGCCGGATCAGGGGATTTTCTCTTATTGGATCAACGCCCACTTGCGCCGACGCCCCCTGTCGTATATTGGCTTCGACGGTACCGGAAAACAAGTGCGGGACGCATTTCATCCTAAGGACCTCGCTGCGTTGGTCAACGCTCAGATGCACAGCGGACGAGTTCGTGGGCTGCGCGTCTATAACGTTGGAGGCGGAACAGCCAATGCTCGCTCGCTGGCCCAGCTAACGGCCTGGTGCAATGCCCGCTTCGGACCCCATTTTCCACAAAGCGATCCTCGTCCGCGAACCTTTGACGTTCCCTGGATCGCGATGGACAGCAGTGATGCTCAACGCGACTTTGGGTGGCAGGTGACGACGCCAATCGACGCTATCCTTACTCAAATCGCCGTCCACGCAGAACAAAACCCCGATTGGTTGGAGAGGAGCGGCCTTTGAAGCGGCCTTCGGCACCTGCGCCAGGGGAACCTTTACATCTGCTCTCGGTCGTCATTCCCGCCCAGAACGAGGAAGGCTGTATCGCGGCGACGGTGGAGCACCTATATGTCGAACTGCGGCTTCACGGTATTGAGCATGAAATCATCGTTGTCGACGATGGCAGCGCAGACTCCACGTGGCGTGTTCTGGGGGAAGCTTGCGGCCGGGTGCCGACTTTGCACCCAATCCAGAACACAGGCGAGCACGGCTTCGGCAGAGCCGTTACATTCGGCTTTGACAGGATCCAGGGAGACGCCGTCGTGGTTATGATGGCGGATGAGTCGGATGACTGCCGCGACGTGGTTCGCTATTGGCAGGTTCTGAACGAAGGCTGGGATGCAATTTTCGGTTCGCGCTTTCTGCGCGGCGGCGGTGTCATCGACTATCCCTGGCCCAAACTTACTCTGAACAGGTTGGCGAACACTTTCTTGCGCCTGTTATTCCGTGTTCCCCTTAACGACTTCACCAATGCCTTCAAGGCATACCGTAAAACTGTTATCGACGGGTGCCGACCGTTTCTTGCGCCTCATTTTAATCTGACGGTCGAACTTCCGCTGAAAACCATCGTCCGGGGCTATTCCTGGACGACCGTCCCTGTTACGTGGAGAAACCGCCGGTCCGGGACCTCTAAACTCAGAATAAAAGAGATGGGCAGCCGCTATTTGTTTATCACCCTCTATTGCTGGCTGGAGAAATACTTCAGTCGCGGTGATTACTTGGCGAAGTGATGCAAGCTGGAAGGATTTTCGAAACCCCATGCGATATTTACCAGACGGATCCGAACTACAGCGCATGCACATCGCCCGCGTGGCTGGTAAGACCCAAACCCAAGTGGGGAAGGTGCGTGCGGCTGTTGGGCCAGTAGTTCCCTAGTACAGTGGCATCCTCGAAGTATCTTGCTGGTGATACAGTGTTCACTGGCCCAGCGTCGGCGGCGAAAGCGCGCACGCTGAGGTTTGACGGAGCCCATGCCGTGACCGAAGGCTTTGAAAACAAAGCAACAATGGCGCGGGTGTGACTCGGTGATTGGCGATTCACGTGCGGTGGCCACCTTAGGCTTGGTTATCTGTATGCTGCTTGCCAACTTGTGCGGACTTTAGAGTCATTCGCATCGTAGGAGAGTATTTTGGCAACTTTGGAGCCTGTTTCGAAGCCTCAAATCCAAGAACCTGCGCATAGCCAGACGCAGCCCCAATGCCTATCTCCGGCTCAGGATCACAATTACCAAATAATCTATGCCTTGGCGGTGCTTGTCTCCATCTCCCTCTGGTTCATTGCCATCCGGGCGCCGCTGTGGCTGGATGAGACCGGCTCATACTGGCAAATCGCCAAGGGCTTCTGGCAGATTCCGTCCCGCCAGGGCGGGCTCTCGTTTCCCGCCTATTCGTGCGTTCTCTGGTTCTTCACAAAAATTCTCGGCACGAGCGAGATCGCCCTCCGGGTGCCTTCGATCCTTGCCATGCTGGGAGCCGCATATCTGCTGTACCGGGCCGCGCGCGAGTTGTTCGACCAGGATGTCGCCTTCATCACCACGGTTCTCTTCTGCGTTCATCCGGTAATAATTTTCGCCGCCATCGACGTCCGGCCCTATGCGTTCGCAGCCCTGGCCATCAACGCAGCTATCTTTGCGCTGGTTCGCCTGCGGCAAAGCGATTCCAACTGGCTGGCAGCGGCGCTTGGCGTCGCGGCGGCTTTTATTGTCTACTTCCACTTTCTCTTTGCGGTCATCCTTCCCGTGCTCCTGGTTTGTCTGCTGGCGCTTGCGCTCGGCCTCGGCAAGACATCCTGGCGCCAGGTCGGTATTGCGCTGGCTGCGTTCGCCGTAGCGATCCTGCCGGTCATTCCCGGGCTGCTGTCCACGTTCCGCACCCGCGGCGCGCACGTCTTTGACGTCCCACCTGGTATGGGCGAACTCGGCTGGACTCTGGCGCCGGGCTGGATGGTGTACATCCTCGCCGCTACGGCCCTGGCTGCGACTGCCACACGCCGGTTTAATCTGGAGCGCCGGGTCGACAGCTGGCGTGTCCTGTTGTGCGCCTCGGTGGGGCTGGTCCCGATTCTGGTGCTTTATGGCGTGAGCGTATGGACGCCTCTTCACATCTTCGTGTACCGGCACAGAGTGGTTGCCATTCCAGGAATCGCCCTCTACTGGGCCTTGATGATGAGCCGCGTCGATTCGCGGGCCATTCGAGTGGCGTTCTGCGTGGCCGTGGTGGGGACGACTGCCTACCAGTACTTGAGCTCTCCGCTTTACCGGCTCCACGCCTACTCGTGGAAATACGCCCTGGAATTTGCGGAGAAGAATGCCTCCGCCGATCATGCGCCCATGCTGATCTGCAGCGACTTCCCCGAGGCCGACCATGAGCTCATGCCGACCGAGAATGCCAAAGAGAGTGCCCTGCTTGCGCAGCTGAGCTACTACAAGGTCAGCGGGCCGGTCATTGCCCTGCCGAGAACGTTGAATCAGGAGGCGATTCGTGTGGCGTCGAATTTCCTGCAGGACCCATCGCAACGGCAGCAGCGCTTTCTTGTGCTCGCGTACGAGTTTTCCCACGGAATCCTGGATTGGCTGGCAGCCAACGCTTCGGCCACTTACGATGTCCGGCTGTTAGGAAGGTTTGACGGAGTCGCGGTGGTAGAATTCAAGCCGCGTTCGTCCCAGGGCACGTCGCCATGACGCGGCCTTTTTTCGTTTCCTCTGAAGACGACACCGAGTCGTCAGTACTTCCGGCGATAAATCACATATACATTACGATCCGCCAGTGACCGTTTGAAAAAGAGATAGCCGTCCGAAAAATGCACCATCTCATAGCCGTAGCGTTGCAGCAGGCGATCGAGGATGGGCAATTCGAGTGTGGGAGATTGTGTCAAGAATACGATGTACTCCGGTTTTTGGGACACGATCTCCCCGAGGTCAATGGCACCCCCAGGGTCTGGCGCGCCATGGTGAAAGTAGGCTGTGGGAATGTTCCTAACGATGTTGTGGTCGAAGTATGCCTGCACGGCGGCGATCCCATAGGTGTAGCCGAAGATCGACTGCTTGTCGGCTCCGACTGAGCGCAGATACTTGGCTGCGTCCTTCGATCCGCAGTAAGGGTATAGATAGTCGTAACGTATGGATACGGCAGCGTCCCAGATGTTCACCGCAAACAAGCAGGCCAGCAACGCTACCATGGCTTGCGTCGCAAGGCGCTCGCGGGGGCTGGCGTTCTGTTCTTCTCTGGTGGGCCAAGCCACCCAAAGAGCGGCGATGACGGCAATGAACGCTGAACCGTGGTGATGCGGGCCGCCGTGGACAAACATATACAAGAGCACCACAGGTGCAGTGAGCATTACAAACAACAGCAGCTTTCGCCTGTGAAAGCACCAGGCACCGGCCAGCACAAGGAAGATGGCAGAAGGAACCGCAAAATCAAATAGTGCTCCCGAAATGATCGACTCGATCCTGGCCGATTTCGACCGGCGCAGAGCTTGCACAGCTTGTTGGTCCCCGCCGACCGTTTGCACACCCGGTGTCGGTTTTGCGAATGTATCGACGTCAGGCGTTGTCTTCAGAACAACAAAAGCGAACAGCAAGACCGCCAACATGGCGCCCACACACAGAACATGACGTTTGCGAACCGGCCCACTGAGGTTATGCCAACTCTTCGCTGCTTCGACTAGGTAGGCAAGCCCGATCCCGCTGGCCATCAGAATTCCGTGCACGGAAAGGAGCGAGAGCAGCGCGAGCATCAATGTTATGCGCTCTGGGTGCGCGCGGTCTGGGAACCAGCAAGCCGCAGCGAAGCAAAGCAGCGGCAGCAGCGTGTAAGGCCGGGCGATCACCGCATACTGATACGTCATGAAGTAAGTGAAAGCCAGCATCCAGCGCAGGGGACGGGGAAACGGCGCTTTGAACAACATAAGCGCCACGCCAGCTATAGCAAATGACGCGCCGATGTAGCCGATGGAGTCATAGCGGGCATGAAAGACGTGCTGCGCAACCCAGAGAATGGTGTGCCAGAGGCCAGGCGATCCTTCGTAGCGTAGTTCGTGAAACCATATGGTCCGCAGATCGAGATCGCGGGCAATGAGCCAAGCCTGGGCTTCGTCGGCCCATTTTTCATGATAAGGAATGATCCAGAGCACGACGGAAGTGTAGATCCCGAGCACGGCAAAGTCGCCGATCCTCCACCATTGCTGTGACGGGCTTGCCGCCTGGTTGACGGTCGCCACGGCGGGCGCCGGGGGAGCGGGCTCTCCCGCCGCATCCGGCCTGGTTGGGGGGAGAGTGCTCATGACTCTTCTAGGCCGTCACTTCTTTCCGGGTAGTCCCTTGGGAGTGTGCATATTAAGGGAAGAAACCGAACCGTTGGGGTTGTGCGCGGTTTCGTGGCACACCAGGATACAAGTATTGGCGGCGCGGTTATAGGAGATGGGCATACCGGCGTTCTGGCCGACCACGTTGACGTCGAAATTCACCAGCCGCTGGCCGCTGATGTTGGGGTTCGTCGCGCCCATGCCGTGGGCGGTGTGACAAGTCGAGCAGGTGAAGCCGGTGTTGATGTGGTTGGCATGATAGCTCCAACTGGTGCTGGTCACGACGATGGACAGGTTGTGACACTTACCGCACATGGCGTATGGTCCGTTCACGCTCAAATCGGGGTTGGGATACAGATTGGTGATCAGTTGACCTGGGCCGGACGCTTGGCTGAATTCATAGCGGCGCTCCTGGATGTGGGTCCACTTGGAGCCGTGCGGACCATTGGGCCCGGTGCCGCCGAATTCGCGATTGTCATCGCTGTTGTGGCAGTCCGTGCAGAAGATCTGGTTCCCCATGGCGCGCCCTTGGGTGATCCCATTCAGGTTCAACATGTTTGCCAACAGGCTGGGTTGGGCCAGTGGGCTGTTGCTGACATGGGTGACCGGATGGCTCGAGCTAGAGGTGATCGCAAGCTGCGGGATCACGTTGAGGGGATCCCCAGCCGAAACTGCTCGCACTGGAGAGTATCCGTAGATCGCCTTCACCTGTTTGCCCGAGCTGTTTCCGTGACAACGCAGGCAGTTCTCATACTGGTTAACAGCCGGATCAACCACGGTAGTTCCGTCGGTAGCGCTGATGCCGGCAATATCCTTTTGTGAAATGCGAATCAGCGGTGGCGGAGGAAATGTCATCACCTGTTCGGAGCCATGTCCGCTGTGGCAGTCCACGCAGGTGGCGTGCCGATTATTGTTAAGCAGAACCGCCTCGGCCGCATCGTGCTGGTTGGTTGAGGTGGGAAATGGGTGTCCGACCTTGGGCGCAGCGTACTCGGAAGAGATGTTAGCGTAAGGGGCCAGTCCGGTGATGTTGGAACCACCATTGTGGCAGTCCAGGCAATCCTGCTCATTTTGGCCGCGCAGGAGCCGTGCCGGCCCGCTGGCGTTGTGCGGCGTGTGGCAACCGATGCAGGCGTCCGTAGCCACAGTGGTGTAACTTCCCAGCCCAGCCGTCGGAGAAATCTTGTCGGTCGATAGAGCATGGGCGCTGGTTGCCCAGTCTGCCAGCGGATTGACCTTGCCGCTCATGCGCCGGTTGGGATCGTGGCAGGCCAGGCACATCTGCCCGCTCGAACTATCACGCACCAAGAAGTACTGCGCGACCAGATCCTTGAATTGCACGTGCGGATCGTGGCACGAGGTGCATTCAATGTTCCCGTTGATAAGCTTGACCGCTCCAGTGGGATCTCCCGTCTTGCCCTTCGACACCAGCGAAGCAATGAGGTCGATGTCATCTTTCAGCGGCAAAACTAGGCTGAAAGGGTGTGAGGGCTGCAGGTTGCTCCCGAATACATCCCACGTGTACATCGACCCCTTGGTAGTGACTTGGCCGTACACCACCGTAGCCCCGACGGCCACGGTGCCGTCGTGGCAGCTCAGGCACATGTTGCTGTCATCGCCGAGCATCGGCTGCGTGCCGCGGTTTTTTTCGGTGTCGCTATGGTACATCTCGTAGCTTTGGGTGGTCAGCTTCTGATTCCAGAGGCCACGGTTCAGCCCAGAGTGAGGCTCATGACAATAACTGCAGAAATCAGGACGGGCGCCGGTAATGGGGGATTTGCTGCCCGGCCCCAGATCATGAATGCCAATCACGTCGCCCGGAACAGCTTGCGCGAACACAACTCCCCCTGACAGCAGAATCGTCAGGCAGACCGGCAACGCTCTGATCTTCACTACATTCCTTCCTTGGCGGGCTTCTTCAAGCCAAAGTAATGAAATACTTGGACGCGGCGGTTGAACGAATCCACCACGAAAATCCGGTCGTCATGGTCAATAAACAACCCTGCCGGCAACTGGAACTCGCCGGCTGCGGTACCTCTGCCGCCAAAGTAATACAGCAGCTCACCTTGGCGGTTGAAGGCCTGCACCACAGCCCACGACGCATCCACTACATAAAGATCACCTTCCGAATCAACGCCCACCGCCTTGGGCCGGAACATGGCGCCCGCGCTGTCGCTGATTTTTCCAATGGCGTACCGGAACCCACCGGTTCGGTCAAAGACCTGCATGCGGAAGTTCATGGCATCGACCACAATCAGGTCTTGCCCATCCAGCCGCAGCTCAGTGGGAAAATTGAACTCGCCCTCGGCTTGCCCTCTTTTGCCGATGGTCTGCAGCACGCTGCCTT
>Ga0187784_10003238_pt1 | contig 13130 bp, 14 predicted proteins | sample 1015_SJ02_MP15_2_FD_132964 | JGI IMG/M metagenome (GOLD analysis project Ga0187784, IMG submission 132964) | Tropical peat soil microbial communities from peatlands in Department of Meta, Colombia - 1015_SJ02_MP15_20_MG | ecosystem: Environmental > Terrestrial > Soil > Wetlands > Peat | place... | reverse complement strand
AGTTCTCAAAGCTTGACATTCCATGCGGCCCGGTCAACAGCGTTGAAGCCGTTGCAAAAGACCCGCAAGTACTATACCGAGGCATGATAGCGGAAATACCCCATAAGAGATTAGGAAAATGGAGGGTCGCCAACACCCCATTCAGGTTCGATGACGCCCCCTCCCAGCCGCAAGGCCCTTCACCTGACCTAGGCGAACACACCGAACAGGTACTTCGAGACATGCTCAGTTACTCCCCCACGGAAACAGCCCGCCTAAAGTCGCACATGGTGATTTGAAATAAGACCTGAACAAAGGTAAGAAGGGTCGACGTGAAGATGAATTTCAAAGACATACTCTACGAGAAGAAGAACGGCGTGGCGTTCATTCGAATCAACCGCCCGAAAGTCCTAAACGCCTTCCGACCCCTCACCATTGAAGAGATGCGGCAGGCATTCTTAGATGCTTGGTACGACCGCGAAGTTGGCGTTGTGGTCCTCTCCGGAACTAACGGCAACTTTTGCTCAGGCGGCGACGTTGGCGTTCGCGGAGAAGGCGGGTACGAGGACAGTTCGGGAACCCCTAGACTACAGGTTACACACTTACACCGGTTGATACGAGAAATTCCGAAGCCCGTCATCGCGATGGTCGACGGTTACGCGATCGGCGGCGGACACGTGCTTCATGTACTATGCGACCTAACAGTTGCAACAACAAAAGCCGTCTTCGGACAAGTAGGACCGAAGTACGGGAGCTTCGACGGCGGCTTCGGAGCAATCTACCTTGCACGTATCGTGGGTGAGAAGAAAGCTCGAGAGATCTGGTACCTATGCCGACGTTACAATGCACAAGAGGCCCTAGACATGGGCTTAGTTAACTTAATCGTTCCACCCGAACGACTCGAGGACGAAGTGATGTCTATAGCGAAGGAGCTATTGCAACGCTCACCCACAGCCCTGCGCTTCATGAAGTACGCGTTCAACTCAGATACCGACCATGTGTACGGCATTCAAAACCTCGCCCACGGCGCCACCGCACTCTACTACGCAACTGAGGAATGTAAGGAAGGCACGAAGGCATTCCTTGAGAAACGCCCACCTAACTACTCCCGATACCGAAAAGCCCCCCCATGGTAGGAGGACCTAAGCCCAGAACGCGAACCCCGCCCTAACATGGACTGGTAGCGTTCAAGAACCGAGACGCGAATTCAATGCCGCATCCTAACGCGTTGAAGAATTGGTACCATGCGCTGAGACCATTTTCCTATTCAGCGTCGATCGTCCCCGTGCTCGTTGGATCCGCTGTGGCTCTACATGATGGGTATGGAAATTGGATCCTATTCCTATTCGCACTATTCGGATCAATCTCGATACATGCGGGAACCAACCTAGCCAACGAATACTTCGACTATACGCAAGGAGTTGACAAAACTGACTCTCTTGGCCCAGCCGGCGTGATCATTGAAGGAAAAATCAAACCCACACATGTGCTCTGGACGGCAGTCGTAGCTTTTGGTATCGGGACCATTCTAGGACTCTACATAGCCTACCGAGTTGGATGGGTAATTCTAGCCGTCGGATTCGCCAGCCTCCTCGCCGCCTGGTTCTACACGGCGAAACCATTCTCACTCGGCTACAGAGGACTAGGGGAACTGGAGGTTTTCATTTTCATGGGCCCAGTCATGGTTGTGGCGAGCTACTACGTCCAGACCGAAACATTCGCTTGGACTCCACTCCTAGTCTCGCTTCCTGTCGGGTTTCTAGTCACAGCAATCCTCCACGTCAACAACCTGAGAGACATTGTGCAAGACGACGAGCGGAAACGACTAACTTGGACGGTGTTAGCGTGCAGGTTGTTGGGCTTTGACCGAGGCAGAGATTTCTCACGGTGGATATTTTACGTGATGGTAGCGGCAGCTTACGTAACGGTTACGGTATTGATTGCGGCTGACGCAGTACCCATCACCGCGTTCCTGACGTTCTTTACCGTCCCCCAAGCATACCACCTCGTCCGATTCGTCGCGTCAGGCGTAGAAGGGAAAACACTCAGCCGCGCCGTCCGCGGAACAGCCTTCCTTCACATGTCCTTTGGAATCACATTGACGCTGGGCTACATTCTAAGCGGACTAATACACTAACGAGCTCTGCCCTGCAAGATCACGACCGGATTTCTACCAGATACGTGTTTAACACCAGAAGGTTGAGCAGTTACCTTGAGAATCGTTTACGCACAGAATTTCTGAGCGACTCGGCGGTAGACGGCTGCGGCCTGCACTACATCTTCCTGGATGTGCTCGTCAGGGGAATGGACTACTCTGATGTCGCCTGGGCCGAAGAGGCAAGTTGGAATTGAAGCTGAGTAACTCAGGATTGCGCCTTCCGTCCAATAGGGTACTCCAACCGGCGTCTGGTCGGCACGAGTGGTTTCCAGAACTGCAATGTCTGAACGATCGGTTCAGTCGGAGCTGTTTCGAGCGGAGGCCTTTCGAAAATTTTACGCGCTTCCGCTTTGAAGCTGGCATCGCCCCTCCTCAGATTGTCGAGGAGTGGTAATTTCCTTAACTTTGATGGTTAAGCGGTTTGTTCTTGCTGATATCGGCGACTCGGGGGTTCAGAACGGTGATGATGTCTTTGGTTCGGATTTCCACTAGCTTGTTTATGTCTCCACCGCCAGCGACCGCTCTGTCATTCCGTAGCACCTCCTGATCTAGGATCACGCGTTTGATCTTATTGAGCGGCGGAACGCCTCCCACTGGATATCCCGAATGTTGGAGCACTTCCTGCGCATTCGCCAGACGTACGTCTCTGACATTCAGCAGCTCCTTCAACTTCCTATGGCTCACCATGCTCAGAGCTGGAACGACTGCCAGCAATGGTTCACCATTAGAGTCCACCATCACAATGGACTTGATGATTCTCTCGACCTCGACCTTCTCAGCCGCCTGTTTAACGGTCTTCACGGGTTCGTCGAACTCAATGAAACGGAACCAAATGCTGCTCGAAGAAAGAATTGCTCTAAGTTGTTCCCCGTAACTGACCGGGATATCGTCACCTCCACTGGGCAACATTAGGCCTCTAGAGCCATTGAGGCTCAGTTTGAGGCTAATCGATAAACTGACGGGTAATGAGAGCCATCCACTGAGAGTCTTCGATAATTCTCTCGAACAAATCCATTTCCGCGTTGGAAATCTTGGGCAGGGGCGGTGTGAAGGCCCTCTTCTTCTCTAGGCGGATGGTCCGATAGAACTCTAAACGCTTAGCGCGAAACACTTCAGCCTCCGAGAAACTTTGGAAACTCCAGACCTTAACCTTACGGCCAGACAAGCGCTTGTACTCGATGACCGCCCATTCACCCATGAAACCGATACACTCCTCTTTTCAAATTTTCAAGTTATGCCAGGTTTTCGCGAGCGCATAGCTCTCGGCGGATGCCAAATAGGATTCTTTAGTCTATCTCTACTTAGCAGACCAAGAGTAATAGATATCTATCAGCATTTCACGCCGCCGGGGGCGGCGCCCTCCATCCTTCCTGCACGCAATCAAAAGAAACTCAGGCGGATTGGAAGGATCAAGCAGCGGTTCGGACTCTTGTGGTCGCAGAGACTCGACATAATTAGGTCTGCGATTTTGTCTGGTTTTGGGACATTTACCATTTCTTGTACAACATTCTCTGCTCTATCCATGCCATGCACCAATGAAACTTGGAGATCGCTAATTGACGAGAACGGGATCCGGCGAATACTCCGCCGCAACAACTGCTTCTGCACGATCACATCCCGCTCACTGATCAGATAACTGAACATACTTCTCCTAACCATCCCAATCAAACACCCCAGCAGGCCCAGAATGATCAATATGGGACCACCAGAACTGACCAAGCTTATTGCGTCAAATGGACCAGTGAGAGGCAACGGAATGGCAGACGCAACCACGCTAACCACAGACCCCAGGAACATCAGTGTAAAACCTTTCCAAACATACGGAACAAGACTGGGCCTAAATTTGACCTGCTTTGGCCGACCTGACACCGTTCGGCCACCTACTTCAACTAAGTGTAATTAAGACTTAAGTCCATTCTCTCTCCTGGAGCTTTCTCCACCAAAAGTTTCCTTCCGGCCTCAGGGCTTCCCCCTCCACCGGTTCCAAGAATAGTGGTACCGATAATCAGATCCTGTGCGTTGCTTAGCTCAAGCGTGAACTTTTTTTCAGCCTTCTTACCGCGACTAAAATCTTCCAACGCAGTCCTGACTACTTTAAGTCTGGAGCTTCGTCAGCTCATTTCAGTTTTCCAATAGTGTTTTCGACCGCTTCCAGGATCTCTCGTGACTCTACAGCCTTTGTCAATTCGATTATGTCGTTGTATAGCGGCCGGTCCTCGTCTAGATGCTTCACGTGCTTCCTGATGACATCGTATGCGGCCTGCGTTCCTTTGCCCGGTTTTAGTGGTTTACGGAAATCTAAAGCCTGCGCGGCACCCATCAGTTCGATAGCGAATATAGCGGCGGAGTTTTTCAGAATCTGCTTCGTCTTTATTGCAGTTGTATTCGCCATGCTTACGAAATCTTCTTGATCGGCTGCGGTGGGGATCGAGCCAGTCGCTGCTGGAGTTGACAGGACTCGGTTCTCGCATACGAGTGAGGCGGCGGTGTACTGGGCCAACATCATTCCAGAAAACATTCCAGCTCCCTTCGTCAAGAAAGCGGGCAGGCCCATGCTTAGGTTGGGATTTACCAGCCTATTCATTCTCCTCTCCGACAAGGTGCCCACGGTCGTAAGAGCGATCCCTAAGTATTCGAGGGCGAAAGCTAGCGGCGTACCTTGGAAGTTTGCCCCAGTTAAGCAAATTCCCCCTTCGTCCGGGAAGAAGAGCGGATTATCGCCGGCGCCGTTAATCTCCGTCTCGAACATTTTTCTCGAAAACCGCAACGTGTCTTTTGCTGCGCCAACGACCTGTGGGGTGCTTCGTAGGCTGTAAGATTCCTGCACTTTCTCAGGTTTCCGTTTCAGAATCTCGCTGCTCTCATGTATTCTCCGAACATTCTCCGCGCACTCAACGGCGCCCTGGTACCCCCTTGCCTTATGGATCCTCTCATCGTAGGCCAGCATGTTCGGCGTGAGCGCTTCGAGAGTCATTGCGGCGGCAATCTCTGAAGTCTTAATCAACATGTCCCCGTCGAACACTTGCAGGCAGCCCATGCCCGCGACCAAATTCGAGCCGTTTATGGTAGCTAGTCCATCCCTAGCTTCATACCTGATTGTTGGGATCCCGGCCTTATCCATCGCCTGTTTCCCGCTCATCCTCTCTCCCTTGTAGAATGCTTCCCCCTCCCCCATCAACACTAACGCACCCTGACCGAGCGGAGATAAATCGCCGCTCGCGCCAACTGATCCCTTTTGGCACATTACGGGGGTTACGCCTTTGTTCAGCATCTCAACCAATGTAGCCACGACGACAAGCCGCAGGCCGGAGTATCCTTTTGAGAGAACATTTACCCTCGTCAACCAGGCGGCCCTCGCATCGTCTACCGCGACCGGGTCACCCCATCCGGCGGCATGACTGTAAATCACGTACCTCTGGAACTCCTTCACTTGGTCTGGAGATAGGAATACATTTGAGAGTTCACCGATCCCGGTTGAAACTCCGTAAATCTTCTCTCTCTTCGCGATCAACCTCTCCACTACTTCCCTGGATCGGTTGATCTTCTCTGAGGCCTCTTTGGCCAGTTCGATCGCTTCATTTTCCCTAGCGACCCTTACTACATCCTCGACCTTCAAAGATTCGCCGTCGATTCTTAACGCCATGTTACCGCACTACCGACCCTGCGTGCAACCTGTTAAGAATAAAGCTACTACACTCGTTTTCATTTTAGAGAATCGTGTCGTATTAGCCTCTTCTTTCCTTGACGATGTCGAGTATCTTTCTGAACTCGTCTGTTCCGGCTTTTTCAGTCATCTCATAGATGATGGCTTCGGTGGTTGTGATCTCAGCCCCGGCGGCTTCCAGCCTATGTAACGCAGTGTCCCGATCGGTTAAGGTATGCGAGGACGTAGCGTCGTTTGCGATTAGGACACGGTAATGCCCCGGAAGCAAATCCAGAGCGGTCTGCATGATACATATGTGTGTTTCAATGCCGCATACGATCAACGTCCTCCTTCGAGTCGTATTCAGCTTAGTCATGAACTCTAGGCTGTCGCAAGCGCTAAAGCTCAACTTGCGAGTCGCCGGGTTGGGCAGAAGGGCCTTAAGCTGAGGAACAGTGTCGCCGAGCTTCTCCTGCTCCGTTCCTAAGATTGGCACCTGCAACACGACAGCGGCCTTGATTAGCGCCGCAATGTTCTGAACCATAGCGGCATGTTCGGCTATGGTGTCAATCAACCGATCCTGAACGTCCACAACCACCAGAACACAATCCCCACGCTTAGCCCTCATCGCACCTCAGCCAGAGGAATCCTAACATCGAACTTTCTTAAAGGCAGAATGAGTGCACACGTGAAGCGCCATCGATCACATTCTTGATCGAAGAATAATACGCGGCCCGAACATAGGTGGGGTATGGAAGAAAGAAGCTATCAGGTAACCCTCAAACGCCAGCGAGTGGAGGGTTTCGTCGCAAGATGCATCGAACTACCCGACTACCTGAGGGCAGAACGGAAAGACAGGTACTCAAGAACGTACGGGATGCTGTCAAACTCTATTTGGAAGAGATAGAGGCAGAGGCCACGGAGAATAGATCCCCTAGGAAATAGGCGATTAAGAGTAAGATTCGGACTGCTGCAACAACTCCAGAAATCTGTCTTTCGTAATTCCTCTTTCGAGTATGATTTCCATCAGTAGCCCCGGAGTCGTATTTACCTATATCTTGGATATGCCGTGTTGATTTGAGGCCATTGGCATGGACGAGCATCTGCGGGACATTGTCGGGACTGACGGCGACGAGCTGAAGGATCGGCGGATTCTGCTTTGCGTTACGGGAAGCATTTCTGCCTACCGCGCTCCGGATATTGCTAGGCTTCTGATCCGCCATGGAGCGGAGGTTATACCGGTAATGTCCGATATGGCGGAGCAAATCATTCACCCCAACGTGTTGGAGTGGGCGACCGGCCATCCGGTCGTGACGAAGCTCACGGGGCGTATCGAACATGTTGAGTATACAAGCGGCTTGTCAAAGGCGGACTTGATGCTGATCGCACCTTGCACCGCCAATACGATCAGCAAGATCGCGTCCGGCGTCGATGACACACCCGTTACTTCTTGCATCTCCTCAGGATTAGGAGCCGACATCCCGCTGATCATCGCACCCGCCATGCGCGCGACAATGTACGAACAACCAATCGTAAAGGAAAACGTGCGCAAACTGATCGAGCTGGGTGTTGTCTTCGTCGAGCCCATGGAGGAGGAGGGAAAAGCGAAACTGGCTGCGCCGGAGAGAATCCTGCAGTCGGTAATGGACGAAATCCCCCAAAAAGACTTCGAGGGCCGAAAAGTGCTAGTCACCGTCGGCCCAACAATCGAACATATCGACCCGGTGCGAATCATAACTAACCCTAGCAGCGGAAAGATGGGTGCAGCCCTTGCGTTCGAAGCGCTCCGACGAGGCGGTTCGATCACCGTGGTGCATGGGCCGGTACAGGTCCCGTTGCCGAAACAGGCCCGCCAAATCCCGGTCAGGTCCACTAAAGAGATGTACGAAGCGGTAATGCAGGAATTACGATCCGTGAATTATGATGTTGCCATCGCCACCGCCGCCCCAGCGGACTACGCCGCACTACCGGAAGCTAGGAAGATTCCAACAACACAGAAAGAAAGCCTACTCCTAGAACTGAAAGCGACGCCGAAGATAATAGATGAAATCAAACATGTAAAGCCAGACGTCTTCCTTCTCGCATTTAGAGCACAGACCGGTTCCACCCCCGAGGCCCTCCTTTCCGACGCCTACGACAGATTGAAGCAAGCCTCCGCGAACCTCATCGCAGTCAATGACATCGGGCGCAGCGACATTGGGTTCGGATCCGACTTCAACGAAGTCACCATAATCGACCCAGAAGGGACGAGGAAAGTACTGCCTCGAAGCACCAAGCGAACCATAGCAAAACAAATTTTGAATGAAGTCTCAAAGCGACTCACCCCGGCTAAAGAAAGGTAGCCGGATGCCACTTAAAGTGGCGGCCGCGCAGGCCGCTTTGGGAAAGAAATCGTACGATCAGGCTGTCGAAGACGCGGAGAAGCTCATACATGCGGCTTCGAAACAAGGAGCCCAAATCGTTTGCCTGCCAGAACATTGGCTATTGGAACACAGGAAGCAAGCGGGGAATGCTACTGACCGCATGATGGCGGTGGCAAAGAGCGAACGAATCTTTCTAATCACAGGCGCCAACTACCTTCATACTAAAAGTGGCGTGCGAATACGAAGCACACTCATCGACCCCGAAGGGCACATTGTTGGATCACAGGATAAGGTGCACCTGTTCCTTGAAGAACGAAACGTGGCGGTCGCCGGACGCGAATATGCGCTACTCGAGGCTGCGCTGGGGAAAATCGGTATCACGGTTTGCTATGACAACGTATTCCCTGAAGCGGCGAGGAGTTTAGCGTTGAGAGGAGCTGACATGCTCTTCGTCCCCTCAAGAATCACCTCAGAAGGCCTCGACCCCTGGCTACTCTACCTGAAGACACGTGCCTTGGAGAACCGTATCCCAATAATTGCACCCAACATCTTCTCCCCGCCTAGGTACCCTGGCGGGAGCACCATAATCGACCTGAAACAGGCAACGCATGGCACCCCAGTCATCTTGCCCGAGATCGTCGCCTCAGCTGACGCTGGAGAGAAGGTCATCGTGGCAGAGATCAATATAGACCAAGCACGACAACTACGCCAGAAGAGACTCGCTGAGAGAATACCCGAGGCTTATGGCTAAGCCTGAAACCGATTGATGTTCTAGGTCATGATTTCCGCAGTGTAGCTTCGGTCACAGTTTCCATCGACACCGTGCAAGCATCGAGGAGATGTTGATTTACTTCAACCCCTATGCCTGGACCTTCGGGTACCGGTAAGGTCCCGTCTTTAGTTAATTCAAATGGTTTGGTTATGATGTCTCGTTGGAAGTAACGTTTGCTGGCTGAGATATCACCAGGGAGTGAGAAACCTGGGAGCGAAGCTAAGGCTATATTGAATGCCCTCCCAATGCCTGTCTCGAGCATCCCACCGCACCATACCGGAATCCCCCTAGCTACGCAGAAGTCGTGGATCTCCCTAGCTGGTTGAATGCCCCGGACCCTGCCGGGTTTGATGTTGATGATTCGGCATGCGTCGATTTCGACCGCCTTTTCGGCGTCGTGCGGGTTCCGTACGCTCTCGTCGAGGCAGATTGGAGTTCTGAGTTGCTTCTGAAGCTTAGAATGGTCGATGATATCCGCCGCGTCTAAGGGCTGCTCTATGAGTAGAAGCCCGAACCCGTCTAACTGCTTCAGGATCGGAGTATCGCTGAGTTGGTAGGCGGAGTTTGCGTCAACTTGCAACGGCACATCCGGAAACCTCGCCCGAATAGCTTTAACGGGCTCAAGGTCGTAGCCGGGTTTGATCTTGACCTTTACTCTCCTGTAGCCCTCATGTAGGTATGAGCCGACCGTGCCGAACAGTTTTTCGGGAGGTCGTTCAATTCCAACGCTCACACCAACAGCAACTTCCTGCTTCGTTCCGCCAAGCTGTTTTGCGAGTGATCTGCCCTCTAGCTTGCTTTCCAAATCCCATAGAGCCATCTCAACCGAAGCCACGGCCATATTATTCCCCTTAACCCACGAACTAAGCTCGAGAAAATGCGTTGGACCCTCGAGATTTTCCCTGAAAAGAAGCGGAGCGAGGTACTGCTTGATTATGTACTTGGCGGATGCGATCGTCTCTTCACCGTAATGTGGGCTCCGGGACGCAACACACTCGCCATAGGCCACTGTACCCGCTTTCCTGACCGTAAGCAGGAGAGCATCCTTCGCATTTTCCACGCCAAGACTCGTCTCGAACGGAGCGACCAGTGGCAACCGTATCTCTCTAATCTCTAAGGAGTCGATTGACCCTAACGTTGCTGAGACCGTTCGAGACACCTATACCGCAAACGAACGAAGCCTGCTTCTTCTGTACACCTTGTCGTGTCGTTCGCTTTTTCGTCTATTGCCTTTACCATATTAACAGCACTAAGTGAGCAACCACTTGCCGGAGGCATTAGACAAGAGTTCGGCAAGGCCATGTGGCACTATTCAGTGTAAGGGCGGGAGCTTCTTTCGGTATGGGGGTGAGTACCACAGTGGTACTCACCCATGTTTTCCCCTATCCGAAGGGGATTTAGGAATCGTTTGCGTAACCTGGGGCATGTCAGTTTCGTCGAAGGTGAACTCGCTTGGTGGGTATGCGACTGCCTCGCTTTGGCATGATCGACTTGAGGCGTGGCATGAGTCTGCTCCGGGGTTGAAGAGGAGGATACTGTGCCATTCTTCGACGGGGATGATGGTTCTATACCGCATCGCCCCCGGCACCGTCTTCCCACTCCATAACCACCCCCACGCACAGTTCGGCGCCTTCCTAGAAGGCGGAGGCACCCTCAAGGTTGGAGGAGAAACATGGACCATGAAAGAAGGCGACTCATACTATGTTCCCCCCGGCATCACCCACGAGCTAACAACTAACCCAAACAAGGAAACGGTCCTCGTAGACTTCTTCACACCCGACCGAGAAGACTACGCCAAAGAAGCCCTCCAACCCGACAACCAGTAACACCTCGCACCGGCGCCGAAGCCCCATCCAACTTTTTCGATACCTGTATCACAGTGTTACACACTAATCCTGTACGTACGGGCGGGTAGCGGTGGACAAGAAGGTTTACCCTTCGATCCCGCGACGTTTACCTGAACATTTGAGCCTTGTGAGCTTCGGAACTTGGAGCTCGCTCGATCTGGATGGAATGAATACGCCCGTTTTTCGAACGAACATATCAGCGCGCATCTGCCGCACTCCACACAGTTCTCAGCGTGCGCGACTAAGATTCTAGGCAGCCCATCACCTGATACAACATTCATACTGTGTAGCGCAAATAGGCTTTAATCCCAGTTCCCACCACGGAGATAAAGAACACTTAATTCCCACTCTCCCAATAGATACATTGTTGGTGGGCAAACATGAGTCTATTGGAACTAGACAAGAAGGGACGGGTGACAGTCCCGAAAGAATACAGACGTGAGCTAGGGCTGTATGGCAAAGTCTTGGCAATCAACGCTGGAGATCACTTGAAATTGATACCTGTCCCAAAGGACCCGATCGAAGCACTCAGGGGGACGTTCACCACTAAGAAGCCTTTCAAACAATTGAGGAAACAGGCTGAAGCTGAAGCAGAGAAGGGAATTCGAGCGCATAGGTAACTTTTATGCCCCTGATCGAAAACGATGTCACCTTTGCATTCCTAAATGCGTCAGACCCGAAGTTCAGGTTTGCCGATCTTATTTTCAAGAGAATACAATCCGCCTCACTCAAGGTGACATTATCCAGCGTCGCACTGGTCGAGATGGAGTTAGTCTACAGAAGCGAAGGGCGAGAGGAAGGGCTTCTGAAAGATATGGCCGCTTTGGCGTCGATTCCGAACGCAGAATTCGAACCACTCACTCCAGATGTGACGCTGTCAGCCGTGTACCTGAGACAAACGTTTCACCTTGGTTTCTTTGACTCACATTATGCCGCAACGGCCTTGAAACTCGATAGAACCATAATATCATTTGACCGGGCGTATGATGATGTGAAGGGACTGAGACGCATCGACCCGATGACGGAAGGATAATCCCATAAACATGGGATAACTCTAACCATCCACATGGTCACTGAACTTCGACAGGCACCTAGAGAAGATCTAACATAAGCACTTAGTCTTCCTGAAATCTGCCGAATCGCTACCCGCACGGTGTAGTACGCCGCCGGCTCAGTGTGTTATACGGGATATCGAAGGTTTGTAGTACTATGTAATGCACTAATGACGAAACCCCGCAGGAAGCAACTCTGATCACTCGCATTCAAGTCATCCAAGACTTGGACCGGGACCGGAAGCACGGGCTAGGCCGGTTTTACCCGACCGAGCGGAGTAGGGCGCCGTCGACGGGGATTAAGGCGCCGGAGACATAGGCGGAGAGGTCGCTGCCTAGGAAGAGGACCGTTCTAGCCAACTCCTCCGGCGTGCCAATGCGGCCGAGGGGAATCTCAGCCTCCAGTTCCCTCAACGCCTGTTCAAGGATGATGCCACGCCTCTTCGCCGCATCCCCCAACACCTCATCCACCCTCTCGGTCTTAATGTACCCCGGCAGGACGCCGTTTACGCGGATACCGCTTGGGCCGAGTTCCCGGGCGAGCGTTCGGACTAGGCCGGCTATGGCTATGCGGCAGACGTTCGAAAGCGCTAGGGTTGGAATAGGCTCCCTGATCGCCACCGAAGCCAGGAACACCATTCTCCCCTTAGCTGAGCCCTGAACCATAACTTCCGCCACCCGCCTCGCAAGATAGGCAGGACTAACCACAAGCAACCTAGCCGCAGCCTCCCAATCTCCATAACCCTGCTCAAGAAACACACCCGGCTTCGGAGAACCGGTAACGTACACAAACGAATCTAACCCACCGAGATACCCCACCGCCTCGCGGACCAGATGATCGATATCGTCGCGGTCCTCCAGGTTCGCAACTACGCCATAGACATCGCCCAGCTCCCGCAGACGCTTCACAGCCCCCGACAACCGATCAGAGCTAGAAGAATTAATTACAACTCTAGCTCCCTCCTCAAGGAAAGCCCGCGCCGAAGCGAAACCAATTCCCCGGCTCGCCGCGGTCACCAAGACCCGTTGACCCTCAAGCCCCGAACTCAATCGCATGTTCTAACTAAAGAGCCCCAATTCGATAATAGCTTAACCCACATGTTTGAGCTGTAGACGCAACCAGACATAGCTCCTTTCGGTAATCGGAATGAGCAGAAAGCTTTGGCAGCGACTCCAAAATAGCAGAGAATTTCGTTCCCGCCGAAACAAACCTAAGGGTACCAAGGGTCGGCCACTCGACTTCAAACTGTAACCCTTAGAGTCCTGTGGCGTGGTCACCCGTCCGCGATTGGAGTTGGCGTGATTTCATTTTGTCT
>Ga0187784_10003237_pt1 | contig 13132 bp, 15 predicted proteins | sample 1015_SJ02_MP15_2_FD_132964 | JGI IMG/M metagenome (GOLD analysis project Ga0187784, IMG submission 132964) | Tropical peat soil microbial communities from peatlands in Department of Meta, Colombia - 1015_SJ02_MP15_20_MG | ecosystem: Environmental > Terrestrial > Soil > Wetlands > Peat | place... | reverse complement strand
TGACGGATATGGCACGGCACGACAAAATCGACCGTGTTGGGCGCACTAGACCGGCGCGATGGACACTCAAACAAGCGATTCGCTAAACGGCATATTTTGTAGAACTATACCCGAATCGACCCACAGGTAGTCGATTCATCAATTAGCTACCACGCAAAATCAATCACTTAGAAAGTACATTGTTGACCGAGTGAAATTGCCACGAGTCAAGAAGAATTTGACTCGGCGCAAAAAATCACCATATTGCATCTCAACTACCCGCTGGCAGCGTGCTGTCAGCCCAAGAGCCGTTTCCGCCAGTCGGAGCGGCTCTTGCTACATTCGGGGACGCCTAGAAATTAGGACTTGGTTGTATATCGACGGGTTCAATCTCTACTACGGCGCGGTTAAGGGGACGCCGTATAAGTGGCTCGACGTTTTAGCACTAGGTAGGCAACTCCTTCCTCCAACGCACACAATCGACAAAATCAAATATTTTACCGCCCGCGTTTCTGGCGCTGCCGATCCTAACGCTCCGCGCCGCCAACATGCTTACCTAAGCGCGATTGATACGCTCCCCCAGCTCGAGCTTCATTATGGGAGCTTTTTGGCGAAGACCATCTGGCGTCCGCTCACCAATTTTCCCGTGGCTGGCGCGACTATTCATGCTCCGGTTCCCGCGACCCTCCCTACCGGAGCGCATAACGTAAGCGGCGGCTCATTGCGGGGTACAAACGCACTGGCCGTTGATATGTACCCACCTCCGGGCGCGCCGCGAGCGGTGACAAACCCATTGCCGGATGCCTTAGTCGCGCAAGTACATACGATGGAGGAAAAGGGTTCTGACGTGAACCTAGCCGTCCACCTCTTGAATGATGCTTGGAGCAACCGGTTCGATGCGGCAGGGGTCATATCAAACGACACGGATCTGGTAACCCCAATTCAGATGGTGGTCGCGCAGGGAAAGCCTGTCTTTGTTATCTGCCCAGGTAGACGCCAGATGGCGAGACAACTAGCGGCGGTAGCAAGTTACAAACGGCATATTCGGCAGGCCATGCTTGCTGCAGCCCAGTTACCCAATCCGATCCCCGGTACTGGAATTCAAAAACCGACAGGCTGGTAGCTCCAAATTTTTGTCCGGTTTGCGCCCGAATATCGGATCGAAGCGGCCTCGGCACTGGCCGCAAGGAGGAGCAACGACACGGCCAGCGCCCAAACCCGACACCGATATCTCATGTCGTCCCCCAGGGCAGCCGGCTTCCGGCACCGTCTCAGGCCGCGCGGAAAAACCGGTTGGCGTTGTCCCACAGAAGTTTCTTCTGGGTTTCCGGCTTGAGGCTTTTCCAGTCAAGGATGTTCGACACCGTGTTCGGGAACTGGCACTCCGAATGCGGGTAGTCCGACGCGTACATCAGCGCGTCGTCGCCGAGGAACTGGGTGACCATGTTGAACATGTCCTCGCCTTCGTGCCGCTCGATCGAGCAGAAGAACCGCCCGCTCTTCAGATAGTCCTCGGGGTGGTGCTTCAAGGTCGCGGTGCTGCCGACATAGTCGTATTGCTCGTTCATCCGCCGGCCCCAGAAGGGCAGCCAGCCAAACCCGCATTCGAGAATGCCGACGCGCAGATCGGGGTGACGGTCCATGATGCCGCCGCCGATCACCGAGGCGATAAAGCGCATCGCGCCCCACGGGTGCGAGGCGAGCCGACCGAGGAAGATATTGTCCCACAGGTCGAAGCAGCCGGGGAAATAAGGCGGCGTCCAGGTGAAGCTGTGATGCGCGACCGGCAGGTCATGATCGACGCAGGCCTGCCAGATCGGCTCGAGCGAGGGATGGTCGGCCGGGATGTCCTTGGTGACGAGCGGCATCACCGCGACCGCCCATTTTGACTTGCCCCAGCGCTTGACCTCGGCGACCGCGGCATCGACGTCGCGTGCCGAGGCGACAATCATGCTGGTGAGCCGCCCGGGATAATCGGCGCAGAAATCCTCCATGTGCCGGTGATAGGCGCGGATCACGTTGGTCTCGAGGCTCGAATCCTCGTGACCGACCAGGCTGGTCCAGGCGGTGGGAATCAGGAAATGCGCGTCGACGCCTTCCAGATCCATGTCAGCGATGCGGTTGGCGGCGAGATCGTCCTGCACCCCTTCGCGCGGCTGCTGTGTGCCCATCCACACCGTGTCGCGGCCGCTATGCTGCTCGCGCGGCGCCGCCTCGCCGAGGATGCGCTTATAGGAAATCTGGCCGAAGCGGTAAACGTGCCGGCCGGGAGAGCTGCCGGGCGAGCCGGGGCGGATCGGCACCCGGTATTGCTGCAACTCAGGCAAGCGATTGCGGAACCCAGGGTCGAGGTACTTGTCGATGACCTCCGCGGACGGCTCGACATGGGTATCGGAATCCCAGACCTTGAACCCGTTTTTCATCGCTCGCCTCCCGTCAAACGTTATGGCTCGATCATACACACGCGGCCATGGCATGGCGACTCGCGCTGAAAAATGCCGAAAAATGCTCGACCGCGGGCGGCGATTGGGTAAGGTCGGCTGACCGCTTCTATCGGGGATGAAACGCACCATGCCGCAAGTGACCTATGTGAGCCATACCGGAACCAGCACCACGCTCGACGTTCCTCTCGGCACCAGCGTGATGCAGGCCGCGACGCTGCATGGCCTCGACGGCATCGTCGCCGAATGCGGCGGCTCGTGCATGTGCGCGACGTGCCACGTCTATGTGCAGGAGGATCAGCTGGCGAAGTGCCCGGAGATGGAACTCGGCGAGGACGCGATGCTCGACGGCACCGCGAGCCCGCGACGTCCCAACAGCCGACTGTCGTGCCAGCTGGTGATGACCCCAGAGATGGCCGGGCTCGTTGTCACCATGCCGGAGACGCAGACCTGATGGCGATTGCCAGGGTTGTCATTGTCGGCGCCGGGCACGGCGGCTTTCAGGTCGCCGCGTCGCTGCGCCAGAACGGGTTTGATGGCGCGGTGGTGCTGATTGGCGACGAGCCGCATCTGCCCTATCAGCGCCCGCCGCTGTCGAAGGACTATCTCGACGGCAAGATTGGGTTTGATCTGCTGCAAATGCGGCCTGAATCGTTCTTTGCCGATCAGCGCATCGAGTTGGTGAGCGGCAGCGCCGTCACCGCGATCGACCGTGCTGGGAAGTCGGTCGCGCTCGATGACGGCAGCCGCGTTGCCTATGACCATCTTGTGCTGGCGACCGGCGCGCGCAACCGTGTCCCGCCGCTGCCGGGCATCGAGCTCGACGGTGTCTGCTATCTGCGCAACCTTGCCGAGACCGAGGCGCTCAAAGAACGCCTCGCCGCATGCCGCAGCGCGGTGGTCATCGGCGCCGGGTTTATCGGTCTTGAATTCGCCGCGATCGCGCGCGGCAAGGGCGTGCCGGTGCATATCGTCGAGCTGGTCGACCGGGTCATGGCGCGCGTCGTCTGCCCCGAGACCTCGGCCTATTTCGGCCGCGAGCATCAGAGGACGGGGGTCGAATTCAGCTTTGGCGCGCGCGTCGAACGCATCGGCGGCGCGGGCGGCAAGGTCGAGCATGTCGTGCTCGGCGACGGCCGGACGCTACCCGCCGATCTGGTGCTGATCAGCATCGGCGTTCTGCCGAATGAAGGGCTTGCCGCCGCAGTCGGGCTCGCAGTCGAGAATGGCATCGTCGTCAACGAGCAGCTCTTGACCGCCGACCCCAACATCTCGGCGATCGGCGACTGCGCGTCATTCCCGTCGCGCCACTCGCTCAGGAACCCGGTGCGGCTCGAGGCGGTGCAGAACGCCGCCGACCATGCGCGCTGCGTCGCCAGCCGGCTGGTCGGCAAGCCGCACGTCTACGAGGCGCTGCCGTGGTTCTGGAGCGAGCAGGGCGCGCTCAGGCTGCAGATCGCGGGGCTGACCACCGGCTTTCAGCAGGTCGTGCTGCGTGGCGATTACGACGCGGGCGAGTATTCGGCCTTTTGTTATGCCGGTGACAAACTGCTCGGCATCGAATCGATCAACAAGCCGGCCGACCATGCCTTTGCCCGCCGGCTGCTCGCCGCCGGCCGCGGCGTCAGCCCCGCCGAGGCCGCCGACCCGGACTTCGACCTGCGCGCCGCGGCGATGGCGCGGAGCTGATAATAGGAGGAGTCAACGGCAAATTTCTGGCAGTGGATGAAAGAAAATGATGCGCCAAATTGGTTCTCGATTGGCTTTTCCCTGATTATTTGGCGGACAGCAGTATGATGCGGTAGGTTTTGTCTTCACTAATCGCACTGGTTCGATTGTATATCTCAGCCGAGCACGCTTACGGGAAAATCGAGAAAACTTCCCAATCCCTCTCGCTGCAGTCAAAGATATATCAACCGGTTGGCGAGAAATAAAATTTCAGACATCAAACACTAACGCTCTTATCGAGCACGAGCGCATATTACAGACAGGGCAATCTGCAGCAACTTCAATAGCTGTATCTAGAAGTATGAGTGACAATTTCTATTCATACAGAACTAATTGCTTCCGTAGAATATGGTATAAGCCGAAATATTATGTTCTTGAATACACGGTTATGGTAGCGGATCGAAAATATTCCGTCGCTACTGTTTATTAGAGCTGCATCACGTGCTCGGCAGGGGCGCCGCGATGGCGCGCTAATTTGCCAAGGCTGGTTTGGCCTCGCGCGGCATCTCGCCGAGTGTGCCGCGCGACAGGGTCAGCGCCGCGGTCGCGCCGACCAGCGCCAGGACGCCGGCGGCGATAAAGGCGCTGTCGAAGCTGCCGGTCGCCTGGACCAGATAGCCGGTCACGATCGGTGCGCAAAGCCCGAACGTGTTGCCGCCCAGCACCAAAAAGGCGAGCGCCCGTCCCGCATCGGCCGGCGAGCGCAACAGGTCGTTGGTCAAGGCGCCATTGGTCGCCGGGCCGCAATTGGCGAACGACACGGCGAACGTCACGAGCAGGATCATCGCGGTGAGGGACTCGACATAGGGGATCAGCAGTCCCGACGCGGTCAGGAGCAGACAGATCGCGACGAGATAGCGCCGCTTGCCGGCATGCACGGCCTCGATGCTCATCGCCCTGTCGCCGATCCAATTGGCGACGATGTTGACCAGCGAGGCGACAAGGAACGGCAGCGCCGTGTAGATCCCCGATCCCATCACGGACATATGGCGCTGGGTCTGCAGGTAGTTGGGCAGCCAGCTGAGATAGAGATAGACGGTGTAGACCATGCAGCCTTGCGAGATGAACAGGCCCCACATCGCCGGGGTGCGCGCCAGGCCGAGATAGCCGACGCCGCCGTGACCGGGCGGCTGAAGCCCGCCGCCGCGCTCGGCGAGGATCTGCTGGCGCTCTGGCTCGGGGATCCAGCTGGTCTTTTCCGGCGTCGAGACCAGCGCGCGCCAAACGAACACCCAGACGAGCCCGATCGACCCGGTCGCGACAAAGGACCAGCGCCACGAGCTGACCGAGATAACCCAGGCGACAAAGGGCGCGCCGAGCGCCGCACCGAGGCTCGATCCGGCCGAGATCGCGGCGATCGCGGTGCCGCGCTCCTTGATCGGCCCCCACAGCCCGACGCTGCGATAGGTCACCGGCGCAAACGGCGCCTCGCCGATCCCGAGACCCAGGCGGGTCACCAGCATCGTCGCGAAATTGACCGCCGCGCCGGTCAGCGCCTGCGCCACCGACCACACCGCCGTCGCCACCGCCGCGACATTATGCGGGCCGAAGCGGTCGATCAGCCGCCCGCCCGGCAGCATCATCAGCACGTAGGCCCACAGGAAGGACGAGAAGAGATAACCGAGCGCGACCGGCGACAGATGCAGTTCCTCGGCAATCGGCTTGCCGGCAACCGAGATGTTGACCCGGTCGACATAGGCGATCGTGTTGAACAGGAATAAGAGGAAATAGACCCAGAACCGGCGGCGCGTCATCGTCGGCGTCCCCCCATGTGCTTTATTGCCGGCGAGAGTGGCATGCGGCCGCGGTGCGGCGAAGCCATTGCGCGCGGTTCGCGATGCAGCGCTGCAATGCGCTGTCCGCAACCGTGCTATCGTGCGGGATGACATTGCCGCGCATGCCGCAAGCCGTCGTCTTCGACATGGACGGTCTGCTGTTCGACACCGAGACGCTGTATGTCGAGGCGGCGATCACCGCCGCGACCGAGCTCGGTCACGAAGCGAGCGGCGAGATGATCTTGCGCACGACCGGCGGCCCGTGGACGCAAACCCGTCAATTGCTGCTCGATCATTACGGCCCCGCGTTCCCGGTCGACGATTTCGTCATCGTCTGGCTGCGCCATTTTTGGCTGCTGGCCGAAGCCCGCTTGGCGCTGAAGCCCGGGGTTATCGAAATGCTCGACCTGCTCGATAGGTTGCAGCTCCCCAAAGCGATCGCGACGTCGTCGTCGCATCGCACGGTGCAGGATCATTTGGCGGCGCATAACCTGGTCGGACGGTTCGATGCGATCGTCGGCGCGGGCGATTCTGCGGCCGGGAAGCCGGCGCCCGATCCGTTTCTCCTGGCCGCCGAGCGTCTCGGGGTCGCGCCGGCCTCGTGCCTGGCGCTCGAGGACTCGCATAACGGCGTCCGCTCGGCCAGCGCTGCCGGGATGATGACGGTCATGGTGCCGGACTTGCTGCCGCCGACCGATGAAATCCGCGGGCTTTGCACGCTCGTTGTCCGCGATCTGCATGAGGTGCGGCGGCTGATCCTCGCCGTCTCGCCTCAACGCTAGCGCGGGCGGCGGTCTTTGCTCGGCTTTCCTGTTTTCGCAATTTTGCCAATTTGAGCATAAATCGGTTTTCGATCCGGATTGGTCAAGACCGGCGACGAAAATTTTTTTGAACCGGACGAACGCGGCGGACGAATTGACAAAGCGAACCCGCCCCGGATCAACTGGCCACCGCGAAATTTGCGTGAGATTTGGGAGGAGCGACAGAACATGGGCATGCTCGAAGGCCGCGTGGCGATCTGCACCGGCGCTGCGCGCGGGGTGGGCGCGGAAGTCGCCAAACTGATGGCAAGGGAGGGCGCCAAGGTCGTGATCGTTGATCCGGGGGTCGGCGGCGCCGGCGAAGGCGGCGACCAGCGCCCGGCGCAGGCGATGGCCGACGAGATCAAGGCCGAGGGCGGCGAGGCCGTCGCCAATTTCGGCTCGGTTGCGAGCTTTGACGACTGCCTCAAGATGGTGCAGCAGGCGCGCGACGTATTCGGCGGCATCCACATCGTCTTCAACGCCGCAGGCATCCTGCGGGACAAGATGTTTCACAACATGTTCCCGGAGGACTGGCAGGCGGTGATCGATGTCCACCTGACCGGGCATTTCAATATCAACCGCGCCGCGATCGGCGTGATGCGCGAGCAGAATTACGGCCGGCTGATCCTGGTGTCGTCAACCTCGGGGCTGCTCGGTAATATCGGCCAGGTCAATTACGGCTCCGCTAAGCTCGGCGTGGTCGCGATGGCGCGCATCATCGCGATGGAGAACCAGTCCCGCGGCATCACCGCCAATGTCATCGCGCCTTCGGCCGACACGCGCATGACCCGCTCGGTGCCGACGCCGAAAGACCCCGCCGCGGCCGCGGCGCGCGAGGAGCGGCTGCGTCGCAGCCGGGCCGACGCGATCGCGCCCCTCTGCGTGTTCCTTGCCTCCGAGCGGGCGAGCTACGTCAACGGCCAGGTATTCCATCAGCGCGCCGCCGAGCTTTCGCTCTATGGCCATATGCGGCCGGTGCGGATGGTGCACCACCAAGGCGGCTGGACGCCTGAGCTAATCGCCGAAGTGGCAATGCCGTCATTGCAGAGCGGCTTCACCTCGCTCGACTCGCGGAATACTCATGCCGGCTTGCCGATGGAGTAACTCATAGACGTCGATCCACAGCCAGCTCCAGAACGACCGGCACCGAGCGGTTTCATCCTGCTGCTCATTTTGGCGTGCCTGTTTTACGTCCCGATGGTTGGGGCGATCTATGGCGCGCCGGCGGGAGACCCCGCGAACTATAGCGGCGAAGACCGCTATAGTCTTGGCTGGGTCGAACTCTGGGTCATGCTATTCGGCACGCTGCTGTGGCTGGCGCTGGGCGGCATGCTCGCGTCCGCTGCGCGTTCGGGCCGAATGCCGGATTGGGCGCGCGGGTGGAGCCTGATCCTCCACATCGCGGCGGCTATCACGGTCTGGGCGGTTCTTCAGGTCTATATCGACGCCGATGGCGGCGTATCGATCATCGTTCCGGCGCTGTTGCCGTTGCTAATCGGCGGTTACGCCGCGGCGATGCGGCTGCCCGCCCTGGAGAGGCTGCCGGCTGAGCGAGTGAGCCGCATCGCCTTGATCGCGGGCGCCGTCGTGGTCGCGGCGGCGATCCCGCTCGGGCTGCTCGACATGGCGAACCTGCCGGCGCATGTGGCGGCGGACGAGCGGCGCATGGATGCCATCGTCGCCAAGCGCCAGACCGAAATCGACAAGGCTCAAGCGGAAGACGATGCCCGCTTTAAGACACTGACCCCGGATTCCTCTCTCCAGGACTATGTGCACTTCGTTCATTACACGGAGGAGAGCGATCCCAGGCACACCGCCGCGCTCGCTGGCGCGCGGCTGGTGAAATCGCGCCAGAACGACGCAGCCCAGATGCTTGACCAAGGCAAGATCGGCGAGCTCTGGGAGCTTTGGCAATACGATCTGGCGGCGACCCCGGCGCTGTGCGCTGCCTACGACCGCGCGTTGTACCGACTGGCCACGGATAACGAGACGTTCGATCTGAATGTCGCCGACTTACTCAAATACCAGCTGCCCAACATCAAATTTTTCATCGTCGGGCACTGCAATCTCGACACTGGCCTCACCGCCGCCGAGGCGCGGCTCAACAAAATCATCGCCGTTCCGGGCAACAAGGAATGGGAGGGTTTTCTCGCCACCCTTGTCGCCCTCCATCAACAAAAAAGCTGAGCGCAGGCAAGCCGATTACTGGCCGCTAGCCTTGGCGAGCTGGTAGCACCAGTAAAACGAGGTCTGACCGCGTTTGCGGAAGTCGCACTTGGCGACGACATTGCCCTTTTGCAGAAAATAGTGGACGTCGGGCTCGGCTTTCGGCTCGGTCTCCGAGGTGTCGTAGGCGACGGTGACGAGCGTGTAGCCGTCGCTGACAAGGTCGAAAAGGCTCTTATCGATGGTCTGCCATTTGGAGGGGTGACCCTCCGAGGCCGGCTGGCCGACTGGTGTTTGCGCCTGCGCGGCGATGCCGAACACGCACCCGAAAACCACGGCCATCACAATCTTGACCCACCAGCGCCGCATCGCCGCCCTCCCTGTTCACGCGCCTGTCATTCTAGCCGAATTGATGCGGAGGGCGAGCAGGGTGCGCAACCCCCGCGCACCATGGCGCTGCTTGGCAGCACGTCACGATGATGTGATGATGAGCCATGCGATCGCGTCGGCGACCTTGCGCGATCCGAGGAGGCCAGTCCATGATCACCGCGATCGTCCAGTACCGCCTGCCGCCGAGCATCGACCAGGCCGCGTGCGCCGCGCATTTCCGCAAGATCGCGGAAGGTTTTCGCAGCGTGCCAGGGCTGATCCGCAAGCAGTTCATCTATGCCGAGGATGGCTGGGCCGGCGGCGTCTATCTGTGGAAGACCCGCGCCGACGCCGAGGCGTTCTATTCCGGGCCGTGGCTCGACGGCATTCGCGAGCGCTACGGCATGGACCCGCAGATCAAGTATTTCAACACCGCCTGCATCACCGACAACTCGGTCGAGGCGATCCTGTTGCCCGACGCGGCGGAGTGATTTCCGCCGCTAATGGCTGATTACCCGCGGGGCCAGCTGCTGGTTCGGGGCGACGGGCACGCCGTAGTAGGTCGCCGTGAACGGCAGGTTCTTGACGTAGCCGGCGAGGAAGTCATTGACCGAACCGATCGGCGACAGCGGCACATAGACGACATCGTATGACTTGAGCACCGCGTCGGCGCTTTCCGGCGCCGGGGTGAGCGCTTCCTGGTAGCCGTGGATATTGCCGGTCTCGTCGCGCCGGATGACGAGGACGTCGCCGATCTGCGCGCCGGGCTTGGGCCCGCCCGCCTCGGTCACGGCGCGCTCCAGGGTCAGCGGCAGATCGCTGCGGATGAGGCCGGGCTTGGCGACGGCCCCTTCGACCCACAGCACCTCCGGCGCATAGGAGCGTACGGTCAGCGATAGAGCGGGATCGCGTATTTTCTTGGCGTAGAGCGCCGACAAGCGCTGAGTCGCCTCGGGCACGGTGAGGCCGCCGACAACCACGCTGCCGATCAGCTTTGGTGCGACGGTGCCGTCTTCGCCGACCGTGATCTTGTCGTTGGACTCGGGCGAGAACGAAAAGCGGATCTCGAAGACGTCGCCCGCGGTCAGGGTGTGCTCGGGCGACAGCGGCGCGCCGCTCGGCGCGACCGCACCCGACGGGAGACTCGGGCTCGGGCCCTTCGCCGCCGCGCAGCCGGCGAGCACGATCGCCAGAATTACAGTGAGAGCGCGGAATGACGATGTCAGCTGCCCGGCCCCTCGACGACGATCTCGACGCGGCGGTTCTTGGCGCGTCCGGCGGCGCTATCATTGGGCGCGACGGGGTGCGTCTCGGCGCGGCCCTTGGCCGAGATCAGTGCCGGGTCGATGCCGTGCGCGCGCAGATAATCGGCGACCACGTCGGCGCGCTTCGACGATAGCTCCATATTGCTGTTGATGCCTTGCTTTTTGAGCGGCGGGCCGACCTTCTCATCGTCGGTATAGCCGTAGACGACGATCTTGTTCTTGCGGCCGCGCAGTCGGGCGACGATGTCGTTGAGCGCGGCTTGTCCGTTGGCCGTGAGAGTGAACCCGTGCGGTGCGAACAGCATGTCGGCAGCGATCGTGTAGGTGTTCGCCTGTCCTTGCCCTTGCTGATTTTGCTGCAGCTGAGTCTGCAGCGCCTGGTTTTCGGATTGCAGTTTCTGGTTGGTCGCTTGCGATTGCTCGTAGCGCTGCTGCAGCGTGTTGTAATCGGATTGCGGGGTGCAGCCCGCGAGCAGCAACGCGAACCCGACCGCTTTCAGCCACCCCCTCATCGTTTCCCCCGTCGCCGCGCGATCATTGCCGCTCGACCCGCTCCACGCCACTGATGTCCATCGACCAGGAAAGCGCCGAGCCGCACCAGATCTGCCGCGCCGGCGGCGCGAATTTTTTGCGCTGGTCGATGCCCCCGACCCGGAGCCCATAGGATGGCGGATTCGGCTCGGGCGAGGTGGCATAGATCGGCGTGCCGCATTCCGGGCAAAACGCGTGGGCCCGCTTGTTCCCGCTCTCGGCGGTCTTGATGTAGATCTTCGGAGTGCCGCTCTTCAGGACAAAGGTGCCCGGCAGGCTCGCGATGTTGGTGCGGAACGCGGTGCCGGTCAGTTTCTGGCAGTCGTTGCAGTGGCACACCCGGACCGTCGCCGGGTCGACCTCGGCCTCATAGGTGATGTGCCCGCAATGGCACGCGCCGGTGATTTTCATCATTCGCCTCCGTCAAAACGCGCCCAAGCCGAGAATGCCGTCGATCGGGTCGATGCCGGCGAGCACGCGGCGGCCGATCAGGTCCTTCAGCGTTTCGGTCGTGCCGCCGCCGAGCGTGCCGTAGCGCGCGCCGCGATAAAAGCGCGACACCGGGAATTCGTCGGTAAAGCCGTAGCCGCCATGCACCTGGATCGCCTCGCTGGTGACGCGCAGCGCCATCTCGTTGACGGTGATCTTCGCGGCGGCGGCGAGCAGCGGGTCGGGGAACGGGTCGGCGGTGGCGCAGGCGCGATAGAGGATCGAGCGGCTCGCCTCGATGTCGCGGTACATCTCGGCGAGCTTCCAGCGCATGCCCTGGAAGTCGGCGACGGGGCGGTTAAAGACGTGGCGATCCTTGGCGTATTTGACCGCCTCCTCGAGCGCCCCCTCGGCGAGGCCGAGCGAGATCGACGGGTTGAGGCAGCGCTGGGTGTTGAAGGCGCCCAAAAGCTTGCGGAAGCCGTCTTCGAGCACAAGGTTTTCCGGCGGCAGCTCGACATCCTCGAAGCGGATTTCGTGCAAATTCTCGCCGCCCATCGTGTGGTACGAGCCGGTGACGGTGAAACCCGGCGTGCCCTTCTCGACCAGCACGCAGCCAATGCCCTCGCGACCGGGCTTTTTGTCGACGCGGGTGAAGACGACAAACCAGCCGGCTTCCTCGGCGCGGCTGATCAGGGTCTTGACGCCGTTGAGCCGTAGCTTGTTGCCGACATGGTCGACATTGGTCTTGTAGTTGGCAACATCGGTGCCGGCATCGGGTTCGGTCATGCAGATCGCGAGCAGACACTCGCCGCTGCACACCTGCGGCAACACGCGTTTCTTGATGGCATCGGGTGCATAGGTCGAGATGATGCGGGTCTGTGCGCCGACCTCGCCGAGCACCGCCATCGCGGTCACGTAGCAGACCTTGGCGATCTCCTCGAGGACGAGCGCGGTGTCGAGCACCGGGAGGCCAAGGCCGCCATATTCGTCGGGTACCGCCATGCCGAGCACGCCCAATTCGGCGAGCGGCTTCATGTTTTCCCAGGGGAAGGTGCCGTCCTGGTAGCGCGGCGCGCGCTCGCGGAACTCGCCCTGCGCCAGCTCGCGGATCGTCGCGATGAATTGGCGCTGCTCGTCGCTCAAGGTGGGGAACACCGGCCGTCTCCTTGTCGTACTGCCGCAGTCTAATCGCTGCTGCCGTCCCACGGCCAGTCGAGGGCGCGGGCCATGGCGGCGCGCAGCGCCTCGTGCGGCACGGTGAAGTGCAGCTTCTCCATCGCGTCGTCCCAGGAACCGGCGATGCCGCGCAGCCGGTGGTCGAGCGACGAATCGCCGAGCCGTTCGGCCCAGCCCGGTGTGTCGCGCGACGCAAGAGAGGCGAGCACGATCGCGCCGACGAGGCAGGTTCCCAGCACCCGGCGTGAGTTCGCGCCGCGGCGGTGCAGGCTCGGCGGGATTGCATCGGTGACGAGTGGAGCGCGTTCGCGCTGGCTCAATGATGGCGTCGGCGCGGCCATGGTTCAGAACCGGAAATAGATGAAGGGCGCGATGCCCTCGGGGCCGAGCGCATTGATCGCCGCGAGGATGAGCCCGGTCGCCGCGCCCAAGCCCCAATAAGGCACGCGGACGAGCGCCGAGCCGGC
>Ga0187784_10003236_pt1 | contig 13132 bp, 12 predicted proteins | sample 1015_SJ02_MP15_2_FD_132964 | JGI IMG/M metagenome (GOLD analysis project Ga0187784, IMG submission 132964) | Tropical peat soil microbial communities from peatlands in Department of Meta, Colombia - 1015_SJ02_MP15_20_MG | ecosystem: Environmental > Terrestrial > Soil > Wetlands > Peat | place... | reverse complement strand
GGCGAGCAGAACCATCCCGGACCAGTGCTGCTCGCCGCGGAAATAGTAGGCAAGGAAGCCTGCCGCGACCGTCGCGGCGATGGATGCGAGAAACGTACCCAGTTCGATGACGCCGTTGCCCCAGGAGAGTTCCTTCTCGGGAAGAATCTCGGGCAGCAGGCCATACTTCGACGGGCCGAAGAGCGCGGCCTGCGAGCTGAGCAGGAAGACGCCAACCGATTCGAGCGCCAGGCTGCCTCGGGCCAGCGCCAGCAGCGAGAAGGACATGACGCCCACTTCCATCCACTTGGTGCCGATGGTGACGGAGCGCTTGCTGAAGCGGTCGGCGAGGAACCCGCCGGTCATCGAGAACAGGATGAAGGGAAGGGCAAAGAGCGCGCCGACGACGAGCACAAGCCAGTCGCGCGTCTTGGCCGAGAGGCCCATGTCCACGAGGAGATAGATGACCAGGAATTTCAGCGCATTGTCGTTGAAGGCGCCTTGAAACTGCGTGACCACCAGGCTCCAGAAGCCCAGGCGCCAGGATTTGCCGCCCGGAGCAAACACGGACGGAGCGCCGGCAAGCGGGTTCTGAATCGCCGCGCGCTCGCTGGGCTGCCCGTCGCTTCGGTTGGATGCGGGAGACACTGTATGGCTGCGGTGGCCGCCTCGGCTGCAAGCTGCTGGGATCCGTCGCCACATTTTACAACAGGCGCATCCGCCCCACTCATCTCGGTGAACTCGCTCGAAACCGTCGGGCGATTCCATACTGCGTCGCAAAAGCATCGAATTGGGGAGGGAGCGCCGGTGGGATAGAATCGAAGTGACGGAGAGAAGGAGAGAGGCGGCCATGAGCGGCGTGCACAAAGCCAGCAAGGAACGGTTCCCCGGTCGCGCGTGGGCGATTCTGTGGTTCGGCGTGCTCTGCCTTTTGGGGTCTGGCACCGCCGCGGCGCAAACGGCGCAGAACGCGCGTCCCAATGACGCGCTGCACCAACTGAATGACGCGGTCGAGGCGCTGGTGCGCAAGGTGTCGCCGAGCGTGGTGCAGATCATGGTGACGGGCTACGGCTCCAGGGAGGAAAACAGCTCGGGCGAGACTAGCGTGATCGTCGGGCGGCAGAGAGCGATCGGCTCGGGCGTGATCGTCGATCCCGACGGCTATATCGTCACGAACGCGCACGTGCTGACCGGCGCAGTGAAGATCGAAGTGATCGTGCCTCCGGCGTCGGGAGCCTTCACCGACCCGAACAGGACCTACGATGCGCGAATCGTCGGGGTGACGCGCGAAATCGATCTCGCCGTGATCAAGATCGAGGAGCACAACTTGCCGGCGATTTCGATTCGCAAGCCGGCGCGAGCCCGGCAAGGCGAGATGGTGCTTGCGTTCGGCAGTCCCGAGGGCCTGCGGAACACGGTGACCATGGGCGTGGTGAGCGCCGTCGCGCGGCAGCCCGACCCGGATAGCCCGCTCGTGTATGTCCAGACGGACACGCCAATCAATCCAGGCAACAGCGGCGGGCCGCTAGTGAACGCCGATGGGGAATTAGTTGGAATCGATACGTTCATCCTCAGCACATCGGGAGGGAATCAGGGACTCGGGTTCGCGATTCCCGCGGGCGTGGTGGCGTTTGCCTATCCGCAGCTCTTGAAATATGGCCACATCCATCAGCCGGAAATTGGCGCTCTGGTTCAAACGATTACGCCGGAACTGGCCGCCGGGCTGCGTTTGCAGAAGGATTTCGGAATCATCGTTTCGGACGTGGTGCCGGGCGGTCCCGCCGACAAGGCTGGCCTCAGGATTCAGGACATTATTCTGAGCGTGGACGGCACGGTGACCGATAGCCTGCCGCTCTTCACCCAAAGCCTCTATTTGCATCAGAGCGGCGAGATGGCCAAGCTCAGCGTGCTCCGCGGCTCCAACCAGATGGATTTGCAGGTGCCGCTGGTCGACCGTCCGCATGAGGCCGATGGCTTGGTGGACCAAGCCGATCCCACGAAGAACCTCGTAGGCCCGCTGGGCATTCTCGGAATCGAGCTGAATCTGGATTTGTCGCGATCGTTGCCGGATCTGCGCATTCCCACTGGCGTGATCGTCGCGGCGAAGACGCTGGGAGCGAGCGGCGAGATTCCACTGCAGACTGGCGACGTGATCCACGGCTTCAACGGCACGACGATTACGAAGCTGGACGAATTGCGCGGGGCGCTCATGAGGCTGAAGCCCGGAGACGCCGTGGCGCTGCTGGTCGAGCGCTACGGCCAGCTGATCTACGTCTCGTTTTCGCTGTAGCGTTTGCCGAAACCTGGGGCGCCCACCGATCTTTCTTCCTGCGGGTTGCTGTTGCGGCGATGGTGAACGCTATTGCGCGGTTGCTTATCACATGACGCTACGAAGCGCGGCGCATCACGTGAGCCTCCCACCCGGCGAGTGATGCGCTAATACGTGCAGCTGTATTCGTTGAGTTTGTCGGTGTTGAGTTCGCGGGCTTCGACCTTGAGGCGGTTGGCGCCGTCGGGGCGCGCGGGGTACGAGTTGTTGCCGATGCTGTAGAGGGTCACGTCGCACTGGTACATGACGCGCTGGGATTCGGCCGTGGCTCGCGAGAGCAGGACGCCCCTGCCAGCTGTCAGGTAACCTGTTCCCGAAGTCCGCGCTGTGCGAACCGCGGTGATCGGCATCAGGGCCAGCGGCAGGCCGTCGGGCACGATGGTGCGGGTCTTCCAGTTGAACTCCTGGCCCGACGACAACAAGTAGTACGAGGCGCCGCCGACGTGCTGCTTGTCGTCGTGGATCGCCACTTGCCCTCCCACCACGAAAAACGTGTCGCCGTGCACGATGATGGCGGCGCTTTGGTCGATGCCGATTCCCAGAAGCTCGGGATGCGTGGCGATGACGGGATCGAGATCGGTTTCTCGCGAGCGCTCCTCGACGTGCTGATCGATGGCGGAATCGGGGAGCAGGCCGAACCCAACCTCATATCTTGGATCGACCACGACCGTGTTGTCGCCTTCGGGGTTGCCGGGCGTGGCCGGGGCGCCGCGGAGAAGGAAAGAAGCCTGGATGCTCGCGCCCGCCGAGCTTCCGAAGACGACGCCGCCCCGCGCCAGGAGCGCCTTGATCTCGCGCTCGACGGCCGTGCCGGCGTAGGCGTCCACCAGCCGCCAGGGTCGCCCGCCATCGATCCACACGGCGGACGCGTGCCGCAGCGGCTCAACGAAAGCCTCGGAATTTGCCATGGCGCGATCGCGCGTGTGTAGCTCAGCGTAGTTCCGCAGGCCGAAGGCTTGCGCCATGGCCGCGCTGCGCCCGGGAATGTCCTCGTCGGACAACGCGGTGGGAATCATGACCACCTTGGCGTCCGGGCCGCCGGCCAAGGCGATGAAGCGGTCTCTGATCTCGGGTTCGAGGCTTCCTCCGCCGTGAATGATGAGCCAGCCGCTTTGCGGCGCGATAGGCGGATCGGAGGACGGCGTCGAAGACGCGGCAATACCGATGAGCAAGAAGCCGAGGAGGATGGGACCGATTCTGCGCATGGGCCGGTTTTCCCTGGTTCGATGATACTACGAAGGCCGTGAGGTTTTGGACGCGGCCGCGAGGCGGCTGCGCACTCTCTGCTTCATGGCGACATCGCGTGGCGCGCCGCCGGTGCGCCGGAGCCAGGCTTCGAGGTCCGAAACACGCACGTTGTAGAACGTCGAGTCGCGGACCTCGACGCGGAGGGTTCCGGCGTCGAGAGATTCTTCGCGGCTCCAGTCGGCGCGGCGGAACTGCTGCAAGGCGACGGCACCAGCCTCATAGAGGCTTTCGGCCGTGACCGAGGCCACATGCTCGACGCCCTCGCGGTCGCGGAAACTGACCAGGCATTTGCGAGGCTGGCCCATCGCCCGGAAGCATACCATAACTATTCGCTTTGTATTCGCCAGTGCGATACCTTACGGGGATTCTCCGATTGATGCTTTCGCCTCTCTGTAGATCCTTCCCTAGACCGTGAGTTTTTGTCTCGAAATGGCGGTGACGCATTCTGTCAGACCGGTTACATCCTGCTCATAGCAAGGGCCTTGTCTTTTGGCGAGCCAGTTGCAATTTCGAAGCCCCACGTGACTGCTTAGGGCCGCCCGCAGCGGGCCGAGCGCACCTATATCGCTTTTACGATTGAACGGGAGGCTCAGTCTCATGAATCGGATAACGATTGTAGTGATGGCAGGACTGCTGGCACCGGGCCTGGCATTGGCGCAAAGCTCTGCGAACGTGCAAGCCGGAGCTTCGGCGCAATCGCAGACGGACGCAACTGTTCAGGGCTCACGATCCGGCGAGCAAGTTTCAGGAAATAGCTCGACTTCGGCGCAAACGAACGCCTCGGCAAACGCCGGGAAGGACACCGCTTCGTTGGCCGATGGAACGAACATGAGTGCGGCCCTGAAGGGTTCGCTCGACGCAAAAAAGAGCAAGGTTGGCGACCGCGTGGAAGCGGAGACGACCCAGGACGTGAAGCAGGACGGCAAGGTCGTGCTGCGGAAGGGCACGCGGCTGGTGGGCCATGTGACCGAAGTGCAGGCCCGCGAGAAATCGCAAGAGACTTCGCGAGTCGGAGTTATGTTCGAAGAAGCTGACATGCGCGACGGCCGGCAGATACCGATGCACGCCAGCATTCAGGCGCTTGCGGCGACGCGGTCCGCTGCGCAAGCTTCCACCTCAGCTGGGGAAGATGATCTGTTCGCCGGCGGCGGTGGTGGCGCTTCGGCCTCGGCAGCCGGCGGAGGCGCGGTGCGAGGCGGCGGCCTGGCTGGCGGCGCCTTGCGCACCACGAGCAGCACCGTGGGCGGTGTCGGAACCGGCGTCGGCAACACGGCGAGCGGCGTGGCCAACGGCACGGTTCACACAGCTACGCGCTCGACGGACGCCGTGGGCGGGTTGAATGCCAATGGCGTGCTCACCTCAGACAGTCGCGGCGTGTTTGGCCTCGACGGGATGTCGCTGGATGCAGCTGGCTCGAGCACGACGCAGGGATCGCTGATCGTTTCCAATACGCGCAATGTGCATCTGGACAGCGGAACGCAGATGGTGCTGCAAGTGGCAGGCGAGGCTCGCTAACTCCGCCACACTCGCATCTGCAAGGCAATCGGGCGGCGTCCATTTGACGGCGCCGCCTCTTTTGTTCCTAGACCTGCGCCGCGCGCAAACCGAATCTCGCGACCGGCGCCCGCGCATGTCGGCATTCATCAACATTTTCCCGCGAAGAGAGTAGGATGTGGCCGCTGTTTTAAGGAGGCGCGGCTATGTCACCTGATGCGCGTTTGATGTGCGGAATTGGCTTGATTCTGATTCCGACGATTGTCTACGGCGGGCTGACGGTGCTCTACGTCATCTCGAATGGGAAACTCGGCCCCGGCGGGCCGAGGGGATTGACGCCGGACCAGGTGTCGTTCTATCGCGCGGGACATGCCCACGCGGGCGTGCTAACACTGTTGGCGCTGCTCATGCAGATTGTGCTGGACCATGCTGCGCTATCGCCGGGACTCGTGTGGTCGGTTCGGATCGGCGCGATCGCCGCGGCGCTGTGCGTCTCGGGCGGATTCTTTGCCGTGGCGCACGTCCGGGCGCTGCGCGGATTGCTCTATCTCGGCGCGTTTCTGGTGGCGGCGACGACGCTGACCGCTGGAATCGGGCTGCTGCGGACTCCCTGATCGACGACTTGCAGAGCGGTGTTCCCAGCCACCCCGGTTGGCCCGCAGTTGTACGAACAGTGGGAAAGCGTTCTACTGACTCCGAAACCCTGTCCAGATGCGAATACCCGGCCCGTAGGCCTCAACCGCAGCCTCGGCGTGTGCCAAAGCCTCATCGATCATCGACAGCATTACCTCAGCCTCCGGCACGTCACGCTTCTCTACCGCACTGAGCCAGTGATCCGGCAAACGCAACAGGAAGTCTCTCGTTTCGGAGTCACGAATTGTTTCGTACAAAACCACTGCGCGCGCGCTCAACTCGGAAACCCTGGCCTTATGCGGACCATTCGACACGTTTGGTTGTTTGACCATCGGCGCGAACCTGTCTCTCCCTAAATTCGAGGAGCCCCGTTGAGACTCAGATGCTTCATTAGCTTACGGCTAGTCCAGGACAGAAACATAGCGCGCGCTGATGCACTTGATGCATATTCGTGAACATGAGAGTTCGCGTGTTGTCACTCTCTCAATTCGGCGACCCATTGCGCCAGTACGCTCTTGTCCTTCGGGTTGATGCTGGTGAACTCAATTCCGGTTCCCAAGTCCAACCTCGCATACACAACCCTGCCAAGGGCCACGACGTGGGTGTCACCGCGAGTCAATTTGATTCGAACGCTGGATCCTTTATGGAAGTCGGTGAGGCCCCGGATCGCGCAACCAGACATGCTGAGGTCATGGGTCCGCGCCCAAACGCTAATGCCTGATTCTAAAGGCGTGACTTCGACATCTACAGAGCAGCGGTAACGCGGGAAAAGCCTCACCGGATTTACCACTGGCGGGATCCGACGGCGATCTGCATACAGGAAGTGCTGCAGTGGGTGGGCCTGCCGTCCCGAACTGTACTCATTGGGCGACTTTCTCCCCGGTGTCGTCGTTGTCTACTGATGGAGCGGCTACATCCGGCTCTATTCGGTTTCCGGGGGAGGCTCGTCCAGTGAAATTGGGAGGAAGTTGAACGAGCGAAAGTTTTGCCCGCGCAGCGCTAATTTCACAGCCGCCACGAGGTCTCGTCGAGCGGACTTCTTGAAGACATAGCCCAACGCCCCGGCTCTGCGCGCCGCTTGCACAATCAGGGAATGGGTCTCGGCTGAGCAGATGACCACGGGCGGCGCTGGGGGATGCTGGGTCAAGTGCCGGGTGATGTCGATGCCGCCCAGCGTCGGCAGGTGGTAGCCCAAGACGGCGGCGTCCGGGTGGTGGAAGCGGATCAAGTTCAGAGCCTCGTTACCGTCAGTGGCGGTGGCGACGACGTCAAATTCGGCAGCCAGCAGCGACACCTCCTCGACTAAGAAGTTGTGATCTTCGTCCGCCACGACGATGCGCGGTAGTGCCATGCACGCTCCTCGAAGAAATGCAATGTCAAACATTGCCGCTCCATCTAAGCCTCTTCCGATGAGCGGCCATTGAAGGGGGCCAACATTGAAGGGGGCCAACGTGGCCTTTCTCGTCTGTTTTCCCTGTCTATGTTGACGGAGCAGCGTCGACAGACGCGACGGGCATTGCGGGCCATGCCGCGAATGGCCTCGTTTGGCTCGCTTCGGCCGTCACTCGAAACGCTTGCCAGCGGGGCAGTTTGGGGGCTATGGTCTCTCGCCATGGACGGGGGTGTCGGCCCCCGAGGGGGCCTGGAGGAGCTCGCGATGCCCGCGGGGACTGATCAGGTTTCGCGGACCAATGGCCAAACCTTACGCCTCGATTCTTGGAAGGAAATCGCGACTTATTTGAAACGAGGTGTCCGGACCGTTCGGCGATGGGAGCGTGAAGAGGGGTTGCCTGTCCGCCGCCATGTCCATGGGAAACAGGCCACGATTTACGCCTTTGCTCAGGAGATTGACAGGTGGTTGGAGGGGCGCCAAGGGGAAGCAGGCACGGACGGACAAGCCGCGGCCCATGCACTACGGCCTTACTCCAAACACGGCTCGGAAGCGGTCCGAGAAAAGCATCCGCATCGGCCGGCCGTAATCGCGGTTCTTCCCCTGCGCAACCTCGGTGGTCCCGAGCAAGAGCGATTCGCTGACGGCCTCACCGACGAGCTGATTACTGAGATTGGGCATTGCTGCCCGACTCAGTTGCGAGTGATCGCTCTGACTTCGGTGATGCAGTACAAACAGTCGTCAAAGAGCATCGCGCAGATCGGGCAGGAACTAGGCGCGGATTATATATTGGAGGGTGGCGTTCGCCGCTATGGACGGCGCGTGCGACTGACGGCCCGCCTGATTGCGGCACGCGATCAGGCCCACATTTGGGCGGATAGCTTTGAAGTCCAGCTTCCACCTATCTCTTCCTTGCAGCAAGCGCTGGCAAGAAAGGTTGCGGATTCGCTGTCGGTCAAGCTTCGGACAACGCCGGCGAACAAGCCCCATCGAACCGTGGTCGTCAGTTCTGCTCATAGCGCCTACATCGAGGGGCGTTCCCATTTCCTCCCCACTCCTGGCGACAGCACAAAGAGCATCGAGCAGCTGATCCTGGCCATCCAGAAAGACCCGAAGTTTGCTTCCAGTTATTCCGAACTGGCCTTGGCCTACTTCCGTCGCCTCTTTTGGGACTACCCGCCCATCGTGACGTTCAGGAGAATTGAGGAAAGCGCGTCGAAGGCGTTGAAGTTGGACCCACAGCTAGCCCGCGCTCACGCCATGCTGGCCGCCTTTCATCTGTTTAGCGCCTGGGCTTGGTCCAAAGCCGAAAAGGAGAGCCGTCAGGCAATCAAGTTGAATCCCAGCGATCCCTGGGTGCACATTGTGCGCGCCGCTTACTATCTGGCCGTCGAAGAGCTTGAAGAAGCGGTGGAAGAGCTGAGGCGGATGCGCCAACTCGATCCGCGATCTGGGGAAACCGATTTGTGGTTCGCGATCTTCGCGTTTCTTGCCCGGCGCTACGATTTGGCCATTGAGGACTGTCGAAAGATCCTCCAGATCGAGCCCTCCTCTGCGATCGCTCACCTGTGCGTCGGCCTAGGCCTCGCGGAGACAGGCGAATATCCGTCCGCCCTGAGCCATTGCGAGAAAGGCAGAGAGCTCGGCGACGGTTCGAGCTGGCAGGTCTCCGTGGCTTGTACGATTTACGCATTGGCCGGTGAGCGAGATTCCGCGGAACGGCTTTATCGGGAATTCGTGGCTGCTGATGCAACCGAATATACCCGGTACATCTTTCTGGCTCATGCGGCGGCCGCTCTGGGAAAAGACCAGCCCGCGCTGGAATGGTTGGATAAGGCCTACGAGCAACGCGACCCGCTCCTGGTTTTTCTCAAAATCGACGCGAGATTCGACTCGATTTCGGCGATGCCTCGCTTCCGCAACCTTCTCCGGCGAATCGGCCTCCCTGTCGATCCCCAGCGCTTGGCTGCTTCGCAGACAGCTTAGACTGTACTTGATGGAGCGGGAGAGGTTGACGGGTCGAACGGGGTCGCGAGACTGCGTTGGGGGCCTTATTCGACTTTCGGTGGCGGCTCGTCAAATGGATTTGGGAAGTTGAACGAACGAAAGCTTTGCCCGCGCAGAGCGAGTTTGAGAGCGCCTACCAGGTCTCGGCGAGCGAATTTCTTGAAAACGTAGCCTAGCGCGCCGGCGCGTCGCGCCGCTTGCACGATCAGGGAATGCGTCTCGGCCGAGCAGATCACCACGGGCGGCGCGGGCGGATGCTGTGTCAAGTGCCGGGTGATGTCGATGCCGCTCAGCGTCGGCAGGTGATAACCCAGGACGACGGCGTCTGGATGGTGGAAGCGGATCAAGTTCAGTGCCTCTTTGCCGTCGGTGGCGGTGGCCACGACGTCAAATTCAGGGGCCAGCAGCGAGACCAGTTCCAGCAAAAACTCATGGTCTTCGTCCGCGGCAACAATACGGGGTAACGCCATTGCGTGCTCCTCGAAAAAAAATGTGCCAAACGCAAACAAAGAGAATCGCACGGAGGAGTGCAGGCGTCGTTGCGCGGGAGCAGCGATGTGATTGCTCTAGAGCAAAGAACGGAACGCGGAGAATCGCAGCCTAAACCTTAGCGGATGGTGGTCGCCGAGTCGGAGTTCAGCATGAAGAGGCGGTCGGAAGAGCGGAGAACGACCTTGCCGCGGCTTTTGATCAGCGCGCCGCGGCGATGCCATTCGCTCAGCAGGCGGCTGGCGGTAAACGGCGTCACATTCGCGACAGCGGCCAGCTCATCGTTGGTGATTTGGAGCTCGATACCCCCGCGCGCGTTGCGGCCGACCGAGCGCGCGACGTTGACGAGCGCGTGAGCGAGCCGATAGCGCGCGCTGTGGGAGGAGAGAGAGATGTGCGCGGCGAAGAACCAGTCGATGTAGGCCCTGCTGATCAGGAGGAGGTTGTCGAGCAGGATAGGGTGCCGGGTGGCGAGCTCTCGCATTGTGGCGCGGTCCCACACCAGAACTCTGCTGTGCTCGAGCGCTTCCGTGCTGCAGAGATAGGTGGGATCTCTCGGCGTCCGCGCCACGCTGGCCGCCCCGAAGACTTCACCCGGAAGAATCCAGGGGAAGAGAATCTTGCGGCCCTCGGGCGTAAGGTAGAAGAAGCGAGCGCGGCCTTCGAGCAGCATGAACATCTTGTTGGCAGGATCGCCCTGATTGACGATCACGGAGCGGGCGAGAAATCGTCGCGGGGTCGCGGCGCCAAGCACTGACTTGACCTCGTGCGGGGCAAGGTCTTCCAGGAGCTGTGACTTTAGCGTCGGCTGGGCAGCGCGGACCGGGGAAGCGCTCATGAGAGGGACCTTTTCGCAGTTTCCCACGCTTGCTGCCGCTGCGCAAGGTTTGGCGACGCGCCGCGCGCGTGATTTGGAAGTTGCGTCGCGGGAGAGGCAACGTCTAGAATGCAACTATTCAAGAGCGAGGTTCCCACAAATGCGAAAACACTGGATGGCCACTGCAGCCGCACTTGCACTGCTGACGCTCGGGTTGGGCACGACGACGCGAGCGCAGAACGCCGGGCGGGGAGGACAACAGGCGGCGCCGAGCGCTCCGGACGACGATCAAGTCGACGGCTGGTACCGGCCCGTGCCGAAAGCGGACCCGAAGGCCAAGCCGGGCCCGGCGCCGATTCACGACATTTCCGGAACCTGGGAGCCGGCCGCCGGATGGCGCAATGGCGTGCAGGCCAGCGGCCCCATCAACTTTCCGATGGACGGAAGGCACGCCGACGTTCCCTACACGCCGGCCGGCCAGGCGGCTTGGAAAGAACACAAGTATGCCGATGGATTCGGGTCTTACCCGTTGGAGGAGGTGAACGATCCCTTCCAAATGTGCGATCCGATCGGCTTCCCGCGCGTCTCCCTGCACGACCTGCGCGCCGTGGAGATCCTCCAGACGCCGGAAAAAACCGCGGTGATCTATGAAAACGACCAAGTGTGGCGCAACATTTGGACCGACGGCCGCGACTTTCCCAAGAGCATCCCGGAGCCGCGCTGGTACGGCTACTCGATCGGCAAGTGGACGGATCCGACCACCTTCGTTGTGGACACCGTAGGGATGGATACCCGGACCTGGATCGACAATGTCGGACGTCCCCACACCAAGGATTTGAAGGTCGAAGAGACGTTCCATCGGGTGAACCACGACCTCATGGAACTCACGCTGACGATCATCGATCCGGAGTACTACACGAAGCCGTGGAACGCGCTGGACAAGTATCCGATGCGATTGCTGTCCGGCAGCTTTGACGTGCGGGAGATGGTCTGCTCGGAGTCCGAGGCAGCTGAATACAGTCAGAACATTCGCGACGCGGCCGCGGCTCCAAAGAAGTAGGAATTAGCGGCGCAGTTTATAGTGCGGCGGGCGTTCGCAGCGCGAGGAGCGTGCGAACGCCCGTTTTGTTTTTGCGGCGAAGCCGGGGCAGCCTGCCCGCGGAAGAAATTAGAAGTAGAGGATCAGGCCCGTCCCAAACGAGTAGTTGCTCTGCTCGTTGGATTGCGTCACCGTCCCGATGTAATCGGCTTGCACGCGCCAGTACAATCCGCGGTCGACTCTGACGTCGAGGCCACCTCCGCCCATGAAAGCGAATGCGTTCTGCGCACCAATCTTGGCGGTCTGGGTGAACCGGAAGCGCTCATAGCCGGGAAGCAGGTGAATCCAGGGCTCCAGACGGGAGCGGCTTTGGACGGCGAGGTGGGGGCCGGCGCCGAGGAAGAGCGACTTGGCGTCCAGATTGGGTGTTCCGCCGGTGTGACCGAAGCCGAAAGCGCTCGTTCCCTCGAGGCCGACGGTGAGGCGCCCTTCGCCCCCGGTGAGCCAATCCACCATGTGCATGCCAAAATCGACGTTGAACCCATTGTCGCCGAACGAGTGACTGAAAACGTTATAGTGCTGGTACTGATAACCGAACCCGAAGTCCAGGCAAGCGCGATCGGGAACGTACACCGTGGGGGCTTCCCCCTGGTCGGGGCTGCACGGACCGGCTGGCGAGGGCTTGGCGGTGAAGAGCAACAGGCACAACGAGCTTGCACAGTAGAGCAGGATCTTTCGCATTCAACACGCCTCCCGGCGCGCCGGTTGTGACGGCTCTGTCCCATCGGGAGGGCGGAATGGGCAAGCCGCGGACTGATTCTCGCCGACGTTTCCAGCGCCTTTTTTCAGGCGCGCCGCATGTAAAGTAGCACGACTCGCGGCGGAGTTGATAGGCGCTCTTCAGAGATACAGCAAATAAAGTATGCGAGCGGGCTGTCTTGCGGCGGGTGCGTGAATCGGATAGATTGGCAGACAATGCGCCGGAGTGGCGGAATGGCAGACGCGGCGGACTCAAAATCCGTTGGCCGCAAGGCCGTGTGGGTTCGACTCCCTCCTCCGGCACCAGCAGATTAAGGCTCCAAAGCTCCAGGACTTTCGGCGGATGGCACTCTGGGTGTAGTCTCTGGTCCGGCACTCTGCCGAGTGGATGCGATGGCATCGTTCGTCGCCAGCCTGATGGTTGCCGTGTTCGGCGTGCAAGCGCCCGCGGCAGCTGGGTCTCGCGCGCTGCCGTTAGAGACGCTAGGCGCTTGCGCGGCGTTCACCTCGGATGGATCTTCGGTTGCCGCGACGCTCACAGCAACGACTCTGTCGCTTGAACTCACCGACCCAAGCGGCAACACCTCGCTGCTGACTCTTGCGCTTCGTCACCCGACCACCGAACTCGTACTCGAACTGGAAGCCCCGTCCACCCGAAGCCGGCTCTATTCCTGCGACGCCTACGTTGACCGCGCCGGAGATTTAGCCGCCATCGGCATGCAGGGCCCGGCGCGTGGTCAGCTTCAAATCGCGGTCGCTAGTCTCAATTCGCCAAAGTGGGTCGGGGATTGGGAGGTCCAGCGCGATCCCGATCTCGGATCTCCCGCGTTGTTTGGCTTCCTGGAGGACAGCACGTCCCTCGTTGTGGGCGGCGCGCCGCCATCGGAGACGGGCGGCGACGCGCTACGATTGAAAACGGGCGCCACGCAGCAAGAGACGTTTATTAGC
>Ga0187784_10003235_pt1 | contig 13137 bp, 12 predicted proteins | sample 1015_SJ02_MP15_2_FD_132964 | JGI IMG/M metagenome (GOLD analysis project Ga0187784, IMG submission 132964) | Tropical peat soil microbial communities from peatlands in Department of Meta, Colombia - 1015_SJ02_MP15_20_MG | ecosystem: Environmental > Terrestrial > Soil > Wetlands > Peat | place... | reverse complement strand
GATGTGGTGCCCGTAAATGAGAACACGACAAGAGTCTCAGTTACGGCAGAAACGCCTGTTACTACGATAACGTCAGTGATTGATTTTGGACTAACTAAGCGCCGAATTTATGTGTTCTTGGGGGAACTATCGCATGAGCTGGCAAATTGATTACTTGTGACAGGTGTTGTGCGTCGATTGATGGTGCATTTAACGAGATAAGACGACCAAATCGCATGGTTATTGACCTTGACTTAAAGCGTGCTAGATTTCTCTCCAGCGTGCCTTGCTCCGTGCTATCGCAAAGAGCGTCACGGTCACAGCTATCAGAACGACCCAGTCGAGAACTATCATCGTAAGTGATGGCGACACGTATCCTCCAGCGTTCTGGGCCAACTGTGCAGCGTATGTAGTAGGAGAGAGATAGGCCAGGTATCTGAAAGGAAGCGGGATGTAAGTTATCGGATAGTAGACGGGAGGAATCGTCGAGAAAAGCGTCGAAAGGAGCCGAGTGAACGCGAAGCTCTGAACAATGTCGCTTGAGAACGTTGAAAGCGTATAGCCAACGGCCATCGAAGCAAAAAACATTAGAAGAAGTACAACCAGGAACTCCAAGACACCTGAAGCACTCAGAACAGAAAAGTAACTCGCCAGTATGGCAAGCACAGTTAACGCTGGAATTGAATAAACGATCTCTGATAATGCGACCCCGAACATGTAGGTCAGCCATGTTGTGGGGGAGCTGACGACCATGTCCTGAAGCTTGAAATCATTCTTCAGATGCGAGAGATCCGACTGGAGTGACATGCCGCTGGAGAACATGCTCATGATAAACGCGCCCTCCACGGCTATTTTTATGAGGCTACCGCGACTTACAAAAGTAATCAGGACTAGGAAAGAGAGGGGGGAGAGGACTGTGTTGATAAGAACTACGGGATAGTTTCTCATTTCATACAAGGAATTGACGAGTATGGCGGCCAGAATCTCGCTGGACCTACTCCTCTTCTGTCTCAAGCTCTTCTGGGACGCCGATTCCTTTGTCTCCTTCTTGATTGACAAGGTAGAAGAATATGTCGTCTAGTGATATCGGATTGATAGTGAACTTAAACCCGGTTCTGGAGAGATCTCTGGAAATTGCAAAAGCTTCTTCTTCTGATGTCAATATTCTAACGTTGCCATCTCTTCCAGTTAGGACTTCGCCCTTCAAACGTGTGAGAAAATCAGACGGCGGTTTAGAGAGCAGCTTCATACTGTAGTTGTAATTGACACTCTGTCTCAGCTCATCGAGAGTTCCGACCCGGATTAATCTGCCCCTATTCAGTACTCCGATCTCGTTAGCTAGTTGCTCGGCCTCTTCGAGGTAATGCGTCGTAAGAAACGTGAAGCGATCCTTTCCGATCTCCTTTAGAATTTCCCAAAATTCCCTCCTCGAGATGGGGTCAAGCCCTGTTGTGGGCTCATCCAAGAAGATTATTTCAGCCTCGGATGAGATGACAGTAGCGACGAGGACCTTTCTCTTCATCCCTCCAGAAAGCCTGCGGTTCAACGTTTTGCTATAAGCGCTGAGTCCGAGCCTCTCGAGGGAGTCAAGGGCCCTCCTTTTGGCCTCGGAGTAGTCAAGTCCCCTCCAAAGAAGGTATGATAACACTGTCTGCATTGGCGTCATCCAAGGTATTGTTCGAGCCTCCTGAGGGACGATGGCGATTTTTTCTCTCAAGTCGCGAGGCTCCTTCACGACATCTATACCGTTGATTCTAGCCGTCCCAGAAGTCGGCTCAAGCTCAGTCGCGAGGATACGCACGAGAGTCGTCTTTCCGGACCCGTTTCGACCTATAAGCACGAATACGCCGCTGGAGGGAATGGAGAAGGTTACTGAATCAAGGGCCTTGGTTTCGCTTTTGCCGTAGATCTTGGTCAGATGATCACATACAATTAATTGAGGGCTCTCTTCCATTGTGTCTACCGACACGGCTGTTGAATCTTTCCGGATATTGTTAACTGTTTCGGTACGTGCACAATTAGGCAAAGCTTGATTGTCCATGCTTCAATTGCCTAGATTTGAAATCGTACGTGTTTTTTCGCGCAGTTTTCCTCGAAGATTCTTTAACGAGTTGTTGCTGTCTTGCTCTCTTTCGGATGTCTCTGCACATATCACAAACATTATAGTATCCTTTTGGATCAGCCTTGACGCCTTTTGTTTTTGCCCAGCGCATTAATCCACCTAAACCATCTTCGACTATTGCCCTTGCTTCAGGAATCGAGAAGGGGTCGTAGTTTTCAATTATATCGATAATGTCTCTCTCATAGGCGCTTCCGATGCGAAAATCCTTGCAAACTGCAACCCGGCCATCTGGCTCCACGCTAATCGTTTTGACACGATTCAGCCGTTCGGTGTAAGGCATATCGCCACATTTCTCCTCTGGAATTCTAACTTTCTTAGGAAGGAAATCCTGCAGCCAAAACAATGCCCTGCCTTCGGGTTGTGCGACATTCCCGTTGCTTTCGGCTATTTGCAACTCAGTTTCTAGTTCCTTCAATACGGCTCTTGTTTTCTTATTATATGGGTTATCATTATCCTTGGAGATTACCCAGCATGGATTCCACGATACATGCGCTATCCCTGCTTTTAGCAGCGATTCTGCTACTTTCTTAACAATCTTAAGAGGAACAAATTCTTGATGAAAAGCATCGACAGAGATAGAGACTTCAGTGACGCCAGATTTTGCGAGATTATAAGCTGTTTCTTCAATCTCTCCTGCTCTCCTTGACCAGAAGCCATTAGTTATGACGTCTCGAACTGGAATTCTCATCCGAGTTGCTTCTTTGTGAATGGCGTAAACAACTTCGGGATATAGCAGAGGCTCGCCTCCGAAAGTCATGATAGACTCTGGCTTGTACTTCCTGCCGACTTTTCTCACGATTTCAACCGCAATGTCTTTATCAATGTGGCTCGGGAAACCTTGTCTTTCCGTTTCTTCGCCCAGTTGGCAATGCCTGCATTTTGAGTTACACAAGTATGTAATGACGAATTCAATGCGCCTTACTGTCAGGTATTTGTTCATAACTTGCATTCCGATTCTTAGCGCTTGCCAAACATGTAGTCGTAAAGCGACACTTGTTCGAACCTGCACAATAATGTTTGGTTTCTTCTCATCTTATGAGACAGGTAAATTTCACGAAGCACGCAAATTTCGCTTGATTCGTCAACTTTATGTGCTGTTTTCACAGTTCGTTGACTAAGCCTGGTATTTTTGGAAACATCTGTGTCTCTCCTATGTGTTTGGCTCCAGCTATCCAGCTGACTACCCTCTCTACGCCAATTCCTGCCCCCGCCGAAGGCTTTAGTTTTCCCTCTCTGGCCAGTGTTAGTAGTAATCTGTAGTTTTCTTTCATCACGCCGTCTCTCTCCATCTTCCCGATCATTTTGTTGTATTCCCACTCCCTTCTAGCGCCAGATAACACCTCTCCGTAGCCTGGCAGTAGTAAATCATAATTATCCCACGTACCCTTTGCGAAATCCTCGAAATCATAGAATTCTCTAGGAATGTTAACAACCCATATCGGATCATCGCCCTGGTAGACTGTCTTGGCTCCCCAATCTTTCCCATGCTCCTCTTCAAGTGCCAGTCTGTCACAAACCCTGAACGGAATTCCGGGTACTCTTAAGCTGTCGTATCTTCCCAGATGGACCAGTTCTTCTCGCATGTTTCTCTTAACCGCACTTATTAGTCCTCGCAGAACCACTTCAACGAGACTCCGGATCTCCTCAGAAGTCGCATCTCTGACTTCGAAGTCTAACTGCGTGAATTCATAAGCATGCACTCCACTATTTGCTCTGTCCCTTCTTTCAATCCTCACGTTTGGAGACAGTATGAACAGTTTAGGGTGAGCTAATGAGCAAGCAACCATCTTGTGAACTATCATGCTCAACGTCGGCCTCACGGTACATCCATAAATCTCCACTTCAATCCTTTTCTCGATAGATGCTCCTGGATCTGGCCACAGTGGATCGGTTGACTTTGAGAATATGACCGGAAGTAGCCATTCAAACCACCTGTTCACAAAGTTGGAGGTCAGATGCTTCAGCACACAGGTCATCACTCTGCTGATACAGCGTCTCCTCTCAATTTCACTATTAGACAATTGTTCCAAGGACTTCGGTAGCTCAACCGAACTCTCTAATGCAACCTCTAGATTTTTTTGACGTGACATCTGCTTCTTACTCATTCAATCACGCTCAAATCCAACCAAATAATCCGATCAAATGTTCAATAACACAATATGGCACCGAAATTTATAAATTTTTCACAAAAACTTTCGTGAAATATTCGAAAAAAAGCTAGATTTATATTTATAGGATGTAATTATTACAATCATGCAGCCCAGACTAAATGAGAAGGACCTGGCTATATTAGATTTGCTTCAGAAAAACTGCAGAATGACAGCTAAAGAAATAGCACAGACCATAGATTCTCCGGTCACCACAGTTTTTGCTAAGATAAAGAGAATGGAGGACTTGGAGATCATCAAAGACTACAAAGCAGTGTTAAGTGCCCAAAAACTAAGAAGAGGGACGACGGCTTTCATTCTCGCTTCCTTTTCTTACACCTTGAAAGAAGGGGCCTCATTATCTCAAAGGAAAATCGCAAAAGAAATCGCGACGCTCCCCGAGGTTCAAGAAGTTCACATCATCACAGGTGACTGGGACATACTAGTAAAAGTCAAGGAAAAAGACGTCGAGTCAATCGGGAAATTCGTCATAGACAAACTGCGATTTATAAAGGGAATCGAAAAAACATTGACATGCATGGTATTTGAGACGGGAAAGGAGACAACCGATATAGTTTTAAAGGAATGAAGTAGAGACCCCGTTGAAACTCACCAATAGTTTGGCGACAACAATAGTAGTCCTATTAGTTAGAACCCTGGATATTTGGAAGGGTATGCCTTTATGAGTGCGAGATTGACTTTTAACACGTTCACATATGGGCTTCCAAAAATCCATAACGTGCCTTCCTCATTCTCGTTGACGATAGTCTTTAACGAATCTTGCGAAATGCCGGTTGCATTAGATATTCTGGGAATTTGCGAGTACGCGTCTTGTAGAGTAATATCCGGATCTACTCCTGAAGCTGAGTCGTTCCTTTCTTGAAAGAAGATTAGCCTATCCGGCGAAGTAAGATTGAAATTCTGCGCGATGAGGTTTGATCCAATCGACTTTCCGTTAAGCTGGACTATTTCGCCCCCCGCCTGATAGGGAAAGAACACCTGCGCTAGAGCAGTGATCAAAAGCGGGAAGAACAATCCACACATCAACAGGGAGAGTACCGCCAGTCCCACGATCGGTCTCCAATTCGATATTTTTCTGTTCTTTGAAGTCATGGTCATTTCAATCCTAGACGTGAATTACTGAAATAAGAATGTCTATCAGCTTGATTCCCACGAAGGGCACGATCACGCCTCCAACTCCGTAGATCAACGTGTTCCTCAGGAAAAGGGTCATAGTGTCAGAAGGCTTGAAGGTTATTCCTCGCATGGCAAGCGGAATTAGAAGAGGTATAATGATTGCGTTGAAAATGAGCGCAGACAAAACGGCACTGCTGAGACTGAGATGCAATATATTCAGAGCTTGCAGCTGCACTATCGTAGCACCGAACATGACAGGCATGATTGCAAAATACTTAGCAACGTCGTTCGCTATGCTGAAAGCAGTGACGGCTCCCCTTGTCATAAGTAACTGTTTTCCCAACATGACCACGTCGATTATCTTTGCGGGATTCGATTCCAAGTCAACCATATTCGCAGCCTCCTTCGCAGCCTCAGTGCCAGAGTTCATCGCTAGCCCCACGTCCGCGGCTGAGAGCGCAGGCGCGTCATTAGTTCCATCACCTATCATCGCGACGATTCTGGTCTGAGCTTGCTCTTGCTTGACGATGCCATACTTGTCCTCGGGCCTAGCTTGGGCCACGTATTCCTTGATTCCAACCTCCGAGGCGATGCTCTTCGCCGTGAGCGGCTGATCACCAGTGATCATAACGGGTCTTATTCCCATCGCCTTAACTGCCTGCACCTTCTCTTTAATCCCAGCTTTGAGAACGTCCCTCAACCTTATCATCCCCACAACCTTCCCATTTCTTTCAATGGCCATCGGGGTTTCCCCAGCCGCAGAAATGCCTTCGGCAGTCTTCTCGAAGTTTGAGGGAACTAAAGTCACTATCTCCTTGATTGACCCGGGAGCGCCCTTAATTATTTCTAGCTCAGGTTCAATGGAAGCTGCCTCCTTACCCATCACGATCGAGGACTTCTTCCTCAGTCTCCAAGCGCTGCGCCCAGATTTGTCTATCTTCCGAGGCCCGAAACCCGAAAGTGGAACTATCTTCACGCCGCTCGTGCGCGTACTAGCTGAAAATGGGTAGACATCACAGAGCGTGAGCGAGTTCAACTCCTTCGGCACAAACCCTTTCTCGTAAGCAAGTCGGAGTATGCTACGTCCCTCCGGCGTGTCATCGTGCCACGAAGACAGAAACGCTGCTTCTCCCACGTCTCTTTCAGAATAGCCCTCAAACGGCACGAAGCTGATCGCCTGCCTATTTCCCACCGTGATAGTACCGGTTTTGTCCAAGAGGACGACGTCAGTATCTCCAGCTGTTTCGATCGCCCTACCCGATTTGGCAATTATTTTCCTCTGATACAGCCGCGACATTCCTGAGAGTCCGATGGCTGGTAAGAGGGCACCTATGGTCGTGGGAAGAAGACAAACGTACAACGCGATGAGCACTGAGAGATCAGCCTTAAGTCCCAGCGTAATCGAGAGCCCAAGAAGAGAGATGATTATTATACTGAAGATAGCCGTCAGACCGATTAAGACGATGGTTACCGCCTGCTCGTTAGGCGTCTTTGGCCTCTTCGCCGACTCGACCATTTTTATCATCTGGTCAATGTAGGTCTCCCCAGGGTTTGTAGTGACCCGAACCGTAAGGGAATCACTCACTATTCGTGACCCGCCGATGAGCGAGTCTCCCGGCGCCCTCCTAGCAGGCTTCGATTCTCCGGTGAGAAGCGATTCGTCAACCATCGCGATCCCCTCGAGCACTTCAGCATCCAAAGGAACGGTGTCATCTTTCTCCAAGAAGACAAGATCGCCCTTACGAAGTTCAGCTGACGGCACGGAAACAGTCTTTCGTATCCATTCTTCAGTCAATATTTTCTTACTTGTCACGGAGGTCTCTAACTTTCTCAAGCTTTTGGCTGTATTCTTTGCTTGTTGCTCCGCAAGTGAGTCAGACAGCGTACTGAACCAGACGGTGATAAGAAGTATGATTGAAACCTCGACGTAGAAAACCCTCATATTGGAACTCGCAACTGGAACAAAAGCCTGTGGGATTATCGCCATCGCTGCCACGACGAAGAACATAACTTCAACGATCAACATGACAGGGTTCTGGACCATTGAAACCGGATTCAGGCGTACGACTGAGTCGACCAAGACCTTTCGAGAGAATAGCAATCGCCTCTGCCTAGTGGCAGGCTCCCCGACTCTTTCTTCCAATTTCTTATCACTGCCCAAAGCCATTCATCTTCCCCCTGAAGAATGACAGAAGCGGCCCGAGCGCCAGGAACGGAAAGAACGTAAGCACAACAAGTATGATAATGCTCCCGACCAAAACCACAGAGAACAGAACACTGTCCGTCTTCAGACCAGCTGTCGTCACTCTATTTCTACCGATCATAGATCCGGCAAGCGCTAACAAGATTCCAATCGGACCATAGCGACCAATGAAGATAACGATCGCAGTCGATATATTGAAGAACGGCGTATTCGCCGCAGCCCCCAGAAAATCAGAACCATTGTTCGCCGCAGCACTTGTAAATTCATAGAGAACCTTCGTGAACCCCACAGAGCCAGTACCCACTCCTATAGCCGCAGCGGCTCCCGTCGCGTATGCGAGAACCGTTGGTATGAGTATGATGAGCGGATGTATCAGGAAGGCGACCATCACAAGCTTGACGTCGCGTCCTGTTATCTTAATCCCCAGGTATTCGGGCGTTCTACCCGACATAAGCCCTACGATAAAGACAGTTATCACGATGTACATTATCATGTACATCAGCCCCACGCCCTTTCCGCCCGGGGTTGACTGAATCATCATCCCCACAAGGGCCGAGACTATGGCTAGAGGATGCATGGCAGAAAGCGATGTGTTCACTGACCCGGTTGTCACGGCAGTTGTCACTACTGTCCAGAAAGTTGAGAAGAAGCCTCCGATCCTCGTTTCGATTCCTGCACCTGACGGGATCAAAGGAGCGAACGCTATCGCGAGATCGATTCCGAAGAGAGCGTACGCGCCTATAAGTATTGGACGAGCCTCACGCTTTTTTCCCAGCAGTTCGCCGAACACGAAGATCAACGTGGTCGGCAAGAGAAGCATCAGGCACATCTCGAGGATGTTCGAATATGGGCTGGGGTTTTGGAATGGGTAGGCGGAGTTCGCTCCGTAATAGCCGCCTCCATTCGTGCCCAGCTGCATTATCGACACTAGTGAAGCGACCGGGCCGACTAGGATTGATTGGGTTGCTCCTTCCACTGTCGTCACAGCGGTGACTCCATTGAGGGTTTGGGGTACGCCCATCCAGACCAGAACAAGTGCGGCGATCAGGCACATCGGTATTAAGATCCTAGTTAAGGATCTGACGAAGTCGACGTAGAAGTTTCCCAGACCCTTTGAGCCGACGATGAGCCCTCGCACCATGGCTACGCCCATGCATATTCCAGTTGCCGCTGAGGTAAATTGAAGGAACTGGATCGCCGTCATCTGGCTGAAGACTGATAGTGTAGTCTCGCCGTTGTAGTGTTGGAGATTCGTGTTTGTCGCGAACGAGATTACAGTGTTAAAAGCCAGATCCCAGCGCAGGCTTGGAAAGCCTTGAGGGTTGAGAGGCAGACTGCCTTGAAAGGTGAGTATCAGATAGGCTATGGCCATCTGAGCTATGTTGAGCAGTAGGCCGGCGAGGAAGTACTGCTTCCAGCCCATAGATTGTTCTGGGTCCACGCCGCCTAGTTTGTAGATAGAGTTCTCTAAGGGGTTCAGGACTCTGTCGAGGCGGCTACGGGCACGGGTAAACACGCCAGTAATGTAGGGGGCAATTAGTCGAGCTATGATTATTATGACTAAGAGAATTAGGACTACAGAAAGCGCCTGAATCGCGTCTATCATCTACTCCAGAGCCCCCCAAGCTGTTAGCATGCCTCACCACGGACCACTTTTCACTCCTGAAGTTCCAAACTTGGGCATTTCAGTTTTTTCTTCAAATGAACTCTCTGCGTAGTTCCAGCATCCATGCGCAGATTCGATCAATTTTAGCAAAACATCGCCTCAATAAGGCGTATCTATCCAAAAAACCTCGTTAAAGTCGACTTATTGACTTGATAGAGGTATTGATTGCAGGGGCTTTCCGTGTTTTGGCCCTTTGTGGGCTTTGAGGACGATTGAACTGACGGTGCTCCTTACGCCTTTGATTTTCATTATCTTGTTCTTAAGAAGGTCTCGAAACTCCTCTATATCAGCGGCCAGAAATAGAGTGACGAGATCATATTCACCAGTTACCTCATAAAGATCAACAAGACTATCGAGCTTAGAAAGAGCCGTGATTACATTATCCATTTCAGCGGACTCCACGAAAATGTCCACGAAGGCCAACAATTTGGGCATATTTGGTCATCTTGCTTTAGTGAACACACATTGGACGTATTTATACGTTTTAGCACGACAATCAGAATTTCAGTAGGATAACGGATGAATGCGAGCTTTATACCAATGAAGTCACTCAAGTTCTGAAATTCTAATATAGAGATTAACGGCAATGTCTATGTGGATGTCTCGGGCACTATGGTGACGCTAATCGAATGGACTGCTGTCGTTTCTTCAGCTGCAGGCATTCTGGCTGTTTTGTTCATCGTTCTTCAGCTCAGGCATATGGATAAGCATAGGAACCTTGAGATCTCGATGAGGCTATTCGAGTGGGCGGAAACGGATAGGCTCCGCAAAGCCCTAAGGTGGGTGGAGAACGAGTTTCAATTCAAGGATTACGAAGAATACAAGCAGCAATTTGAAGGAAAATCGGACGTGAGCGATTATCCGTATCAGGTCGAAGCCTTCTTCGAACAAGTCGGTTTCTTGGTGAACAAGGGCTTCGTCGATGTCGATGTTATAGTCGATCGCCTAGGGGCGTACATAATCTCTAACTGGAAGAAACTCGAACCTTGGATACTTATCATGCGAAAAGAAAGAAGCGACGACACCTTCGGCGAACACTTCCAAAAACTGTATCTGAAAACCATCGTGTACATGAGAAAAGCCGAATAGAAAAAGACCTATCGAAGCACCTGCGCAGCGTCCGGCAAAGTCGTTAAGATTTGCATTAAGGCAAGTGTGAATGCTTTCCTTGAAACATTCTTCCTATTGCGATAGGTGTACGCTTTCTTCACAGCAGGTCCGACACAGTTTCAAATGATTTCTTGCAGCCATGACTCGAAATCTGCTTTTCCAGCGTGCTCAATCAGTTCCTCGACTGAGACTTTCTTGATCAGATAACGAAACAGGATCCCGTACTTTCTGTAACTTGTTCTCGTTGATGCTGAAATTATACTCTGGATTTCGGCTGATTCAAGAGGGGACTCGTCTTGTGAGAATTGGTCAGCAGCGTAGATGGCGAAACCTTCGAAGAACCATATAGGCCCCATTGCATCTTCGTTTCCTTTCAAAATTCGGATGTGCAGCCTGTGAGCTATTTCGTGAGCCAGTAGCTTTTCATATGAGTTTTTCTCAATCCCTTCTGGGTAATTTTCAGAATACAGAACCGGCGACACCGCCATCAATACTCTATTTTCCAGGGCAGCGCTATAGGTCTTGGGAAACTCGATTTGTACCGAAGCCCCTGCGACTTTAGCTAATGCTCTGTCGAACGCCTCTTTTCTGTCATAGATTTCGGTAAGATCAAAGAAACTCTCCCGCGTCAAATCCTTCCAGCCGTGTAGCTCGGAGAAATTGGCTATCCTCTTCTGAGCTCCCAGGAGGAAAAGTTCAAGTTCTCTTCTTTCGTTCTCAAGCGACTCAGGCAAGACAAGCTGGACCCTATACACGCCTTCTTCGATGCGCCTTGGTTTTTCCATCGAGGTTTATCCTTCAGATCGGTAACGAAAACTCACTCTTTAAGCGTTGCTCAATTCGAACTTGAAGTGTTTGCGAACTTCTCCGAATGCAACTGCCACCCATCGCCCAGTTGGTTTTCGGGGCTTCATAAATAATGATGATGACCGCATCTCTAGGAATGCCAAGGTCCTCAGGCACTCGCGTTATCCCTTCAACGACTTTTCTCTTGTTTTTCTTTACTCATTCCAGCCCACACAGAGACTTCGACTACGGGCAACTCAGCTACCCCATACTACTAGTGCATTTTTCATCCTATTAAGACAACGGCGTCACGAGGAAAAAATCGATGGTTCTGCTCGGCTTAAAGGCGCGATCTCCGCTAGATTAGAACAGAAAATTTAGTCTATCGCTTTTGTCTATGTTTTGGTTTTGGCCTCTTGGCTAGAACTCTAACAGAATTCTGCCGTCTCTTTCCTTTGAGAAAAGTAGTCGTATCGCGTCGACTACTTTTTCGAGCGTGAGTTTCTTCCAGACTTTCATTCTGAGTATTCTTGCGGTGTTGATGAGTTCTTGCATCTCTCTTTTGGTGCCTCCTGTCGTGCCGATGATTCTTGCTTGTCTGTTGTAAATCCTGTCTAAGTCTAGTTCGACTTTTCCGCCAGTTAGTGTGCCAAAGAAGATTAGCCTGCCTCGGGATCCAAGAACGCTAACCGCTGTTGACCAGGTTTCAGATCCCAGCGAATTGAGTACGATATCTGCCATCTTTTCGCCCGTGATTTCCTTGATCTGTTGGCTTGCGTTTTCATAAGTGACGGTGTAGTCCGCTCCGAAGTCCTTGAGCCATTCTCTCCTTGTGATTGCTATTACGGTTGCTCCAAGCTTCTTGCCTAGTTGAACTGCAAACATACCCGTGTTTCCTGAGGCGCCGAAGACTACTAGATACTCGCCGATCCTAATTTGCGCCTCATTTAACGCATGGTAAGAAGTAAGCGCGGCGACTGGCAAACTCGCTGCAAGTTCCCAGCTTAGGTTATCTGGTATTTTGAAGAGGTTTTTTTCGGGAACCGCTACGTATTCGGCATATCCGCCGTTGACCGCGAGGCCGAATATGCCGCCGTTCCTGCATAACATTTCGTTCCCTGAAGTGCACATGTCGCAGAAGCTGTCGAAGATCCGACTGTAGATAGTCACTCTATCTCCCTTCTTGATAGAAACAACGTGCTGTCCAACATCTTCCGCGGTGCCTGCAAATTCAGAACCGGGCGTGTGGGGCATAGGAGTGACCGGTCTTCTGCCACTGATGGCAAAGCTATCTACAGGGTTGACTCCAGCCATTTCGACCCGAACGAGAACATCGTGAGATCCCACCTCAGGCATCGCAACATCCTTAATCCCTAAGTTCTCGATGCCTGCTTTTTCAAAAATCACTGCTTTCATAAAGTCACGCTAAAGCCTTGGCGTCATAGGTAAATTAAGCCTTGCCCCGCTTGTTCATTTGATCGCTTGTCACACAAGCCTTCAAGGTGCGCGCAGTTACTAGAAATAATCTGCATACGAAAATAAGGGATGGTGCTGTTCAGGGGCTCACTATAAACAGCATGCTGGAGATCGTAGGGATAATCTTTAATGAAGTTGTTCTCTTACAGGGCTTTATGCGAGCACTTATTCTTGGTTGCGGGAACATTGGCTCAGTAGCCGCAGCAGATCTCGCCAGTAAAACTGATTACAAGATTGTTGTTGCTGACAACGAATTGAAAAGAGCTGAGACCCTTGCTGAAAGACTGGGGAAGAGTCATGCTTCGGCGATGAAGCTCGATGTTACGGACCGGCACGGTTTGATGCGACAGCTCAAGGGTTTTGATGCAGTTCTGGGATTTTTGCCAGGAAAACTTGCTTACAAGTTAGCTGAAAGCTGCATTGAAGCTGGCAGGAATCTAGTCGACGTTTCCTTCATGGGCGAAAATCCCTTGACTTTAGACAGCAGAGCTTCAGGGGCTGGCGTAGCACT
>Ga0187784_10003234_pt1 | contig 13141 bp, 10 predicted proteins | sample 1015_SJ02_MP15_2_FD_132964 | JGI IMG/M metagenome (GOLD analysis project Ga0187784, IMG submission 132964) | Tropical peat soil microbial communities from peatlands in Department of Meta, Colombia - 1015_SJ02_MP15_20_MG | ecosystem: Environmental > Terrestrial > Soil > Wetlands > Peat | place... | reverse complement strand
GACGGACTGCGGGCTCGCCCGCGTGCCGCGCTACGAGCCCGACGTCGGGGTCACGCGGCTCGAAACGGTGCGGCTGTCGCGCGCGGCGGCCGATCAGCGCCGCGGCCGCGCCGGCCGCACCGAACCCGGCGTCTGCTACCGGCTATGGGACGCGCCGCAGACCGCGGCGCTCGAGCCGTTCGCGCGGCCGGAAATCCTGGCCGCGGATCTGTCCTCGTTCGCGCTCGATCTCGCCGCCTGGGGCAGCGGTCCGGACCAGCTCGCGTTCCTCGATCCGCCGCCGCGCCCGGCGCTTACCGAGGCGAACGCGCTTCTTGCCGCACTCGGCGCCATCGACGCCGACGGCCGCATCACCGACGAGGGGCGGCGGTTGCGGCGGCTGCCGCTGCCGCCGCGGCTCGCCCGCATGGTGGTCGACGCCGCGGCTGCCGGGCAAGCGCTGCTCGCGGCCGAGGTTGCCGCCATCATTTCCGAGCGCGGGCTGGGCGGCAATGAGGTCGATTTGCGCGAACGGCTGTTGGCGCTGCGCCGCGACCACTCGCCGCGCGGGCGCGAGGCGCGCGCCATGGCGGAACGCTGGGCGGAAATCGCAAACGCGCCAAGCGAGCGGCCTGCGCAGCCTGTCCCCTCCCCCCTTGAGGGGGAGGGCCGGGGAGGGGGGTCATCGAAAAAGGCACCCCCCTCACGCCGCGCGGAGCTTGTCGTCGGGCCGGCCACTTCGGGCCGGACCCGTTGGCGCGGCGACCTCCCCCTCAAGGGGGAAGGTGAAATGTCGGTCGGCGTTATCGTCGCGCTGGCGTTTCCCGAGCGCATCGCCAAAAACCGCGGCGGCGCGGCCGGCGCGTTCGTGCTGGCGAACGGCCGCGGCGCCAGCCTCGATGCCGCCGCGCCGCTTGCGCGCGAGCCGTTCCTCGCCGTGGCCGAGCTTGCCGGCAGCGCCGCGGCAACGCGCATTCTGTCCGCCGCGCCGCTGACGCTTGCCGAGATCGAGGCGCATTTCGCCGATCGCATCGCCGCGCGCGACGAAATCAGCGTCGATGCGGCGAGCTTGAGTTTGCGCGGACGAAGAAGCCGCCGGCTCGGCGCCATCGCGCTCACCGAAGCGCCGCTGCCGGTCGCGGCGAACGAGGCGACCGCAAAACTTCTCGCCGACGCGATCGCCGCAGCCGGCATCGGCCGGCTGCCGTGGACCAAAGCGCTCGGGCAATGGCGCGACCGCGTCATGTTCCTGCGCGCAAGCGAAGGAGACGAATGGCCGGACCTGTCCGATGCGGCGCTGGCAGGCGCCGCGCGCGACTGGCTCGCTCAAGCGCTCGCCGCCAAGACCGCGCTCGGCGACTTTACCGCCGACGAGTTCGCCGCCGCGCTGCGAAATCTTTTGCCGTGGCCGCTGCCGCGCCGGCTCGAGGCCGAAGCGCCAACGCATTTCGAAGCGCCGACCGGTTCGCCGGTAGCGATCGACTATGCCGCCGAAGGCGGCCCGAAAATCGCGATCCGGGTGCAGGAACTGTTCGGGCTTGCCGCGCATCCGGCGATCGCCGGCGGCAAAATCCCGCTCGTCATCGAACTGTTGTCGCCGGCGCATCGCCCGGTGCAGACGACGCGCGACCTGCCGGGCTTCTGGCGCGGCAGCTACGCCGCGGTGCGCGCCGAGATGCGCGGCCGCTACCCCAAGCATCCGTGGCCGGAAAATCCGCTCGCCGCGGCGCCGACCCGGCGGGCCAAGCCGCGGAAGCCGTAGCCCGCATGAGTGAAGCGACATGCGGGAATGCCGTCCCCGGATTTCGCTGCGCTCATCCGGGCTACATTTAGCAATTGCCGTAGCACTTCGCTTACCGTCGGTCGGCAAATCCAGCCCGCCCCGGCGCGGCATTAGCGCCTTGTTCGCCGCGCCATGGTGAGATCGCGGCGATAGCGGGCCGATCTGCCATGCGTACTGTCGTCACCTTCGCCGCGCTGGCGCTTGCCGCCGGCCTCATCGTTCCGAAATATGCCGCGCAAATGCACGCGCGCGGCGCGCCGCCGACGCTGATGGCGGCACGTCCGGCGGAAACGAGCGCGCCGGCGGACACCAACTCGGTCATCTTGCCGAAGAGCCCGGACGGCCATTTCCACGTCGACGGCCGCGTCGACGGCCGGCGGCTCGAGTTCCTGGTCGATACCGGCGCTTCGGTGATCGCGCTCAATGCGCGCGACGCGGCGAGCCTCGGCATTCACCCGTCGACCAGCGAGTATCGGGCGCTGGTCAACACCGCCAACGGCCAGGTGCGCGTCGCGCCGGTGACGCTCGACCGGGTCGAGGTCGGCGACCTCGTGGTGCGCGACGTGCCGGCGCTGGTGATGCCGGAGGATGCGCTGCGCGGCAATCTGCTCGGCATGTCGTTTTTGTCGCGGCTGCGGCACTGGGAATTCACCAACGGCAAGCTGGTTTTGGAACAGTAGCCGTCGTTGCCGTCAGCCGCGCCGGCGGGCATCACAGCAACCATTTCTGTCCGCCGCCGTTTAAGCTATTGCTGTTGCGCTTTCGATTCGGATCAATGATGTTTCCCAAGCCGAAACCTTCGCTCAAGCCGAATACCTACGCCTACGAATCCGAGCCGATGGTCAAGCCGACCGGCTTTCGCGAATATGACGCGCGCTGGCTGTTCGGAAGCGAGATCAACCTGATGGGGGTCGCGGCGCTGGGGCTCGGCCTCGGCACGCTGATCCACGAACGCGGCGTGAAGGCGCAAATCGTCACCGGCCACGATTTCCGCTCCTATTCGGCGTCGATCAAGATGGCGCTCGTCAACGGGCTGATCGCCGCCGGCTGCGAGGTGCGCGACATCGGGCTGGCGCTGACCCCGATGGCCTATTTCGCGCAATTCGCGCTCGACATCCCCTGCGTCGCCATGGTCACCGCCTCGCACAACGACAACGGCTGGACCGGCGTGAAGATGGGCATGGCGCGCCCGCTCACCTTCGGTCCCGACGAGATGAGCCGGCTCAAGGACATCGTGCTCACCGCGCAATTCAAGCCGCGCCCCGGCGGCGCCTACGGTTTCGTCGAGAATTTTCCGGCGCGTTACCTCGCCGATCTCACCAAGCGGGGCAAGCTCAAGCGCCGGCTGAAGGTAGTGTGCGCCTGCGGCAACGGCACCGCCGGCGCGTTCGCGCCGCAGGCCTTGGAAAAAATCGGCTGCGAGGTGATCCCGCTCGACTGCGAGCTCGACTACAGCTTCCCCAAATACAATCCCAACACCGAAGACTTGAAAATGCTGCACGCCATGCGCGACGCGGTGCTGGCGAGCCGCGCCGACGTCGCGCTCGGCTTCGACGGCGACGGCGACCGCTGCGGCGTGGTCGACAACGAGGGCGAAGAGATTTTTGCCGACAAGGTCGGCGTCATGCTGGCCCGCGACATCTCGGCCACGCACAAGAACGCGCTGTTCGTCGCCGACGTCAAATCGACCGGACTGTTCGCCACCGATCCGGTGCTGATCAAGAACGGCGCGCGGACCGACTACTGGAAGACCGGGCATTCCTACATGAAGCGCCGCGTCAACGAGATCGGCGCCATCGCCGGCTTCGAGAAATCCGGCCACTTCTTTTTCAACGCGCCGTTCGGCCGCGGTTACGACGACGGGCTCGTCTTCGCCTTTGCCATCTGCGACATGCTCGACCGCAATCCCGATAAAACCATGGCCGACCTGAAGAACGCGCTGCCGAAGACCTGGAGCTCGCCGACCATGTCGCCGCACTGCGCCGACGAGGCCAAATACGCCGTGGTCGACGCGGTGGTGAAGCATTTCCAGAGCGAGAAGCAGAAGGGCGGCAAAGTTACCGGGCAGCCGATCCGCGAGCTTAACACCGTCAACGGCGTGCGTGTCACCGTCGCCGACGGCACCTGGGGGCTCATTCGTGCCTCCTCCAACAAGCCGGAACTGGTCGTGGTGGTGGAAAGCCCGGTGTCGGAGCAGCGCATGCGCGACATGTTCGCGTCGCTCGACGCGGTGCTGCGCGCGCATAAGGAAGTCGGCGAGTATAATCAGAAGATTTGACCGATCCTCTCTCGTGCAAACGGGTGAGGAAAATCTGGGGGCGTGCACCCGGAAATTAATTCAAGTTCCCAAACCGCATATCGAGATCCACGTTCCGCCGCCGCGAATTAGATAGCAGCGACCGGCATCAAGCGCTTGACCTCAACCCGGTCGATTAGAGAAGCGGACATCGACAACAGACGACATGGGGCCACCGACCCCCATTGATCAAGATCAATGTTGCTACTTGCGGCTCCTGTAGGAATTTTCAGCATGAAAACGCCAACCGCCCCGTTGGCATAGCACCGTGCTCCAATGATTTCTTTTGCCGACTCCAGGCTCAAGAATTCCATGCGGAAATCCGCTGCCGTGTTTTCCGTATGGCTGTTCTGGTGTTTTGCGATGTCGATCGATCATGCGTACGGCCAAGCCAGCCGTCGCGACTGTGATGTCGCGGTCTATTGGGAGAGCAGCTACTCGGGGGAGGTTTGGCGAACGACCGACGATCAAGCGGCGGCCGGGCCGCACTGGGCCAAGCATATAACGTCGATCATCGTCATATCGGGAATCTGGGATTTCTACGCCGACACCAATTACCGCGGCGAGGCGATCACGCTGCCGCCGGGCGCCTACCCCTTCATCGGCGATCACTGGAAGGACAGAGTGAGCTCATTCCGCTGCGTGCGCGCAACCCAATGAGGACGGCATGACTTGCATAAGCCGCCGTTTGGCGCCTTGGCTTATCAGCTCAGTCACGCTCATTGCCGCCGGCATGTTCGCGACGGCCAAAGCCATCGAGGTCCATTGCATCGAGGAGTCGAAATACCAGCATCTCTACCAGCTGTTCGGCGGGGACGCGCGCAGTTTCGCCGCCTATCTGAATCTTGATCCCAACCACCTGCCCGACCCGGAAACGTGTCGAGCGGTGTTGGTGAGCGGCGGCATCGGCGATCCCAATGACCGCGAGAAGCTGCTCGATTTCGTCGCCCGCAGCAAGGGATGGCTGGCGGCGGTCTATCTAAGCTCCGGGGGCGGCAGCGTCTGGACCGGGCAGCAGCTCGGCTACGTCGTGCGCGCATTTCGGCTGAAAACCTTCACCGCCCGTAATACCGGCAATAAGATTTCTTATGAGCCGGATGTTGCCCTGGCGCCGTTGTCGCCGGCTCTGGCACCGCCAGCCGGCAAAACGGGCATTGCCGCTGCGCCGCAGCCCCAGCCGCCGCGCTGCCTGCTCCACGAGCGCGTGCCCGCGGCGGTCAACGCCAAGGGCTTCGCCTCCGGGATCGTTCGGCCGGAGACATTCAAGCCGACCTATGAGGAAAACATCGATCATCCCGGCGGCGACTATCGCACGTTCGACCTGGCGAAGGCCGACCCGAAGCTTTGCCAGAAAACTTGTCTCGACGAGGCAACGTGCGGCGCGTGGGTCTACCGCAAACCGGAAGGAACGAAGAACGGCCACCCGCAATGTTCCCTCAAGCAGCGCTTGCTGGCGCGCATCGACGACAATCTATCGGTTTCGGGAATAGCGCGTGCGGACACGCCGGACGCCACGTACGAGGAACACAGCAACCGCCCTGGAGCGGATTATCGCTCGTTCGACCTGTCCGAGGCCGATTCGAGGCTTTGCCAGAAAAGCTGCCTCGACGAGACGATGTGCCGCGCCTGGGCCTACACCAAGCCCGAGAACGGCCAACCGCATTGCTGGCTGAAAGACCGCGCACCGGGGCTCAGGAACGTTGAGCAGTTCACCGGAGGAACCGTCATTCGCGCGCTGCAGTACACGGAGCCGACCTACGAGGCGAGCACCAATCGCCCCGGAGCGGATTATCGCGACTTCGATCTGCCGAATGCCGATCCCAAGCTTTGTCAGAAAGCCTGCATCGGCGAGGCGCGATGCCGCGCCTGGGCCTACGGCAAGCCGGAAAGCCGCTCCGACCATCACCCGCACTGCTGGCTCAAGGAGCATGTGCCGGTCGAGTCAAAGAAGGACGACCTCTACGCGTACGGCACCGTTATTCGCGCCGACCATTTTGAGCCGATCTACGAAGAGGACGTCAACCGACCCGGATCGGAATACCGCAGCATCATCCAGACGGATCCGCATCCGCAGGCGTGCCAGAAGAGCTGTGCCGACGATCCCCGATGCCGGGCCTGGGTCTATGAGAAGCCAAGCGCCGCCTATCTGGCGTCGCTTGCGTCGGGCTGGGATGCCTACCGCACACGGCAACGCTCCATCTTGTCGGTATCATCGCCCGGCAATGGCTGGTGCGCCTCCTCCTGCGTGCAAGTCCACGTGGCGGGACTCGACCGGTCCGGGAACATCCAGGTTCACCGGCCCCATTCAAGCTTCACCACCGAGTCGGCCCAGACCCTCAACGAATCCGATGCTGCCATGTTTCAATTCTACAAATACATGGATGCTGGGCCCCGCGTCACCGAGCTGATGGAGCAAACCTCATCGCAATCGGTCACGCCCACGATCGAAGCGCGCTTCCCCCGCTATATTGTGGACAATCTGATCTTTCATTGCGGCACCGATCCGGAACAATTGCAAAATCTCGAGACGCAGCTGGAAACAGCGCTCGAGGAATTGGTTCCCGCCGCCGCGGACGTGTCGCTCAAGGTCGACCGTTTGCGGGCGGCGCTCGATAAATTGCACGACCGCCGCCGCAGAGCCGAGCAATGCGTGGCCCAGGAAGAGGAGCACGATCGCTTGGCGGCTTATGGCAAGCTGTGCGACGCCTCTTGCGATCAGAAAAAGCTCGGAGACGAGTTCGATGCAGCAGTCAAGAAGGTTCAGGCAAAAAGCCCCTGACCGGCAGCGACGGCGCGGCCTTGGTTGGGGCCTGCTCTGCGCCGTATTGCTGTATGCGACGATGGGCGTCGGCGCCTCGGCGCTTGACTTCAAGTGTGTCGAGCCTTCGCGCTACAAAAATCTGCTGCAGGTCTTCGAAGACAATCCCGCGCTGTTATCGTCTTATTTCGGGCTCAGTCACAGCCAAGTCCCCGACATGAACGCGTGCCGGGCGCTTGTTGTCAGCGGCACGATCCGTGACGGCGATGGCGCGGCGTTGCTCGATAATATCATCCGCAATAAAGGATGGCTCGACGTTCTCTACCTGTCGTTCGACGGCGTTCATCTCCAAGAGGAGATCAAGCTTGCCCATATCATCCGCGGGTTTTGGCTGAAGACACGGGTGCTGCTCGCCGCTCCGTTTCGTTACAACCCGGATTTCGCAACGCTTTGGGGGACACCCGCGGCAAGCGACAGCCGGCCGTCAGCGACGCCCGGCTCGGAGCTTTCCCCGCTCAATCATGGATTGGAGGCATTCGCTAAGCGCGGCGATCTCGGATTGCCCAACATCGGTGCCCGCAGTGCCTGCCTCGAGAGCTGCGTCGGCGCATGGATCGCCGGCGTGCATCGACAGGCGCTTCCGGCACCTGCCATCGCGGTCGCTGCGCCGGCCGCCGCGGCCGCGCCCGAGATCGTGACCGCATGGCCACGGTCGGCGCTTGCCGCGAGCCTCGACGGCGGAAAGATGGCACCCCCAAACGATTCGAGTGGGAACAGCCCGATCATCGTCGGCTCCGCTCCAGTCCTGCCGCCGGCGGTCGACCGGCTGATCCGCGACAAGTGCGCGGCCGAAGTCATCGCCGGCCAAGCACTCGAGGATCGCGTTGCCGGCGCCATGGACGACCTTGCGCGCGGCGATTTTGGCGGGGTCAGGAGAGTCCCCACTGACCTGTTGCAGCAATTCGACTCATTGCGCATGGCGGGCGTGCGCCTGCAACGATGCGTCGCGCGCGCTTTCGAGAGCGAGCGGCTTGCGAGCTTCCGGCGGCTGTGCGGCCCGACCTGCGACGCTGCGAAACTGCTCGCGACCTTCGATCAGATAGCCCGAGAATTCGTGGAGAGCCACCTTTCTTTACCAAACATGCTCGGCCCGAGCCGATCCGATAACATCGGCCGCGAATGGCACGAAGAGGAATCCGTCGGTCCGGGAACGTGGGTCCGGCGCCAAACGACCAACATTTTTGACGCAACGTGGACACCGTCGGACGGACCTCGGATAACTGCGACGCTAGAAATTGGACGTGTCGCGAGCAGAGTCGCAATGGTTCGCTCACAAGCCGATGGCCGGTGCGTCTATCAAGGCATCATCGCAGCCGACGACAAAACCGCCCGGGGTACCTATACGTGTTCCTGGGCTTTCGGGATTTATGCCTGGAATGCGACGATCAGTGAATGATGTAAAAAAGTTTCTCGATTGGCATCGTTCAGGTGACCGTTCCCAATACAAGTTATTGCGCAATCCTAATTTCAAGCGTCATAGAGGCCGTGCTCTTGGTACCCGATCGTCGAGGTGATCGGCCTTGCTGCTGGTCTGCGATGACAATCGCTCACAATAACAGCTATTTTATTTCTACATGGGTGCAGCGACAGACGACGTTGCTCGCAGCTTGCCCTCAGCTCGAGGTCGCGAGCGGCTCCATTCCGCTGTTCCTAATTGCTTCGGCAGCGCGCGCCGAGGCGAGAAATGCGATCAGTCGTTTCGAATCTTCGATCGCTGCCGCGCCGGCCACGACGGCGGCGGAAAACACCTGCACAAATTGGATCTGCGGGGCGATGCTGCCGGCGCAGTCGACGCCTATTGCGTACAGAATTTCACTGACCGGCAAGACCGCAACATCCGCGCCTCCTGCGGCGACCAGGCCCGCGGCATCGCTGCCGCGCGGCGTCGCCTTGACGTTGATCTTTTCCGCAACTCCGAGCCGCGGAAAAAGCTCGGTCGTAAGCCAGATACCGCTGGTGCTTGCGGGGATGGCGACGGTCCTCGCCGTGAGCAGGATTTTCTTGAAAGCCCCCACCGTGCTCACGTCGGGCGTCGGCGTGCCTGCCCGCACCGCCACTCCCAGCGGCACTTGCGCAAGGTCGACGTCCGTTCCCGCAGCGATCCGCTTCGCAGCGATCAGCTCGTTGAGGCCCTCCCTGGAGAGGATCACCACGTCGGCGGCAACGCCGCGCGCAAGCTGCGCGGCAATAGTTTGCGGCCCCGTTCCCTGCGAGGCACCCGATCCGGTCGTAACCTCGATGCCGCTCGTCCGCGTGAATTCCGGCAACAGCCGCTCGTACGCGCCAGAAAATCCGCCCGAGATCAGAACGTTCAGCTGCGCCGACTCATTCGCCATTCCCGCCACCCTGTCCGCGCGCTACACTTCCTGATACACATCGATCTCCAGCGCGCCGGGGAACATGGCGCGCCAGGTCTGCAAATAGGCCTGCATGCGCGCGTCGCTGGCGATGCGCTGGCGGCTTTGCTCCCACTCCTCGTCGGCGTCGTATTCGATCTCCTGCACGAAGCGCGCCGGATCGTCGACGTTCTGCAACAGGCGCACCTCGGCGTTGCCGAACATCTGATAGAACGGCGCCGCCGCCTTGATCATGGCGACAAGCTGGCGCGGCTCCGCGGTCGGTAGCGTGAAGCGCAATTGCAGTGTGCGGCGGACTTTGGACTCGTTACTCATCGGCTCGTTCCTATCTGAAGGTCTCGCGGTAGCGGTGCGCCGGATAGACGCCGAGGATGCGCAGGCTCCTCGGCTGCGAGACGAATTCCAGCTCTTCCAGCGCCAGTTCGAGCGCGCGCTGCCGCGGGTGGCCCTGCACGTCGGCGTAGAACTGCGTGGCGGCGAAGCTGCCGCCGACCATATAGCTTTCCAATTTGGTCATGTTGACGCCGTTGGTGGCGAAGCCGCCCAGCGCCTTGTACAGCGCCGCCGGGATGTTGCGCACCTCGAACACGAAGGTGGTGATGACGTACTTGTCCTTGCGGCTCGCCCATTTCGGCTCGCGCGCCAGCACGATGAAGCGCGTGGTGTTGTGCTTGTCGTCGGCCACGTTCTTTTTCAGGATGCGCAGGCCGTAGATCTTGGCGGCGAGCTTGGTGGCCAGCACCGCGCGCGTTACGTCGCCGGTCTCGGCCACCTCGCGCGCCGCGCCGGCGGTGTCGGCGGCGACCACCACCTTCAGCTTGAGCTTGCGGATGACGTTGCGGCATTGGCCGAGCGCGTGGACGTGGCTCTCGACCGTGCGGATGGTTTTCAGCGTCGCGGCCTTCGGCGCCATCAGCTGGTGCTGAACCGGCAGGAACCATTCGGCCACGATGTGCAGCTTCGAGGCCGGCATCAGATGATGGATGTCGGCCACCCGCCCGGCCAGCGAATTGTCGATCGGAATCATGGCGAGCGCGGCGCGGCCGGAGCGCACCGCGGCGAAGGCGTCCTCGAAGGTCGGGCACGGCAGCGGCTGCAAATCCGGGTAAGCCTGCCGGCAGGCGATATGCGAATTCGCTCCCGGCTCGCCCTGAAAGGCGATCCTGGCGCGCCTGTTGCCGCGTTTGCGATGTTTATCTTTTGCCATGGCTCGGTTGCTGATGCTGTCGTGTCGTCATTCCCGGCGGCGCCGTCAATATGGCGCGCGCTTTCGCCAAATCTTCCGGCGTGTCGACGCCGAGCGGCACCGTATCGATAATCTCGACGTCGATGCGCATGCCGGCCTCGAGCGCGCGCAGCTGCTCGAGCTTTTCGCGGCGTTCGAGCGGCGACGGCGGCAGCTTGACGAAGCGCTCCAGCGCGGCGCGCCGGAACGCGTAGAGCCCGATGTGATGATAGAGCGGCCCCTCGCCGGCGGGCGCGGTGGCGCGGGTGAAATACAGCGCGCGCAGCCGCGACGGCCCAACCGGCGTGCCCACCACCTTGACCACGTTGGGATCAAGCCGCTCTTGCGGCGCTGCAATTTCGGCGGCCAGCGTGGCGATGTCGACGGCGGCGTCGGCGAGCGGGCGCAGCGCCGCCGCGATGGCTGACGGCGCGAGCGTCGGCAGATCGCCCTGCAGATTGACGATGATGCCGGCATTGCGCGCCGAATCGATCTTGCCGAGCGCCTCGAAAATGCGGTCGGAGCCGCAAGCGTGGTCGGCGCGGGTCAGCACCGCACAGCCGCCGGCCTTTTCCACAACGGCGGCCACGTCCGCCGAGTCGGTCGCCACCACGGCCGGGCCGATCGCGGCGGCCTCGGCACGCCGCAGCACGTGCACGATCATCGGCACCCCGGCAATGTCGGCGAGCGGCTTGCCCGGAAGCCTGGTCGCGGCCATGCGGGCGGGAATGAGAATAAGAACGTCGGTCATGGAGAGCCCGGCTGCTTATACGGGTTGCCACAGGGACGGCAAACTGGCTAATTGTGCGCCGCCCACATTCATTTCCCCAGCGGAGCCTGCCCAAAGATGAATTCGTTTGAAATCAATAAGATTCTTGGCGCGCTGTTGGGCACCTGCCTGGTTCTGGTCGCTATGCATATCGCCGCCGGCGCGATTTTCGAGCCCCAAAAGCCGGCCAAGCCCGGCTACGAAATCGCAGTCAAAGAGGAAGCGCCGGGGGCCGCGGCGGCGCCGGCAGCGCCGACCGAGGAGCCGATCGCAAACGTGCTGGCAACCGCCTCGCCCGATCGCGGCGCCCAGATCGCCAAGCAATGCCAAGCCTGCCACAACTTCCAGGAAGGCCAAGGCCCCAAGGTCGGACCGGATCTGTACGGCATCGTCGGGCGGCCGATCGCCTCGGTGTCCGGCTTCAACTATTCCGCCGCGCTTAAATCGAAGCAGGGCACCTGGGATTTCGACACGCTCAATAACTGGCTGACCAAGCCGACCGCCTTCGCCCCGGGCACCGCCATGACTTTTGCCGGCTTGGCGAACGAGAAGCAGCGCGCCGACGTCATCGCCTATCTCGACACGCTGTCGGCCAACCCGGTGCCGCTGCCGAAGCCCCAGGGCAGCGCCGCGGCCGGCGCGCCGGCCAATCCGCCCGCCGCGGCGGCGCCTGCTCCGCCACATTAGTCATCCATTGTTCTTGCCGCCGAAAGCAGCCAACCGGTCATCGCTAACGGAATACCTGTCGTGAGGATGCGCCTTACCGTGCGCGGCCGGGATCGGACACGGCCATGTGACGGCCACGTGAACGCCTTTTCGTCGCGGCGCTCGCCCGCCTGCTGGCGCCGCACTGGAAAAGGCCGATAATGGCGGCCAAGGCTGGCCATCAACGGCCGCGCTGCAAGAGCGCATAGGGAGGATCAGGTGAATCGTCGGTCGCTATTGAAATCTGCGTTGCTTGCCGCGGCGGCGTGGCGACTGCCGCTGCCCGGCTTGAACGGCTCGGCGCGCGCCCAAGCGCCGGCAAAGGCTTGGCGTCACGGCACCTCGCTGTTCGGCAATCTCAAATATCCGGCAAACTTCAAACAATTCGATTACGTCAATGCCGCGGCGCCCAAGACCGGCACGGCGCGGCAGGTCGCCTACGGCACCTTCGACAACTTCAACCCGGTGATTGCCGGCGTCAAAGGCACGCTGGTCGCGGGGATCAATCTGATCTCCGACACGCTCGCGGTACCGTCACTCGACGAAGTCTCGAGCCAATATGGCCTGATCGCCGAGGCCTTGAGTTATCCGGACGACTTTTCCTCGGTCACCTATCGGCTGCGGCCGCAGGCGAAGTGGCATGACGGCAGGCCGGTGACGCCGGACGACGTCATCTTTTCCTTCGAGTCCTATAAGAAACTCAGTCCGCAATCTTCTGCGTATTACCGCCACGTCACCAAGGCGGAGCGGACCGGCGATCATGAAATCACCTTCACCTTCGACGGTCCCGGCAATCACGAACTGCCGCAGATCGTCGGCGAGCTGACCATCCTGCCGAAGCATTGGTGGGAAGGCACCGACGCCAACGGCAAGAAGCGCAATATCGCCGATACCATGCTCGAGCCGCCGCTCGGCTGTGGCCCTTACCGCATCAAGGATTTTTCCGCCGGCCGCAACATTGTCTACGAACGGGTCAAGGACTATTGGGGCGGCAGCGTCAATGTCGGCATTGGCGCCAACAATTTCGACGAGCTGCACTTCGAATATTTCCGCGACACCACGGTCGCGCTCGAAGCCTTCAAGGCTGACGCCGTCGATTGGCGGGTGGAGAATGTCGCGAAGAACTGGGCCACCGCCTATAACTTCCCCGCGGTCGCGAACAAACGCGTGGTGCTCGAGGAATTCCCCATCAAAAATTTCGGCGTCATG